>Ga0179593_1434176_pt1 | contig 10101 bp, 13 predicted proteins | sample CZODoug2_1_08_16_FD_185931 | JGI IMG/M metagenome (GOLD analysis project Ga0179593, IMG submission 185931) | Vadose zone soil fungal communities from Angelo Coast Range Reserve, California, USA - CZODoug2_1_08_16fungal (PacBio error correction) | ecosystem: Environmental > Terrestrial > Soil >...
AGAAAGAAAAGAATTGGGATTGGCAACAAAAGATGAATATGAAAACTCTTTGGCAAACTTGAGGGAAGGGGTGGGGTCGTATATGATAGCGTGTCATAGAAGCTTGCCGGAGGACGAGGGGGGGGGTCGGCGAGGTCGTAGGCAATAGGCAACAGGGGGACCCTTTTTTCAATAAACGGGGGAAACGGAAGCTCGGTCCTGTTGACTAAAAGAAAAAAGCAAAGGGAGGGGGGGTAAATTCAAATCACCAACGAAAAAATGGCTAGAGGTCTGCAGGCACATATTTGGAAAGAAGAAGGCGGGGGATATTACAACCCCCAAAAACACCCGGGGGGGAAAAGTACGGCCAAAAGACGGGTCGAAATGACGCTGTTGGTCGAGTTTTGCGCGAGATCGCACCCTTTTCCAAGGGAAAAGTGAGCCAATGTCAAATTCCCGACCGGAAGTCCCCCAAAAAAAACGAGGGAAGATAGAAGTAGCAGGCTGGGGTGTGGTCTTAGAAAGAAAAGAACTCGGAGGTTTCCTTGACACGGTCACGCTGACAGATCCCTGAAATGACCGCTCGTCTTGCTAGGGAGATCGGGAAGGGCGTGATCGATGTGCAAAGGGGAGGGGGACGGTGCACGAAAAATTGGGGGGGGACTTACTGGACGTGTGATCTTTGGGGAATCGGACATAAAAGGCAAGGGCGAACAGGGGAGCCAGAATGAAGGGAAAAAGGCACAAGAAAAACATTAAATAGAACCTGTATCTCCAAAGGGGGCAGTGGCAACACTACTGCCGACGAAGAAAGACTGCTCCAACCTCAAAGGAAAAAATGGCAGTTTTGCAACAAGACGGACCCCGAAGTTTATAAAAGTGATTTCTTCGTGTGCGCGTGAGACTGAGGAAAAAGACATAAAAGAGGATCCGGAAAATGAACAACGACGATCCACACACACAGCAGATTGCTCTTAGGGGAAGTGATGGGGGCGCCAGGCCCCAAGGGTGCTGTGAGAGGTTCAAAACACCTTAATTTGGTGAGGCTTCGGCCCCATTGGAGTTAAATTAAAATGGCACCTGACAATAATGCTACCTAGATGTCAGTTGGCCGTGGCGAGAAAAGTCTGCCAGGGGGAGACAATCGGGGGGGGGGGAATGGAAAGTGGGCAGAGAAACCGCGTTTACATTGGCCAAAGAGAGGGAGGCGTAAGAAGAAGCCTCAGTTCCTATAGAGGCGACTTGGATTGGAATTTTAAAGAAGGCAAAAGGCCAGGTTAACAAGTGGACTGAGAGGCATAAACTGGAGGAAAGCCGTAAATGGAGAACTGGAAGTTGTAAAAAAAGGTGCACGGAGGCGCTAGGTTCGGAATAGAACTCGAATGCATAAAAATGGAGATGGCTAAAGGGGCAAGTTGTATACTGAGAGCTACAGAACTCTTTAGTTAAGGAGAACGCAATTGCGACGAACAGCTTGCCAGAAAGTAGGGGGGCGGAAAGGCTGACGACGGGCGTTGCCTTAAGTGGACCGGCGCAGTACAAGGGGGGGTGACGTGCAACGCGGATGGGACTCCAGTACTCGCGTGAACAGGCCGTATGCTGGGTTCTGGCAAAATCTCTCTGGGGAAAGGAGTCCGGTGTAATTGGGGAGGCTGGATCTAGGAGAGCATAAGCGGCACCAGGTGTGAGACGCGTCGCCTGTGAAAAGGAAAAGTGAGGCTAGGGGGGGGGGACCAAACAGAGTAGCCGAGATGCAGGCGCATTTACCGAACGCCTGTGTGACTTAAATTTATGAAAGAAAACTGCGCAGGGGTGGGGGCTCGCCCTGATTAAAGGGCAGAAAAAACCCAAGATCGTGCAAAGGCAGGGGAAAAAGCAGCAACTGGAGCGTGGTTTAAAAAAGTTCAAGGGGTGGGTCCCTGAGCTATCATCCTGGAAAATGTACTGGTGAAAAAACCGCAGTAATTTGATGGCAGCAGTAAAAAACTCGAAGGCCCAACGTGAGCACAGTTTCAAACATATGGCAAAACGAAACAAAAATTTTGTGGCACCAGGATTATAGACGTATATAATGTGCAACTCTGATAAGAAGGGAAGAAATGTCTCGGGTAATGGTATGAATTTTAGGGGGGACCAAACAGTGACAAACAGCAGATGGTATCCTCGGGTCCTGCCGGAGGAACGCAGAAAAAAAGGGGAGCGCGGTTTGTGGCGGGGTCGGTACGGGGGTCCGGGGCGTATGTGGCAAAGCGCCACGGGGAATGAATGACGCCGTTATAGTGATCTGTGTGTCATTGGAGACGGGTACGAAGGTGAGGGCGTTGAGCACCAACAGGCCCTTGAATGGGTTGGGTTGGGGGCTGAAAGCCTTCCGTGGATGGAAGAAAGAGAATCTTAAGCCCAGTGTGAATAAACTTGACGGGCGGTGGCTGAGATGTCCTGCGCAGGGGGTGAAAAAGACTCATGTCGACTGTTGTTCTGGGGAGGGGAGAAAGCGTGAAGACACTGGGAAACAACCTGGCCGGCCATTTCACGAAAAGCAAAGAGGGGTGAATTAATGAATCACCTCCGCCGGACTTCCATTAAGAGGAAACAGGACATACATCACAGGGAGAGTTTTGGTGGATGAGCAGAGAATCGGAGGTAGATGATAGTGTCGTGGCTGTGGGGGAAAAGTCGGCCGTAGAATTAAGGGAACAGACTCCATGGGGAAAGGCATCAAAGGGGCTAGTTGAAAAATCGAGTTCTCTTAGCGAGTCTTCTTCCTTCAGTCTCTCCGTATGGAATCGAAAAAAAAGAGCAGGACGAAGGAGCACAGTGTTTGCACAGAAGGTCCGTAAAGAAAAACGGTGAAACGGGAACCAATAGTGCACAGCAGGCTTGCCGTTAGGGGGGAGGCATGGGCCACAATGCGAATGTTAACGATGAGGCAGGGTCGAGAAAAGGTAAGAGTCTCTCGTAGAAAACGATTTATGGCTGACGGACGTTGTCGGGGGGGCAGTAACGCGGGCTGATTGGAGGACAAGAATGCCGCTGTCTCTAGACAAGAAAGCAGGCAGAACCGTCTGTAGTGAGAGGATCCAGCGCGTCTGGGTGGGGAGATGGATAAAGGATGTCTCAGCGGAGGGCGTCATCGGTGAGGATCCTTCTTCAAGGGCATGAAGGGGGTGAGGTGTACGCAAGTATTCTTTCCTAGTAAAATAGGCGGTAGAAGGAGAAGGGATCTTTCATGTACGATTGGAACTTCTGAGTTCGCGAGCTAGTCAATCAAAAAAAGAGGGTACGAACGACTTGGTACTGTCGTCAAAGTAAGTCGGTGAAAAATGGTGTGTTTGCTGAAGGAAAAGGGTGGTACTCGGGAAAGGGGGGGCTGAGAACAGGAGGGCAAACAGTGGATTCGAGTGGGAAACAGCCGTCACAGGCCAAAAGTGGTGGGCAGAAGAGGGTGTGAAGAAGAAGCGCCCAAGAGGGAGTCCACTCGGAAACTAACGGACCGTCATAGAATGATCACCTATGAACGGAGAGGGAAGGGGGAAACACATTTTCTAGGGATGGGGACACGCGTAAAAGGCAAGATGGAGTACATACGAGCGTCTTTAGGAAAAGAGAAAAGAAGTTGGCTCAACTTCGTTTGAAGAGAGAAAGACCATGCCCGGGAAATCTAAAGGAGGGGCTGACTGGCCCGAAAGGGATAATCACGGTGTAGCCACATTTTGAGGGAGAACCGGTGGTGAAAAACGGACGTGGGGGAGGGGGGTAGGAAGTGCCTTAAGGTACATAATTCCGATACCATTCGGATTTCCTAATAAAAAAAAATTCCGGGGAAGGAAGAGGACTCCCCAGTGTGAAGAAAGAACGAAATGTGCACTGGCCAGTCCGCGCGGTGGGGGGGACCAGTACTGTTAGCCGCGAACTGCAGGTTCCAAAAAAGAAAGTAAAGGGCCCGCGTAGGAGTAATCGATTTACTGCTCGGATTGTGGTGCGGCGGAAATGGCAAGTATTAGTCACTGAAGGGGCGCGCCAGGTGACTAATCATCGTGGGGGGCTTCCGTGGGGAAAAAAACATCGTGTGCAAAGGAGGAAGGAGTAAAAAGTGGCCTAGCGGAGGATAAAACAGAAACAGATCCAGGTAATTAGAAAAAGACGCCGAATGAAAGAGAACAGTACGTTGTAGACACTAAAAAGAGGTGCTCTCCTTCGAGGGAGGGAAAACAACTGGAAGGAATCGCAAAGAAGTTGGGGCTTTGCGCGAGGTGGAGCCCCACCATAAACAAGAAGCTAGCAATATCAAGGTAGGCGAGCAAAGGGTGGGGTGGCCGTGCATACGTCTGTTTAGAAGAGACAAGAAATACCATAAACGGAGTGAAGACAACCGCCAACTATCAGCCAGAAAAAAAAGGCAAGCCGCAACAGGAGTGGTATTGGGAAAGTCCCGAAGGACCGACTCTAATAGGGGGGGGGAATGCATACCGGGACGGGGAAGAAGCCTGTTAAGAAAAAAAAAAGCACCACAAAAGCCAGAAACATCCGGATTGCACAGGGGGCATCTATGCCAACTAGGAGGAGAGTTGAAATGCCATTAGGGAAGTAAGACAAAATTAAACAGCAAAGAAGACGCATCAAAAAAAGTGAAGCAAAGAACTCCCAGGAAGAAACCAGCTGCGAGCGTGGGGAGAAGGGTAGGAAGGTAACTGCAAAGCGGTAGATTGAAATGGGGCGGGGGGGGTACGGAAAAAGGAGGGTAATGAAGGTCGACGAAAAAGAGAAAGCGGGTCCGTAAATTGTGCGGTAGCTCCTGAAGAATGAAGACAACACTCAAGAACAGTAAAATGGGAGAAACGAAAGAGGTCGCGCAGAGAAACAGAGATAAACGCTGAGGGCATTTTCATCTCGTCTTTGGGAAGAAATAAATTTTGCAGTGCGGCCTACACAAGAACCAGAAATCAAAAAGCGATGAAAAGGAGGAGGATGGGGTGTCAAAATACGCGCATCAGTTTCTGAGGAGAAAAGGAATTAGGGTAGGGGATACAGGGCCTTAGGTAAAAAAAAGCGAGGTGTGATACAGGTTGAGGGTAGTAAAAATCCCCATCTCTCAGCTCCACCACAAAAGAGGGGAGGACCGGGGGAAAACAACTATTGGTGGGGGGAGAGGAACTACACTCACACATAATTCGAAATAAGAGATCCATGGCAAAATAAGCGTATCTGATCTCTGGTTGGGTGGGTGTGGTGTTGGGATTGTTGGGGGTGGAACTAACGACTGACCGCGGTGGAGAAGACTGATGACATCGCACGCGTTGATATGGGCGGGTGGAAGAATGCGAAGAAGTGGGCCTCCATCAAAGAGCCAGGAAAATGAGAAGCGGCATCTGCGCGCCGAGGGGGACGGGATCAGCATTTCAAACTGGTGGGCGGTGTTCCCAAAAAAGAGGAAGGGCGCACAAGGCACGGCACGTGAAGCAAAGGGGTGCTTCCCTAAAGTTTCAGTAATAAAAGAAGTCCTACAATATTTAGGGGGTGCTTGACCTGGACAGTATAGGGAGCGGGGGCAATCTAATCCGCGTAGGGCGGGGGAGGTCTTTGCGGCGAGAGGGGGGGGGGCAGGGAATTTAGACGGGCGAAGCTCATGGGCGATGAAGGTCGGGCAATACAAGAGGGAAGGGGCTATGTAAGGGGGCAACAGGATGGCTGGTTTGGTTGTGGGGAGGGGTGAGCGTAGCCCTTATTAAGGGAGGGACCTGAGTGGAAAATTTCAGAACGCTTCTACTCAAGGGAAGAGGACCAAAAGAACAAAGCGGTACGGCTCATGCTTCTGGGGATTCGATCAAGGTGGCCGGGGGGTCACTAGGGGGGGTTATGGGCTTGAGGTTAGAAAAAGAAGACACAGCGCTCCGAAGGCAGCTATCAGGGAGTCCCCTGCTAAAGGAGGACTGGTCGATGTCAATTGCTCTCTAGGAGTTTTCAATGGGGTCTGGAGAGCGGCAAAAAGACCAACTTAAGGGCCAAGTTAATTCCGCACAAGAAGAGGAGATGAACTTGGCATTGAAAAAAAAGATACCGTTGTATTAGGGTGTACCGGTCTTACTGGGCTAACAGGATGTTGGATGGTAAGTAAAGGGCTGCGCAAAAACTGTCAACAGAAGTCAGACAAAGGAGGTGGAAAGAAACACAAAAAGAGGGGATAAAAAGCGAACCTGGGGACATCTCGAGGAGAAGAGCGATTCCGAGATCTCACACAAAAAATTATACAACAGCGAAAGAAACAATTTGGTAGGCAGGGGAACCCAGGGACAGGGAGAAGGAAAGTGCATAAGGATTCTGCATCAAAAGGGCAAATGGTCAAACACGGTACCACTCTGAGGGGGGCGGGCTTCATCCACTGTTCGGGCTGGCGAGTCACTTCAGTACAGAAGCTAAAATGGTAATCCAAAAGGGGGAGGCATTCATCTACTCAGAAGAATACAACACACGTCACGTAGAGAGGGGGGATCCGGAAAATCTTAACAAAATTGGGGGACAGGGTTCCCGGATATAGTCGCGATTCCAGCGGCATGTTCTAGGACAAATAATAAACGGTGAGAAAATCTTGTCTTGAAGTCTGCGGCACACGACGGGATGGGAGCTATTTACTCCCTCGGAGTGCAAGCTTGAGCCAGCTCTCCCAAGGGGTCCGCCTCCGAAGGCAAAGAATTATCGATCGTCCGGGTAAGTTGTAAGACCATAGTGGAAAAGGCTAGGAGGTCCCTGCGTCAGCACAACAGTATTTCCGGGGACCGGACTCCAAAAGGCGAAGGACGCGAATGGAATTCCTCATGTTCTAAAGAAAAAAGAAGGTAAGAAACACCTTTAAAAGGAAAGAAAACAAAGCGGGCTGAATCGACGGGGAATAAGGATGAAGCGTATCTCTAGGTTGCAGGAAGAACGACCATCCAATCGTCAGGGGAAAGAGAAAGGGAACGAGTTCGATTGGGTGGGACAGCATCTGGTATCCATAACCGGACAGAATTACAAAACTTTCTAAGAAACAATAAAAAGGGAGAGAGGTCGGCGTAGAAAAAAAACAGGACGCGAGGGAAGAGCCCGAAAGAGGGAGAGAGGTAGACAGCGGGCGTTAAGAACAAGAAAAGGTCTTGCAAAAACTACCGGGAAGATAAGGATCAGAAAGCGAGTTATTGGGGGTCAGGGCTGTAGTAAGTCTTTTTTAAATAGCTTAAAAACTACCTCGGAAATCGTCCCAAACTGAGAGCCGTTCATAAGCTGGTGTAAAGAGTCATCAGACGCAAACTGCTGGGAAAAGAGGGGCCGACGTCAAAACACTCTTCCAAAAAGTGTGCAACTGTCTAAGGTACTTCGTTCACAAGCGTAACGGAATCAGCTACGGAACTCGCCCAGTAAAAATGGGGGGGGAGGCCACGAAAGGCGCGGGAAAATCTCAGGAAGACCATAAAATAAAATGTCCACCGAAAGAGGGGAAGCCATTGCACCAACAAAACAAGGGTGCGTTCTGCGTTGGTGCTATTGGGGGGGTGGGCAAGCCACCCCAAGAAACCCCCCCACAAGGGGGGTAAGGTCACCCCCCCAAAATTTTTTGGGGACGTCGTGGAGGAGTCTCAGTGTTTTTGTTTTGGGGGGTTGGTTGTTTTTTGGGGAATCATTCCATTCCCCGCCGCGCAAAACGGCTAAGAAACGCAAAGGTGTATAAAGTATAGCTTCGAGAAACAGAAAGAAAAGAGAGACAAATATGCCGTACGGAAGGATCTGACGGTGAGCAAACAAGCGGCCTGCAAAGAGACAAGTGACCCCTCGGGGGACAAGCTGGTACGGGAAACTGCTTCAATAGGAAAGAAGGTCCAAAAAAAACTGGAAAGGGTGCCGCCGATAAAATGAGCGTGGGGCACCGACCGATAACATCAATAAAGAGGAAAAAATTCTAAAAACAACCCCAGGAAACGGATAGATGGAAAGAGGAGCGGACCTGGGGTCTACACGACTCACTGTTTGGTCTTTGGGTCCAGGGCAGTAATCTGGCCCCTTGTTTTGACAACAAGAATGGTTTGTCACCCATTACGTCACTCGGGTTGACAAAATCGGAGCCGCGTTCGCCAGTACGGACGGTCATGAACATGCAGACCAAAGTGCGAGGAATGGTCACTCGGCTCGAGGTTGCTGCAAAGCGGTCGGAAGAAACGGTCAAGCGGATCCATTCAAAACGGACGGTTAAAAAAAGGCGGGGTAGTAGGGTGGTTGAGGGGGTAGATGTTGTTTGGGGTTGGGGTGTTTTGGTGTGGTGTTGGTTTCTGGTGGTTAGTTTTCGGGTTTGGGTGATATGAGTTTTCCTTGGGATTTTTTTTGTTGGTTCCCCGGGAGAGGGGTCGGTCACAAGGCCTGGGCGAAAAAAAGGCTCGATCGGGGTGGAAACAATGCCCGGGTCAAGAATGGATTGGGGGGGGGGGGGCGGAAAAAATGCGTAAGCCGGGGCAATCAATAACTCAGTCTTGGGGGGCGAAAAGAAAAGAACAGGCAACGTGGACTGCGAGTATTGAGGAAGTTAAGAGGGAACGGCTGATCCTGGTATTTTGGGGTTTTCACGGTATGTTGTAGTAGACCTAGCATGAAGGTGGTCACGTTCTCAAGAGGGAGAGTCTACAACAGCATAGGATTTTTCACTAGAGCGGACTTGGCTCAAAAGCCTGTAGATGTGGAAAAACCAAGCGCCTGCACGGAAAGTAAAGGACGGCAGAGATAGAAAAAGGACGCATTTGAAGTGTTAAATTAAGTCGCCATGCGCTTTGGTCGTAGTTCAAACAACGGAGTCGGCTGACGTTTTCGGCTGGTGAGAGGGCACGGAGCGCGGGGAGAGGGGGGTGAAACTTGACGGCAAACGGCCCCATGGTCTAAGCAACGGGGCACTGGAAACGTAGGCCCTGGGAGCAAAGACATCGGGGGTGAGAAAGGGGGGGTTGGGACCCTTTTCACTCCGTCCTACGCTAGGGGGAGAGGAGAAGGGGGGGGGCCTTGGTAGGATAGTGGGCCGGGAATCAAAAAGAGGGGGGCGGGATGATGCTCTCACCCCCGATTGTCACGCAGACTTGCTCGCATACCGGCGAAAGAAAGTCATAGAGCATATTATGCCAGGGGTTGGAGGAAAAGTAAAAGGGGCCAATAACTTAAGGGGACGACAGGAGGGGAGGAGAAGAGGTCAGGCATCACGACGTCTCACATCGCTTGGTGTGGTAGGGATCTGAAACGGGAAACGGTAGGATGTCTGGTTAAAATGAGCCAAGAAAAAAAACACACGCAGCACATTACCAGGGAAAGTAAGGCGGTGCTGGGGCAAAGGCAATCGAAAGGGGGGGGAAGGCAATTCGGGAGACTAGGAAAAAAACCAAAAGGGCGGTTTTACATGAAAAGAGGGCTCTTCCGGTATAGGTTAAAAAGTGTCTGGGCACAGGGAAATATAAAAGGCAAAACGGTAACTTTTTCGCATCCGCTGAGGCAAAGAACAAGGATAAAGCTGCAAGAAGGCCAAATTCGTGGCACCATGAAAAAGAAAGGAAGCGGTATGGCATCACAGTCAAGAACGGGGATAGCGGCGCCGAGGGGCAACGGGGGAGAAGGCGAGGAGATAAGCTAAGGGAAAGTGACAGAGAGAGCGCTGTGCAACCTTGGGGTATCAGGAGAAATTAGGCTACGCAAGAAAGGGGAAAACGCAAAGGGTCGCAGGTCGGGCAGTAGGGAAAAGTCAAGGGTGACACAGGTAGAGGATCACCATCTCCAAACTAAAAAAGCGTAGAGCGAAAAGGGACCGGGGGAAGAGGAAACAGTGGGGGGTTGGACTTAGGAGAGGTCGGAAATGTGGAATAAACTATAGCAATGGCCCTGGGAAGCAGGCAACAGAGAAGTTATTTTGGATCCGCGGACAACGGAAAAGCAAGTCCGTCCAATGGCTGTCAAAAGTTGGAACATGGTCGGAGGAAGAAAAAAGGGCTAACAATCAAAAAAATCGAATCCAGGAGGGGAAAAGATGACAATCAGATCGAGAGCGACCACCGCAAGGGAAAGCTGTATAGTACAACAACATAAGCTGGTGTTTCCAAACCAGTGTTAAATGAACAGGAGGAG
>Ga0179593_1603888_pt1 | contig 10101 bp, 10 predicted proteins | sample CZODoug2_1_08_16_FD_185931 | JGI IMG/M metagenome (GOLD analysis project Ga0179593, IMG submission 185931) | Vadose zone soil fungal communities from Angelo Coast Range Reserve, California, USA - CZODoug2_1_08_16fungal (PacBio error correction) | ecosystem: Environmental > Terrestrial > Soil >...
CGGTAGGAGTCGAAGAGGAGGTGCGGGAAGAACATGATGCCGTCATCATGAAAAAAAACACTAGAATCTACTCCTGCGCTGCGTCCAGGAGGCCAACCAGCCACCGGCCAACAGAGGATCACCCGCAAACATCAAACCAGAAACTTTCTAGGGCCTGGGGAGGCCCTCAGGAGGTCGGTCCGAAGGAAGGCCGCCGGCAATAGGAAAAGCCTTTAGGAAAGAAAGTGTGGGCAGGGGACCTGGAAAACCTGAACGAGAAGGGCAAGTCTGTCAGGAGGCTCAGCTCTACGCACCAAAATCCATTGGGAAGGGATGGACCGGTTGTTTGGGGAGAGGGGGGTTTGGGGGGGGAAAGGGGGTGGCAGCGGGGTGGGAGGCTAGGAAGGGAGTTTCCTACTGGCTGCAGGGCGGGTGACGTCCGCGATTTCACGAAACTGCTGGCCTCGGCCCACTGCAAAGAGGCTGCCGCGCGGGGGGTTATAGCAGAAGCAAACCAAGCAGAACAAAGTAGAAGCGGAGAGGATCTGGACAAGGTCTGACTGTGCTTGGGCCTAGCAAGGGGGGTAGAAAGGCCATTCCCAAAAGGAAGGGGGAAAGGGGGAAACTGGGGTAAAAAGGATGACAAGGGAGGGACTGAAAGCTGCGAGAGGATCTTCGGCCTAAGAGCGTCACTGCGTTTTTCCCGGGCCTACTAGAGGGGGCCGTTCCGAGTTGGGGGGGGGGAGGGAACCTTACGAATCCGAAAGACCCAAGGAACCGGTTCTTACCTTTGAAGCCGGCAACCTGGGCTGCCGTTGTAAACTTCACCTGGGATTCCTGTGAAGAGAGGGGAGCCCTAAGAGGTATGGGAGAAGGTGGCGGCTGGGAGGGGGGTTCTCAAAACCCTCTTTCAAAAGAGACCATGCGGGACAGACTTGGTAGTCCTGTAACAGGAGGAGTGGTGGTACGGTAACTAAAAAAGAAGGGGGAGGACTAGAAAATCAAAAAACTAGTTAGTAAGATAGATCCTACCAGTAAAGGCTCGCTAAAAAAAAATGGAAACAGACTTAAAAGGGAGGACCCGGAAAAGGGATGACTTAACTCAGAGACCTCCTCAATCAACAACTGCTGCAGACTATAGTCTGACAAGAATCTGAAAGAAGGCCCCAAAAAAAGCCTGCAGCAAAGATACCTAAAAAGTGGAGGATACAAGACCACTTTAAAAGAAGAATGCTTTCCTTTTGGACTACCTTCCTGCAGGCAATGACGAGACAAAAGCTTCCAAGGGAAAAGAGCGTGAAGCGAAAAACGGACGACAAAGGGGAAGCCGGGAGAGAAAGGGGAACACTCTTACCGGAATCCTAACCCACCCTGGAGAACCTCCTCTTTTCACTACAACATGTGAGGCATGGTAAAAAGGACATGAGCCGTGGGAAGGAAGGCGAAGAAAATGGAAAGCTTGGGGAATGACTTCTCAGGTGTCTGTTTTTCTCTGAGTCTAACTGAGGCTTCAGAGATTGAGTGAGGGAGCGCGAAGAAGCTCTGTCAGAAAAAAAAGGGAAACACCAAGAAAAAAGGAAAAGCCATGAAAGGAAAAAGACCAAAAAAGAAATCCGGGAACCAACCAACCATAAGACACAACCCACCATACCCACCAACCAACTAAAAGCCTTCACCGGAGAGGGGGGGTGGGGTCTCGACTGGGGGAAAGGAAGGCTTCGGGAAAGTAAAGGGAAAAGTTCTAAAACCCTAATTTCTCCGGAAGGAGAACAATGTCTTTTTGGTACGGCTGCGGCGATCCACCGGAAAAAGGTCCTAAAAGGGAGTACTCAAAAAAAGTTGGTGGAGGTTAAAAGTTGGACATTCTTTCAGGTTTCTCGGGGTGTCCTCCCTGGTGAAGCCTCTCGTCAGAGAAAAGGACGTGTGAAAAAAAAAAAAAGGAAAGAAAGGAAGGGGAAGAAAGGAAAAAATCGCGGGAAGATACTTCCTTATCATTTTCCGATCTACTGAGCCACGGACTGTCCAGCGGACGTCACCTCCGTCTCGACCGGTCTCCGAGGGAAGTAGGTTCGGCTCAGCGAAAAGGGACTTAAGAAAAAGAAAAGATCTCCGATAGAAGGCAGGGAGGAACTTGAGAGGGTGGTACCCTCTCGGCCTGCGGGGGGGCCGCTTCGTGCTCGCAGCGATGTTCTGGGAAGAAACGTTGAACAAAATCTAGTGAGCCGGGGGGGGAGGAAGACTCCTTCTCACGTAAACGGCCGACCTGTTCGACCTAGAATCTGGAGGACGGGAACAAGAAAACGTAGGGGGTTTCAGAGAAGAAGGAAATCTCTGTAAGGAGGGCTGCTGTTCTGAGTCCGGCCTAGCCTTGCCGTGAAAGAATTGGACATAGTTGCCATCTAGGGGGGGAAAGGGCAAACTGGGGAAGGGAGGCTGTCTCCTAGGGGAAGAAATAAAAGAAAAACAACAAGATGGATTAAAACGAAGGAAAGGGTGGTTATCGGGGAAGATTGCGACCAGCCCGGGATAGTCCGAAAATTTTTGAGTACACAACGAGGGAGAGGGGGAAAAGTCAGGACAAACTGTCCAAATTCAAGAAAAAGCCATCGGGGAAAGGGCTGCGCTGTCTTAGCCAGTGTGTTCACCGGGCGAGGGAGATGTGGGTGCGCCAGGAAGGATAGATTTCTGCGAACAAAGCCCCGGGCAAGAAAAAGGGGTCGTCAACAAAGACGCGTTCTTTAAGTGAACGTCGGAAACACGAGCTCGCCGATCCACGAATCAGACATCACGAAGTACCCCCGCGAGTCAAGTCGGGTCAGAAGTCCAGGGGGGAAAGGGGGGCTCTGTGGGGTCAAAGTGACGTCCGAGACCGGGGGCTGGTGCGGCGCCTGTGAAGAGAAGCAGGGGAGAAAAAGATGGAAGAGTCTGACAAAGGGTAAAAAAAAAAAGCGTTGTTCAAGGGGGAAAAAAAAGACCTTTGGGGGGTCGAAAGACCGGGGGGAGGAAGCCCATAGCGGGGACCGGGGGGGAGGAGGTGCTGGCCTTCAATGATGCCTGAAGCATGAACTGAGCAACAAAGAAGGAAAACGTAGAAAAGGCTGAAAACCAAACAACATTCTCACGCGGGGGGCCGTCAAACAGAAACAAGAGCACGCCACAGCGACTTGCGCATTAGTCGGAGTGACCTTGGGCCCCGCGTCGGATGATCGGGGGGGGGCCGCGGAATGGGAAAGGGAGCCCGGGGAAATGACTTTCGGGTCCGGCTCGACCGGAAGGCCTCAACATCCGGCCGAAGAAGGGGAAAGAGTTTCATCAGCCAATGATAAAGGGAAAACTCCCGTAAAAAGCCCTGTGGGGGGTCAGGGAGGGTTGGGGGGGGGGGTTTTTTCAGTGGTTGGGAGAGTTGCTCTGGGACTGGAACTTTTCCACTGGTCAAGGAAGAGGTTGAAATTCCGCGGAGGGTTAAAAGAAAAAAATGACGTCAAGAAAAACCGAGGAAAGGGGGAAACACACGACCATTCGGGAGCTCACAAATACCAAGTAACTGCGAAGGAAAAATCTGACCGAAAGGGTTCCTTAAATCCCGTGGGGGCCAGGCACCGTTTCCGGGGTGTAAGGTCCACAAAACGGAGGAGGGGGGAGTGTTACAGGTGTGGGGGGTCAGGGCAATCGGTCCTCGCATCGGCTTCCCGCAAGCGGTCCTAGCTGGGGTCCAGTTTCAGTCATGTGGGGGGACCCTTTCCGCTTTTTGGAGGACCCGAACCTGACAAAGGAACAACCTTAAAAAAGGGAAAGCAAAGGTGGAGGCCGGTAAAAAAGGAACGGGGCTGCTGGTGCAAAACGGGCAAAATATCAGGGGGAAAGGGGTAAAAAAAGAGGAATAAGGGAGGAAGCACGAGTGTTTTCCCAGTGTCTTGAGGGAAAGATGAGGTACAGTAACGTAGGGGTAAGGAAAACCCGTAGGCGTGTCTGACACGGGACGAGATCGCGCAGAAGGAAAGTCTGGAGAAAAAAAAGGAGTGGGGGGGAGACAAATCAGGCGCGCTGAGCACGTGGCCAGACCAAAGCACTCCTTTCCGTCAATGAACTCAAGCTTCCCCAGGGGGAGCTGGAAAAAAAGAACTGGGAGAAGGAAGAAAAGAGTCTTACTTCAGGAGGGCCCTAGATATCCGCGGCCCCGTTTTGGCACCGTTTTCTAACCAAAAAAGGGGACGGATAAAAAACCGGTGCAAAAACCCGGAAAGAAAAAAGGGTTTTTCTAAAGGGACCGCGGCATGACTGTCGCACCAAGAGGGGCCAAGGGAACACTACTCGGAAAGTTCCTGAAAAAGAGAACTAGGCGGAAAAAAAGCGTGAGGAAAGGGGGATTACGGGAACAGGACAAGGACCCTGTTTGAAAAAAAAAAAAAAAAAAAAAAAAAAAAAAAAAAAAAACAAAAAAAGAAAAAAAAAAAAAGTAAATAAACAAAACCACCCAAAAAACCCCAAAGGGAGAAACCCCCCCCCCCCCTCAACAACCATTCCCAAAACCCACCCACCACAACCACACAACCCCCAAAAAAGAAAACAAAAGACCAGGGGAAGGAACATTACCCTGGAGGTAACCAGGGGGGGATGGGAACACGGCTTCTGCCTCCACTCCTTCTCCGGGTCCACCTGTCAGAATCTGGTCAGGGGTGAATTTTCGCTGAAAGGGGTCTGGGTCGAGAAAAATGGGAGGAGGGTCTCCTTCGTTGCAAGGGACGCCAGCAGCTCTTCGAGGCGAACATCGTGCGGCCGTAACACCGGGAGAAAGCATCCAGTCACCCCAAAGGAAAAAAAGAGCCCAACAAAAAAGGGAAAAAAAAAAAAAAAACGCGTGCCAGCGGAACGCCGCAGTGTGCGTCAGAATGAGCCTTTTATGACCGACGGCACGGCCGGGGATAGGGGGGGGGGGAACTGTTCCCGGTCGGGGAGAAGGGACAGCAAAGTACGGAAAAAAAGCTGTGGGGGGAAGGAAGAAAGACAGCGGGGGGAAAGACGGCTCCTACTTCCATAAAACGTCGCTGTTGGGTGGGTGCTTTGGGACGGAAAGGGGGATCAGAGAAAAGAGATGGGGGGAAAAGGGCGCACGGGAACTTCAGAGGACTTGTGATCATGGGGGGAAAGGCCTTCCATACCTGTAAGGACCTGAAAAAAGAGATCTCTTCTGAGATGGTCGGAATTCCTGATAGGGGAGAAGGGTATCCAAGGTGTAAAAAGGAAAAAAAAGTCAAAAAGGAAAAAGAAAACCAGGGGAATCTTCAGAGGGAACGTCTCAAGGACTTCACACACCTGGCCTGCCCCTAGGAAAAGGTCGAGGGGAAAAAGGGAAAAGACATAGCGATAGAAAGTAAAGACTCAAAGAAATCGGAAGGAGGAGGGGATGGAGCTCGTTTTGCTGGCGGATCACTTTAAAGAAAAGAAGGTTTGAAGCTGAGGCAAGAGGGGAAACAGAAAACAAAGTCCGGAATGAAAAGTTACCACATCTCAGGCGGGGTAACCAGGAGTCCTACTCCGCCCAGGAGAGGAAGCTGAGGGAGTTCGGGGGGAATCCTCAGGAAAGAGAAAGAAAGCAAGGGGTCCAGCTATTTGTTCGAAGCAAAACTGTCGGCAGAAATCGGGCTGGTCGCCCGACGGGTCATAGAAAACAACATCACTAAGAAAAAAAAAAAAAGTAGGGGGAGGAGGGAGGGGGGTATCACAAAGGGCGACCAGTCCTGCAGGCCGTACCTTTGTTTTCGTACCACGCGCCCACGTCAGGCTACGGAGATGCCAGACTCAGTAAAAAAACAGGACATCAAAGGGGGAGCGGGGTTGGAAACTACCTATGATATTTTTGGAACGGCCGATCCGCCAGGCGAACATTTCGGCCGCCGCCAAGAGTGTCTCCCTTCGCGGCTCAAAAGGGGAGGATTCTTTGTAAAAAGGATCGTGGAAAAAAAGGATCAGGAAAATCCTCGAGGACGCCTTTCGCCTGGGGGACGATGCCGTCGAGTAAGGCTCGGTTCTATTCTTAGTAGAACTGAATCAGGGGAGGAACTTTGAAAGATAGAGAAATATAAGTCCGAAAGAAGGGAGCACGGGGAGGAAGGGAGAGGTACCTGAGGAGTAGAGCACCGGCGAACATGAAAAGCAGTAAGGAATCTGAGGAGGGCGGTTTTCTAGAATGGCCGCATCATTAACAGTATAAACAAGAGCATAGAAAGAATACGGCCGAGAACAAGGGAAAAGGCCCATCATTAATAAAATCGATCAAAGCAGAGAAACTCTAGAAGAAAAAACGGTTCTTCCTAAGGGAGGAGGAAAAAAGTAGTTCTGGAAAAGTAAGAGTTAGGCAAAAGGGGATCCTTCCCAGTATTAAAAAGGTCGTCTCGACCGGAACATCTCAGATCCAATCATCCTCCTTTCAGTTAAGAGAAGGAGTCTCCGCACACCTGGAAAAGGGACTTCTGTTCAAGGGGGAGGAGTTTGGGGGGGGCTCTTTTTGGGGGCTCTTTTTTGGTTGGAGATTGACTTTCCTCTGGGAGGGGGGAATCCGAAGAAGGGAAAAAAAAGGGTACTGAGGGGATACTAGAGAGGGGGCCAACCTGGTCTAAGGGGGACGCCGAACGGGTGAATAGCACCAGAAAAGATTTCCCATCTCAAGCCAGAAACAGCGCGAGGGGGCGCAGGGGCCATAAAAGGGTCCAGAAAGTTTCAATGCCCGTGGAAGAAAAAAGTGCCCTCTAGCGGAGTAGGGGTTGAAGGGATGTTTTAGGAAGGAAAAGGGGGAGAAGCGTTAGGCTAAAGGGGGCATCAAGTCCGATCGTGAAGAAAGGGCCTCGTCCTCTCCACTTTTGACCTTTACGGGGGTCGCAAGGAACAATCTTCCATAAGGAGAAAAAAAAAAAAACTTCCCGACAAAGGAAGGATGAAAAAAAAAAGGGTGAGGTCCCAGGGAAAGTCAAGGGGGGGGTTGCTTCCTGTTACCAAGGACCCTTGGCCCGCGATATTCCGCTTATCGGGCCCTCCCTTAGGGAAGAGAAGTGTTGTACAAAGAGGGGGGAAATTTTCTAGAAGGAGGGTCAAGAAAAAAAACTTAAAAAATTTTTACTAAAGTACGGAGTCTTGGGGGACTGTCACTTTCCCTCAAAATCAGCCGGATCCTCTTTTCAGGGGGGAGAGAAATGATCTCAAAAAAAGGGGGAGGACAAGAAGCCTAAAAGACTTCGCTCTCGTGGGCCATACACAAACTCATTTAAGAAAAACCTCCAGAGAAATGGTCGCGGGGAAAAGAACCGGACCTCAAAAAAAGAACTGGAAGAAGGGCAAGATAGACTATCCGGCGACCAGGCCGGGCTACCCGAAGCCTTTTCCTGTAACGGCAGAAAAGGGGGCCTTATGAAAGGAAGGAAAGAACGGGAAGAAAATTGGTACGGAGGAGAAAAAGCCCCCCACTCTCTTCCAAAGTTGGGACCCGTCCCCAGACTGACTAGAGTAGTCCGCAGCGTCGGAGAGGGAAGCTCTGACAGGAAAACCCCCAAAAAAGGGAAGCTCCGCAAGGAGTGAAAAGATGGCTTTAAGGTAAGGAGGCGCCCTCCAGACCGTGGCCATATCCTTCTCACCGAGTGCCTTGTCATTGGGACTGGCAAAAAGGGGGAGGGGTTCAGTAGGTGGTCTTCAGACCCGTTGACGGCGCTCCTTCGTGGTCCGTCGAGGAGAAGACATCTCGTGGAGGGCAGAAGATCGCGTCCGGAAAAAAGATACTGGTCCCCAGGAAAGCATTGAAAGGGAACACAACATCTCCAACGACATCCCCCCACCCTCAAGCGTCCGGAAAAAACAAGTTAAAGAAAAACTTTTCGCAGGGTGCGTATCTAAAGAAGGAAGAAAGTAAAAAAAAGGTATAGACCCGAAGAAAAGGGGACAAAAAGAAGTACCGGGATACAAGGTCTTGGTGCATAACGGGAGGGGCTCTCGCTGCCGACAGAGTTTGAAGCATGTGAAAAGAAAGGAGGGGGGGCAGGGGGGTGCTTGGGGGGGGAAAGGGATCGTGTGTATACTCACAATGGGTTTCTCGGGGGGGGGAGAAAGGGGAGCGAAAACTTAGGGGTGTAGTTCTGGTTGAATTCCATCAGGGAAGGCGCAAACCCAGGGAGAAATCTTTTATTAGGGATCGGGGGATAAAGCCACAGGGAAATCTGAAACCGAAGGGAGCGGTAAATGGTCCATCCTCTTCCTTATCTTCGTTCTCTTCGAGATTCACCGATCGCCCACGGACCGGGATCGTGCAAAAACCAAGGACGAGAAAAAAAAGAGGGGAACGCTCCATGCAGGGAACGGCTTCGTGAGAAAAAACGGCTCTCTACGGGGTGTGGTTCCGAGGGAAGAAACAGACCAGAAAAAGGATCTAAGGCCAAAAAATCGGAGAAGCCGACCTGTTGTCACAGAGGAAGGGAGATCTGAGGGGACCAACCATCTCGGTTCGGAAAAATGGTCTGATCCGTCTCCTCTCTTCAGGCATGGAGGAGTTCAGGAGCCTGAAGGAAAGGGGGGGCTCGGCCATCTATTTGGGAAGCCACAAAAGGTGGGATCAAGCCATCGGGCCAAATGTTAGGCCAATCGGGGGAGTCACCAAAAAAAGAGCGAACAGAGGGGAGTGAGGAGAAGGGATATATGTGGGGAAAATGAAAAGATGGACTACCAGCTTACCAACTCTCTTCCCTTATGCTCAAGGAGAACTTGCCCCTTCTAGACGGAAGAGGACATCAGCAGCGGGGAGAAAGACTGGATAAAAAAAGGAGGGGGGAAAATATGAGGTGTGACCCGTCAATAAGTGCTCTTTCTGGGAAAAACATTGGGTGACTTGAAGGATCGGGGAGTAAAGAGCATCTCCCAAGGTCAGATGTCTGGTTAAAATTGTCAAGGGGAGGGGCATTCCAAAGATCCTGGAATCAATAAGGTCCCCTAGGACAGGGTCAATGACCTCTATGCAGGGAGGGTCATTCTTCTAACCCGTCAAGAGGGGGGAGGTCTCCCGGGGAAGAGGAAGAGGAAAAGCCTATAAAGAGGCAAAGAAGATAGAAGGCACTCAAGGACCTGCAGGTAAACAAGTCAGCTAACCTCGCTACGTCTATCTTGTGGGTGAGTCCAGCCAGTTGGGGGGAAAGACATAACATGAAAAGAAAAAAAAAAGGAGGAACCGAAGAAAGACCAGGAAAAACCAACCTGCAAAGAATCTCACCCCTCTCCGGCCAAACAGCACAGGATCACAAAAGAACTTGGGAGAAAACCTGGGAAGAAAAAATGGGGTGGGGGTCAGGAAGCCGTAAGCTACACTACCTTTTCTCAGGAATTGGGTGGGGCCGGAATAAGGGAGGGGACTTGGGAAAATCAACCGGAACCAGGCTAACCAGGCCACGCCGCCCGGGGAAATCAGAAATCAGGCTCAGCGCGACGACAAAAAGAGTCACTGCAGTGTTCAGGCTGGGAAAAGGGGGGTGGTTGGGCTCTTGGGTTGGAGGGGAGGGTGTTGGGGGGGAGCTGAAGGGCTATGGGCTGGCCGGGAGAGGGCTCAGTCCCGCCGTTGGGACGGGGACCGCGATGGTCGAAGAGCGAAAATCTTCTGGGAGGGGAAGGCCGGAAAAAAGGGGAAAAAGGCCGAAACGGGGTCAACGACAGGAAGAAAAAAAAAGAATCGAAAAGGATCTTGACCCCGGAGAGGGCGGTTCTCCTCCGCCCGTGGAAGGAAAGGGACCATGAAAGGAAAGGGGAAAGAGGAAACGTGGGAAGGGGGTCCATCCCTTCCTCGCCGAGAGGGGCTTCCAAAAACTCCTGTCTTTTTTCCTCAACCAGAAAATATATGGGGGGGAATTGAGGTCTCAAAAACTCAAGAAGGAACGCCGGGGGGAAGGTACCGTTTTCTGCGTTTACTCCTTCAAGGGGGATAACCCTTTTATCCCGGAAAGTGCCGGGGAAAAGAGAGGGGAGGGAAAGATGGTCCGTCGGGGGGTGGGTCCGGGCGGGGGGAGCCCCACGTTCAGGGAAAATCTACCGAAAACGCAATTCAAAGCTGGGGGAAAAGGGCTGGGGGGGACGCAGAACGGATCCTCCGTGGTCCGG
>Ga0179593_1627813_pt1 | contig 10101 bp, 7 predicted proteins | sample CZODoug2_1_08_16_FD_185931 | JGI IMG/M metagenome (GOLD analysis project Ga0179593, IMG submission 185931) | Vadose zone soil fungal communities from Angelo Coast Range Reserve, California, USA - CZODoug2_1_08_16fungal (PacBio error correction) | ecosystem: Environmental > Terrestrial > Soil >...
TTGGGAGAGGGAAAGGGGGGGATGAAAGGAGGTTCTCAGAACAAAGGTGTTGGACTATCAAATGGCCAAAAAGGAGACGTGCTCATTCCCTTGAAGCGAACATCCGACTGGTTCCGACAACTCATTGGGGGTAAGCCATGTACGCTACAACGAGGGGAAAGAGAATGACAGAAAAACCGGCAAGGAAAGGGAGATGATCATGAGCTACGGCGGCGAAGATTCTGAGAGGGGGGGAAATGGTCTCGCCCAAACCTGCAGGCATTCAGAATGGGGTTCCAGGATGTTCAGGGAAAGCACTTGGAAAGTCAAAGACTAGCTTCTTGTGAGAATCATTCTCGCCCAGAAAGGTTTGTGAGGGCGGAGCAGAAAGGGGGGTCCTCCTTTTGGAAAGCAGTATCTGGGGGAATTGGGGGAAAAAAAAAAAAGGAAATTGGAGAGCGTCCCTGAGAAAAAACTGAAGAAGAAAGAGGGGTGGTAAAAAAGTCGTTGAAGGAGTGGGGTTCATGTATTCATCATATCGCAACAATCCCGCGACAATAAGGAAGGGCAAAACTTTTGAGTTTAGGAAAATATCTACAATGCTTTCCGCTTTCTGGGGGAAAGATATTTCCTGAGGAAAAAAGGTTCTTTTTTAGCGGGATAAGTTGAACCGCGAATCGCTCATGACTAAAGAAAGGCGAGGGGAGGGAATCACGATGTCGAAAATGAGAGGGAAAGCTATCAACTAACATCCGAAGTAAAGGAAAACAGATCAACGAAATCGCTTGAAAAGCGGCACTATCACGCCAAGCCAGCAGCTGTCATCTGTCTCAAAAGGAAGGAAGTCAATTGGTAAGGGAGCAGCGGAACCTAAAAGACGCAGAAGTGGGAAAGGCCCCAGTCGCTGCGCTGGAGGCAAACTACGTCATGACTATGAATAGACCTAAAGTAGATTGAAAGGGGGGGGAAAAAGGGTCTGACTCCCAAGAAAAAAACGACATTGGGGACTGTCAGAAAAGAAGAACTCAAAGATGACGCCACATTCGGCCGTGAATGGGTGTGGGAAAAATCCGCCGCACTGGGGAAAATCAGAACCTCCAACAAGGCGAGAAAAGAAAACACTCAACGGGAACGCTTAGAAGTCGTCAAAACGAATGCCGGATGAACTCCTATAGATACATGGGGGAAAAGCTGCACCTAGGAAGGTAACCCGTAATAGGGAGCATCTGAAAAGGCTGCCAGGGTTGTTTCCTTGACGACATGAATTCAGCGTTCCAAGGCATCGTGGAAAGGGAAAAAAAAAAAGAAAGCAAAAAAAAGGTCCATGAAAGTCCGGACTGGCAGCCAGCAGTCGAGCTATCAACCATCATTCTGAAGAAAAAAAAAAGGAACCAAGGGGAAATAACGGGCTTGACTTCCAGGTCGGATAAACAATCACTCGAGCTAGACCTTTGAAAGAAACTTAACGAGGGTTTTGGGAACGCAAGCAGCTTCGGGAAACATGCAGAACCGGCTTTACAACAACCGCAGTTTCTGGGGAATATACTTGAAGACTCAAAAATCTGGGGGTGGGGTGGACCGGGGAATCCCGACAATCGGCGTAACGAAAAACGAAACGAAAAGGATAAGGGGGACAAGGGAACGCGGGGAGGCAAAAAACTCCTAGGGGGGAAGGGTGAAGATCGGGGGAAGGTGCAAAGGTTGCTGTCGTAAAATTTGAGAGGATGGACCGCTAACAGACGATGCAAAACATGGGCGGAAAGGTCGCGGGAAGGCCTACACAGGAAGGTAAGTGGTGTGAGAACGGAATGTTCAAAGGACCCGTGAGAAAAAACGACAGTTGTATGAAGTCAAGCTAAATCGGGAAAAACGTGGAGTAGAAACCATTTTTGAACGAATCAAAATCCCACGAGCGTGGGAGGCGGAGTGGGAATATCGCCCCGATCGCCAACTTGTCGCGACGCGTTGATAAAGGGAAGGGGTCAATGGACGCAGCAGGAAAGGGTTAAAAAGCGACAAAGAATATGTAAGGAACGCGCGGCAGACGAATGGAAGGATCGAAGGCATTCGGCGAAGCAGTCGGCGCGGCCGGAGCGACGCCATCGGAGGTATTTTGTTCGTGAATCTCTTGATGGAAGAGAGACTCTAACCCAAGGGAGAAGATATAGAAGCATCTCCATCGATGGGAAAAACGAAAATCGTATCGACGAGCCAGGCATCAAAACTGCTCCATATGCTGGGGGGGAGTCCTCAGGTACTTCAATGCCAGGGTCGATCAGGGAAAAAACTTAAAGCCTTGAAAAGGCAAAACTGCGGCTAAAGATCGAGGATCGGCTTCAACAGGCTCCCTGCGTTGGACAAAGGGGGTCCGTCGGGGAATCCCCCGATAAAGCGAAGGTATTTTGGCCGAATGTCAACAAATAGAGAACTGGGAGGAAGTCATAAAAGGGGAATAGTTTCTCTCACGGGCCGGAACTTCGTCGAGACTACCCACGTCCTTGTTCGTTGAAAAAGAATTCTCGCATCGTCAACGACTCCAGGGAAAAAAAAACTATAGGAATTTAACGAAATGGAAAAAAGGGGAACCGATGCGCAGGAAAGGACCAAATCTCGTACGCAATGGGGGCTAGGTTCATTCTGGGATCTTCCTTGGGATCGGAGTTTCCCGTTAAAGGCCGTAAAAAAAAGGGGAATCGTGATCTGGGGGGGCTCTTACCGATCTCACGTAATTTCGTCAGAAAGAGGGAAGTTGCGAGAGGTAAAGGAGGTCGTGTTAAAAAAACACGGGGGGGGAAGTTCGACTTGTGGAGCGAAAACCGCGAGCTTCGCGTGCTGGATTATTCGCTAAAGGGCCATCGCGTCGCGCAGCCTTTCTTGGAGGAAGGAAGTTCTGAGGGGGATTCGATGACGAATGCGGGACGGGGGCTGCCCTCGCCGCTGCTCATCTAGTTCTCAGGGGACTCTCCTGAACTAGGGTTGTGTGAAGAAAAGGGTTAGTCTTCAAGGAAACCTGGAGCATGGGCAGAGGAGAAATTCAACTCCGCTGAAAGAACTGGTCGGCTTGAAAGAAAAAAAGGAGAGATCGGTGCCTGCCGGTCTCTGGAAGGATCTATCAGCGTTCAGTGAAATGGAGTTATCAATTGAGGGAAATTCGGGGGGACTCAAAGGAGGGGATAATTCTAACACAAAAGGACGCGGCAAACGGGGGGGCATGATTTGTCGGTCAGTATTTGCGCTCTGAGTAACGTTCGAGGGAGAGAGCTACCGCTGAAAAAAAAAAGAAGGGCAAGGTCTCTGGGGGAGAGGGTGAAATCTGTGGGGAGATCAAGAGAAGAGAGTTGCCTCCAAAAGTCGATGGGGCCAATGTCCGTAACGTCATGACGAGGTAGAGAGGAGGGGCGGAAGAGCGGAACAGGCAAATTGAGCAAAGGGAATCAAGAGAGGCTGAAGGCCGTGGATCTAACGCTGGCGAAAGCGGATGCACAAGCGAGGAAGGGGATTTACTCCGGGACGTGACTAGGGGGAGTAAGTTAAAGTCAATACTCTCAAGGGGGCGAAAAATGCTCTCCGGAAAAAAAGAAAATAGAATGGAAGAGTCGCGCTAAAAGAACTTTGTCAATGCTCCCAGGGTACCAAGGGAAGCCCTTGTATTACTTCGCTCGAGTCCGGAGGGACTTATCGGAGCAGGGAGGGGCGAGTACTACCGAAAAAAACTCTTCAAAAAAAAGGGAGCTGTCTTGCCACCAGTACTCAGAGGAAGATGCCGAAAAGTAAAAAGTTTCGAGGTGGTTGTTCAATTTCCAGAGGGGGGAAAAACGAGCAGGGCTTAGGGGATGCATCGATCTCTAAACTTCAGGAGATACAAAAAAAAAAGGGGGGAAGCAAACTAATAGGGGCGAGGGGGGGGACCGCCCGGAAAAAAAAAATCGACCCGTGATAGAATTAGCTGATTCGCAAAAAGTTGCGCGAAGGCCAACCTAATCTTCGGGGCCGCCGTAGAGAAATGGACCGACTTGAAGATATTGAGGGGGGGAGGACCTCCCGGGGGGGGGGTGTCACCTACGTGTCGCGTAACCTGAGGCAACCTCATCGTTTGTTCCGGAACCAGTTCATAGGAAGTGGGGGGTAAACTTGAGCCAGGGGGCTAAGGTTTTTGTGCAGCAATGGAGAAACTTTGAAAAAAACAAGGGGCTTAACGTGCCTACGAGTGAAGGGAGCAAAAGGGGAGATCAAATTAGAAAGCAACAACAACACGGAGGAGGTGTACAGGGAGAATGAGAGGAACGGGGGGGATTCCTTCGTAGAGGAAGAAGCACTTAAGTTGAAAAAATTGGAACGGAGTCAACCCAAAAGAGAACGTGCTCATACACTTGATCGAACATAAGAATATGGTCAGCACTAAAAAGTGGGCTGCCGGCGACAACCTGGAGAATACCGACGAAGGACCTAATACACACTGCTTGAGCACGGGGTCAAGTAATCAGAAACGCAACCAAAAGGTCTCTAAGAGAATGAAATAGTTTTGAAGGGTCTCGCAACTTCAGGGAAGAAGAGAAATACTGCAATAGGGGAGTTGTGGTGGGGAGCAAGGCTGGAAAGGGCGAATACTGCCGGGGCGAAGCGCGACGGGGCCAGCATGTTTATTGTAAACGAGAGGGGCATTAAAACGAATACAAAAAGTTTTTGGAAAATCAGTTAGGGTCGAAAAGGGGGTGAAGAAAGTTCAACAGGCACGAAACTGAAGAGGAAAACTGTGTGAAGAAAGGCGGGGTGAAGGCGTGGGCTTGTATTCAAGACCCAATAACCGCAGACAACCAAAGGCTTACGATGCGAAAAGAGACCGAGACAGAAGAAAAAAAAAGATGGCTTAAAAAAAAGGGGCGATCTGTGCAAGCGGGGAGGCCGATAGGAAGTGTGAGCAAAAATCTAAACGCGGGGCGAGCACTTAGAACAAAAGGCCCTTGAGAGAGCAAAAAAAAAAAAAGGGGACCAAGGAAGAAGGAAACGCGAGTCAGGTATTCTTAGCGCCGGAATCAAGCAGGCGTGAAAGGGGGGCAGTTCGTATAGTTGCATGAAAACGGCCAGAGAGGAAAATTTTTCTCGGAAAAAATGTCGCTCAAAGTTTCCGGGGTAAAAGCTGAACGACCGAAAAGATACAGTCAATGGGACCAGCAAAGGGGGACTCTTTCTCACTCCTGGAAGGATTAGAAGAATGAAGGAAAAAAGGGGAGAAGTAGGGGGAACACAGCACAACCGAACGTTTGGATGAAAGTTCGCTCGAAGTAAGGTTGGACCACAAGGAAAATCTCAAATAGGACCAAAAACCAGAAATGGGTTAAGAAAGTGGGGGGATGATGGTTCGGAAGAATCCCTCACTGAGTAGATTCATCGAAAAGCATAACAAAAAGAGAACGCCAGCCTCACGACAGGAGATGATCTAGAGGAAACAAGAGCCGGGAAGGTCCGATAGACATACATGTTTGATTTATCAAAGGACCTGAGTATCCACAAAAAGCTTAAAAAAAGGGGGAAAGTTAGTTTGTCCTGGAAGACAATTCACTTCCGAAAAATCGTAGGCTCGTTGAATGACATGCCGCAGAGAAAGAAAGTTCGCTGAAAATGCTACAGATAGAAAAAATTTGACCGCATAAAACTGATCTCTCCGCGCAGCCGTCGCGACACTCACCAATGAATCAAGGACCCTCACGACTAGATACCCAGCCTGGTTGACAACTTCTCAAGAATTTGCGTGGGAGCTCAAAAATCAAAAATCGCGGGCAGGAACGCTGACGTTCTGGCAGAAATACTGGGGAAGGGAGGTAAGATCGCGACATATCCCACGATCAAATGATAGTTTCGCTGCCTACGTGGCCGGAAAGAAGCGACGCAGGGAAAGAAGAGAAGGCCCAACCTCAGAGGGGAGTATCGGAGAGGGAAGACTTTGCGCATCGGGTGAGTGGCCGTCCCCGTGGGTCTGTCGTAAAAAGGTATGAGGAAACCCCGTAAAAAGAAAAGGGAGGTCGAAAGGGAACGAGGAACTCTCACATCGTTGAACAGTACCGGGGTGATGAAACGTGAGACGAAAGGGAACCTGAAGACTATACACAAGGCTGAGTTCCTACGACCGTCTTGACGTTGCTGACCTTCTGACGGGGGTATAACTAAAAAAAGCCCACAGCTTGAAATGAGGTGATAACTCCACCGGGTAAAACAGCAGGTTTGAAAAAACTCGATCAATTTTTTTTTTTGACGCGCAGGAAGGGGAAATTCTCTCCGAGAAATTTTTCAAGCATGGGGACGTGGGAAGGATGGGGGGCGGAAGAGCAGTTCAGCGTAACTTGATGACGAGGAGGAACTTATTTTCGGGTTCAAGAGGGAGGATCTGAATTAACGGGGAGGAGAGAGAAGGAGATATATTCCGACCGCCTCGACCAGAAATTGCAAAAACTGTACTGTCCAAAAAGGGCTTCAGCAGATAAGGAGGGCTCCTACGTAAAAACTGGGGAAAAATGGGGGGGGGAACCGTCAGAGAAAAATTTCATTCTTCAGTAGGTGCTTTGAAAAATGCTGACATAGGGGGAGTAGGTGTGGAAGGAAGGGGAAACAAACCATCAATGGGTAAAAACCGCTCGCAAGGGGACAATTGGCAGTCGGGGAGAATCCCCGCAGCTTAACGCTCTGGGTTCCTGATAGAATGAAAAAAAAAGGTCGGAGAAAAGAAACGTTCGGGAGAAGAGAGGGAAAAAAGACAAGGGCCGGACAGTCGTCTCAACTAACCACCGAGGTCGGTAGCTGTTCAACGAATTGGCCAGTCCCCGATAAAGGAATCAAAGTTTGCGGATCATCAATCCTTGCGAAAGAAAAGAATAGAGAAACTTTGAGGAAAACGAAAAGAAAACGAGGAAGGGGGAGTTCCACCTCAGGATGATCAAATAGGATTGTTGGGCAGCGAGTAATTGCGAGGGCCGGGAAGGCGTGTAAAAAGAGGGCTTTACAAAGGGAGAGCAAAAATCGAAGAGATCTGGATCGATAGGATCTCACGTAATGGAAAAAAAAGTCAGAACTAAGCAGGGGGGTGTTCACAAAATTAGGCGAGCTGAAATCTTCTCGATCACCAAAAAGGGGTCTAGGGATTCAAAACTCGCTGTCAGGGAGGATTCATGCTGGGCTGTTCCTGATCGGCGGCGGAACTCAGTATTTAGGGCAGGTCCATTCTGGAAAAGGGGGTTCTCTTCGAAAAGGATGATGGCCGACGAAAAGGATCTGAGAAGAGGCCTAGGGAAGTATCAGGAACAGAAAGGTGACGTGCATTTCGCCAAATGGGAGTGAAAAACCTGGCAGCATGTCGCTGCAAAAGATTTCTACATGCTGTGGGGGATCATCGCCAGTTCGCTTTGCTAAAAAAGGACAACATGAAAAATGGAAGAGGGGGAGCTGTTGTACAGGAATCTAAGCGTCGGTGAGGCGTTCGCAACGGGCTCTATATCGTGTGATGCAGTGAGTAGAAGGGAGCTGACGGCGAAACCACATCAGACATTAGAGAAAAAAGGATTATGGGGCAAGGGGAGGGGCTGGAAAAAAAGAATTGAAGAGCGACCGCTGCAATCACCATGATTGTGCTGTGGCAAGCGTAACAGAACCGGAAGGGGGACTGGCATCATAGAAAGGAGAGTTGCCTCCACGCAGAAGGGTTGGGGTCACAAGTTTAGGGATGGAAATGCGCGTAGAAAGGTTAGTGGCCGCTGCTCCGCCAATTGACACGCGCGAAAAAGCAGGAGACCGGGGCTCTGCTCTAAAGCGATTTTCCAAGGAGATTTAAGAAAGTTGGGATTCGTTCTCAAAGAAAAAACTACCGGTACTGCTGTTCATGTATTCAGTCTTAAAGAAGGGCAAAAAGCTAGAAAAAGCCTCAGAAGGCAGGTAAAAAGAATAAGCAGGGCGTATAGAAAAACCAAAACGGGAATAGGCACGCCCCGCTTGCACGTCGCAAGAGAAGCCTCCTTGTGAACTTCGCGCACGAACGAAGATAGAGTGGTATACTAAGCTCGGTGGAGCGGAAAAATTATAATACCACAAAAAGGGGGATATCCACAGTTTGCAGAATCTTTCAGTCGTTCAAAGTTGCAAAAATGAACGTCCACCAGCAGCACGACCCCAAAACTGGGTGGTTCAATAAAACCAGATATGGTGCGAAACGCTGCGGCGTCAATTTTCTTGGGGAAGAGACCACCTCAAAAAGGATTGTCGAGAAAATCGTCTTTCTAAAAACCTGAAGAAAGGGGGACAACCTTTGAAGGAGAAAAAAAGATCTGACAAGAAGGGATCATACACAAAAACGAAAGGGAAAAACAAAGAGACAAATGAGCCCGGTAGTATCGCAGGGTGTGTCCGCAGACCTTGAAGATAGTGGGGGAATAAAGACCCGGGTTTTGGGGTATCCTTCTCCGTAAACACGCGGTGTAGCTTAACGAATAAGTGTGTGAACCCGTGGGCATAGGAGGGGTGAAAAGAAAAAGGGCTTGAGCAACGGGAAGTGGGTGCTGAAGGGAAGGGGGAGGCAGGACGGAAAGTGTTTTCTGAAGAATACCGACGGAATCACAAAATTGCGGGCCACCTCAACAAAAAAGATGGAGGAAAGATTTTAGAACGGGAAAAGGTGGGGGGTAGCAGGTAAGGAACTCCCCAGTGGTTGGGCAAAGCTATGGATCCCAAAAGGGAGCAAGGGATATGGGCGAACATCAAGGTGAAATAGGTGTCCGCATGTGCGCGACACGGCGGCGAAGAGAAGTACCCATTCGAAAACACTGGAAAGAAAAACAACTAATAATTCAAGGACGCGTGTGAAAAGAAGGAACTAGGGGAAGGTCAAGGACCTGGGGTGGCCTTTCGAAACTGAGTGCACGAAAAATCAGATATGCTCAAGGTGTCGCGTAAAAGGTAAGGGTCTAGGCAGAGCACTCCGGGGTTGTCGAAAGCTGCGCGCCAAGCAGGGTTTAGTGTATAAGGACAGAGTCCGACAGAGGGAAGCCAAGAAAGGAATGAAAAAAAGGCAAAGGGGCGCTTGGGAACGACATTCTGCGCCCCGGAAAAAGAAAACTAAAAAACGAAGCGGCAGGTGCGTCCTGGGGGGGGATTAGCTCAACTAAAGCCGCGACAAAACGAGTCGAGCCGTCTTCTAGAGGGAGGAGAGACGACGCGGAGGTCCTCGGGGCAAAAGGGGGTGAAAAATGCCTATGGACAAAGTTAGGTTTTAGCGGGGGGGGCGAAAAGGAGAGCCTTCTGACGCAGAATCGACGGCCGGTCATGGGCTAGCCGGGGGGGAATCTAAAGGACATACAAAAAAGAGGAGGACGAAAGGAGCGCCTGAATCAAAATCGCGGTTGGAAGACCCATTCGCTTTCGATCGGTCAAAGCCAAAGAAGCAAAGCAATATTTCACTGACACAATTAAATGAAAAGAATAGGCGGTTGCCTAAAAATAGAAGCAGATCCTCTTAAATGAAGTAAGGGACATTGGAATTTGAAGGGCAATAAGTAGGAATTATATACCAAGGCGAATCCCGTGTTGGTTCATTAATACTTCCCACAAAACTCAGTGAAAGAAAGTTCGCGCCGAATGTAAAGCGACGGGACTACGGAACAAATAAGAGGAAACCAACGTGGTTGTTCTCTGGACTGTATTGATGTATGTGGTAGCACCGTATCCAGCACAATTAAGCCAATAAATGCCGCGGGAGAGAGAACGAGCCCCGGGTCTAACGACACTACAATTATAAGGATATATTCGTCAAAACCTAACATAGCTCGAAAAAGGATTCGAGGGGGGGGAGGTTTTAGAGGAGAGGAATTCAACGCGGATCGGGATGAGAAAGGAACATTCTCCAGTGGGGGCCTTACGATGAAGGAAGTTCCGGGGCGAGGGAAGAAACGCCGAAGAAGACGAAAAACGGAAAGTCTGCTGCAGCCCACATCAGCACTTCGACTCTCCAAAAACGTCAATTAATATAAATATCTGTACTGATCCGAAAGGGGGAAAACGCTAAGGAAGACGTATCTCAAAGGCGAGAACAACTTAAAGAATAGCACCTGGTTCGGTTTGTAGAGGGCGAATCTTATCCCACCA
>Ga0179593_1680991_pt1 | contig 10101 bp, 15 predicted proteins | sample CZODoug2_1_08_16_FD_185931 | JGI IMG/M metagenome (GOLD analysis project Ga0179593, IMG submission 185931) | Vadose zone soil fungal communities from Angelo Coast Range Reserve, California, USA - CZODoug2_1_08_16fungal (PacBio error correction) | ecosystem: Environmental > Terrestrial > Soil >...
AAGGAAAAGAAAGAAAGAAAGAGAAGGGGGGGGGAGGGGAACGAAATCGAAAAATAGCTCGGACAACAGGGAGCGAAGCCCGGTTGCGGCGCCCATCCTAGCACTGGTTACACACTCCTTATTTGCAATAGGGAAGGAAAGGAAGGGGTGAAGGGGGGGGGGGGACCGTGAGGCAGAGGCCGTTACTCGGTAATGTTTCTCTGCCCGATGGCTGCTTTCATCCACATTTCAGAAGAGAGAAAGAAAAAGGGGAAAGGAAGAAAGGGGGGGGAGGAGAGGGAAGGGGAGGGTTGGGGGAGGAAGCTGTCCTCATCTTTGGCACGGCTATACTCTACTTTGCGCTGCTTCGAAGAGAAAAGAAGGGAGAAGGGAGGAGAGCTGCGTGGATCTGGCTGGGTATTGCTGATGCTCTGCTCAAAACTAAAGTTTTCTAACATTACGGGGAAAAAAAAAAGGAGGGGGGGGGGGGGGGGGGAGAAAGGGCAGGGGTACCAAGCCCGGTTGGGCATCTTCATGACCGCGCTTGTTCAAAAAGGAAAGGGGAAAGGAAAAAAGAAAAGAAAGGGAGGAAAGTGGAAGGGGGAAGAAATGCGCGGACGGAATATACCGTCGCATGTTGCTTTCAGCTGCGTCTCGATGGTGCTCCTCTCTTAATTCAGCGGAAAGAAAGAAAAAAGGAGGAGGGAGGGAAAAAAGAAAGAGGGGAAGGAAAGAACCAACTGGCAGAACTAAATACGGCGAGTCGACGATGAGTTACTTCACTCAGATGTCCGGCCTGGCGTATCCACAACTTTTGTATCTGCGGCCAAAGGAGGAGAAAGGGAGAAGAAAAAGAAAAAAAGGAAAAGGGAGGGGGGAAACGCGCTGCTCCTTGGGTTCTGCTTCCGCTGTGCCTGTCTTGTCGCTGGCACTTTTCTCACATTTGTTGTTGTAAAAAAAAAAAAGGAGAAGGGGGGGAAAAAAGGAAAAAAAAAACGAAGGGCGGTGAGTCAGCAGGGATTGCACAAGGACCTGTCGCTTCTCAGAAATCATCAATGAACTGGTCCTAACTGCGGCGGGGGGGAAAAAGGAAAAAGAGAAGAAGGTGGGGAGAATCGACGCGCTTTCGAACTTCATTAGATTTTGCGATATTCCCTATCGCTTCGAGCCGAAAGGGAAAAAAAAAGAAAAAAGGGGGAGGGGGAAGAGAGGGGGAGAGAGGGGAGAGGGCGTGACTATCGCCTATTGTCGGAGGCTCATTGGAACCCGATTTTGAGAATGTGTGGACCATCGAGCCAGTGCAATGCAGTCCTGCGTAAACGGGGAAAAAAAGGGGGGGGGAAGAAAAAAAAGGGGAAAGAGGAAAAGAGTGCCGCGGTCCAACAGTCACATGACTCGTACGCCGCTGGGCGGCATGGGTGCCGATGATCAACATCATTCTTTTGAGGGGGGGAAGGGAAAAAGGAGGGAAGGAAGAAAGAGGAAGCGAAGGGAGAATAAGGGCCGCGAACGCCTGAATACCTGGGCAAAAAATAGCATCCTACGACGTACAAATGGCTATGCTTTCGATTCTGATCATGACTGTTTTTGTTCTTTTTCGGGGGGGAAAAAAGGGAAAGAAAGAGAAAAGGAAAAAGGAGGAAGAGAAGAGGAGCGACAGTCACTGCGAGGGGGGGCAACAATGGGTCTGCTTTTCGGCGGCTTTACGGCACTACGTTTTTTGTCCCCCTCTCTCGGAGAAGAAAAAAAAAAAGGAGAAGAAAGAAAAAGATGGAAGAAGGAAAACCTGGCGAAGAAAAAATTGCGCCATCTTCCCCGGACCGTTTTCCCGTGACGTCTCTCTTTTCACTGTCTTGCTCTGTTTCCACCCTTCTTATTGGGGGGGGGAAAAAAAAAAAAAAAAAAGAGGGAGAAAGGAGAAAAAAGAGGAGGAGGAAGGGAAATAAGGGGGGGGAGAGGGCCGGAGATGACTGAACATCGGCAACACCAACCCTATTTCGCTCGCTGATTCAAATATTCTTCTTATATCCATCGAGGGAGAGGGGGAAAGGAAGGGAGGAAAAAGGGGAGGGGGGAGGATGGGAAGGGGGAGAAGGAAGGAAAAAAAACAATTTCACACGGGCGCGCGATCCATCACCACGTGGGAGTTTTGGCTGGGGACTGGCAGCTTACCTGGCTGTGGTTTCACGTTTGTGTTTGCAACTTCGCGAGGAAAAAAAAAAAGGGAAAAAAGAAGGGAGGGGGAGAGAAGGAAAGAAGGAAAGGGGAGGAGGGGGAAAGGAAAGTAGAGAGAAAGGCGCGCGGTGAACAGTTGTGCGTTTCTGCGGCGAGTTTATCCCCGTCGATGGCAAGTGATCGAAGTGTTGGCCCGTCGATTATCGTCTATCACCTTGGTAATCTCTCTCCACACACAAAGGGAAAAAAGGAAAAGGAAAGAAAGAAAGTAAAAGAAAAAAAAAAGGAAAAAAAAGGGGAAACAGAGCAACTTGGAGCGCGGAAATCGGCTCGATCGAACCGTCCTCTCTCCTGCGTAAGCGGCAGCGCCTCTCCCGCCGCGCCTGCTCCAGTTTTCGCCTGTGCTTCCGCGTCCTCCCAGGAAGAAAAAAAAGGAGGAAGGGAAAAAGAAAAGAAAAAGAGGGGGGCGGGTGGCATGGAATCGCGCGCCAGTTGAATGGTGGTCAGCAGGCTCCCACTTCCACTACGAACATCAACCGGGTTTCTTGATCATCGTTCGAGGGAAAAAGGAAGGAAAGGGGGAGAAAGAAAGAGGGAAAGAAGGGAGAAGAAAAAGAAGGGGGGGGGAAGAGGTTCAGTCATCGCGCCCTCAGAAAACCTTTTCCGGCATGCATCTGCGGTGCTCGATGAATCGTCCCAGGCTGAGAGAAGGAAAAAAACAAAAGAAACGTAAGGGCAACTCACAGCGAATGGTGAGAACTAGCAGACTTGAACATCGCGTCCTGTCACTGGAAAGAAAAAAGAAGGAAAAAAGGGAAAAAGGAAGGGGGGGAGGATAAGGAAGGGAAGAAAGAAAAGAAGAAAAAAGGCTACCGCTACGTCGCGTTTACCACAACGTATTGCCTTTTCAGCCGCCGAAAGCCGACCCCATTGTTGCCCACCAGAGAGAAAAAAGGGGGAGAAAGAAAACAAGGTAAAGAAGGGGGGAAAAAGAAACAAAAAGGCAGGAGAGAAAGTCGAAAGCAATCGCCATTTTACGTCGTAGGATTCTAATTTTTTTGCCCCAGGTATCATGCGTCTCAAGAAAAAGGGAGAAAAAAAAGGCAGAGGAAAGGAACCGACCCCGCCAAAAAAACCTCACCAAGCATGAGTTGATCATCGGCGCACAGGCCGCCCAGCGTCGTAACGAGTCATGCTGAAGGGGGGAAAAAAAAAAAAGGAAGGGAAGGGGAAGAAAAGGAAAGGAGGAGAGGTAAGGGAAGGGAGGAAGGACTTGCCGGCATGGGTACGGGAGGAATCATTGCACTGCCGCTGGTCCACACTTCCAAATCGGGTTTCCCATGAGCCTCCGACCATCGTCCGATCGTCACGCCCATCAGGACACATCGAAAAAGAGGAAAAGGAAAGAAGGAAGAGGGAAGGGGAAAAAAAAGGGGATGAGGCCAGCGTGTACGTGAGGCTCGAACGATCGCGAATTCGCAAACATCTCAATGAAGTTCGAAAGCTGCGTCGTATTCAAAAATGATTTCTCGAGGGGGGAGAAAAAAAAGGGAAAGGAGGGAAAAGGAGGGAGAGGACAGGAAAGAGAAGGGACGGGATCAATCACCTTCTTACTCCCTGACTTTAGTCGGAGGAAGAAAAAAAAAAAGGAAAAGGAGGAAAGGGGAGAAAGAAAAAGGGAGGAAGGAAAGGGGAGGAAGGGGGGAACAAAAAACCACGGTGAGACAATGCAGCGGACCCACCAGGCACAGCGGAAGCAGAACCCCAGGAGTCCTCTCGTCATGTCACCCAGAAATTTCTAGCTTCGGAGAAGGAAAAAAAAGAAAAAGGAAAAAAGGGGAAGAAGAGAAAAGGGGGAGAGAAAGAAGTAAAGATGCGTGAAGTAACTCATCGTCGATTCGCCCTATAGTTCTGCCAGTTGGTATTAGTCTTAAAATACGCGGCGTTATTTGCCGCCGCTCCGTTCTGCACTTTGAACATGGGGGGAAAGGGAAAGGGAGGGAAAAAAAAGAGAAGAAGGAAGGGAAGGAAAAGAGAGGGAGAGTCCGGCCAGCGCATGTCGTCGTCCTTTCATCTAACTCCTTTGAGGCGGTATACCATTTTTTCGACAGTGCGCAAACATTATCCAAAAAAAGAGGGGGGGGAGAAAAAGGGGGGGAGGAAAAAAGAAGGACAAAAGGGGAAGATAGAGGAGGAACCAAAGAAGAAGAATCTGGAACTCAGCCATTTTCCCGTCATGTTAGAACTTTCTCCGTTTTGATCCGCTCCCTCAGCAATTACAAAAAGATAGAAGGAAAGAGAAAAAGGGGAAAGAAGGGGCGGATCTCCGTACTTTATTTCAGACGTTCGCAGCCTCGCACGTATATTACTCGCCGTGCCAACTATTATGACCGCTTCGAAAAAAAAGAAGGAAAGGAGAGAAATAGAAAGGGGAAATAAGAAAGGGGAAGGAGAGAAGAAGAAGGAGAAAGGGGATAACGCAGGGCCTCGGGCAGAGGAACATTACCGATAACGGCTTTAGGAAGCCATGAAACGGCACCTAAGTATTTTTTAAAGTAAAAGAAAAGGAAGGGGAGAAGTGAAGGGGGGGGGGGGGGGAAAAGAAAAGGGGGAGGAGAAGAATGAGGGGTCAAGCGATTTTTTCAGAGTGATTCCCCGCCGTGAGCTTCGGCGATTTGACGTCTGATACCAGGCCAATACCGTACCCTCCCATAAAAGAAAAAAGGAAAAAAAAGGGGGGGAGAGGAGGGGAAGGGGGGAGAAGAAGAAAAATAGCAGAAGCTCACGGGAGGTGAACTCACTCTGAAAAATCGCTCGACAACAGGGATTCTAAAGCCCGGTTTCTTGCTGCCTCATCTGGAAAGGGGGAAGAAAAGGGGGGAAAAAAGAGGGGGGAAAGGGGGGGGGAGCGGAAAAAGAAGGAGGGGACCGGGCAATGGCTTCCTAGCCGTTACTCGGTAATGTTTCTCTGGCCCGATGGCCTGCTTTTCATCCACATTTCGCCCTTATTCCTGTCTAAAGTCAAATGTCGTATCGCTTGAGGAAAAAGAGGAAAAGGGGGGAAGGGGGGGGGGGGGAGGGAAGGGGGGGGAAGCAGAGGGGGAAAAGGGAATAGAAGGCGCAGGCTGCGAACTCCTGAAATAAGACGGAGTATCCGACGTGATGACATGTCTTCCTGATTGCTATCTGCGTTCTCTTGCTGTTTTTCGGAAAGGGAAAAGGAGGAAAAGGGAGGAAAAGGAAGAGAAAGGAGGGAAGAGAGGCCTGCTGTTGGGGGCGACCTTAAGCGGTTACCAATCTGTTGGGCACCTTCATGACGCGCGTGTTCACATGAAACTACAGGGGGGAAAAAAGGGGGGGAAAGAAAAAAAAAAAAAAGGAGAAAGGAAGAAAAGAGGGGAAAAAGGAAAGAAAAGGAGGAGGAGGAATATACCGTCCGCCATGTTGCTGTTTCAGCGGCGTTCGATGGTGCTCCCTATCTATTCAGCGTGCGCATCTGTGTCTTCCATTCAATCAGAAAAAAAAGAAAGGAAAAAAAAAAAAGGGAAAAGGGAAGGTAAGAAAAAGAAGAAGAGAGGAGGGAGAGGAAAAGGGAGGGGAGACGCAGATGGCCGGCCTGGCGTATCAACCAAATTTGTATCCTCGCCACCGCATTGGCCTTGCCCTAGTTATTATTCGTGGCCTGTCGCGCAGGAAACGGAGAAGCTCGTAAATTTCTGGGGGGAAAGAAAAAAAAAGGGAGGGGGAGGGAAAGGGAAAGGGGAGGGAAGGGGGACGGGAGAAAAGGGGGGGGGAAAACAGGAAAGAGGGAGGGAAGAGTGGACTTACGGAGCCACAAGTGTGCAGGTAACGGGAGCGCGGAAAGACCTCTACTCATTCGTGAGTCGCAGGTTGCTTGCACATTACCTTTCCGCTGATAGGAAAAGAAGAAAGGAGGGGGGGAAGGGGGGGGAGGGAGGAAAAAAAAGAAAGAAGGGGAGAAGCCGACGCAGGCTTCGACTTCATGAGATGTTTGCGATATTCGCTAATCGCTTCGAGCCTCACGTACACGCTGGCCGCATGACCGGGTCGCCGCGTCACGCTGGCAGGGGGGGAAGAGGAGAGAGGGGGGAAAAGGGAGGGAGAGAGGGGAAAAAAAGGGGGAAAGGGGTGGACCAGCGAGCCATTGCAATGCAATCCTGCGGAAACATGAGGCAAGGACGTCCGCTTCTGAATCGCTAATTCTGCTTTGTTTGCTCCCGGACGAAAGAAAAGAAAGGGAGAGAGGAAACAGGGGGGGAAAAGGGGAAGAAAGGGGGAAGAGATCAAAAGAAGGCTTGGGTGAGTTGTTTTTTGGCGGGGGCGGTTCCGGACTTTAAGGGCTTGGTGTCTTCGTGATCCTCTCTGTATTCAAAAAAAAAAAAAAGAAAGAAGAAAGGGAAAAAAGAAGAGAAACGAAAAGGAAAGGGGAGAGGAGAGCAAGGACTTTGTATTTTGAGTTTTCCGCGATTGCGGTGGTGCGGCCATTTGGTACGCAGCATCTCCAGCCGGCCGACGGACTATCTCATATTCTCTCCGCTTACCCTTCAGGGGGGGGAAAAAAAAGGAGGGAGAGGGAAAGAAAGGAGGGAAAAAAGAAGGGCGAGAGGGAGCCCGATGCTGGGCCGCTTCTTCATTCATATCCCCCTTCTGCCCATGCGCGGGAAACCTGTCTAATAAAAAATGGGGAGAAAGGAAAAAAAAAGGGAAAAAAAGGGAAAAAAGGAGAGGGAAAAAAAGGAGGGGATGGGTAGGGGACAGAAGGGAGAACGGCGCTCAGCTGGGCCCGATTTTCTCGAGCACCTCAGAATGCCGAAAGGTTTCTGAGGGCGCGATGCTGAGAACATCTGCAACCCCAACCTATTTCTCTCGCAGGAAGGAAAAAAAAAGAAGGGAAGAAGAAAAGGGGGGGAAAGAAGAGACGGAGAGCAAGAACCCGTGATGTTCGTCGTGGAGTGGGCCCTTGCTGACACCATTCACTGGCGCTGCGATTCCATCACCACGTGTTTAGTTTTTGGCTTGGGACTGCAGATTAATCTTGCTTTTGGTTCAGGGGGGGGGGAAGAAGGAGAAGGGGAAAAAAAAAGGGGAGAAAAAGGAAGGAGAGGGAGATGAGAGAGGAAGATTACGCGCGGACGGTGAGATCGAGACATCCGACTCCATTGCGGCTCGGTGACACATTTTCTTCTTCTGTCGAGTTTATCCCCGTCGATTGTAAATTTATCGAATTTGTGGCAGAGGAAAGAAAAAGAGAGAGAAAAAAAAAAGAAGGAAGAGAGTCAACGGGGAAGAGGAAGGGGAAAGAGAGGAACCGGAGGGCCCAACTCGATCACTTGCGCCATCGCCGGGGATAAACTCGCCATCAGCAACGACAACTGTGTTCACCCTCTCGCACTTGGAAGCTCTGGATCGTCCTCGATCTACCTTCCCTCTCTTAAGCAGAGGAGAAGAAGAGAAAAAAAAGAGGGAAGGGGAAGGGAAAGGAAAGGAAGAAAAGGGGAAGCAGAGGGGGAAAACAAAAGGGAACCAAGCCATAGTGTAAGCTGCAGTCCCAGCCAAAACTCCCACGTGTTTCATGGAATCGCGCGCCAGTTGCATTTTGTCACAATTGGTCGCCCACTTCCCACACTACAGAAAGAAAAGAGGGGGAGTGAAGAAAGAAAAGAGGAAGAGAGAGGGGGTATATCCGCGGAAGCTGTGAATCCGCGAGCGAATAGTTGGTGTTTGCAGTGTTCAGTCATCTCTCCCTCAGAAAAAAAAAAGGGAAAAAAGGAAAAAAAAAAGAAAAGGAGGGAAAGAAGAGAAAGGGGGGAATAAAAAAAGAAAAAAGGGGGAAAAGAAGCAATACCCGTGAACAGCGCGCCGGTCAGGAACGCCCGGCGTAATCCTGTATCCATTTTTTCTTCGCCAGTTTCCTCAAGAAGGGGAGAAGGAGAAAAGAGGGGGAGAAACGAGAAGAGAGAGGGGGTACAAAAAAGTAAGGAAGTGAAGACGCGAAAGCCACCCATTGTTGTGGCCACCTCGAATGTAGCGTAGTAGAATCTGCTGATAGTCCCGTTCTCCCTGATTGGGAGATGCTGGCCGTACCAACTTGGCAAGAAAAAAAAAAAAAAAAAGAAAAGAAAAAGACGGAGAGAAAAAGGGGGGAAGAAGAGGGCCAGGGGGGGGGAAGGCGAGAGTTCTTTTTTTTTTGCCCAGTATTTCAGGCGTTCGCCCGCATGATTCCCGGCGATGAATACCGCGATGATCACGAATACCACCACCAAAAAAGAAAAAAAAAAAAGAAAAAAAAAAAAGAAAAGAAAGAAAGGGGAGAGAAAAAAGTAGACCCAGCGGCGTAAACGAGTCATCTGACTGTGACCGGCTCCGCAACCTCGTTCCTAAGTCAGGTAGCAACCAAATTCAAATTCTCGATTCAGGAAAGAGGGAAAGAAAGGTGGGGGAAGGAGAGGGGAAGGGAGAGGAGGGGCAAAAAAAGGAGAAAAAAATAGGGGAATAGAACCTCCAAACACATGGCGATAGTCACGCCCATCATAAACATCGCCGCCATCGCTGCCCCCACTGCCCCAGTCCGTGCCGCGGCGCACCCTGTCCTGCTTTCCCAGAGGGGAGGGAAAAGAAAGGGGAAAAAAGAAAAGGAGGAGAAGAAGGAGAGGGAGGGAGGAAGAAAAAGATAGAGATGGGGCCGGGCCGAAAAACCCGCCAGCCTTTCGTTCCCATTTCCTTGATGATTTCCTGAGAAGCTACAGGTCCTTTTTTCAATCACCGAGAAAGGGAAAGGGAAGAGAGAAGGGGAAGGAACAAGAAGGGGATCAGTAAAGCTCCACGTCCGCATACGGCTTCAGGTTTTGCACGCCCCCCCTGTGAGACCAGTGCCGCGACCCGACCAGGCCAAAAAGGAAGAGAAAAAAGAGGGAAAGGGGAGAAGGGGAAACAAGAATTTCCGAGCTTCTCCATTTCCTTGCGCGCCAGGCCACGAATAATCACCAGGCACGGACAATGCCGGTGGCCGCAACTACACAGTTTGGGGGGGAAAGAAAAAAGGAAAAAAAGGGAAGAGAGAAAGAAAAGGAAGAGAAAGGGGAGGAGGGAGAAAAAAGAAGAGGATGGAGGGGGGAAAAGAGCCGGCGCACCACGGTGACCATTTTTTTGACCATTTTGTTGCGTTGACATGGCAGCCACATCTTCTCACGCTGATGAGAGAAAGAAAAAAAGAGAAAAAAAAAGAAGGGAGAGGAAGGAAAAGAAGGGAGGAAGGGGGGTCATCTAGCTCCTGTGAGGCGTAGACCATGTTTTCGACAGGGCCGCAAAACATGATCCAAAAATGTCTTTTCCTTTGAACACCGCGCAGGGAGAAAAAAAGAGGGGGGAAAGAGAAAAGGCAGGAAAAAAAAAAGGAAGGATCTGGACCACAGCCATTTCCCGTCATTTTAGAACTTCTCCGTTTGATCATCTCCATCATCATTACCCCCTCAAGGAAGAAGAGAGGAAAAAGGAAAGAAAGGAGGGGAGAAAGTAAAGGAAATTGAGAATAGAGCACGCGCACGTAGAGTATCTCCGTGCAAAGTGAGGACCTGCTGCCTCAACAAAAATCAAATCCTGTCACAAGACCTCTCCTCATCTATTCCTTGTCAAAGAGAAGAGAAGAAAAGGGGGGGAGGGGGAGAAAAAAAAAGAAGGGAAGGAGGACGCGACAGAGGCAAGAGAAAAATACCGAGTTACGGCTATTAATCAATGTACGTATAACCTAATCTTTTGTAAAAAGGAAAAAGAAAAGCAAGAAGGGAAGGGGGGAAAGAAAAGGGAAGAGATGGGGGAAGACCAAAACCGGGGCTTTCCAGCCACTGTTTGGTCCTAGCGATTTTTCCAGTGAGTTCACCGCCCGTGAAGCTTCGGCTAGGGAGAAGGAAAAGAAAAAAGGAAAGCGCA
>Ga0179593_1684130_pt1 | contig 10101 bp, 7 predicted proteins | sample CZODoug2_1_08_16_FD_185931 | JGI IMG/M metagenome (GOLD analysis project Ga0179593, IMG submission 185931) | Vadose zone soil fungal communities from Angelo Coast Range Reserve, California, USA - CZODoug2_1_08_16fungal (PacBio error correction) | ecosystem: Environmental > Terrestrial > Soil >...
AGCAAAAGGACCTATGGAAAAAAAAGAAGGGGGGCCAGCCAGGCGCACAAAGCCCAAAGAAAAAAGAGGTATCTTGCCCAACGATTGGCCGCCGGTCCCCCCCGAAAGGATGTCGATGGTGACTTTGCAAAAGGGGGAACCGGAGGGCGCGAAGTCCGAAGCAAAAAGGGTCGATCGGGGGGAAAGGGAACGGCAAAAAATAGCTCATGTTGAAAAGGCCGAGCACGGGAACATTGATGGATGGAGCAAACATTGTGGGGCGCGCAGAGGGAAAAAAGTAGCGGGGGCACTGATGGCCCCTAAAGCAAAATGGTTTGAACGAGGAGGGAATGTCGCCGGGGAAGAGCGAGCACAAAGAATAAGCCCCAATCGACAAAGTAGAGGGGGCCGGGGGGCTGAAAAGGAGCAAAAATGGGGACTTCGTCGAGCAAAAGCCCAGGAATCTTGAGATTGTAGGGGGAAGGAAGGGGGGGGGAAAAAGCGAGATCTGGATGATTGGGGGGCGGTCGGTTCGCGGCCCGCACGAAAGATAAAGGGAAAAATGGGTCGCATTGCAAGGCCGCCTTTGGTTTGCTCAACGACAGCGAGGTTGGAAGGGAGGGACAACAAGTACAAAGCTCTCGAAGGAGGAGAACGAGGGGAGTCACGTGGAGAAAAAACATAGCCCAAAGGATTTAGGCGCTTGTGATGTCGATAGGGGTGACGCTGCTAACACCTCGAAGAAGCAGATTTTTTTCGGAGGGGGTTATGTTCGCGGTTGGGACGGGGGGGAAGTGCGGCGGCAAGGGGGAGGGAAAAAGCGACATCTGATCGGGGGAGAAAAGGATAGACGCTCAATCCGGGATGAGAAACGGGAGCTCACGCTTCAAACTTGCTAAGGGGAAAAGAGGATCCCTGAGGACAAGTCAGTAAGACGAGGGAGGGGAAAGGGGAGTTAAAAGTAGGAAACAGACTGACATTAAAGAATGGAAGAGGGGTGGCCAAGGGCCCTCGCGCTGCTTTCCAAATGTTCCAAGAGAGAGAGAAAGGGGGGACGTGACAGAGAGCACGGTTTAATCAGGGAAAATTCCGGGTCTATCTTAAGCATCAGGGGGGAACGTGATGCTTGGAATACACTGTGCATGAAGACGACTCAGCGACCCTGGGGGGAAAAAAAGGGCTGAAAGGAGTCTAAAAGAAAAACGCTCACTTACGCTGGAAGGGGGCGCCATAAAAACGTGCTGCAGGTGGAAGCCGTGTAAAAATTCCGCGAAGGGGAACTAAGAGCAAAAAAGCATCTATTTTGGATGAGGAAATGAGAGAAGGGAAAAAGCCGGGAGAAAGGGCGCAACTTCTTGTAGTCAGACTTTTGGGATTTCAGCAAAGTTAGATAATTTTGAAAAACTGGCTACTCCGTTGCAGGGGGAAATCCCGGAAAAAAAACGCGCAGTCGGAGAAGGGTCGATCAATCCGATCGAAAAAAAGTGATCCGTCTAATTGGAATGAAAGATTCGGAGAAGAAACGGCTGAATCCGGAAGAGGGGGGGCGCGGACGAAAATAGGGGCAATTCAATTGAAAAGGGAAGGAAGAAAAAAAAAAAAAACAAAAATAGGACAATAAACATAAGGTCAGGATGTAACAAACCGCCTCAGCAAAAGCACGCCAGGGGGGGGCAAAAAGTCGTAAAGGACCTCGCTAAAAGGGCGGGACATGGAAAGAGGCTATCTGCGGGAGTAACGGTGGGGGGATTTTCGGAGAAGGGGGGGGGGTCAAGAGAGAAACCAAAAAAACCGAGCCTTCGAGAAGCCCGGTAAAAAGGAGGCGCGAGCTTGGCGTTTTCCGATTGGAGTCCAGGGGAGGAGGCAGCAGAAAAAATCAGGAGAGGGATCATAAGGATTGCCAAAAGGGGGGGGGCCTTCGATGTGGACTCGCGGGAGGCGTCCCATAATTCCGACGAGGGTATTGGGGTGGGCGGCGGATCAAGAAAAAAGCGGGGGGAAGCGAACTGCCGCACTGCTCGTCTGGGGGAAGAAGCGATGAATTAAGGACGGTGTATTAGAAACGACCGTGTTGGGAGGGGAATGTCGGGGAAAGGAAAATCAACGGAGGAACAACCCGAATGTCTACGGGAAGTCTTTCGTCCAATCGCGGAGGAAAGCGCATCCCGCCCAGAAAACTCACGCAAGCCGGGAAGGAGGGCCTGAAGGGGGGGGGGGGGGATGGAAATCTTCTAAGAACATAATGCCGTAAACGTAAATATTCATGGGAAGAGGTATGCGTCGTGGCGATTGCAAGAGGGAGTCGCCCAAGTCTGCCGCAATGGGCGTAATCTAAAAGGAGATAGCGTCGCGGGCGATCGTTTGGAGAAAGAATTGATCAACGCGTTTGGGAACCAGGGAGAGGCGACTGCGATGGAGCCGGAAAGTCTCGAAAGACACACCGATTTCCGACCAAAGGGAAAACGCGAAGGGGTGTCGAGAAAAAAGTCGGAGAAAGGGGGTGGGTAAAAGGAAGGGGTTCGTACTGGCCGAGAAAAAGATTCAGGGCTCTCAGAATGAGACATGCGATGAAGAAAACAAAACGAGGAGGAATCGCATGTCGACTGAGAAGGGGGGCAGTCCGTTAAAAAAGAAAAGAGGCTGACTTTTCCAAAAGGACTTGCCGCCGGTTCTCGAAAAGGAGTCGCGCTGCCAGAAAGGGTGGTTTTAGAGCGGCAAAGGAACGGAAAAAAAAAGAAGAATCCGCGAAGAAGCGATCAAGGCTAGAGGGGGGGGCGCCGAAGCGATCGCAAACGGGATGTACGCAAATTGCGTCGGCGTTTTCCGAAGTGCCGAGTAAATATTGGGGTGAACACCCGAGGGGAAAAGAGAAAGTGCGTGCCGGAGAAAAGAGACGAGTACATCGTTCTCAATGGAAGACCGGCTTGCTTTATTGAAGGACGGATGGCTTTCCGAGAAGGGCCGATTGGGGAAACTCATCACCGTAGCAAAAGGGAAAAGCAAGGGGGGAGAGGGGTCCTACTACTACATAGGGAAAAGGATAAAACAACAAGGGAGGACTGATTATCTCTCTAATACAACCAGGTAAGGAATCGGTCCTCCAAAACAGAAATCGCTAGCCGTGGGGGAAAAAATCCACCTCTCTGGAGCGAATATCTCCTAGAAACAATCCCATCAGGAAATCCGCGGAATTAAAAGATTCCGCGCGGAAAAAAGAGGGGAAGGTGCTCAAACTTAACGGGAGGATCGCGGACCCGGGGATGCGTGAGATCTCGAGCCACCCTCCCAGGGGGAGACATCCTCTCGAAAAAGAAAGAAACAGGAAAAGAACAGGAGAGCAGAACGTTTTCGTTGCCCTTGGGGGGATCGCCGTCCCTCTAAAAACCTGGCTAAAATCCAAAAACGTAAAAAACCGCCTGTAAGGGAGAATGGAGGGGAGCGTCCAGGAAGGAATCTCTCTCGACCCCTGGCTAAGATCTTGGTTGTCGGAGGGCTTTGGTGGAAGCCTGGGTGGGGCTCGTAATAAGGAATGGGGGACTCAAAATCCCAGTTAAGGAATGGGGGGGGGAGTGCCGCTCACCGTGCCGGATTCAGAAAAGGATCGCTCCCGAATGAAAAAAAGGACGGGGCACTGCTTTTCGATCGGGGAAGAGACCCAGAAAGAATGGGGAAGTGGGGGGGGGGGAATTTCTTCGTGATCTGGCAAAGACGTTCGCCAGTGGCAAAAGGGTATAGAACGCTCACTCCGCAAGAAAAGAGATTAATCTGAAAGTGGAAAAAACCGTGGTGAAAAAGGCGCAAGAAACGCGGGCTGTTTCAAGGGAAAGAATGCGCAAGATCGACAGGTTGCCTCTTAACTGGAGTAGCTTTCTTCCTCCAAGCCAGGAAAAAACGTTGGGGCAACTTGGCAAGAGGGACCAGCGAAAAAAAATGGCGGCGTGAACTTGTAGACGCGTCCTTCGCAAGGTTCGGTTTCAAGAAGGGAGCGTGACAAAAGAGAACACATTGTAGTTAAAAAAAAGAGGGGGGGTCCTTATTCAAGGAAAGGGTCGAGGTCCGGGAAAGGAAAAACGGTGCCGAGCGAGTTGGTCAAGAAAAGGGCGGATTTTCAAAGATTAACATGGCTCATCCAAAACAGAGAGGGCATCTCGGCCAATGAGGGGGGGGGGGGGGATGTCCGAAATAGAGGTTCAAGCAAAAACGCTCTTCTTTAAGGGGGAAAATTTTGCCCCGCAGCTGAGGAAATGCCGATAGAGCAATTTGGGCGTGCGCTCGGTGGGGGTAGGGCTATAGGGGTCGGTCTCTTCAATATTTAATTATCGCGTTGGGTCAAAGGGAGACAGCCCTGGCACCAACGATCCCAATAGAAGGGAGAAATACAAAAAAAAAAAAAATCATGCTGAGAAAGGGGTGTTTGGCAGCGCAACAGTCTTGGGGGCACGCTCCTCCAGCCGGTGGAGACGAAGTGGGGGAGCCACCATAAAATAAAAGGAAAACAGAGACGAGTTTCGGGCGAAGCGAATCAAAACCTCGAGGGAAAAGAAGGAGAAAAAAAGTTCTGGTTTGTGCGACTAAGAGGGAAGGTCCAAGTTAAGTAGAGAAATGTGTCTGAAAAACCACGGCAACAAGCGAAAAAAGGAGAGGATGTTCGATGCTGGGGGGGGTGCTCTACGACTCGGCCATTTTGCGCGCAGGAGGTTACGAGTGAGAGAAACAATTGTTGGAAAGAGGGGGTGCGATCGGGAGGTGCAGCTAAGAAGGGCGACATTCAATTTAAAATCGTTCAAACCGTCAAGAAAAAAGGGGGCCTCATTGGGGGACGACGAAGGAAGAGCTATCGATGCGCGGGACGAAAAAGGTGTGGCATGTCAGGACTTTGAAAGGCGGTCGCCTTATGATAAAAGCGCGACAATCTTCTGTCAAGGGGAAACGCGAAGCGAGCGAGGGGAACTTGCTCGTAAGACGCTTGCAACACAGGGGACATCCAATCAAAAGTACAACCAAGTTGGGGTGAAAGAAGAGCCCAGCGGATTCGCCCAAGGGGAATAACGGATTCTGCTGCGTTCGGTATGGGGTGATGAGGAAGAACGAAGCTCTCAACAAAAAAAAAAAAAAGAGAAAGGGGGGAAAAGGAGTTGAAAATTCAGAAAGGAAAAGGGGAAATGGCGATCCGCTGTGCTAGAGTCCACATCCACAATGGGACGATCTTGCCCAGGAGGGACCGAGGGTCCCCAAGAAAAGGAATGTCGATGGTGGAGGGAAAGGAAGAGGGCGGCTTAAAAGGTTTCACCGGTAAGGGGGGAGGGGAGCGCTTGTTAGACGAAGTCGAAAAGGGATCAGGTTTTCAACAGGGAAAAGAAAGCACGAATCTCAGAGGGTGCGGAAAAGAAGAAAGAGTAGAGCCGAGGAGGCGTGTGACAGGTCCCCGGAAATCTCTACGGGGAGTCAATTGAATGGTCGAAAAAAAGGGAGGCGGGAAAGCACCATCGCCCCAATCGACCTGAAAAAGGCTGAGGGAAGAACGCACTCCAAAAAAGGGAGTGAGGCTTTAAAAAATCCCATCTAACAGGGATATTGGCAGGGAAAGAGGGGAGTTTGTTAAAGTCGCTGGGTGGGGCTCCCCGACCCTAACATGCAAGGGGGGGGACAAAGAGGGTAGCATTAAAAAAGGCTATATGGGACAAGATCTCATCGTATGTTTTGAAACTTAGATTTTCCCAACAAAAGACAGGTACCGCTCGCTAATTGACTCTGGAAGGAAATCCGGTTGGCTCCAACACACGCTTCCGGAAAAGGCCGCGTGATGTTCGATTGAAGGGGGGCGCGCGAAAACAAGAGGAGGAGCAAAGAGGGTTTTTGGTAGGGTCAACCGGGGGGATCGTTGGTGGGGAACTGCACTTTTAAGGTCACCGCGAGGAAGAATAAAGACGAGACGATATCATCGGCCTAATGGAGAGTCGAAAAAGGCAGGGGAACAGCTCTTAAGGGGGGGACATCCCTGAGCTTAACAGGGCAAGGTTTCATACAGGTCTTCTTGCGGGACAGGCAGGGGGCGGGGGAAAAAGCACGGCATGAAGCAGAGGTCCGAATCGTTGTGCCGGAAACCTCTCCGGGCCGGATGCGCATGTAGACAATCCGCCGGAAAATCGTCAGGGGCATCAGAACCGATGGAGAAGACGAGAATGAAACGTATTCTGGGGGGCTACAACCGGGGCGATAAGAAGCAAAGAAAAGCAAGGAGTTGGAAGGGGAGGATAAAACGGAAGGTTTCAGGAGGGAAAAAAACGCTGCAATTCACGGCTTTTTCAGCTACAGTTCAAGGGGCGCCAGAAAAACGTGCTGAAGGGGAGACGGAGAAAAAACCCGCCTTACGCTTCCAGTCAAAGAAAAAGGGGAAATCATTAGGTGGGGGAAAAGATGAGGAGCAGAGGTAGGCGCCCGCTGTAAAATGGGAGAACACTAGGGGAGTCAGATAATCGGGGGGGGGGGGATTTTGGCACCTGTCGTAATAGTCAAAGGGGGGGGGCATAATCACTAAAAAGGAAACCTTCCGACCACACTCGCGTGAAGGTAGATCAAATAAAAGAGAAGTATCCAGGACGGTTTAGGGAGCGATTCGAACGGCTTGAATGAGGGTATACTGTGAAGCGGGGCACGCAAGGTGGAACAAGTAAGGGAAAGGGAGAAAACGTCGAGGAAAAAACCGGAAAACGTTAAGCCGAGAAAAAGAAAAATCGCAGGGTCGAAAGGGAAGTTTCAGTTCCTGTAAAGCTCACGATGTGGAAGAAAGATCAAAAGGGTAATTTCTCGCAAGGGGGGGGGAGTCAAGGAAGTTGGATGAAAAGGAAGGCGAGAACCGGGGACAATGTCAATCGCAAGAGCGCTGCAGGAGCGCCAGAAGAGCGAGGTCAAAAAAGAGCAGTAGCGAGAAGAGGAAGCTCAAATCTTCGATCTCACGCATCTAAGCGATAGATCACCTAAAAAAGGGTTGGAGAAGTCGCGAAGGGCAGTATGGGGGGTTTTCGGAAAAGCTTCCAGAAAAAAAAGGGTATGGGGAACGGAAGATCGAGAGTTCCCCGCAACGGCGCTCCGATCACCCTCTCGTAAAAAGGGGGAAGTAATCATAATGATCGACGGGTGGGGAAATCGAAGAGACGACCTTTTTGTGTTCAGGACGGAAGGCGAAAAAAAAAGACGGAAAAAAAAAAGCGGCACCACGATTGCTTACGGAGGATTTTCGCCAATCGCCTGGGAAAGAGCATCCGCCCCCTGAAACACAAGAAAGCCGGTGTAGGAAGCAATTCGCCTGTAATCTGAGAAAAACAGAAGAAGAAGGAGAAGAAGGGGAGGTTAGCGGCGTTTTCATGACAAATATTGAATTCCCAAAAAAGAAAGCCTGCTGTCTGCAAGGGGGAAAGGAACCTGCGAGGGGAGAAAGAAAAAGAGGGAAAAAATTGATGAAACAAAGGGGAGGAAGAGGTCGGCGGCTTCGGTTACCCAGGCTCTTTCGCCGTGTGCCGATCTCTATCAAAAAAGGTGCCCGACAAGGCAGGCAGAAAATTGTCGAGACAGGACCGGGAAAGTTGGGGGGAACCTGAAGGGGAAGGGCCGAATTCTGAAAGAATTGCGCGCATTAGGAAATGCGATCCTCTAAAAAAAAAAAAACAAGGATGAGGATGCCAAGAAATTCGACCCTTAGGGGAAAACTTCGGAAGGAATATGAATTAAAGAAGGGCACTCCGGTCCCTCGACAAAAAGAAAACTGAGGCATGGTCCGTCGGGTTTTTAGCGATATCGCCGGGAAAAAAAGTAATCACTAAGAAAGAGGTGGGGATTCCCCGAAAAAAACGAGGAAAAAACTCGATTAAAAAAAATCTGCACGCGATACAGAAGGGAAGGCTGGGCGGATTGCCTGTGAATATTGGAAAATCTGAGACGCTACCGAGCCACTGAAGATTAGCGAAGCTTGAAAGGGCTCTGGGGCGCGAAAGAAAGCAGAAACAGGATACACCCTTGAGGCGAGTAACGGACGAATTACTCGTTTTCCGTAAGGAGAAAAGAATCTCACACAGAAAAAAGCGTGTGGGCACCGGAATTTTGAAAGGAGACGACAGCGGTGGGAAGGTCAAAAATGCTATAGAAAAACCGGAGGATCTTCATCGATTTCCGCGGCGGAATAGCATTTCTTATTGAAGAGCCGGTGCTGGGGGGAAAAAAAACCGCGAGTGTGAGCAGAGAAAAAGATCAACAATACCCATCATGGACCGGCCGAAGGAATAGCGAAAGAAAAAAAAAAAGTGCGCGACTTCTCCAAGGACCGGTCTGATCGAAGAAACAGGATTGCTGCGTGAGAGCGCAGGGACCAAAAGGGAAGCGGGGAAGGAAACTCGAGAAAACCGGAAAGGCTCGAAAGGAAAAATCGTTTTTCGATTGCAGGGACGGTTCTCTCCGAGCAAACCGGCTCGCAAAAAACACCGTGTACGAGTAAAAAGATGTCGATTCAATGGCATTAATCGTTAGCGAGTAAGGAAAAAACTCATCCGCTCTCGACAAAGAAGGCAGGAGTCTTGGGGGGTTTTTTGGTTGAAAGCGAATGACTTGGCCAAGACGTCGATGACTCAAAGGTTCAGGAGGGGGGTTGGGGAGTGAACGCGAAAGAAGCGGGAGAATTCGGAAAAGGACGGGGCATCCACAATTCGACTGGAAGGGAGGGTTCGTATCTTCGGGGGAATCGAAATCGCCCAAAAAGACGACAGTGGGGGTCAAAAAGGAAGGGAGTCGTGTCAAGAAAAGGGAAAAAATGGTCGGGGATCAAAGCGCTCCCAAAAGGCTATTATCTTACTAAGGGTCGCCAGGTTGAACAGCGCGGCGCAAAAAAACAGGCATCTTCTTAACAAAATAAGGCAGAAAGGGACGGAAACTGGCTGGAGGTTAGTGCTTTCTTAAATTCCAGCGGCTGCAGCCGTGGGAAAAAAAAATTGCGCAACTGGGAAAAAGCGCTGACCAGCGGGGAGGGAAAACAGCGGGGAGAAAATGAATGGGCCGGGCCGTCCACCTTCCGAAATCCCCTTGGATCGTGACCTGAAAAAAGAAAAGGGGGGGGCCAACCAGTCCATGATGCTGGTGAGAGAAGAATTGCCGAAGGCAAAAGGCTGAAAAAGTTGGGTCCAGAAGCGACCAGTTCTAGGACACTCTCGTAGGACAGCCGCGCCAGCTTAGGGAAAAAGGAAATAATGGGAAAAACGGTGTTAAGGACTCTTTTCAAGCAAAAGGGACTACTCTCTTTACTGTAAAAGGGGCAACGCACTTAAAAGCCAGGGAAAGAGCGGACGAGAAGGAGCCCGGATTGGGAAAAGATATGGGCGGAGGGCCATATTGAGGGGAAGTCAAGTGGTAGAAAAGAACGTGCTCACCAAAAAAATGAAGACCGGTGTCAAAAACCGAAAAAATCGAAAGGGGGGTTAAAAAAGACAACTCGTAAAGAAGGGGCAAGGCGCTAGTGTTTAGGAAACCCGGGATTCCTGGAATAAAGCATACGTCGATCGGAGCGGGAGCCGTGGAAAAGAGCGCAAAGCGGGCTCGAAAAAGAGGAAAGACGTTGTGGAGAAAAAGTTACGGTCACCATTATTTCGCGGCAGGGACGCGACCCACCCGAAAGAAAAGTCAGAAAAAAAAAGATACATCTCAACTGGGAAAAGTTTTGTCTCAATCAAAGGACGGTGGGGGTGAAACGCGTGTACACTCACAAGTACGTCATGTCCGGCAATTGATTTCTGGTTAGAAGGCACCGCAGGCCCGGAAAAAGGCAGAAAAGGAAAGTTTCCGGCCACAAAAACCAGATAACGAGAACCGAAATGGTTGAGAAGGTCCATGAGGCAATCTTACTGTTTGAAAGGGAGCTATTTTTGTGAGGAAAAGCGAAAAATCGTAAAAAGAAGCGAACGCGAAGCGAAGCGGCAGAAAAAGCGGAAGACAAACCCCAACAAAAAAAACCCCCCCAAAAATGAAAAAGGTAGGCTAGGGGACCGCTGAAGTGGCAAAGATACTACCGTAGGGAGGGGATGTATGACGGGGTCCTAACTAGGTAGGGAGAGTATGTGGTTTTAAGGAGAAACTGGAGAC
>Ga0179593_1691973_pt1 | contig 10101 bp, 12 predicted proteins | sample CZODoug2_1_08_16_FD_185931 | JGI IMG/M metagenome (GOLD analysis project Ga0179593, IMG submission 185931) | Vadose zone soil fungal communities from Angelo Coast Range Reserve, California, USA - CZODoug2_1_08_16fungal (PacBio error correction) | ecosystem: Environmental > Terrestrial > Soil >...
CAGTTAGACTTGCGGTCACCGGGGAAAGAAACCGTGCCTGGTCGGGCCATGCAGAGAAGACGTCGTCGGGAGCGGAAGGAAGGCCCGACCTCTGGTTAATAAGAAAAAATCGATTTAAAAAGGGCTAACATCATGGACGAGTCGGGAGGCCGGAGCGTGGCGGGAAGGAGGAGTCGCGCACTGGAAAAAAACCGACGTCAGGTCAACACGGATCCTCGCCGAGTGGCCGGGAGGGAAGGACAGGCGAAAAAGCCTCCTCGGCGCACGCAGTGACCCTAACCGACGAGACGAGAGGGCGGACTCCGGCGCGCAGTGGGCAGAATCAAAAAAAGAGCATCCTCTCCGAAGGGAAAAAAAACCGAGTGGCCGTCTGGGGGGGGGGGGTACTGAAAAACGACATCGACAGATCACGTGCCCTTCAATTCAAAACCGAAACGCACTGCGACTGTAAAAAATCCTTTACTTGATAGAAAAGGGAAGGAAATAGCCGCCGCAAGAAAAGAAGAGGGGCCAGCTCTCTGCCACGATCTTTGCGTTTCGTCGGGAAAAGCGCACGAACTGCTTAAACCACGAGGGGCCAAAAAAAGGAGAGCGCCCACTGATGGGGGGGAAAGGGGAAAGGGGAGCGACGAGTTGGGGGGGAGAAAGGGGAATGCCGACGATGCGTCGAAGAAGGGGCCGCTTCACGCGGACAATAGAGCTGCAGTGGTGTTGGAGAAACCCAGGACTGACCCTTCCGGTTACAGATTTTCTGGTCCAGAGGTAGAGGCACACCCCTATCGCCCCGAAGGGGGGGGAAAATTCCTGGAAAATTTGTCCGAGGCGCTGCCCGAAAAGCCGTCGTCGCAGGACCGGGAAAGGCGCGCCGGCGGCGTCAGGGGAAACCCCGCCAGAACTACCCTGGCGGAAAACTGAGAACCGGGCAATCGCGATGCGAACGGGACAAGACCGGCTCTAAGGGGAAAGACTCGTTCATTTCATGGCCGAGAAGGGACCAATCCCTACACAATCGGGGGGCGGATACTTCGGAAAGAAGGAAAGGCCGATCTTCGGGGGCCGCCATGACCGCTTTGTCCCGAAAAGCTAGAAGAAGGACGCAACATAGGGGGGGGGAAGAAAAATTTGTGGGCCTGAGAGGGCTCAACGCGCGACACCAAAACGACGCCTGGAAGAAGAAGGACCTGCCGGCCTGGGGGGCTCGACGATCCCGGTTTGGAAACCGGATCATGGGAGAGCGAAACAAAAAGGCTGGTGGCTTGCCATTCATGCTGTGACCGAGTGTCATCCAGGCAAAAGGAAAGCGGGCTGTGTGGGGGGGGCCCCGGCGGTGGGGGCTCGCCCTCGGTGGAGGACGGGAAAAGAGAAAAGCGCGTGCGCGAAAACGGCTGCTGGGGGAAGGCGCCCTCGACAAGACTGGGCCGTCAGAGGCCGATTGAAAAAAAAGAGGGGACCTCCGGAAAGGGGGGGGAAAACACCGTGTCCAAACTTCGATATTCGGTCAAGAGAGATCCTGAGCTAGTGGGGAAAAAAGGGGCCAAAACCTCATCTAAAACCCCGAAACGGCACCCCAACGCTGATTTGCGGGCCAAGCCCCGGGAGAAAGGCATCGCAGCGTAGAACGTGACCGGAGGGCCTACTCGTACAAAATGTTGGGGATAGGGTGCTGCTGGGATGCCTATTAGTGCATAAAAAACGGAGGTCCTTCGTTTCGCAAAGAGAAGGAATCAACGTAGGAGGATAAAATAGAGGAGGGGAAAGCCCGCCTTCTCCCAATCTCGCCAGGCCAGCACCCGAGAGAGGAAAGGGGGTCGTTCTGGAGAAAACACTTGAGTTGGGGAGATCATCTCAACTTTCCCGTGGGGGAATAAAAAAGGGATACTGGTTCCTGGAGGACTGAGTTTTGGGGGGAAAAAGCGCCAATAGACCAAAAAAGAGGGAGCATGTTGCTCCATCAGTCGCGTCCGATCAATGCCGTCGGACGCGGCGTTAAATTCAGGGGGGGAAAAAGAAGGGGGGAAGCTTGTCTGATGCGAGAAAAAAAAAGCAGCCGTGTCAACCGCGCTGCGAGCAAGCAGATGCGAAAAACGAGCGCGCGCTATAAAGGAAAAACCACCGCCTTTCCGTTTTCGAGGAGAAAAGCAGTCACAAGACGTGGGAAGCATTACAGCTTATTCAAGAAACAGCCGGGGAGGGGTCGCTCGCAAAAAGGGGAGAAGGAAACGGCGATCGTCGAGAAGGCCCCGGCCGGCAAGACTTTTTAGAAGGTATTCTGTCCCGCGCGGGGAACGCGCTCCAGAAAAGGGGAAAAACCCTATGTGGGGCGCATCTGCTTGCTGAACAGACAGTGGCGTACTGAAAAAAAAAGAAGATCGGCATCGAAGAGGTCCGCTTTTACTCACGAGGCTTGCGAACTGCACCGGGTCTAGAAAAGGGCGCCGGATGTGAGAAGAGCCGGTTTGAGAACAAAAGGCATCGCGATTTCAAGACCCCCTGGGGCGCATTCGTTCGGAGATCGAGGGGGCCGCGCGCAAGGCCTGGCCAAGGAAAAGAGGCCGACGACGCTAGAAAGAAAATGGTGGCCAGGGGGGAAAGCGCGGGTCGCTAGGGTGTCCGAGGAGGGGATACCCTTCGAGGGAACTACGAAAAAGGTGTAGTCGACGTCTGGCGGAAGGATGGAAAGAAAAAGGGGAAGACGCTTACACCCGTTGCACAAAGGCCGCGAACCGCCAAGGGACAGCCATTCTTCTGCATCCAGAGGAGCGCATCCTGTAAGTGCATATGGCAAAAAAAGGAACAACTCCCAGAAAGGGGAAGGATGCAGTCCCAAAAACGATCGGCCGTCCTAAGAAAAAAGTCGGTTCCCCGGAGCGAGATATTGGGGAGAGGAGGGACACTGCTCGGAGTCCAGGAAGAGGGAGAGGGCTTCGTCGGTATGGACGAGGAAAGAGATGTCGGTATTACAGGAGAGCACCTCGGTTTGTCGACGAGGCAGGGGAAAGGGATCGCGACCCACTGAAAAAAAAGGAAAAAGAGTCATTGCTCGACCCGAAATGACGCCGTTAGGCGTGCCGCGAGGAACGTATGTCCCTGCTTCCGTGGAAGGGGACGAGAAGACGTTGAAGGGAAAAAAAGGGGACCTGATCTTCAGGAAGGGGCCCGCCCACGCGCAGTGCGCAAAAACGCCACTCCTGACCGAGAACAGGTCGCCTGCGACGAAATCGCAGGGGGGAAAGCGGGCCGATGCGGGCGTCAAGGAAAGAAAATCTGGCGACCAGGCCACGGCCGGCGGGACCGCAATTCCTCACGGATCAAACTCGGAAAGCCTCATCAGATCTCTCGCAAAAAAGGGGAAAAGAGAGAGATCGATGAGTAGGAGCGGGGAAGAGCCATGAGAATTTTGCGGTCACAGGTACTCTGCCGTGGCAGGGTCGAAAGAAAGCCAACGTGCACGAACAGGGCCAAAGGAACCCCATCCCTCTTACCCTAAAGGAGGAAGCCTATTTGAGGTAAGGGAACTCTGTCTCTTCAAGGCGGGGTCGGAAAGAGGAAAAGAACTGCGCGGGAAAAGCCGACGATATCAGGTCAAATGAAAAAACACTTCCCTCCGGGGGGACGAGACCGGAGATCAGGCCGAGTTCTCGTGCCTCGCGAGGAAAAGACGAGCCCGGGTCGAGCATAAAGGCGCATGGGTCGGCATCCAAAACACTCATCCCTGCGATCGGGGAGGCGCCGGCTGCTGGCCGAGTCCCGAAAGGGCCGATCTTGGAAATACCTACGCAACGAACACCCCGCCGAAATCCTGAATAAAAAAAGGAGGGGCCAAATCAATCTCGTCCTCCTAAGAATAGTCGGCCGAGACTTTCTTCCTTCGATGGGGGTGAAAAGTCCGGTTGGCGGACTAGAAAGGGATAACCGGATGGTCCGAGCTGTGAAAAAGCAGCCCACTGATGGACACTGGCCCATGCTGCTCGACTAGTGGGTTTGGGTTGGTTCCAGAGGGCCGACTAATGCGTCGAGAAAGAGGAAGGAGGTTCGCTTGACAAAAACTGGCAGAGTGCCTTTGCTGTTTGCCGCAGAGCCCAGTCGACACACACACCGGCCGGTGAAAAGATTTGCTGTTCCAAGGGAAAAACACCCCGAGAGAAAGGGCCTGTAAGAGGCCACCAATTTGTCCGAGGGCCAAACGCGGCAAGGGAGCCTGCGCGCCGGCTGCGGACGGAAAAAAAACAACCGCACCAGGGAAAAAGGCGGCATCATTCAGTCTGGAGAAAAAAGGGCGCGGTGTTCTCCCACCGCTCTAGAAACATCGTCGCAAAGTGGAAAGAGACGGTGCGTGAGGAAAAAGAGGAGTAACAGTCAGGCCCCAGCATTTTAAAAGAAGGCCGAATAGGAACGTCCGCAGAGAAAAAGCGGTGTCCGAAAAAGAGAGGACCTGCGCAGCAGGGGTGTGCGTCACCTTGGGGGGAGGAAAGCGAGGGAGAAAAAAAAAGGACGTGGACACGTCGAGTGTAACGTCTTGCAGGCCGGGACGGGCGCGCGAGAAAGGGGGTTTGTGCGGGGGGTCACCTGATCAGGGTTGGCGCAAAACTTGGGGGGGGAAGACCGGCTGGTGGCTGAAGGTTCATAGCCTTTCAAGACTGGGGGGGACGCGGCTGGGGGGAAACAAAAAAAAGGCGTTTGGTCCGGCTGCGAGAGAGAAATTCGTGGAGATACCACTCCTACCCTACCTGGTTACCGGAGGGACCGACCTGGTTATCGAAGTCTACAGGGCGCCCTATTTTCGAACCGATTCTGGGCGGACCCTCTCCCTCTGGGAGAAGAACCAGCTACGGTTTTTGCAAACGAGAAGAAACGCCTCGCAAAAAAGGAAACCCAGCCACGAAGAACAGTTTTTGCGGGGGACTTTCTCTCAGCGGAAAAGACAAAAAAAGGACAGGGCCGAATCGCGACAAAATGGGAGGGATGCTTCTGACTCAAGAGACAGTGGCGCCGGCTTGCGGAGGAAGAGGCATCTCTCAAAAAAAAGGAAAGATGAAAAGAAAAAAAGGGGCCTCCTTAAAGAAAGTACTCGAGAACGCAAGCAACCCAGATAAAATTGTGGGGTCGCGTCGGGGGGAAACGGAGTTGGTCAAGGACCAGCGCAACGGGAGGGGGAAAAAACGGGAGTAAGGAGTTCCGGCGCGGATTTTTTGTCAACGGCGGAAAGGAAGGATCTTCGGCGGAAAGGGGAGCATCTCTACCTCCGCGGGAAAAACGGTCAATGCAAGGTCGGCTTGACACTGGGCCCGCCCCGAAAAAAGTCGGGCTCTCAAAGGGATGTCACGGTCGGGTCGAGGAAAACCAGCTTGCATCCGCCTCCCGGAGCGGAAAGACCACCACCTCCGGGGAGGGGTAGCCCACACATAAGAATGAAATCTTCGGAGACCGGTTCATCCACTAATTACACCACTTTGTCGAGGACAACTGATCAGTGGGGGCGATCTTCTAGCCTCACCCAAATCCCTCCGCCGTACACTATCGTACGTCGGAAAGGGGGGGGTGTCTGCGCTGTTAAAAGACAGAAAAAAGTCCCGACCAATGAAAAGGGAAAACCCCTATTTTTGTCGAAAGAAGGAGCTTCTTGGAGGAAAAAGAGGAAGATGGCGGACGTTGGAAAAATCTAGCCCATGGAGAAGGTATCCGCTGTTAAAAAGGGAAAAGCGGGCTTTGCGAACAAAGGCCATGAACTGCGCCTAGGAAAGCCGGTGGGAGAAACCCGGAAAAGTGCAAGAAAGGTCCCCCGCGATGAGAGGGGAAGAGAAGTCTTTCGGTCGTATGAAAGAAAAAAGCAAGGCCCGCGCACGGTCCACCGAAAAGGAGGGGGCCGGGCGCGGCCAGGAAAAGGGGGGGAAGGGAGGAGGGAAGCGCGTGTCTATAGGGGAGACGTTATCCCCTTAGTTAACTAAGAGGACCCGGGGAGGAAAAGGCGGGCAGTTCCTGGATGGGGGGAGAAAAGGGAAATATCACCAGACGGCGTCCGCTAACCGGGGGGTACTGTCTCATTCTTCTTCGTCGGCCTTCGGGAGGGTCGAGCATCCGGTAAAGGAAAGAGGGGGAGAAGAGGCAGCCGGTCCATCTCTGGAAAAGAAGAGTCCCGCCAACCAGATCGGCGTCCTATCTCGGCCCAGGAGAGTCGAAAAGAGAAAACACGGCCGAGATTGACTGGGCCTCTTTCTAGAGAGGGAAAAGGGGGCAGCGGGTGAGGAAAAAAAGCGTCGTCGGTAGAGGGACGGCTTCGATGTGGGGCGGAAGTAAAAAAACGGCGCCACTCGGTTGGAGGAAGATCGTAAGAAGAGCGAATCGCGACCAGTCGGCTCGAACCCTTTCCTACGCAGGTTAGGAAAAACCTGGACGGCCGAGGAGGCGAAACGATGCGCAAAAGGAGCCTCGGCCGATTTTCCTGTTCCCTCGGTTGAAGAGGGCTGAGGCGCAAAGTGAGAGGAAAGACGTCCGCGCCCCGAGAAAAGAAAAAAAACGCTACCTCGTCAAAGGGGGAAGCCTGCGACGAAATCGTAGTGGCACCAGAGGATGCTGGCAGAGCCCGACAGGAAAAGGGGGGCTGAGCAATCTTGCGAAAAAAAAAAAGGGAAAGGGATGGCCCCTGTGACCGCAATTGAGCGCACACCGGCTCCTCCTCATCGACTCTCCAAAAAGGGGGGGGGAACGAGAGAAGATGGTATGAGGAGGGAGGGGGGGGAAAAATCCGTGCTCGTTGAGAAAAAACAGAGTCGTACTCGGCCGTGGCCTGGGACCACTGCCACTACTGGAACTTCGAAAGAAGCCGGGGGGGCCCGACGCTGGTTAAAAAAGGGGTCGTCTCATGCGACATCAGGAAGAAAAAGCGTGCCGTCTCGGGAGGAAGCACTGCGCGTTTGCTCAAAAAAGGGCAAACTCGAGGGGGAAAAAAGAAGAGGGGGGGAATCGCGTCGAAAAAAAAACTAAGCATGAGGAGACGCCTCCTCTTCTCACTCCGACTCTCCCCGAAAGGAAAAGAGACCGAAAGATGGAGGGACGCGGCAAAAAAAGGGTCTCGATCAAAAAAGACAGTCCTCGGCCGACTGTTCAGGAAAAGGGGCTCGCGGGTAAAAACCCATTCGGGCCCTGAAAAAGAACGACGACGCAAAGCGACTGTTTCCAAGATTTCACAAACGCGCCCTCCTGGACTAGGGGGGAAAGTCTCGCCGCATCCGGAACGGAAGGAAAAAGGGACGCGCTCGGCAGGGGAAGGAGACTCCAGGGGGGGAAAAAAAAAAAAAAAAAGGCTACCCGGATGGGCCCGAGCTGGGAAGCCCACTGATGGACACTTCCAAGCTGCTGGGTCGCGCCGAGGGACGACCTAATGCGTCTAAAAGACGGAAGGGGAGGCCGCGTCACTCTGGGAGAACGCCTTCCTGCGGTTGGAAAAAAAAGCCAGCCGTAGAAAAAAGGCCGGGACGGCGTAGTTAAAGGGGACAGAAGGGGAATAACGGGGGGACCCTATCGACCCTCCTTTTAGACATGGAGACTTTGTCCCGAGGCGGAAAAGAAAAAGGGAAAGGTATAAGAGCGTCGGCATCGTTAACAAAAGGCGCTCCTCTTCTCAGAAAAATGGCCCCTGCGGCATCAAGGAAGGTCGGCGATGGAAGAGGAGGTTCTCCCCGGCGAGGAAAAGAGGCGCATTTCTGTCCGAGTTGACTAGAAAAGACGATAGTGAGTAACAGCGGATAGGAAAAAGGACGACGGGCGATCAGGAAAAAGGGGGCCGCATCGGAATCAAGAGGCGCAACCTGCGCAACATGGGTTGGGTGGGCCCTTGAGCAGGGGACTCACCGCGCGTACAAAAAGACCTGTCGCGACGTCGAGAGAGGGGAGGGGGGGGGCCGGTAGGGGGGAAAGTAGGGGAAAGACGGTTGCTCAGCCTTAGAGCAGAACCATCACCAAAAGAGGGGTGGATGGTGGACCTCCTTCTAGGGAGGCGGTGCGCCAGGAGTGTTGCGCGACGGGGACAGCCAAGAGGGGGGCCACCGGAATTGGCTAGCGCGGAAATCGGTGGAAAGCAGCGGCTTGTGCTCGCGAGGCAAGACGTGACAGGGACAACGGTCTTGCTGGCAGGGGTGAGCGTCCTTCTACAATTGGGGGGAGGAGAACACGATGGGGCCGCTTTTCACTCACTGAAAAAGGGGACACCGTCGGAAAGGAGTCGAGATGCGGGGGAGAGCTCCCGACGAAAGGCCTGCCATTGGGACAAAAAAGCGCCCGCGGGGAAAAAAAGGGGACCAGACCAGTTCGGGGAGAATCTCTCATTCTAACCAACAAGAAGTCACTCTACAAAAGGGGGGCTCGGCCACGAGTCCTGTTCTACGTTCTCCGCTACAAGGCGTGTTCAATAGGGCCAACACAAAACTGGGGGGGGGAGGATGAACACTCAAACGTTCAGACAGGAAAAGGGAGAGAGAAGCAGTCCCCGCTCACACCCAAGAAGAGGAGAAAGGGGGTCGCGCCGTTAACTGAGAAAAGGCGAGCTTCGATAACGTTTCTTGTCCCCAAAGTGGAGGTGCTGGTTCCGGAGGCGCGGCGCTGCGGGGTTGGGGAAAAAAGGACCAATATCCTAAGTCTTTCTTCTTAGACGAAAAGGAAAGCATCTCTACCTACCAGAGGGTAAAGATCAATGACAAGAGCGGCGAGCTACGTCCATCTTGTAACCTAGCAAAGGTTTAGGCAAGGAAAAGATGTCACGGTCTTGACCAGCGCTGCAGCTTCACCTCCCCCAGAAAGTTCCACCGCCACAAAAGAAAGGCTCACGCCCACAAAAAAAGAAAAAACAAGACTTGGGAACCTATGAACTATCCTAGTCAAGCAGGGGGGGAAAAAACAACGTGGTCGATCTCCAACAGATATCACCTTCTAGACCTCTTTACTAATAAAGGAGAGACATTTTCACGAGGGTACTTCGTCAAGGTGTCGCGCTGTGAGGACAGGCCCCACCAATTTTAAGAAAAAGATTTGGGAAACAGCAGGTTAGCTGCTGGGAGGGAGTATTCCTATGTCAGAGAAGGACCATGGACTGGGGAAGGTTACTCCCTCGGTAAAAAAAAGGGCACCAGAACGGAAACTTTCCATAGGAAAGAAAAGAGAGTGGGATGGCGCCATAAGAGAAGCGACCGTTCGCATCGCAAAAGTGGCCGCAGGTCGCAGCTTAAAGTGCGAGAAGACCGGGGGCCTGTTCGGAAGGACATCACCGAATGCAAAGGGGGGAAGTGCAGCGCCTCTTACAAGGGTACTTAAATCGCTTGTCTAAGGGAGTCAAGAAGTGTATAAAAGAGGGAAAAAGACTGGAAAATACTGAAGAAAAAGAGGTCGACGTTGAAAGAGTCCTGGAGGTCTCCCTCCCTCCCTGCTAGAAAAAAAGGAGCGTGACCTTCCTCTAACCGCAGAGGGAGGGACAGTCTTCTCATTCCATGCCGGCAAGAGCATCCTTTACTTTTCAGGCTGGTCTCTCAAGAGAAATACGGCAATACGGGTAGCCAGGAGGGGGGGAGGAGAAGAATGAGCCGAACGGCAACAGAGAAGAAGGGGGGCGAGCCTTGCTAAACTTCTGTTCAAAGGAAAGGTCATCTCTGATTCCAGTATAAACTGGGGAGGGGGGTAAGAATGGACGACTTGCAAAGAAAAAAGAGTCGATGTAATTACCTGCGAACACAGAAACGTTTGTCTCCCTCGCGTCCGGGAGAGGGGAGAGCGGAAACACTGCGAGGAAGGGGGGAAAAAAGTCATGCTCTGCCCCGGGAAGAAATTGAGTTCGCCCTAGGCGGAAAAAAAACTATCTCCTGAAGGGACTCGGAATCGCCGGCGGAATGTTCCCTCGATTGGGGAAGGAGAAGAAGGGCTTCGCGCACGCAATTTCTGGACTTCCGCAAAAAAATGAGGGGAAAAAGCTTCCCTGATGTAGAAAGGAGAAGAGGAGTGGCTAACTCAGAAAGGAGGATCCCGACGACTGGAAACACATCTTTCTCCATTCCCTCCCGGAACGGAAAATTCTCAACGAGCCCCGGGCTTGTGAAGAAAAGGGGAAAAGAAAAATAG
>Ga0179593_1252243_pt1 | contig 10100 bp, 4 predicted proteins | sample CZODoug2_1_08_16_FD_185931 | JGI IMG/M metagenome (GOLD analysis project Ga0179593, IMG submission 185931) | Vadose zone soil fungal communities from Angelo Coast Range Reserve, California, USA - CZODoug2_1_08_16fungal (PacBio error correction) | ecosystem: Environmental > Terrestrial > Soil >...
TTAACGACGGATTCGCGCGGGTGAGGAAAGGCGAATGTTTAGGACGGCGATCGTGGGGTGGGCGAGCACATAAAAGTGATCACCACAAGAGAAGAGAACCAGCGGTGGGGGCCAAAATGAAGCATGAAAAACCGCACGCAGAGTGGAAGGTCTGCCTGGGGGGTTTTGTTGTGTTGGTTGGGAGAGGGGGGGGTCACGCCGGCGATCTACATGACAAGCATGCTTGCTTTCAACGTGATCAAGGGGACCCCTGAAGGAGATCGGCAAGACACTGGGGCTTCGGAAAATAAGTCTCGACAAGATCGACCCTGGAGTTAAACTCTCAGAAGCCAATGCAGGATTGGGAAAATCGCGGGCCGCATGAGGGCAGGTGAAATCGGAATGAGAGATCGGCCCTAAGAACTTCGCGGCGAGACTCCGGGTTTCAGGGAGAATGGGTCGGCGGTGTGGCTGCCGAGACATACGGGCACTTCGATAGAGCGGTTGAATACAGAGCCCGCAGGGGGGGACTGTGTGGGGGGTACGGACAGCGATTCGCCATAAACGCGGGGAAAACCGACGTCTTTCCAAGATAAACGGGAAACGGTTCGTCGTAGAAGTCGAGCAAAAGGGCCAGATTTAGGAGATCAAAGGCTGTACCGTGGGGGACGACCGGGAGGCCCAGTCGGAACGTCGCCTACGCATCGCGGCTTCTCTGAGGTACGACTGTGAGTCTGCGAATGGTACAGTATACTAAAGCAGAGAAGAAAGGGCGAACCTCGAGAAGAGGAAAGTAACGCGAATTGGAAGTGAACTGGGCCATCTTCTGTGGGACGGTCTCGGTAAAAAGGAAGAAGAAACGCCTGATTGTCGGCGGGAATCACAAACTGCCGTGGGAAAAGTGTCGTCGGGCGATGCTCTCTAGACGGGGCGCCGATCGTACATTTCGTACCTGTCTAATTAAAGAGAGTTTGGGAGGGTAGGGTCCGCGGAGTCTCAGGGGGAGAGGGCAAACATAGAGATTGGGCCATTAAAAGTGGAGAAAGGCAAGTGAGAGATGTCGTTTTAGTCAATTCGTGAGTGCCCGGGAGACAAAGGGGATTAAGCTCAGTCTACGACGCAGAAGGGAGACCGGCGAAAACTCTGGTTTCCGACGGTCAAGACCATCGCCAGTCTAGGGATAACACCAATCACTTATGCCAGGAGGGTCACGACGGGACGATGCCTGACATTCAAAGCAGAATTCGTTGTCGCAGGAATAGAAAGGACCAGTATTAAGTCTGATTCTTAGGCTTCCGTCGAGGTGACTACAATAATCGAGATGACAATCGACGATTCCATACAAAAATCTAAAAAAGGTCCGTTATTCAGTGCTTTGAAAGTAAGAAAGTGGGAATCGCGTGAGAGAGATAGTCAAGGGGGCAGGTCGAAAGGAAAATGCAGGAACCCTAGTTCTAAAAATGCAAATAAAGACCATGGTTACAGAAGACCTATTTACGTCTAGCTGGGGGTTTGCTAAGCGAGGCTTGAGCCTCTTCTGTTCTCAATAGTTCGATCCGACTTAAATGCCCGATCTGACTCAAAAGGAAGAAAATTGAGCGGCTCCTCGAGTGGTCGAAGACACTATTTTTCTCAGAACGTTACCGTTGCATTGATGGCAAACTGGGTGGAGAGACAAGCGAGATCCAGGGAAGCAGAGGAATACTGTCGAAGGCTTCTACTACGCGGGTAGCTTGAAGCCAGTCCCCATCGAATTTGAGGGGCGGGGACTCACCCGAAACACACTAATCTAAGAGGATTCTGCTCGGGGGGCGACGTAATGGGTAAAAGAGAAAAGAGGCAAGGGACCCTCAATAACTGAGGTTCGTACCCAAGTTCCTTCTGGGCCGAGGGTATGAGAAGGGAAGAACGGCGGAGACCTTAGTTTTTCCTTGGTGACTTACGCGACCATTAAGAAAGCACTGGGACCGAAGAAGGCGTAAAACGCAAGGGAGCGGGCGCTAGCCAACGTATAAGTAGAGACGTCCGGCACAAGAAATCCAGTATGTCTACAGCCGGGAAATGAGAAAGCTCACTGGGGTTCGGGGGCAATCAGAATTCGTCTCCGGGGGACCACAAGAGGCCGAGAATGCTTTGTGGACCGGCGAAAGGGCGGAGCCAGGCGGCGAATACGAGCCCCTAAAAGAGTTCCTAACGGAAATCACGAGAGTCAGAAATGAGAGTGAGATAAAGAAAGCAGCCCGAGGCCTAAGCGGCCTGGGAGTGTTTCGAGGTTATCCTCAACATGACTTAAGATCGTGAGAGACGACAAGAGTGAAGCAGTCGGAGGGTCGTTGGAAGGGGAGCAAACGGCGTGACAATCAGGTGGGTTCAGAGCAATACGGGTGGGTGACCAAAATCGTCCAGGGGGCGAGGACGAACATGGGAGGAACATCGCAGATGCGGAAAGTAGCTTGGAACTAAAATCCGAAACCGGGAAGGCCCTCAGAAGCAGTCATGGACATCGCGGGTTAATTTCTAAAAATATTGGCGCAGGCGCTCATCGAGCAGCAGATCGGGGCTTGAAAGGGCTCTCCTGGAAATAGAGAACGCTGGCTCAACACTGGACACAAAGTATCATTCGCATCACCAAGCACTGCCCATACGGCTGCCTCCGTCAGTCAAGCCGAACATAGAAAGGAGCAATTCACAAATTAAGGTGAAGGTGAAAGTTCCAAGCAGATCCAAAGGTTTTGACGATCGCGCGAAATACGCCGAGCGTTTTGACTGGGATAATGGCGAGAATTGGAGTCTGTCATCAAGTACCAGCGAAACCATAGACAGAAGAGTAGACATTGAAACGGGAAGGACAGGAGAAATCTGGGGAACCTGTGAAAAAACAAATCCGTGGCGAGCAGACGAACTGAAATCGATCAGACTGGCTGAGAAAGACCATCGGAACGCCATGTTTTACAGAAGGAGGCGAACGATCCGGTCATGAGTGCGACAGATTGGCGAAATAAACCGGTTCTAAGTCCGGTTCTTCGAAGAGGCTTCGAGGAATGAAGGAGCGGAGGAAAGAGGGGGAGGCGGAGGACTAAACCGTGGTCTGTCGGGGAGGGAAGGCTCCTGAACACAGGGTCGTTCGTAGGACTCGCGCTAAAACAAAAGGGAAAAAACCAAGGATGCCGGGGGAAGCCGCAGGGACTCACGAATGAAGAGGGTGGCAGGAGAACTGATTTGGGCATGCGCGCCCGTGCAATCTCAGCTGGACCGCCTTATAGTATGGTTCACACAAAAAGCAGTGGTGTCTTTCAAAACGTAGGAATCTAGGTAGGTAAAACAATTTAACTAATGGGGGAAGCGACAAAAGCGAGAGATAGTCTTCACTATGAGGGAGCTGGCGAGTTAATCGGCCATTCTTAAAACATAAAAGACATGTGGAGGACAAGGAAAGGGGACTGCGTCACGTGCCCGGGGGATCCATCATATATATGAAGGTGACATCGTTCTCAACAAAAAAACTTTGTTAAAAAGAATATGTAAAAATGGCATACAAAATATCTGCAGGTATGATTACTATCAGCACACGATGGTGTCAGGTAAAAAAAAGGTCATAAAGAAGAAAATAGCGTAATTCAGGACAGACCGTCTAAATGGGAACTAAATAGCAAAAAGTCCAATTTGACCGATCTCTGTCGGGAAACATTGCCCTGGAGAGAGTAGGTCAAGCTGAGCACGAGGGGTAAAAAAATCTAAGAAAACAAAAAAATGGCTAATCTAATACAAAAAAGAGTCCGAGTCAGTACTTCAGGTCATTTGAGCGCTCTGGTTCTCCGAAAATACACTGCCTGGTGACAATGGCCCGAACCAGCCGACAGACCACGGTGAGTCTCGAGCACTAAAAGGCAGAAAACGATCGCGACGTCGCACGAGGTATCAAAACCGGCAAAAGGCGGAGAAAGCCCCTCGAAAGCAGCAAGCCAGGAAGTAACGCGACAAAAACCTGAACAGGATGAAGGAAGCCTCCGTCGGCGAAACAGAGGAGACAAGCCGTACAGGACACGATGCAGAGGAGGTGAGGCAAGGTCAAAGAAAGAAGTTAAGAAAAAACGAGGTCGCGTAGGGAGAGGGGAAAACCCTAACAACAAAAAGGCAGCGGGGAGGGTCGCGCGATCGTCGCACGATCGAGTTAGAATGGGCCGCCGCCGGAAGTGGTGCCGCTCGAGCAACTGGAGGAGCAGTACGGACCATTCGGGACGGGGGGTAAGTGGGATGCTAGGCCATTTGACAAGGGAATAGAACCGGTAGAGACCGGCCGCCTGGAAAAAAAAGAGAGAAGGAAAGAGGTATCATCAACAGGAAGAACACAAGAGGAGGGATAACCTATACGCGGGCCGGGCCGGGGGGCGTCATCTCCAGCGCTTTCCAGGGACTGCGGAGTCATAAAAAAAGAATCGATCTAAAAGAAACTATTTGGGGAACCACAGTCAGCAAATACCTCCTAGGAATGAACCACGGTCGCCAAACCATCGATCGCCGAATGAGCACCTGGAAAGATGTCAAAACCGTTCATTCTTAATGGCGGAGCAAGCAAATACCTTCGAAAAACGGAGGAAGAACCGGGCTGCGTGGAGACTTTAAGAATCCCGCGAGCACTCGATGACGTTTCGAAGCATGACTAAGTCAACTAGAGGGGGTAGAAAAAACCAAGAGAAAGGGTCAAGTGACAAGCAAAAGGGCCGCGGACCAGGGGGCACAGGCAAACAATTAAACTGGAACGAACCAGAGCGTGTAGCCGGAAGGGAAGGAAAAACCTAAATACGTGGACGTGGAAGAAGTGAAAAAAAACGTCAGAGAGCACGTTATTTCTCCACGGTGGACGCGAAGACAAAGTTTTTGACGGGAAGCGAGGAAAAAGTAAAACGGAGCGAGTTCCAGCACAAAGGCAACCAAAACAGGGAAGGCCGGTATCGGGGGGGGCCAGTTCACGACCCTGGAAGAGGACCCTGAGGGTAGAACGAAAAAAAGGGCAATGCTCTCTCCCATGACGAAAGCAGAGCTGAAGGAGCTGCGGCGATAGGGGACTTACCAAATGAAAGATAGGCGGAGAAAAATCCTGAATTCGGAGCAAAAACTGAAAAAAAGGAACTTCGTAAGGCTAGCCCGAGCCCTATTCGAGGAAGACGGCTCAAGTCTAAACGGAGGGGGTCTCTGAGGTAGGGAGACCGTCCGGTGTGAAAGGAGCGGTCAACAGATCGTGAAAAAAGGAAAATCGAAGGAACGAGAAGAGCGCCTTCTCGCAAAACTCTGCCGTAACAGACCAGCGCCTCAAAACGTGGGGGATGAACACCACAGCGGGATCTTCCCGGGGAGAACGGATACAAGGCGAAGACGATCCCCGACATAAAGGAAGGCTTCCATTAACCGCAACGGCCTCAAAGGATAGTGGGGTAGAGAAGGAAGAGGGGTGTAAGGGGGGGGGCGGATCAAAAATTCAACAACGTCCTAAGGTGAAAAGATTCCTCCACCAGACGGGGGGGAAGAATGGAAGACCTCGCCAAAGGGATAAAAATTACGTCGAGAATGGTGGTCGGAAAAGGCGGGAAGTCCGGTTGTGATCTAAAACGATAAAAACTGCTAAGGCGCGTCGATGCAGAACGCGGACGATGTCCGGTTACGGGGAAAAAAAACAGGGCGACGAGAAAAAATTGGGAAAAAGGCCTATAAAAAAGCGACCACTCGCGGTGGACAGAAAGCAGCCAAGAAATGAGGGAAGCGAAAAACGCAGAGAAACTTAATTAGACGATCACTAGGCAAGTGTATATCTCTCATAGAAAGAACGAAGGGGGCAAGACGCTAAGGGTGATCGACGCAAGCCGGGCAGGGAGTTGAGATTACGAACCTGTGACGACCAGATGCCGTAGGCAGCGGGCGGACGGGTCAACGAGCGTAAAGTCGAATTGGGACCAACGTACGACAGGCCCAAAGCCACGTCGGTAAGCAGAGGCCGCCGCGCCAAGAACGCATCCACCACGCGCTCACCGCAGACCCTGGGCCAAGGGTCGGAAATAGAAACTGACCAGGGTAATACTCGGAGACCTAGGATTCGCTTCTAAAGCAGGATAAGTACCTGGTATCGGCGAATACGTTCATTCTTGACTGAGTGGTCGAGCGCCGAGAGAAAAAAAACATGATGGTATTCTCCAGAAAAGGTCTCTACGAATGGTCGATCCATCACCGCAGTACTAAAAGTGAAACCCGTCAAACGCGCGAAGGAATCTTCTTTACAAGCCGATCTGCAGAGGCTCAGGACGAAGGCGAAACTGAAAAATCACAAGAGAAACAACAAATAAGTAGAAGCAAAAAGATAGCTCCCGGGAGTACTTACAGAACAGATATTAGCAACCGTGGACCTCAGATAACGATATAAGTGAGCAGTTAAAAGTGCAGGAGAAACGAATCTTCAAGAAGATCGTCTGTACGACGGGGAAGAAAATCACGAAGTGCGCTCTTGACACAATGACTAAAGGTTCTAAAACTAACATGGCTGAGCACCCCGCACCTGCGCGTATAGGGAAAAAGCAGTCTTAAAGGGGGAGTCCGAACCACCAAGAGGCCGCCAAAAAGCCATCAAAATATCAACACTAAGCGGGCGGACAGACGCGCAAAAAAAAGCCAATCTCTCAATCTCAAACACCCCAAGGATGGCGATCCACAGATGCCTCGGCAGATCAGTATGGATGCAGCTCTCCGTGGTTCAGCGCGACGGCTGGGCGGGGTTAGCAAAATTATGATCTGCTTGGTCAGGCTGAACAAATCCCTTCTCCTCAGTGCCACCCGATCAGCACATGCGTGTGGTCGGCTCGCATTGGCGAGGGAGAAAAAAGACTCCAGAGTTCCCTCGGCAAAATCAGCCGCTGCAGATCTAAAGGGCGTTCCCCTGAACGTGCGCGTCATGAAAGGGCCTATGCGAAATCGAGGAGAAGCGTGGTCTATCCTAAAGATGAGACCGCGCTAAATTGTAGGAGGCAGAAATAGCGGCTCCACTCGTGGAGACATCGAAAAAAAGTTGCGACTGTTAAACGCGAGAAAAGCCGCGACGGCCAGAATCGTAGGCGGAGGAAAGGTGCCTGTCAGGTCGGCGGGGGGGCGGAGCGAAAACGAGCTGTTCGATGGAACGTGCGGCCCCTGGCAGTGGTTGGTCTACGAAAAAAAAAAGGATGCTCTACCAAAGGCACCAGTACGTGTATATCCCGACCGAGGACCCGGAACAGTATATAATCACTTCTATAGCCAGTTCAGAAAAAAACGATCAAATGACCGGGGGAGTGTGTTTGAAAAGACCCTTGTGCAAAGGTCTGCGCGGGCGGTCTGCGGAGGAAAAGGTCGTGGGGAGAGGCGTGCTCTGATGGACAAAAAAATACGGGGAGAGAAGTGCTGGGCAAATCAAAAGACACTCGACTAAGATCGAAGATCGTAGAGGAAAACGGTAAGCGGGAGGGGTTGTAGGGGTAACGCAGGCCCGGGAGTGAGGCGGACACGGATCTTGTTCACGGTAGTAAAAGGAGGCATACTCTAACTTGCGTCGAATGGAGGCTCTTTCTAAGGAATGGACGGCAAAATGCTTGGCGGAGTCTGGGTATTCTGCTCGCTTAGGATCGTCAGGGGCCAGCGGGGCAGGAAGGGACGGAAGGGGAGAAAAAAGAGTGTTTACGGGAGGGTCTAAAGCTTAGAAGGAAAAAACAACCTCGAGGACGGGCGGAGCGCATACGACTCCAGTGTCCGACGACTGTTCCCTCGGAAAACAAGCCAGAGTGAAGCAAGCAAATCGGGGAAAAATAAAAACATGTCGGATAGGTGGATCCGAACTGGCACGAGGGAATAAATCAAGAACCGTAAGTTGTCTGCTAAAAGACACGTCGATGAAAGGTCGCGCATTCTGCTCCCGGTCGAATAAGAGCTTCGGCTACAGAGCTAACGTCATGGCGCAACGGAGACGTGGGGCGACCCCCTTTTGCTAGTTCTAACGCGGGTGGAGGCGGTTCTGAATTCCATTGCAAGGGGTCTACTCGTGGAGGAAGTCTATTGCCGCTCGTAGACAAACGGTCAGACCCGGACGAGACCAGAAAAACTAATGGGTGGTCTATCAAAACGGAGAAAGGGGAGGGACGACCGAGTCGGGGGGGGGGAGTGGCAATAGCTATTATTGTAGAGTTCAAACGGTTTCACGGATAATACTGATAAAAGGAAACAGGGCTGCTACTTTACCAGGGTACTGCTAGGACCTCGGAGACTAATACGAGAGGTGCGCGACGTTTAAGTCCGGTGGAAGAAGACATCTCAAGACTAGCAAAACTGAGGAAGACTCTAAGAGAAGGGGGCTGTGAGAAAGGACAGGCAACGGCTCAAAGATGCAGGGCGAAGAAAAGAAATCTATAGGCATGGGGAGGTACGACAAGAAGATCAGTCGGGTGGCCTCCACGGGAAGCGGATCTTCAGCTGGAGAGGACGTACGGAAAGAAGAAAAGTACGTTTAAAAAAAAGAAAAAAGGAGCTTAGGGGCGGACGCACGGGATCGGTGTTGTCAGACGGTCGTGGGGCAGGGCCGCTGAAAAGGGTCGGGAGCGCGGCTGGAAGGGTGTGGCCTGAGTGGGGGCGGAAACCTGTCCGACGAAAACGCCTGTTCTCGCTAACAACGGTTTAGGGGAAATCTGCGTCACCCGCCCCTTATGGGAGTCTAGTACCTGTCGAAAAACAGGGAGTCTGGCGTAGCGCTCCGGCAAAGGGACCGTCCCATCGGTCGACGAGCCAATACAACTCTCCGGCAGTGCAAAAAGAAGGATTCAGCCTGCCCACAGGGACAAGCGCACGTGCTTTGGTAGCACACTGGCAATTAGCAGCTGAGGAAGAAACCCGCTCCTCGAGCGGCATCGAACGAAACGAGAGAAATCCTATGATAAAAAGGTAAGACGGACAGACCGAGGAAAGACCATATAGAACGTTCATTCTGGGCTGTCGGCTAGCAAGCACATGTGAGGGGAATCGTGGAAGAGGGGGGAGAAAGTGACATAACGGGGATCGAAGAAGAGTGAGGGGGGGGGCTAACCGGAGGTGGCGAGAGTAGTGGCGGGTACCGGTGGGGTTCCAAAACCCTCAGTGCGGATCGGCGCGCGTGGACATCTCAGATCCTGAATAGATCAAAAACGCCACTAATGCAAAAGTGCCAAAGGACGGGTCGGTGGACGCGGGTGAGGGAGCCATGAGCAGAGATATTAATCGAGAGGTTTCGGCGGGGAGTATGGGACGGGCGGGAATGCGGGGGGTTTGCGAGTAAATGAGGTCAGAAATAGAAAATATCTCCTCACACAAAGACAGGGCCTTAGGGACGCGGATCATCAAGGAAGACCGTCTATCATGCAAATTACGGGCTGGGTCGGAGATGATAGCCAAGGGGCGGAGCATATCTCGCGAATCACACGAGCGTCCTTGGCTGCTTCAGGGTCAGACTGTTGAGGGATGAACAACCACCTGACGAAAAGTGTCAAACATAGGACGAGGTCCGAGACGTTACGACAGGAGCTGCACGTAGGGTAAACTGGCGGATGGTAACCAGATGGCAGAAGGGAAGAGAGCGAGAATACGTATGGATATGCATGTCAGAGTCCTACTACTTGGGTCCAATACGAGGAGCCGAGAGGTCAATTTCGTTTAGGAGAGATTGTCACCGGTTCGATCTAGAGCTGCGAAAAGATCTCGGAAAGGAATTCTAAGGAAGAAAACAGTGGGGGGTACGGCGGGTCGGACTCCTACACGAGCAGGAGGGTCATATCCCGTCGCGATAAAATGAATACGCAGGAGATTGGAAAGAGGGAGAGGAGGGTGATTGGACGTGACGATCCGAGGCTGAGGAAAGAAATATCGGTACACAAATGGGGGGGCTTCACTATCAAGAAGCGAGGGACAAAGGGGCAAGACTTCGAAGGTGCCGGGGGGGTAAAGCTACGGTGCTGCACTTACAGTCGAGGGCGAGGAAAGTGAAGAGGAAAGAGTCATGTTTCTGGAAGGGCCCTCCTCTTGGAGGCAAAGGGGCACTGAATCATAAAGGGGCGAGGAAGAGCTCGGGTATTGATGGGTGAAAA
>Ga0179593_1262612_pt1 | contig 10100 bp, 14 predicted proteins | sample CZODoug2_1_08_16_FD_185931 | JGI IMG/M metagenome (GOLD analysis project Ga0179593, IMG submission 185931) | Vadose zone soil fungal communities from Angelo Coast Range Reserve, California, USA - CZODoug2_1_08_16fungal (PacBio error correction) | ecosystem: Environmental > Terrestrial > Soil >...
CGGTCGGTATTCGGCATCGTTGGAGACAGACGACCACGGTGCTGGGAGGAAAAAAAATGAATGGAAAGGTAAAGAAAAACAATCAACCGGCCACTGGGGCGGGGGGGGGGTTCTGTCCCGCGGGGAGAACAGGTCTCACCAGAAAAACGGCCACATAGGCCCTCTACCGTAAGAAGAAACCGGAAAGAAAAATTCAACCAACAAAATTGGTTTCAATTGGAAAAAGGGGAGAATGGAAGCCACTGTCAACACAACAAAACAAATAGAAAAAGAAAAAAGAATAAGGAGAGACCGAGACCAACAACAGCACCAGAAAAAGAAACCTCAAAGATCAAACAAAGTAGAGAAAAAGGGAAGAGAGAAAACAAGGAAACAACAAGTGGTCAAAAAAAAAAAATCCTTAAACATTTGGAGTGGGAGCGGCTCACGATGAAAAGAAACGAACAATCTGGATTGCGCAAAGGGACAATAAGAAGAAAAAGAGGGTGGGTTCGTGTGGGAGAATTATGAAAAAGGTGGGGAGAACGTTTCGGAGCTGGGGAACGATGAGACAGAAGCGGCCGAAAAATGCAATGTTGGAAGAAAAACTTGTCCTTGGGGAACAAGGAAAGAAGGAGGAATCACATGTTGCACTCGTCGGAGGTCAAGGACATTGGACCAAAACGAAAAGAGACAACCAACCTAAGTACAATCCCGAGAAATAAGGAAGAAGGGAACGCACTGCGAAGACAAACATAAACCAGGCGGCTCAAACCAGAAGGGGTTTAGCTCTTTAACCAAGAAAACAGGGAGGGTGCAATAAAAGAGGGGGCGCGATCTAAATGGACAAGCAACAGAAAGACGAGAATAGGAGAGAAAAAAACAGGATGATGAGTACAAAAAAGAAGGGGAGAAGAGTTGGAGTTCAACTAAGAAAAAGCCAACAGCGGTGCTTGGAAAACTGCCGGAGGTGGGAAAAGAGAAGTAAACATTGAAGCCTCAGGGGGTGTCGGAGAGGTGGATTGTGCAATGAGGAAGAAGCCTAACGATATCCCTGAACGCCTGAAGGAGAGGAAGCTTGAGTTTGGACCAGCATCGGGCAGAGCAAATGTGATTAGTCAGGGGGAATGGAGGGGTTTTCACTCCCGAAAGTGTTAGGGAACGGAATAAAACTGGGAGAGGCTTAAAAGCACATCAGGAACGGCCACTCAAAGCAACGTGGCAACAGGTTTCCAAAAGAAACACGAATAGGGCAGGCGCATGGGCGTCAGCAATCAAGATGTGGCGGGGCACGCAAATATAGCGAGACAGCCCAACAAAAACAGTAAAGCTTGGTGACACTTGCGCGACAGGGGGATCGGCTCAAAAGGACCGAGAAAGGGGTTGATAAAAAGACTGAACTCGAAAGGGGATGGGGGAAAGTCCCCCTGCTCTAAGGTGGCAAGGGACTTTTGTTTTTGGGGGGGTAGAGAACAGCTTCACAACTTCTAAAAAACTGGCAAGGAACATGGCTGGAGTGGGTTTGTCCAGGCCTTTTTGGAAGGTGCGCTACGAGAGGTGCGCTAAGTTCACAAAGGGATGGACCAGGGGAAACAAAACAAAAAAGGAACCATAAAGCCCAGTCGGAAGGTGCGGGGGATAAGAAAGTTCTTGTGCAGAAAAGCAAAGGGGGATTCGGGCGAACCACCGGGGGCTTAAAGACAAAACCAAAGAACCACTGCGCCTCCAGCAAAACCGATGCGGGGAGGTGAAAAATTCAGCGGGGGAGAGGAGATTCTGGGATTTCGACACCCAGGGAATCGACGAGTAAACGTTATCTTAAGGCCAGTTCGGCTTGTTAAGAGAAAAAAGTACCACGGACAAAACGGGGGGTGACGCAAAAAAGGTGGGTTCCGCGGCAGGGGAAGAAAAGATAGCTTGTTTTCGACCGGGGCCGGAAAAAATGTTGATAAGAAAGCGGAATAACACCTTGCCGGGGGTGGGAGAAACGAGAGCGGTCAAAAAGGGTTCAAAATCAGCGGTTGCCGAAACAAACGGGGTGAACGCTGCCGGTACGTTTGCAAAGAACCAAAAGAAAAAAAAAAAAAAAAAAAACCCCAAACCAAAAAAAAAAACAACCAACCCAAAAAAACAACCCCCCACCCAAAAAAAAACAACAACCAAACAAAAAAACCCCACCCAAAGAGAAAAGTGTCATGTTACGCTCCGGAGGGGGTGTGGGAAAAAAGAGAACAAAAACAAGGGGGAGGGGTTAGACAAAAGTGTTCAGGAAAGGAAGGGCTTCCAACGTCCAAAGTGTTTGATGTTCATGGGTGGTAACAAAAAAAGAGAGAAGGGACTTGAAATCCGCGGTGTGAGGAAAGGATCCTCGCAACAACGTGGAAAAGGGGCAGTGTACAACGAGAAAAAACCAGTGACTGTTTGGAAAAAAGGGGACTTTGAACGAAGGGTGGGGGGAAAGAAGCCTGAGTTGGAGCTCCGAAGGCAGAGGAAAATCGCTTCGTTTGGGGAAAAAGGGACGAAGAAGAGAAAAAGAATGCACAACGGTTTGAGAATTGGAGGAATTTAGTCCTTGGGTTTGAGGATTGGTTTTGAGTTATCCTCTTCAGCAGACAGAAACATGTGGGGGCGTTATAGGCGGGCAGACTAAAAGGCGGAAAGTCGTTGCACGCGCCTGCAGGGGGAAAAGGAGGCAAAGTGGGTCGCGGAAAGTGCAACGATTTGTACAGGAATGGCTATGGGGGCAGAGAAGGAAGGGAGCCGCAAAAAAGCCACCGTGGAGGGTGGGGACAGAAAACAGGAGGTTGACCGGAAATCGTCGAAGGCCTCGACATATGATCAAAGCCATGGAGGGGGGTTAATTGGTAAATCACAAAAAGGACGCAAGGAACTGTAAAGCGATGGCTACTTGTTTCATCAAACAAGAAAAGTAGCAAAAAACAAAAATGAGGGGGGGGAAGGGGCATAAGAATCAAATGAAAAAAAGAAAAATCTTACAGCACCTGGAACCGTGTCGCGGAAAAAAGGCACCACCTTCAGAATCACGCGAAATGACGAGTTCTGGAAGAATGGGTGGTCACGTGCACTAAGTCCGGGGAAGAAAGGGAAACCTTCAGGATTGCTCGGCCCGAAGCAAGCAAAAAAATGCGGGCGAGGAAGGTCGAAATCAGTCAAAGGAAAAACTCAGATCGATAATCAAGACGGGAGCGTGCACAGGAACAGTCAATGACTGAAAAAAGATTTGATGATTCAGGCGGGCAAGGGACAGGGTAGAAATCGAGGCTACAGGGTGAGGACTGGGGGAAACCCGAAGTGACTTCCTAGGGACATTTCAAGGAAAAGAGAAGGATATCGGCTACTTCTGGCGAGAATGGAAAAGGTAAGAAAGATAAAAGAGATACTGGGAGAAAAAGTCTAACACAAAAGACTGGGGTGAAAAGGCGGGAAAGGAGGTCGGAATATTTTTGGGGGGAGATAGGGGTCGGCAAAGGAGGGGGAAAAAACGTGGTCAGGGTTAATAACGGAATCATAAAGAAAAAAACGCAGTAACTAAACTGAAATGGGGTTGTGACGGGTGCGCAATGTTCAAGTCAGCACCCGTGCGAGGGGGAGGAGAAAGTTTCAAGGGTACTCAAGTTAGAAGGGCCACCAACCAAAAGCAAAGGGCCAGGGAAGGAAACAAGATAACGCCTAAATGACGGGGGAGGGAGATCGTTTGAAATCTCAGAGAACTGGGAATTCAGCAAAAAGGGTCAAAACAGCAAGAGAAAAAGCTAACCAAAGGAAGAAAGGTGAAAGTTAACAAAACCCCCCAGGGAACAGCAAAACAACTTCGCACAAGCTGAACCCAAAGGCGCGGAACAGGTCGTGGACATTGTATTCAGGGGGAGGGGGAGCCAAAAAGTTATTATGGAGGAGACCCCGCGACTTAAGTACTAAATAACAGGTGGTGTCCCCCTAAGCGAGGGATGATTGTGCGTTCGACTGGAGGGTCAGTACCGATCTCAAATTGAGAAGATACCAAGCCGTGCGTGGTGTAGGGATGAGCATGCTCGCCACTTTGTCTTGAACTGATGGAGGGATGAGGCAGAAGAAAAGCACTCCCAACAGAGGCACAAGGTGGGGCCAGGAAGGGGGCAACTGAGGGGGACAAAAAGTCGAAAAAAAGGATCCAACCGGTCACGCCAAAAAAAGGCAGTTGCGACACCAGTACTCCAAGAACGAAAAAAGAGGGGGAGGAACTTGGATCCCCTCGCATCGTGCAAAAAGGTGTAGGAAAGAGGGAGGGAAAAAGGAAGACTCAGACGAAAGAATGACTGAGACACTAAACCGCTTGATCTGCTGAAGAAAAGGACAGATACGATAACCGTGAAGAATTGGGGTGGGTTCACCTAATGATAGGGAAAAGGATAACCACTCGACGACAACAACAAGTAAAGGGAGAGAACGATGTGATAGTGGATTTAGGAAGTGGGGGGGTGCAAACAAAAGAGAAAAAAAAAAAGAAAAAAAAAAAAAAGAAAAGAGGAAAACCAAAAACAGCAGCGGCGATCTCTCAAAAAAAAGGGAGAAGAGAAGCAAAAAACTGTCGTTGGACCGTTTGCCTCACAAGAACAAAAAGTAAGACGGTCGAAAGTTTTACCGACTTGTGGGTACGTCGAATGGGTCACTTTCGGAATATCACTGCAAAAAAGAAGAAGATTCCGGGTGGCAAAAAATGAAGAGGGGCAGCCGCAGGGATCAAAGCACAACTTCAAGGGGAGGTACGTCCCGTTAGAGAAAAGGAGGCGATTTGTGTCTCCGAAGTTCCATAAGGACGAAGGAAAAACGGTGATGGCGCCATGGGAATCGACGCCCTCGTCTGTTGGGGGCAGAAGGGGAAAAAACCGGGGGTTGGAGGGGGGGGTGAACCGTGACAGAATATACGGGGCCCGGGCAGAAGGAAAAACGGATTGCCGTCTTAAGAAAAAACTTGCCGCGGTTGCAATGAGGGGAAGTCCTTGCGATCTTTCATAAAACAAAGCGAAGCAAAGAGAAAAAGCAAAAGAAGCTTGGTCATCAGTGAAGCGAGGAGGGGGGGGGCGGTAAGGACAAGCATCAAACCCTTGAATCATGACGAAGAGGAGGGGGCCCCCCGTGATTTTTCAGTACAGACGCGCCGGGCTTCAAAAAAAACAAGTTGGACCAGACCTGAAGAAACAGGGAAGGGAAAAGATTCAAAGCGCGCCGGGCGTTATTGTCACTGTAGTTGTGACAAAGGAAGAAAGCATTTTTAAACACCACATGAAAGGGAAAACTGGCCGGATATGGATGGGAAAACTAGACTCTCAAAAACAACCAAGCCCTGGAACATCTAATGAAAGTGAAACCTAGGGCGTCCGAAGTTCTGAGGGAAGAAAGAGGGGGGGAGGGCTGAAAACGAACATGGGGGACTACAACGGAAGTTAACAAACCTTGAAATAACTAAGGTGCTGAATGAAATTGCGGCAACAAAACCAAGAAAAAAAAGGTCACTCGCCGACTGTTTTTTGAAGGGCAAGCAAAATATTGGGACATTACCGAGAGGGTTTTACAAAGATTTGACTCACGGAGACCGAAAATATTCAAGAAACCCTATTAGTCGCTGCAAGGGAAGGAGGAGGGGAATATCCCGACCTCATTAAGGGAACGAGCAATAAGAAAGATAAGCTCCGAAGAAGAAGTGATGCGGTTCAAAGGATAGGAAATCTGGGGAGGGGAAAAGGAAGCCACCTGCTCCATCGGAAAAGGGGAAGGCAGGGTCCATATCAAGAGCCAAATAAAATCGCACCTAGATGTTCCAACGCAAATACCGAAACTGATGATGGAGCGAAAAAAGAGGGGTTCAAATTTAGCTGTCGCAATGGAGATAGAAACAGGAGGGGATGTAGAAAGCACAGTCAGAAAAAGAAGTTTCCTCCTGATGCGAAATTCTGTGGAGGACCCACAGAAAGGACACACTCAGCGAAGGTGATAAATGATGAAAAGGTGGGTTCGAAATCGGAGACACCGAGCAAAGGGAGAGAAAAGGGGCTGAAGATTTGGAGGAGTTGGCAAATTGTTTGATGGGACCGGAGAAGAACTCCGCAAAGTTTAAAAACGTCTCAACTAGAAGAAGGGTTGATAAACAATTAAGCCAATAGTGCGAAAAGGTAAAAGGGCTGGTGATGGAAAAGATTAAAAAAACTAAATCAATCGATCCTATGAAAAGAGGACTCGACAAGAAAATGTTTTCTGGCAAGGAAAAAATAATGGATGGACGCGTCAAAAAAAAGACACCAAAGGAGGTGACGTAGGGGCGGCGAAAGAATGAGGACCAGAAAACACATCTCCTAAAGCATGGGAGCGAAAAGGGTGACTCATTAAGCGTAGACAGCTAGCCGCCGAGGAAGTGGAGCAAATAAACTCATTAAACCGCAACCCGGACAGCCTTCCCGAAGAAACTCGGGATAAAACTCCAAAAAAACAGCATCAAAACGAGAAAAGAACAAAAAAACGTGGCAGAGCGAAAGAGGGAGGACCTAAGAACGCGCTTTCCCAAGAGGAAAAACCGGGGGACCCAAACCAGTCGCCTGGGAGGACCCAAGACTACGGCGAAGGCAAAACGCGAAGGCAAGGCCGGACCACTGTTCAGACAAACACGCACTTTGAGGCGGAAACAAGGGGGGGGTAGCAACGGACTTAAAAAGTTCAAGCTGGTAAAAAAGCTTGGGCGGGGATTAAAAAAGGCTTAAATTCAAAATACGGAACCACTGAATGCAGCGCTTTTGGGGTAAACCTAACCCAAGTCCAAACCCGGGAAACGAAATCCGGGCGTTGGGTTACCATCAGAAATAACAAGGCCATGGAACTTCGCTAAAAGGGGGTCAACACAAAGGAAAAGGAAGTCTCAACACTGCCAACGGAGGGGAAACGGGCGATAGGAACAGCAAAAAGACCGCGACTAAAGATGGTTTTAGGGGGACAGAAGGAAGTGGAACATTACCGCGTAGCAACAAGGGGAAAGTTTTTACATCAGCGCGGTGTAGCAACAGGGGAAGAAGCGAAAAAAATGGATTTCTAAGAGAAGAGGGGAGTAGTGCTTCAACACAACGAAGGGAAGTCTCATTGAAGCCTGAAAATGGACCGAGACGTGACACTATGATAAATGTCATGGGAGAAAAGAAAAAAGAGGATCAAAAAAAACCGACAAACCAGACAAAAAACGAGGATCTTGACAAAGAGAAAAGGGGGTCTGGAGACTAAACATCGTTGGATCCGGCACAGCAAAAAAGTGATTGGCGGAAATCAATTAAAATACTATAAGACACTTGGGAAAAAAGGGGAATTCTTTGTCTGCCCGGCTGGTGAGGGGGAACGTGTCTAACTAAAACCTGGAAGACAGAGCGGCACCTGAAAAGTGGCCAAAAAGGCAACTAACGCGGCCCCAACGACAGACACATGTGATGGAAGTAAGTGAAAGGCAGGAAGCACCACCAAAAAAAGAAACAAGAGGAACCAAAGCAGAGAGCAGGTGGCCGACCAGAAGAAAAAAAACCATCTCAACGAGAAGAACCATATCACAAAGTGAGCAGTGACAGGACGCGCAAAAACCGAAGGTGGCCAACAATCCTTATAAACCGATGTGCTGATAAAAAAGGGAGTCCCTGAACAATCTGGTGGCTGAACACATCAAGAGACTAGGGGAACGTGGGAGACATTATGAGTACGTGCTGTATCAGGAGCGATTGAAGCCGCGGCTAATTGAAACCCAGGAAGGGGGAAAGGGTTCCGAACCTGATATGAAGAAGCACCGACTATAAAAAAATTTGGTAACTCAATTCTAATGGTAGACGGGCAAAACACGACAAGCCTCAGAAACCGCCGCCGGATTGCGGCTAAAAAGAGGAATGAAAAAAAAGGGGGGGGAAAAAACGAATTCGAAGAAACAAAAAAGAAACCTGCGCTTCAAACAAACCTCAGTGTGGGTGCCGGTAAAGGTACCAACAAAACCGTCAATCAATACCGCTGTTGGGAGAGGGAAGAGAAAGATAAAAGAGACAACACTCTCTAAAACAAAAAAACGAAGGGGGAGGAGAGAGAGGTTGAAAGAGGATCAACATCCAATCGTTAAAAGGGAAGTGGTGTTGGAAGGATGAAAAAGAATTTTGAAGCGAGGGGGGGGATTCGTGCTTTGCCCTTCTTAAGGGAACTCAAGAACCGGCAATACGAGAGTCTGACGAACGTGTGGTACACAAGAAGGGGACAAGAGAGTGAAAGGTGATTAGACTTTTGGAATGATTTTCATATACGCAAGTGAAAAAAAGAAGAGTGTAAACAGGTTCGCGCAGGAGCCAAAAGCGGCTCAAAAGACGCGCCTGAAAAACCTCCATACTATCCCCTGACAAACGCAAACGAATCGCGTCCTAAGGGAGGGTGCGTCAGCGAAGGGGGGAGGAAAGAGGGGAAAAAAATAGCTTATACGCATCCCAAAGAAAAAAAGAAGGGAAAGGCGCGCAGGTCTCACGCTCAAGCGGCTCTAAATTGGGGTGGACTAGCCTGCACGTTGAACTGGGCGAAAAGACTCGCTCAGATGGGCTCGAAGATGCAAAGTTGTTGTGTTTTGCGTGAAAAGGGATTCCAACCGTCTCAACTGGGCAGGAAATGGCGGGGGGAGGGAGCAGGGCAAGAAGGACAGAGTTAGGGCGGCGAGGATCACAGGTGAAAAGGTCTCCCAAAACGAAGAAAGCCAAGTACCGGTTAGTCCGAGAGAGGCTGCATAAGGGTTTCACAAAAACACCAACAAAAGGGAGGAAGGATACCAAAGAGCCCAAAAACAAGAGAAGAGAAGGCCGTAGGAGGGTCGGGAAGGATCAAGCGCGGGAGGGAAGGGGAGGTCTACCTGAACAAGATCAAAACGTCGAAAATAAAGTGGTTTCAAATTCTGACTACTCGGTGAAAAAAATGCATGTGAAGCCACAGGTTGTTATTCAAGAAGCAGAAAAAGAGTTGGATAACGGGACGAAGTGAGGAACAATAGAATAAACACCAATGGCGGGGTCTACCACGCAATGTAAAGGTCAGCGAAGTGGCCGCCCACACTGTTTGGGCCGAGGCAACGTAGGTGGAAACAGAGCAAAAAAAAAAACCGCTACGTGTTGGAAGGGGGGGGGAGCAGGAATCGGGGTGTTGTAAATCCCGAACTCTCAAAGGGGGCAAGGGGTTATCGCCCGATGTGTAAACGGTTGAAAAAAAGCTGTTGACCAAAGAAGGGGAGGTATGTGTTAACCAAAAACGAGGACACCGACCATGTGGCAGTGATCCGCGTGGGAAAGGACAGGGATCAAAAAGAAAAAACAGCGTTGTTCAGGCAGTAAGGTGGGGGGCGAACAACGAGACCCAAGGAGGGGGGGTAGCACAGTGCCTTTAATCTCGGGGAAAAAAAAAAAAGAGGGGGGGATAACCTCAGAAGGAAGGGGAAGACAGCTAGCTGGGTGAAAGCGCAAAGAGCACTAGAGAAATGCAACAACGAGTGAAGAGTCAGATTTAAGCCGGGGGTGTTGGTTTGCGTTTATCCAGGGGAAAAGGGAGAAAAGAGGGGAAAAGAATGGATTTAGGGAGGGATGAAAAAAGACGCAGTAGCATCTGGCTTCTAAAAAAAAAAGGCAGGACTTGAGGACAACAGGGTTGTCAACGCGAAGCCGATTTCAGAATGGCTAGGGGAAGAAAGGATGAGAACCGCCCCAATCAAAAATCCGTGAAGTTGGGCCGCCAGCATTCAGTGGGGTACAAAGACAACAGCGTCGCCTCCTCATTCATCGAGCCAATGAGTTGGGAAAGGGAAATGACACAAACAACTACCATGGGTCGCAATTGGGGAGGTGGAAAAAAAAGTCGGGTTGAAAAAGAAGTTGGAATAATGGACCAAAAAAAGGGAAAAAGAAAAATCTGGCAGCACACGGACCCAGGGGACGCCACGAAAGCGAAAAACTTTTTAAGCATCGACGGCAGGAAGATAGTCTAAGAGGTGGTTCACAGGGGAACCTAGTTAGCATCAGAAACGTCAGGGGTTTCAACCGAAGCTCTAACAAGACATCGTCCAGGGAGAAAAGAAAAGAGGCGAA
>Ga0179593_1310344_pt1 | contig 10100 bp, 9 predicted proteins | sample CZODoug2_1_08_16_FD_185931 | JGI IMG/M metagenome (GOLD analysis project Ga0179593, IMG submission 185931) | Vadose zone soil fungal communities from Angelo Coast Range Reserve, California, USA - CZODoug2_1_08_16fungal (PacBio error correction) | ecosystem: Environmental > Terrestrial > Soil >...
AAAAAAAAGGCCGGTAGAACACTCGGAGTACGAAAAGACGACCGGCCGTAGAAGAAGAGCTCTTCCTGTTCAACTGTGGGACCGGGCAGGCTACGAGGGGAGGAAGAAAATTAGAATCTTATCTCCATCGCAAAAAAAAAAAAACCAGCTAAAAGTAAGACGACTCAGCAAGGAGAAAGAAGAAAAAGGGAATCAGGCCCGCGAAAAACCAATCAAAGAAAAAATTCAAAAGGAAGTAGGTTTCTTCAGCTGCTCACGGAGTCGGCAAGGGGCAGGGGGAAGTTCTCTAGTCTCCCTTCTCTAAGCAGACCTTGCTTGTCTCATTAAGAAAGGGAGAAGCGAATCTGAGGCAGCGGCGGAGCAGTCAAGGAAAGTCTCTGGCGTGGTAAAGCAAAAAATTTTTAAGGGAGGGGGTAAAAAAGACCTCTACGTAAAAAGGTTGCGAATTACAAGAGGACGCTTTGTATATAAGGAAACGCATCTCTCCCAGATTACTTGAAGGGAAGCAGGAAGAAGCTGAAGCGAAGGAAAACCTGAAAATGCGGTCTGCAAATCGCTAATGATTTTGGGTCGGGGGACTCGGAGCCCTATATCCCGATTGATTTCTAAAAGTGCGGAGAGCACTGGAAGAGAGAATAAGGGGTGGTCTTGGGAAAACCCTTGAGGAGGTCAAGAGGACGAGCCCTCCGGTCACCTGCGCGTTAGTGGGCGCAGGCAAAAGACGGCGCACTCAGGGGAGAAGAAGTACCCAAGCCCTCGAAAACTGTTAAGAAAAGAAGAGAATGGGCAACCTCTCCCGCAAGGGGGGGGCAGCCTTCCAAGCTTCGTTTATGAGAGCCAAGACAAATATCATGTGAAGAGATAGGAATATCAGCTCAAAATCAGTCAAGAGGGAAGGATTCTGGATAACGGTGGTGACTCTGCACGCGGGAAAGGATCTGCATCGACGGAGAGGAAACCTATCCTCCATCTCTAGAGGTCGGCCTGGGTCTTCGCCGCGCGGAAGCGCAAAGGAGGAAGAGGAGACGAATACAAGGGTTTGCCTGTTGCCGTCCGGGGAGAAAAAAAGAGATTCGAGAGAAGAGTTTGTGCCGGTATCACGCGAAAGCAGGAACTGGGAGGGGAAAGCAGGTCGGGGAAAGCGGGAGATGAACCAAAAAACTATCCGGTCGTGACTGCTAGCGAGAGGAGTTCTGCGACGACAAGAAAGGGTTCACGTTGCGCCATCTCTAGGTCGAAAGAAAGGAAAAGAAGGAGTTTTGGGGGCAGAGCGCGTACAGGAAGGGGCAAGAGAGAGGGAATAGGGTAGGGGAAAAACATGGGAAATGTTGACAAGAAAGTGTCTTCCTGGGAGGGAACAATCCTGATGGGTTTGTAGGTTTCCTGGATTCAGAGAGGAAAAACAGGGCGCAGCATTTGGGCGAACTGCGTGGGGAAGATGGTTAAGAGAGAGGAAAGAGTCCACCCAGGGGGGGGTGACACTAAATATATAGGGAGGGTCTGAAATGGGTATTCATTACGCCGCGAAGGAAGAAGGGAGCCAAAAATCGGTTATTCAGGGAGGACATCCTCTTGTCACTGACAACAAAGAACAACGGATTATTTAAGATAGAGATCATGGGAAGAAGCAACATAACTAGGGGAAACGGGATCTCCTCCCTAATTAAGTCTGCATCCCGCATCTAAAGGAGAAATGTGGTAGTGGGTCCAGTTACTAGAGTCTCGCTACAAGACAACCGGAAGAGGGGCGCCAAGAGCAATTCCACCTGAGAAAGCTTCTTTCATCCGATCAGAGTAATTAAGGCCCCATGGGGAAGTCAATCGGACTGAGATCGAGCAAGAATAGCGCCCGGGAAACCGAGGTAAGGAGGAAGAGCTGGAGGGAGTAAATTCAAACAGAGACAGAGGGAGGCCCTCTCATAAAAAATTCTGAGAGGGGTTCATATATCAAGGAGGGGTTGACTAAGTAAACATGAGTGGGCTCAAGAAAGCGGCCAAAAGAGTCCCAGCATCAAAAACTCATAAAGACTCTTTGGAAATGAACTCTTACCTCGGGAAGGACAACTCTATGAACAGTGGTTCTCTGTGAAGGGTGAAAGAGAAGGCCAAAAGAGGCCGATAGAGAGCGCTGGTTTCACGGTGGGCCAACGCGGATCGAGAAAGTGTATTTAAAAAGGACGACGCTCCGGGCGAAGGGGGAAGCGCGAGGGCCATCAGGGTAGGAAAAAACAAGAGAGGGGGGAGGGGTAAGGGTGTCTTCGGGAGGCGTACGAGGTCGAAATGAGTGCAAAGAGAAACCAAAACCAGAAACAGGGAAAGATATCTGAGGTAAGATGTGTGAGATATAGGGTCACGGGGTGAAAAGGCAATGAGGTTGGGGGGAAGAGTGGCCATAAAAACGAAAGGGGGGAGCCTGACTTCAAATGCAGAGCGGTGCCAAACAGGCAAGCTTTAATACAAAAATTTCGTGTCTAAGTAAATGGGAACACGGCGCCAAGGAGCGGAGAGAGAAAAGCCCAAAACGGCCGCGGCAGGCTGAAGGCGGAAGAAGGGTGGGTTGTCATTTCACCACAAGGATTTGAAGTTCTGATAGTTCAAGAGAGGGAAACCTATCCAGAATGAGGTCTCCGGAAAAGAAAAAGGGGGGGAGAGCTTCAGGGATCCGCTCATGAATCTGGGCTGATAGCAAAGAAAGATCCCTAGAGGGAGAAGACGAAGAGTGTTGTTCCTGGAAGGGTCTACGGGGTAGAGAGAACCCATTTAATCTATTAAGAGAGTCAAATTCCTTAACTTAAGGGCCTTAGTAACATCCGCCGGACCGAAGGGGGGGGGCCTGAAGTGGAAAAAAAGCCTAACTCTTTCGGCGCAAGTTTGCATCCTAGGGAAGAAAAAATGTCGCTTGGTCCGAGGAATTAGCCCTCGCAGTTGGGTAGGGAAAAAGAGAAAAGAGCAGGCGTCCTAAGAAGGAGCCCGGGCCGCTAGGGAAGCAACGCTTGGGAAGAAAAGGCGGGTTGAAAATGAGGCCTCGCCTTGTTGTCATCTGGGAGTCAAGAATCCCCGTTTCGTATCCGTCTATAAGTGGCCGTATTCCCGTCGGAGCGCTTGAAGAGGGGGGAAGGAGCCTTGTTGGGGGGGGAAGGAGGAACGATCTCTCAAAAGCCCGCGTCTCTGCGGATAAATAAAACAGGTAAGGGGGGAGAGAATGATAGGGAGGAGCATTTCGCACGTCTGAACTCGCCTGCATAAATGACAAGGAGGAGTGCTTGCCGATCCTCTAGGAGAGGCAGAGACACAACGTATATTGAGAGATAGATCGACATCAATGAAGGAGGTAAATTCACGAAGCGCCGAATCACCTGAAAATCAAAGGGACTGGGAAAGTTGGGTACAGGCCGGCGGAACTAGCTGGCTATCAGGAGAGGAGTAGCCTCCATCTCTCAAATAAAACCCAAAAACCCCCCGACCCCAAAACCCCCCAAAAACAAAAAAACCCCCCAAAACAGGAGAAATATACGGAAAAACGGAAGGATAGAGGGAAAACAGGGGAGTAAAAAAGAAAAAAACTATAAACCCAGCAGAGAGCAAAATTTCAACCTCCTTCAGGGCTGCAGCGGCAAAAGGAAAAAAGGAGTTTTAAAGACTCGACTCCAATTCTAGGTAACAACAGGAGAGAATCAGGAAGCGGCAACGAGAGAAAAAGCATTCTCAGCGCGAAATGCGTGGGAAAAAAAAAGCAGTGTCCGCGAGTTCCTGAAAGAGAGAAGGGAAGGTGCGTATTAGCTGGAATCTCTTCAGCTCGGGAGATCATCATTAACGAGAGGCAAGAGAAAGAAAAAGTGGTGGGGGTCCGGCGGGACAGCTACCCATAATCCTTCGCTCGAGACGCAAACTGCTCTATGCTGATAGGAGAAAGAGAGGCTTTTTATGGGAAATCGGCGAAACGAATAAAACCAGGGAGTAGGTCGCCAGGAAAGAGAAGAAAGAAACAGGAAAAAAGGGTGTTGCCAAGAAAAACCATTGCGCGAGCATCTTTCAGCATTCCCAATAAGGCTAGTTCTTGGACGCAGGGGGAGGAGAGCGGAACAAGAAGGGGAGATGAAAGATTCGCCCACTCCGGGAACAGGGGTATCAATAGGATAAAAGCTCCCCGCTAGTCCATCCTTCAAAGCGGGGTATTCCCCTCGAAATGTCATGCGATTAACATATAGGTTGGAAATATTAGAAAGTTGTAAACGAGGCCTGCAAGAGGCCCGAGGGAGCCGGGGAGGGGGGAAGAACGCGGAGTATTCGCCTCGAAAAACGCTCTAAAATAAATTCTATCCTCTGCGCGTAGAAGGGTAGAATGGGTAGGCAAAAAGATGCTCTATAAGGAAAGGAGAAGGGGAGAGGTCGCAAGGGTGGGAAGACAATAAAAGGAAGTGAACAAGAACGAGAAAACTATAGGGACTGGGATTTTGGCCTTATACAAGTTCATCAGAAACTGGTATCGCGTAGGTCGGCGAGTAACGGTCCGAAGTCACAACATCTCCAAGAGAAAGAAAGTGCCTGGTCATGGGAGAGAGTGATAAGCGTTACTAACACCAAGGTTTCCGTTTCGCCATAAGAGGCTTTCGAGAGACACTCGGGCGAATTTTTGCAAAAGGGTACGGCCGGCTAGAGGTAAGGAGATTGAGTTGGGGCCCAGGAGGAGACGGAAAAGGGAGCGGATCCCTCGTCTCTTGAAACCGGAGTACTCGATTCCGTCCGTGGGATTTCCAAGATCAGAAGATTTCCCGAAAGAACGGGGACTGAAGGAGGGAAAGTGCGACCAGCTGGAGAGAGGGTCATGGTAAGGAGGAGAAGCCGTCCCCATCAACCGGGAAAGAGGGGCTTCTTTCTTATCGTGAAACGGCGCGAGGCGAGTCCCCAGTCGGCAGGATAGCTGAAGGCCATGCCGAAAAAGAAGAACAAAAAGAGGATGGGGGAGAAAAAGAGATTCGGGCTGACATGGAAGTCAAGCCGCCCGAAAACTGAAAGAGTAATCTAAAAAATCCACTCCGGGAAAAACATTCAAAGAGAAGGGAAAAAGAGGGGAGTTGAACGTGGTTGTGACCGAAGTCGAAGTACCCTGAAAGGACAACAAAAAGATGGAGCCAAGTCCAAAAAAGGAAGTGAAGCCTGGGGAAAAAACTCCGAAAGGTCATCACCAGGTAAGGCAAGCGGAAAAAAAGAGAAGAGTCTAGTTCATCGGGAGCCGGATTCCTGCGAGGGCAGAGGAAAAGAAGAGAATCACCCAGAAAAAGATACACTAAAGAATAGCGGGGAAGATCGTGAAAAGGGTGTCTAAACTGAAACGAAAACCCTGCGTTGTTCTCCGAAGAAGAGACACCTCTCACAGGTCAAAATCAACTTCACTCTCATCGACTCTTGGTGGATCTAGAGATTAACAAACAAAAGAGCGACCATTACGATGGAGAAAGGAAGAGGAAGACCGGCCAGGAAGGAGCCAGGGAAAAAAATTCTGTTTTTCAAAAGGTTGCAACCGGATCAGAAGGGGGAGTCTACTCTCCTTCGGGGTTCGGTCTCGAACGAAAGGAGAAGAGAACAATTACGGGTACTGGCTTCTATCTAGAGATGAGGGGGATTCTAGCGGGCCGAGGCGAACCTACCGGCGGGACAGAGGAAAAGAAAAAAGCTACCCGGATGAGAGAAGAAAAAGTTCATTAGGGCCGCTAGGAGGAGGGGAAAAAAGAGGGGTAGGATAGGGGGTAGAAATAGGTTAAAGCATTATATTTGGGAAGAAATAGCTTTTAAGGGGACCTTTAGAGCAGTCGGATCTTGCAACAGGAGATCGGGGGTAAAAAAGACGTGTATTAAGGGGCTAATTCTCAGGGGGGGCAAACAGTCTTTCGGCGGGTGGAGCGGCGAGGGGGCCCGAGGAGAAAAGAAATGGTCGGCGGAAAGGAAGTCTCATTTCAATTGGTTACGAAAGGTTCAACCCAAGAGGGTAGGGTCCGGCTTAGATTGAAGGAGAGCTGGAGGGCCTAAAAAATGGGGAGGGGGCGCCATTCAAAACTAAGGGGAGTATCAGACATGGTCCTCATCGGAGGGGAGTTCTCGGGTCGGGGGGTCTTCCTCCTGGGAGGGGGAGGGGAAGGGTCAGGGAGGAGCGTCATGGTCTGATCTGGGACCAGGAGGAAGATGAACGCGAATTAATAAAAGTTCCTGCGGAAGGGCCGTTGGAGGAATCCTCAAGCAGAAACTATTGGAGACTGTTTCATCGACAACGCAAGGAAGAAACCTTTGCGGACAAAGCGACTGTGAACAGAAAAGACGGCAGAGAGTCGGGTTTAAGGGGGATCAAAGGGGGACCCGCGAAGGGGTAGAGCTTGCTGAGAGGAGGGGGTCGTTAGGTAGAGGAAAGAAGCACTTGCCGCCAGGAGGAGCACGAGTGCCGAGAGTTGGAAAGGAGGGGAAGGCGGAAGGTTTTCCATAAGCCTTGCAGAAAAAAGTTGGGGCAGCCGAGCTCGCTGGGGACGAGTCAGAGGACTCGTTAAAAAATTGGGTTGAAAGAGAACCGATCTCCTGCTACCCACTGAGAAGGGAAGATAAGAACACTATGCGCGAACGGGAAGGGCTAGAGAGAAGCTGAACTCAACGGCTACCTCCCATCAGTCTGCCGAGAAGAAAATAAGGAAAACAAACAACACGGGAAAGGGAGGAAAGGGAGCTTCAAAAACAGCTAAAGAAAAAGGAGATTACTCTGCGGAAAGAAAAAAAAAACCAGAAGGGGCCTCCGTAACCGCGATAGCAGATACCTTTTCCCTTTGGGGTGGGTATAACTCAAAGTCTACGCGTGAGATCAGTAAATCTAGCGCCAGACGCTGCACCCAAAATCCCCACGCCGAGAACAGGAAGGAAGCCGGATATCTGAGGAGGAAACGGGGAGACTGTAAAGGAAGAGAGGAACCCCATTCAGATAGTCCTACCATTTCAACCGACCTTCAGGTCAAAGAGTGATATCGGGGCGGCAAGTGCGGGAAGGGAAGATACTCAAAACTTCTCGTCAACCAGCGCAGACTTCAGCAGGGGGAAAGAAAGAGGGGGCAAAACGCGAATCTGAGGAACAGCGGATTCGAAACACAGGCGATCAGCTTGACGGCTTGAGGTGACAGCAGAAAAATCGGGTAAGAGTAGGGCCTCCATTGCTCTAAGCCGAAGTTTGAAACGGGGTAAAATAGGGAAAAGGTAGATCAGGGAAGCATGACCCAAGGTTGAAGAAAGCGGGAACCCGGCTCCAGGGTCACTTCTCAGGGATAGAGACTCTAGTCAGTTTAAGTTAAAAGCAAGGAGACAAGAACTCGGGAGTACCAAGAGAGGGAAAGATCAGACTTAAATCCTTTGTTGGGTGAAAAAAAACTGCTAAAAAAAAAAAAAAAAGGTTTCAGAGACGGCGAGCAGCATGCCGACCTTTGACAAAGACGGGGCTTCTCAGACAAGAGGGGGGGCGCACAGCAGCAAAGGAATCGAAAAAACCACCCAATGTTGATATCTCAGGGCAAAACCGCTCCCCAGCCGGAAAGTAAAAGGAAGGCCAGCTCGTTTAATCCCTCCAATATAATTCTTAAAGATCAAATAGTCCAAACTCGTTCTTAGAGCAGGGAGAGGACGGCCCGCCCTGGTTGCTGAAGAATTTTAGGTTGGCCGCTGCACGCGGAGAGGTTACCGAGAACGCGACTTCAGAAGAAATAGGTAAGAGATGAGGGGAAAGAAGGCCAGTTTACATGATACATTCTCTAGATCGGGAAACTGGCAAGAGAAAATGGCGAGTTCGAATACAAGGGTTAAATACGGGGGAATCCTGGGAAAACCCGAGCGCAGGGAGAGGCGACTTTTGGGACGGGCTGAGTGGGGGGGAAAGGTCGAATGGTAAGCGTAGGGGCGGCTGGGATTCCTATATTAGACAAGAGGAAAGCTTAATTGCCGGAGGTGGGGGAAAGTGCGATGTTTAGCGGAAAGATGCGCGAACACCACAGTTCAAGGGGGAGCCATCCATCTTTGGCGAAGAAAGGGCTCACGGGGGGAGAAAGGTTTTGGAGATAGGACTTACAGTCATGGGAAAGAGCGGTGACTAAGAGGTATGGTCAGACGCCTTCGCAAGGCGGGCGATGAAGAGCCCTCTACAGGGAGGGGAAATCTGCCTGCTCCTTCCGATGAAGTCACAGGGTGAGGGTGGGAAAAAGAAGATAGGAGGGAAGAAGCCTGCTCGGGGATTAATAAAGTGGCTAAAGAAGGTGGGAGAGTCATTTGACGAAGTATTCGATGGCACCCCGAAAAAAAAAAGACAGAGGGCGGTCGGGAGAGAAGGGAGAAAGGGGCAGACTAGAGGTCAAAAAAAGAGTAGGAAGGCGGAGGAAGAATAAGAGATCGAACCAAAAAAACGTATTATGATTAAAATGAGAGATCGCGGCATGGCCTTCAAAGAATAACGATCTCTATTCACGGAACTACACTCGTCTCTCAACTCGACATCCCAAGCTCCAACCACGACGCAAAACTAGAGGTTTGAAAGAGTACTAAAGAATGAAAGCGAAATAATAGAAAAAAGAGAGGCTCCGATTACATTGGGAAAATTCTCACCTGCGCGGGCAATCCGATTCTCGAGGGGGAGGGCATAGAACCTTTAAAGTCATAGACGGGGAGAAGTCAAAAGGCGAAAATAGAGAGGAATTCGAAGGAGAGGAAAGACTAAAACAGTCAACAAGATACCCGGCGTTACGCCGCTCGCAAAAAAGAGAATTCCTCTACTTCACTACTCCGCATCTAGGTGTCAAGGAAAGCGGAACAATGGTGTTCCGCCGCACAGTCCAAAACGATCACATGGAACATTAGGGAAAGGAATCTCAGCAAAAGGGTCTTCCTTACCTCTGTAAACGACGCGACCTACGCGTCCAGGAAGAGTTCCGCTGATAAAGGAAACAAAATAATCGCCGGATAGAACGACGACGGGGAGAACCGGATCTAACCGGTGTGTGACAAAAAACGAGGGGAGTGGAGCCTCGGGGAATGGCGAAGAAATGACCGGACCAGGGACTTCTCTAGGAATAGGGGGTTTCGAGCACGAGGGAAGGGCGAATACCTGACACTAGAAGGGAGGGAAAAAAATAGAACTGGGAGAGAGGGAAATTCCCTCTAGAGTGAGGGGTAAGAAATGATGGGGGAAGGATATTGGGTCAAAAAATATCATTTTAGAGAATGATATTTGTGGCACTTTGGAAGGACTGGGGATAAGGAGTTGACGGTGGCCATGAGGAGGGAATAAAAAGCGGGGAGGATTGAATGGAGGGGTTCAAAGCGGCGCCCATTCCGAGGAGCTCAAAAGCCCTATCCTTCCGTACGGTTCAATGGCGCGGCGCGTCCTAAATGAATTGGGTTTCGCTGTTTAAAGCACCACTGGGGGGAGGGAGAGGAGTCAAAGAATGACACGAATCCCGTGAGGAGGTGCAGCAAGAGGTAAATAAAAGATATCTAGCAGGGTCATCTATCACACGCTAGAAGGCTTCCGCGAAAAACATACGGGGAGGAGGATCGTCAATATGAATCTGACAGAGCTTAAGATAGGGGAAAGAGGAGGGCAAAATGCCGGCCTGAGAAGCAGGGAGAAGAATCAAAAGAGGTACAGAGTGGGGGATGCTGTCACCACGGCTTGAGTCGAGGAGGTGCCAAGAGAAGAAATGAGAGTGTGACCGCTTCCTATAAAAAGGAAGAATTAATGACTGGCTGAAAGAGGAAGGGGGAGGGGAGAGCGACAGGGAAAAAACCGAACGGGAGTCCGCCGGAGTATCAAACCGCTTCGAAAGGCTGTTGAAATGGGGGCCGAATCTACGGGGTGGAGGCCGGAAAAGAACCAAAGTTTAGAATCCTATATCTCGGCAACTAGGTCCTTCTTCAAGCGTGTGGGAACCTGGTTGGATGGGGGGAAAGGAGGAGAACTATCTCCTCTCAGAAACGAGAATCTCCTTAGTAGGGTGCAGATGACCAGGGGAGGAGGTATCTAGGCTAAGAGGGGGGGGGTAAAACTGAAAGAGGAAATCTCCGCTGATAGGCCATCGGGTCTGCCT
>Ga0179593_1315403_pt1 | contig 10100 bp, 12 predicted proteins | sample CZODoug2_1_08_16_FD_185931 | JGI IMG/M metagenome (GOLD analysis project Ga0179593, IMG submission 185931) | Vadose zone soil fungal communities from Angelo Coast Range Reserve, California, USA - CZODoug2_1_08_16fungal (PacBio error correction) | ecosystem: Environmental > Terrestrial > Soil >...
GGACGGCCACGGGATGAAAAGGTCTCATAGGAAAAGAAGGAATATCCTACGAGGTTCCCTGTGGGACACCGAAGGCAAAGTGGAGGGGAAAGGTTGCAACAAAGACGGAGAAGAAGGGAAAAAAATTCCAGAGCAAAAGGGGGTGAGAAAGGCCTGGGAAACTGGTTCAAAAGGAAGCAAAGAGTGCATGTCGCCCAACTGAAAGGGGGGGGGGGGGGGGGGGGGGGGGGGGGGGGGGGGGTGAAGGGGGGGGGGGGGGGGGGAGGGGGGGGGGGGGGGGGGAGTGGCGAGCTACATGCAGGACATTCAAAAACACACCCAATTATTTCAAGGGAAAACAAAAATCATAAGGTCAAAAGACCAAAGCCGCCTTCATGTCACGCGTTAACTCGAGTCCCATCTGCAGTTAGCGAAGAGGAACGCTAGTGAAAGCAGAGTATGCCTAGGCGGGGAAGGAGTTGGGTAGCTTCTACTGTACGCATGTCTCTTTAAAGTGTTTTACCAAAACTCATAAGGGAGGGGGGAGAGACAGATGATGGTGAAAGTCATAAACATATTGGGCGGGCTGAACAAAGGGTAAACATGATTGGTCTGCACGTAACAAATCGTATCCAGCCCGGGGAAGGTCCAAAAATAAGGATGAAAAAAGCAAAACCGAGGCTACTAGCCCTCACTGAAGGGGCGGAAAAGGGGAAGGGGTCCCAACAACCTTAAAAGCTGACCCAGAAAAACAAAAAAGGAAAGCAAACAGAAAAGAGGAAAGACTTTAGGAGGGACTAAAAAAAGTACCAAATATGTAAGAACCCCTCTTCCTGGATTCTGGACAGGGAAATGAGTTTGAACAAAAACGGCGTTGGCCCAATAAAGTAAACGCTGGAAGCAAGGGGAAAAAAGGACTGTGATGATAACGTCGCAGGGGCGATAGACATGACTGCTTGGCAAAAACAAGTTGGTTAGAAGGTCCCTGAGGCCAACGTGCCTGGTGAGGGGGGAACAAAATGTAAAGGTCGCCGCCTCACTGGTGGTGGACCGGGAGGAGGGGTGCGAGATCAAATAGAGTTACGCTCTAACTCGAGGTGTATGAAGGGAGAGGTCAGGGGCAGGGTGGCTTGAGTGGAAAAACCGAAGCAATCCGTTTGCTGAAGCATTGGGTCAAGGAGCGAAACAACGCGTTAAGGGGCATTCAAAGGACTACCTTGTAGCCCGAGGGGAAGGGAAAGTCAACAAAAGGTGAAAGAGCTAATAACGCAAAGGCGCTCAAAGGAGCGAGGGTTTTCTCAAGATCGAAAAATGTTTTTACCCCTTTTAGGCTCAAGCGGACGACACACGGGGTTGAGCCGGCAGTCGATGGGAGGGGCGCCTAAACCGGTTGAAAAGTTTATCATGCGTAAAGGGGGGCCGTGGGAAAGCACTTAGCAGGTGTTTGTGTGGTTGGTACTACGCCAACAACCTTTGCTGTGGGTACTGGCAATACACTTGAGATTCCAATTTTCCCCGGAACGTGGGAAAAAACGACATGCAAACGAACCTGCGTGACAGGGTAAGATTGACGAATTCAAGAAACCCTAAGAGGGGGAAAAGAACTAACATACAGTTTGCCCATAAACATTCCCCCGATTTTTCCGGAACCGTATTAGCCGTCATTTCAAACAACATTTTTATTCGGGAGATTAAACTAAAACAAGAAGCGGCGTGGTTGATTTGGAAAGCACTGAAAAAATACATCGGTCCATCATAAGGTGACACGCCTTCCGAGGTAGCATTTCAAAAAAAGCTAGAAAATAATGTCCGTCGGTGCCACATGGCCCGTGGTTCATGAGACCCCTAACGATGTGAAGGCGTCCCATTAAGAGAGGTGTGTGGTCGACGCCAAAACCCGAAATAGTCGACACCAACGGGGCCTAAGGGATGGACTCAAAGCATGGTCGCTGGGGTGGGAAAACCAATTGAACAAGTAAGCGGGGGGGAACAAACGGTAAAACGAAGGAACATGGGCGCGGAAAGAAAATGGTTTTCTAATGTTTAGGGGGTACCGAAGGGACGGGGGAGGGGGTTCCCAGTGGGGCGTACGAGGGGGGGGGGTATTAAAGGGATGGCACGGGTATAAAAGAAAAATGGTGGTTGAAAAAAAACTTGAGGGGAAATCGGGAGTATGTTTTTGATTGGGACGGAAAAAAAGGGAGACTTTTATCGGGACACCAAGAAACAGGCTGCACCACCTACAGGAAAATACAGCGTGCCAGGAAGCGGAGGTGAAGGAAAAAGTGTGGTTTTGAAAAGGCAAGGGCCCACAATCCAACCCGGGCTGGGGGAGGCTAAAAAGGGAGTGGGAAATTAGTCTGTTATCGAGCCGAGCCGTTGTTCGTGGTTGGAGCTAAGGATTGAATGTGTCGTCACGTGCTGGCCCGCAGAAAAGGGGAAGGGGGCAGCGGAGGGGGGGGGGCGTCAACGACAAAAAGTAAAAGTAAAGGCAACGGTGCCTGAAGGGAAAGAAAGGCGTTGGGCCTGGAGTAATGAAGGAATTGAACACATCCCAAAAAACACAAAGTCAGGGTATTGAACGGTGGGGAAAACCGGATATCGAAGAGAAGGTGTTTCAATGCCGGTACTTCTTACAAACCTGCAGTAAAAACTAATACGCAAAATGCGCGGGGAGATACGCGCGACCAAAACAAAAAGACTTAAAAAAAAAAAAAAACCACACAAGTGGATCGAGGTCCGCGAGTAGGTCCAATGCATCCAGGGCAGATCTCAACCGTTGCTAAGGCTGGGACTGGCCATGCAAAAAGACTGCTTGTAAACGGGGTTGTAACAAAGAAAACCCCGCAATAGTCCCCTCAGGAGGTGCGTGAAAAAGTGCGCAAAAAAAACTAAAGAAAGGGGGAGAACGGAAGACCGGCCTCGGAATTCTAGGCGCGGTCCTTTTAAGGAGGGCTGCCGGGGGGAAAGGGAGCAGAGGGTAGGGGACAAAAAGAGCGTCAAACGACAAGCGCTCAAGGATCCATCTTACCCAGAGCCCCGGCCGGACCAACCTTGCCGGGCTATACAAAAAGTGTTTCAGGAAAATGTCTAGAAAGGGGGGGGGGGTACAAACTAAAAATGGGGCAAGAGGTCAAGTGGGAGAAAAAGGGCCAACACACTCGGCGCAGGGGAAACGCCAGACAAGCAGGGGGGGGGGAAAACTGGCACAAAGCAAACCAAAGGTAGAAGAAAAGCGTCAAAAGCTGCGGGGGGGGAAGCGGGATGGAGAAAGACGTGTATTGGACAAACGAATCCCTCTTAAACTGGCAGCAGAGTGTCCAAGACGGTTTCTCGGGACCAAACCAGAAAGGGTCTGCACAAACCTAAGGTGCACTAATATGTACGGAGCGGTATTGGAGCAAGTAAGGTAGCGCCCGGGCATGTGGGGGTCGATGCGACTACTGTCGGTGCGCATGTATTAGTGTCGGGTAAGGAGGGGTGGCGCATGTCGGATGGAAAATCAAAGTCAGATGCCACCATCTACTTCGTGTGATCAACAACATCTTCTTCCCACATCAGTTAGGTAGGGATGTATTGGGGGTTTCTATACTGCGCCGATCGATGTCCCTGATTGTGCTTACTCTCCAAAAAAACTTAGCTAAGTATGAATGTCAGAACGGAAAAAAAGAGGGTAGAAGAAATCTCCTGGGTCATCCGGAAGGGAAAAAAAGAGACGCAAACAAAGAGGTGGTTGGAAGAAATTGACCGGCAAAAGGGGTAAAAAAAAAGTAAAGAGACAATCAGCAAAAAAGTAATGTTTTTTAGGCTGGGGATAACACTAATCGGAAAAGGAATAGGAAGATGGTCTAGCTAGAACTGACGCGGAACTTGTGTGCGATCTTAAGAAATGGGATAGTGAGCTGATGCGCCCTCAATGGGTCTCTTGAGGAAAAAAAGAAGGGCATGCGGGCAAACTGGTTACTGTTCCGGAAAAAAGACCAAACTTCTGAAACTCGACGGCCAGAAATAGACCAACATCCTCTTCTAACATTTTGCCAGAAAAAAGAGGGGAAATCGCAATCATGTTCTTCTGCCGGAAAGCAGGGAACTGGGATCGTTGGGCGCGGGGGAATCCCCGGAAAGGAAGAGCAACAGGGAAGAGCGGTAAAGCGATAAACTGGACCTCCGAAAAGCATTCCACCCGAAGCTGGGGGTGAAAATCCCATGACCTGCCCATCATGCGGCTCAAACAGGACGAAAAGAAAATCAAACTTGCAACAGCCGAGGTTGACCAGATGGGGGGGGGGCTAGATGTGCAGGCGACCCTGAAGGTTGTAAATATAGTGGGGTCGTGAATGACACACAACGGATCGCCCGATATCAGGCTGGGAAATAGACGATTCAGGGAAAGAGACCTCCCATCATATCCCAAGTTATTTCAGAAAAAACGGCGCGATACGAGCCCGATTGACTCCTTCGGGGTTGGAAGCGCAAAAGTCCGCCTCTAATCTCAAACGGCGAAAAAATCCACTTGGTGTAAACAAGGAAGGGGGTGACGAGCCCGAACAAAAAAATTCCAAACCAAAGGGAAAAAGAAGAGACCACTAAACGTCAATTGAGAAAAGGGATTGGAAGAAGTCAAAAGAATCTGTCCCAGTGCTCGAGTTCTTCTCACCAGAGAGGAAATCAATCAGAGATACAGAAAAAACGCCGACAATTCAAAAGAGGGACTGGACACATTGTGACAGCGCGAGTGGTCTTGACAGAGGATAAGTGGGAGTGTAAGAGACTTCGACGGTAGAGTACATCTGTTACACAAATCGGGAAGGGGAGATTTTGTCTTCTTACCATAAGGAAAGAGTTCCCGTCCAGAGAAAATCCCCTCCCTAGACGAGTGGAAGGAGAGTACATACAGGACAGCATAGTGTAGTCCTTGTGGAACTCAAAAGAGTAGCTTAAAAAAAAAAAACAAGTTACCGTTCAGGAGGGGGGGGGGGAAGGGCGTCTACTGGTGGGGGGGGGGGAAGCCAAGACTTCCTTCCGAAAAAATGGGAGGAGGAGCGATTAAAATGGGGGGTTGGGGGGAACCTAGCTCTGTCAAACAAAAACAGCAAGACCGGACTGCTACACCTCAACGGAAGTTCACTTAAAGAAAATAGAGTCACTAATAGAAATAAAGGGTCAGCTAAAGTTGGTAACAAAGGAGAAGGAAGCCACCTAAAAAAAATTTGCAATATCGGGAAAAAAAAAGAAAAAAAAAAAAAAAAAACCTGTCAGAGAACCAATTGGAAGCGTGTCGTCAACAACCAAAGGAGGAGAAGAAAAAGGGGGGGTGGTGTACACGGAAATGGGAGAGGGACCCAACACTATCTCCGGGGGAGGGGGGGAGGAAAAAAAAAAAAAGTAAACAGTCTGGAATCAGCTGAAGGAAAGAGAGAATGATAAAAAAAACGAAGATGAGGGTAAGGGAGGTTGCAGTAGACTACAAGTAAAAAAGTAACAGTGTTGGGATATGCTGCCCCAAGGCTCAAATCGAACGAGAGAGCACGATCAATCAGAACAAATGTACGGAAACATTAGAAAAAAGAAATGTTTCAAAAGGGGTAAATGCTGTTTGGACATCGAAGAAAGAAGCTGTCTGAAGGAACTAGGAAGAGGGTGGGTAAGGACGGTGGAAATCCACAGGGGGGGGGTTGAACCGGAAGAAAATCACGTAAAGGCCGGTTAGCATAAAGACTCACCGCGGTGTCCTTCAAAAAGGAGAAGATTGCCAGGCAGAAGAGGCATTCTCAAAAATGAAGCTTTCCACACAAAAGAAAAAAAACACTGCCAGGATACAGGGGGAGAGTCAGTGACGAAAACAGACAAAAAATACGCAAAGTGCGAAAGCAAAAAAGACATTCCCCTTATTAAAAAGAAACAGCGCAAAAACGCGCACGAAAAAAAGCGAGAAGCAAAACGAAGTGCTCTCATAAACCTTGAAAAAAAGTTCTCACTTAGTCCTCGAGCAAAACCAGGGGGGGGGGGGGAGCCTTGTGTAAACGAGAAAAGAAATAGAGTCATTGGCGGACAGCAACCATTAAAAGGAAGGTCCAAGGCGTCGCCATAGGACCGCGAGAGTAAAAAGAAAGGAGAAGTACTCACGAAGGGGGGGTAAGAACACAAGTGTACAAGGCGGAAAAAATAAACTTGGTACTGGTCACAAGAGCTCAAGACAGCATAGTTTTACACAAAACCGAAGGGGAACTCCGCCAGGGGGAGCGTCTCCTCAATGAAAAAGGTAACAATGGACCAAATGGGAAGTTGGAATCCAGGGGGGGGCCGCATTGAAAAAAAAGGGGTTGTGGGGGAAAATCGAAGTGGGCGGAGAAAACCACAATTAAGATGAGGACCGAAAGAGGACAAATGAATTACAACCGCGAAACCTTGGGGGCAAATAGGGGGGTCCTAGGACGGAGAAAAGAAAAGCCTATAATCTAAGAAGGAGGGAGAAAAAAAGGAAAGGAAACGGGGAGAGTTCGCAGAAAATAATTCACAAGCCCACAATAAGATACAAAACCGGATCAAAAGCAGGGTGAACAGGGCAGGGAAGGGGGGAAAAAGAGGGTGAGTTCTACAGTGAAAAGCAAAAATCTCTTCAGAGAGCCGAAACGAGAGGGCATAAAAAAAGAACAGGGGAGCAGAAATGAAGAGGGGGCATAAAGAGTACTCTTTCAATCGGACAAGGGGGGGGAGCAAGCGACGCGGAAAGTTCATAAAAGTGAAACAAAACATCCGCAATAATACGGGACCCAAGGCCAGAAACATTGGAAACTCGAGGGGAGGGAAGAAACGGAGGAAGAGAATTGGCATCCCAGCGGCTGGGGGGGATAGCAAACGAAAAAATCCATACGGAAACGGAGCGAGTCAGACAACTTCCAAGCTTGGAAGTCTAGGAAAAAGCACTTTGGGGACCCACCTCGGATACTAACCCAAGAAGAAAGTTTTCGAGATTCTGGGGAAAGGTAAAAAACTGAACAAGAAATACCAATGCGCCAACCTCCTGGGGGGACAAGCTCAGAAAATGAAGGAGAAGGGGGGGGAAAAATAGATCCTAAAAAAAAAAACAAACGGAGGGGGAAGGAAAAAAAGGGAAAGAGAAGGGACCCAACTTTGAACTCCGGCAAAGCAAAACAGAAGGGGGCCAAATGAAAACAAAACTGAGGTTGCTTTTGAATACCGGGCAAAGCCACAGAATTGAAAGGAACACGTTGGGTGGTGAGCAAGTGGACTTCTTTCCTTTCCAACACGGGGGGACGCTAACTGGGGAATGGGGGGGACCGCCGGTGTAAGGAGTTAACAGAAAAATTTGCTGGGGAGGAGAGGCGTTGTTCCCTTTGTCGAGTACAAAGTAGAACGTAAGAATAACTAGAGCGGGACTATAGATCGGGAGAAGATTGGGGGGGGGGGGAGTGTAACGTCAGGAAACGGAACAGTCCGCGACAGCGAGGGGAACTAGCACTTTGGGGGTGGTTTGAGGAAGAGATGAGAGTCATGTCGCCCAGATTGGTGATTGGTGGGATTCACTAATTTGAGGCGAAAAGAGGTCATTTGGACGTCAAGGAAGGTCCCATCCAGGAAAGCCATACTGAAAAAAGTAACCAAAAAGGGGGCTTGGCGACCATGTCAGGGAGTCGTAATGGAAGGGAGGGAGCCAGACAGGGGGCGAAAATAACGGTCACATTTTTACTCAAAAAAAGAAAGAGGGCGGGAACAGCCTAGGCAAAATTAAAATCCAGGGGAAAGGCCACATAAATGCAAGAAAACAAGGTTGGGGCCCAAGTTCAATCCAAGTGGCCAGGGGTTGCTTACAAGGGAAGACTACGAGGAGGGGTACCAGCAACGACCCCTCTGTCTTTTGAAAAACTGGGGGGGACCACAGGAAACGTGCACCTTCCCGTGGTGGTTCCAGGTGTCAAGAGGAAGGAAAATGGAAAAAAAAAAGCGACCTTCAGGGGAGACAATCTGGTGGTAAAAGGGGATGGGGGGGAGGCAGCCCAATGTTGAGAAAGCCTAGAAGTGAGAAAGGGAAACGAAAAGTTAGAGAAAAGGTGAGATATCATCACCAGAGGAGGCAACCTCTGGCGGACATCTCTTTCGAACAAAAAAAAAGGGGGAGGAAAGTTAAGTGCTCGATGCCCCAGAGGGAAAACCCTTAGAGAAACCAATGAGAAACGCCGAAAATATCAGCAGAGGAAAAAGCGGCGGGTTTGACTAACTGCATAGCATGGCGAGAGGGCGGGCTGGAAAAAGACTTGGCGTAAGCGGAAGAGTTCCAAGAATGAAACCAGGGGGAGGAATAGTTGGAAGCGACCAGGGGGGACACCCGGTCTCGTTTCTCACAGTGGGAGGGGGGGGAGAATCGGATTTAGGCCGGCAGCCCTGATCCATTGTGGAAAGACGGTTCGAGGTAGTGATGTATAAAAAAGGTTTCGGAAGGTCATTGCACCAAACCGGGGGGACAGAGGGTCACCGACAGAAAGGAAAGGAACTGAGGAAAGAACCATAAACGACAAAATCTTTTTCTCATTGGCCACAAGGGGAAAACAATTCGGAAAAAGTTTGTGATTTTGAAAAACAGGGGAGCGCAGGGAAGAAAATGTGTTGATGGGGAGAGGAGCTGAACAACGCCCGCAAAGTGGCCTACGTTTCACTGGCCGGGAAGATGGAATGAGAAGGTGGTTAACGGAGAGAGGGGGCCTCATAAGGGAAAGACCGAAGGAGGGGGTGTTGGAGGAGAAGACAACTAGAATTGCCTCAGGCCTTAAACCTCTCTGGGGGTTCGACTACAACGGAGGACACGAGTATCCCGAGAAAAAGTGAGACGGGTACCCAGCGTTCGGTAAAGGGCCAGGGGAGGAAGCAATAACATTTACTCTACTAAACTTGGGAAGGGGAATCGGCGTTTGAAGAAAGGGGGATGTTAAAGAGTGGCATTAAAATTTGAGAAAGGGGACCCACTGGAGGGTAGAAAAAATGAAATTGGTCTTAAGCTGGGGGACCTTAGAAGGGAAGGAAAGTTTTTCAAGGAGGGACGGGAAAGAACTGGCTTACACCCACATCCTATGCGAATCTATAGACCGGCAGGAAGAGAGGAAACTGGGAAACAGCCAAGTGGAACATAGACAGGCCCAGACGCCGCCCCCAAGAGGAAAGCTTTCTTAGGCAAACGTTGGAGGAAAATAAAAAAGGTGAAAAACGTGACTCATGTCATCCGGAATCGGTGAAGGGAGGGGGCACGGGGGAAAAAGGGGAGGGAAGGAGAAGAAAAAAAATCATCTTGCTTTACTAACAAACAAAGAAAGAAAGGATTGTAGAGGCTCGAAGTGACCCGCGGGGCAAGCTAGAGGGAGCCCCCTGACGGAAAAAGGGGGAGCTTCGCAGGGAAAGTGGGCCCAAAAGAAAAGAATCTAGGGCAAAGTGGGTTCCTGCTCGTCACCAAGGAGAAAAAAGGGGAAGAGGACCAGTTGCAAAGAGAGGCCTGAAAGCCGAGAGGAAGAAAAGGGAAAGAAGTACAGGGGCAAGGAAGGAGTTCGCAGAACAAAAGAAAAAAAAAAACCAGGGGCAGAATTCCGCTTGGTCCTTCATGCACAAAAGAGAGAACGGGGTTAAAAGAGCCTTGAACGCCAGCGGGATGGTGACGCGGGATGAGCAGGAGAGGTGGGAAAAGGGCATTCTGGCACAAAGAGGTAGTGACGATTGAAACAGTGCTATAAGGGCCTCACATTTGAGCGGGAACAGGAGACCAATCAAGGGTCAAAAAAGTGCCAATAACAGAACGCAGAACGGTCCAAAAAAAAAAAAAGTGAAAGAAAAAAAAGTTGTTCGGGACACCGAACAAAAAAAAACGAAAGTTCTATCGGAATGGACCGGAAAAATGACTTTTAAGGGAAAGAGTCAGGAAGCCCGAAGAAGCAGGGGGGAAAGGGGGACCCAGCCGACAAACGGCCAGAGCAAGGGACAGAGGCAGGTCCGATGATCAATGCGTGTCTGTTCCACAAAGAAGAACTCAACCTTAGGGAAAAAGAGGAGGGGCGGAGACTTCCGAAAAAGAAAAGGGAAGGCCCTCCAGAGAGGAGGATCAGTAGGCAGGACCCAGG
>Ga0179593_1316243_pt1 | contig 10100 bp, 8 predicted proteins | sample CZODoug2_1_08_16_FD_185931 | JGI IMG/M metagenome (GOLD analysis project Ga0179593, IMG submission 185931) | Vadose zone soil fungal communities from Angelo Coast Range Reserve, California, USA - CZODoug2_1_08_16fungal (PacBio error correction) | ecosystem: Environmental > Terrestrial > Soil >...
ACACACAAAACACGTGCTGATCGTGGCCACAAGGTGCACCCGAACGTATATGACGCCCCGCAGATCGCAACACAACTTCTCTAAAACTACCCCGACCCAGCCACTGAATGAGAAAAGAGCGGTGCACATCCGAAAAAGACCAAGCGGAAAAAAAAACGCAATGGGAAGAAGGGGGATTGGGCGCTACCGATATCAACCTGTGTGCTCCGGAGAACCACAACCGCTGGTGTGCATGACGCTGCACGAGCCGGAGAGGAAATTTGGAGGGAAAGAGTGCTCTAATTACCTTAAACAGACCCGGATGGGGCACGTGTCGCGTGCAGAAGGCAGCCCTCTAGTGGGATCTACACTGAAACGGCTGGGGACCGAGGACAGGCGAAGGACTGGCCAGCTATCTGAGTTAGTCCTCAACAAAACTGTCTCTACGGGGAGTCGACGCTGCAAGACCCGGAAATCAAAGGAAAGGGTCAAGACAGACAGGGACGGTAAAGGGGGTCTTGAAAATTTATTGTATCAGAAAAAAAAAAGCGGGAAAGGGGTCCGGTTGAAAAAAGATTGGGGGGTTAAGCACGGGGTTATGCTTGCGGTGATCGTTTCCCGGGGTGGGGGACTGGACGGGGCGGGGGACTAAACGCGGCGGCTGCCTTGTGTGTCCTTAAGAGCGGTTTGGAAGGAGGTGGTCCCGGGGTCCGATTACCGGTCTGGGGCGAGCTCGTTGGGGGGGGGTGGGGGTTAACTTGATTCAGGGTGCCTACAAGGGATTAAGCAGGACTCTGTTCCGCTGGAGAGAGGTATGGGGGCTTCTCTGCAAGGTTTCTTGGATTGATTGGTCGTAGGGGGGAGTTCCGCATCCATGGGTCTTTGGTTCCGGGTTGTGTTGCACTTAACAAAAGCCCGAACCCATAAAATCAAAGTACTTGTGGAGCTGGGACTAGCTTACCCGAATACATTTTGGTCTTAAGGGGCGAACTGGGGGGTGGAGGCGGCCGCTGAACCAACTTGGGAGATACCGGAGAGATTAGGGGACCCTGACAATGCGGGGAGGACTGAGGAACACTCCTCCACATGACTTTCGTCGGTGTCAAGAGGTGATGTGGAACGCGGTGTCGGAATCGCGACCAACGGATCAGCTTGGGGGTCGGGAGTCATCATGTCGACACTTTGGGGACGGGATTTGATCTCAAGGAAGAAGACCGGTTCCATCAGCATAAGAATTGGTGTGAAAAGTGTAGAGGTAACACTCTTCCGAAACCAAAAGTTAGAACGACGCCCCGAAGATGAGAGATTGGGTCCGTATGATCAAGGGGAGGAAAAGAGCGCCAGGAGATGCTGAGGAATGTTCCTGGTGTCTGGAGAAGTAAGATAGGGCGGGGCTACAGACTCCTGCTCGTCATAGACATGCTGGGTGCGTGTACTTGACTGAAAAGAAAAGAAGGGATGAAGAAAACATTGACAGGAAGGGTGAGGAGGCAAACAGGTTTGAGAATGTAGCGTGCCGGGCTGGGGGGGAGCCGCCGTGAGATCTACGTTTTGTTCGGCTCTCGTCTGTGAAAACGCCGCAGCGAAAAAATTTTAGAAACTGTGATCCGTCTGCAGGGTGATGGCGAAGGGGTCGAAAGCCGGGGAGCTCAGCGCGGGCTGCTTCTACCCCACATCAGGTGGGGGGGTTGTGGAGCCTGGGGACCAAACAGGGAGGAGGCGTGGAGGCGAGGGCGAGCGGAGGGCCGGCTCTGGTCCGCCCGGACAAAGTGACGCCGTGGCCAAGGCGTCCGGCGGCGCACGCAAAGCCAGGAACGTGGTGGGGGTCGGTTCTGCATGAGTAAGGACGAGTTGAAGTGTTGAGAAGGGCGCTATCGGGGCCAGCGGCAAAGATAGGCTTCTTTCACTCTCAAGCTGGGGCACCTCGGTTGGGGGGGTGGGCAAAAACGTTTGGGAGAGTTTGGGCATCAATGAATTTGCGGGCTGGGACTCGGCCTGGGGTTATGATTACTGTTATAGGAGGCAACAAACAAACGAAAGGGAAAAGAGAAGAGAGAAGAAAGCCGCCATCCAATACTTCGGCAGCAAAGGAATTGTAATTCCACAAAAACTGTCAGCAGTCCCCCGAAAGGCGCCGGAGCGTGAGGGGGGGGGGGGTCTGGATGCCTGAAAATGTGTCCAAGAGCTTGGTATCTCGCCGTCGCACGCAAAAAAGCGAAATCCATCAAAAGGAGAACTCAATATCTCACCTCATAGGAAATGTGCGAATTTGAACAAAGCGATTCCTGCACAAGCACGAAGCCCTCCTCTTCCATGTCCACGTCCTCCTCAAAGAGTCCTTGTGGTGATAAAGGTTAGGGAGCCAAACCCACTTCCACCGATGTAGTGGGGGATAGGCCAAACGAAGGCTTAGCCGGCATAGACCAACATACAGGGAAAAAGAAGGATCCACCCGTCCGCGAAACGTTGACACCGCCTGTTTCGGCTGGACAGAGGGAAAGAAAATTCCTCAACGCAAAATTCGATCACTAGAAGGGGATGAAAAAGCCCAGCTCGCAGGTTGCAAAAGAGAAAGACCATTCCATCACAGCCAGAAGCGCCGTCCACAAAGAAGAACGGGGGACATTGCTGATTATAGAAATAATTCAAACACGAGGTTATCTTAATGCAGCCATCAAGGTCATCATAGCCAAGGGAAGCTAGGAGGGACGGGGGGGAAGCGCTCAGAGCGAGCAATGAGAGCGTCTCCGTGAATGCCACCATGTTGAAAAGATTCCTAAATTTTTTCCTCGAAAATGGAAACTCCAGCCGTAAACAACGTTTGGGTTAAACTTCCCCTGGACGGCGTGATGAAAAGCCCGAAGGTGGAAACGTCTCACAAAGAGACATGATTCTTGGGACTCCACAAGTTGTCGAAGTGCCGACACGCACAAAACAGAGAACCAAGATGCCTCAGAGGGGCGTGGCAAAAGCGCCGCGCCATAATTTTTGCAGGTTCCCCTTACGGTTCGGTGAAGGCGGGTCCGGTTTGGTGGTGGGGATAGCCCGAATCATAGAATCCGACGGCAGTTCTTCGAACGGCGAACATCTGCCCAGCAGAGCGCTGGTCCCAAAGGATAGCATCCACACATATGCCACCATCCTCTTGCTGACCGCACGCAACTAGAAAATCAATCAAACGCCGCGAGCCACCTACGTGACAGGAAAACAAAACGCATAATGACCAACTTCGACCCTTAACATCTAATGATTTCGTCAAGACAAGGCAAACAACGCCGGTACTCCATCTCTAAAACTAAAACAGTCACAGGCAAAGTTCAAAAAGAAATCTTCAGAGAACCTAGAAATCAAAAGGATAGGCCAAACCTGCCGCAAGAGGTCATTGTCACTACAAGATACCCAAAGGTCGAAAAACTCACCACTCTTAAGCTACCCGGAAGGGAAAAAGAGTCCCGAACCAAGAAGTCAAATAACAGTGGGTAAAAAAAATCGGGCTACCAAATCTCGTTACTGAGGATGATCCAGGAAACTTCCATCCTACCCTTCGCTTTTTGTAACCTGATTATCATACTTGCAGAAAATTGGAGAAGGCAAGGTGAAGCACGTTGCGGAGTTTGAGGAGCTAGAAACAACGACGCATTTTTGACAGTTTCATCATAGCTTCTATCGGTACAAATTTTTAGTCTGAGCGGGGTAAATGAGAAGCGGCACAGGACATCAGGGAGGGGCGCCAATCTCTAACGGGATTCTTCCGCAGGAGAGGAAGAGTGAACAAAAATGTCAAAAATAGGATCGTAAGTAGCATCAGCACCAGCGTGTGGAGTATGTGATCCTTAGAAAGGATGTGGGAATAAACTGGAAAGCTCAACAGTTGAAGAGGAAAACGGAAAGAGAAAATACGCAAGTGTGTTTCCTGTGGAAAAAACCAGAGGTGTAGATGACGTAGGCTGGGTTGAGCGTCAGAAAAAAAAATCTCTGAGACTTTTGGTGTCGATCATGCGTAGGAAGGGAATTAGAAGATCGGGACGGGAAGGGAGAAGAGAGGGGGAACAAAAGGTGGGGACGTTCAGATCTCGAAAACAAACAGGTAAAAAGATGTCTGGTGACCCCATTCGGGTCATGCTCCGAGGCCACGGCGGAAACCACAAAATCTATGCGTACCCCCCGAGATCGCAAGCCAAAACCTTCTCCTCCCTACACAGAACGGGGACTACCCTACACCACGGTCCTCAGCTACAAAAAAGGTAACCGGAAACCCCAACTAAAAAATCAAGGGGAGGAAAAAGCATTCGCGGGGGGGAGATACCGAAAATCCTGGGAAAAAGAGGAAAAAAGCTTTCTCCTGTATCATCGGATACCTCTTGTGTCTTGCTGTAAAAAAGGGGAGGTGCCAGTTTTCGTAAAAACTTTACTGACTTAAGAAAAGACTGGGGCGAGATTGTCGGGCTCCACTCTAAGCAACGTGAACAAGAGAAGGGGGGCCCCAATCCTAACTGAACTGAGGGAATAGAGGGAAGTCTGAATGAACTGGGCCCAAGGTGGGGGCGGAATCCGAAACCAGCAAGGGGGGGGGGCGAAGTGGAAATTCGACAATAGCACTTCAAGTCTCAGAAAGAGTGGGGGAAACGGCCGAGGGCAGTACCGCGGCGTTCACGGGACTATTAAAGTTGACATTAGTGAGCGAGATTCCATTGGAGAGAAAAAAAGGTGGCACCGGGGTGGTTGGGGCTGTGATTGGGAGAGGGTGCCTTCCTGGGTTGTTTTTGACTACTGAAAGGAGTGTGAGGTACTATGGGGGATATCTTTCGGTTAGAAAGGGGGGGGGGGATGGTGGGGGGGCGATAGAGGGGGTTTCAGTAGAAGGAGTTAACACCTTATAGTTTACATTGAGTGGACTTGGACGGGAAGGGGGGGTGGTGGACCAAAGGGTTGAGTGAAGAAAAGAGTTCATGTTAATCTTCCGGGGTTTTGGTCCGGCTGAATGGAGCGCTGGGAGTAACGTATCGTTGGAGCGCGGGGTGGCTGAAGAAATAGGACTAACCGGATAAGCGGGATGGCCAGTGTGGTTGGAGTCGCCCTCACTGGAAAGACCCCTGGCTAGGAGGGTGGGAAAAGGGTTTCTCTCAAAACCGATAACTGGTGGGAAAAACTATATCGGTATCTGTAGAAGATGCAAGCTGACCAAAGGAGAATCAGGAGTAATGAAGGTGAACGGTTCCCCGACGTCTGAAGGTTCTCGAGGGAAAAGCGCCAGTAGAAGTGTCTGTCGTTTAGTGAGGGGGGACTTTGGGTTAAAAATCACTCCGACTAAACAACTTCTCTTTTTGACATGAAGGTTCTATAAGAGGGATCCTAAAGGATATCAATTCAAAACTCACGGACTGGTTGAAAGAATCAAAGGTTGCAGGGGAATTTTCTGGTTTAAAACCTGGAGAGAGACTCATCCACTGTCCTTACTAAAGATGTCAGGAGCCAGATCAATCTCAGATCTATTAAGGGTTCAAACAAGAAGAAGAGCATGGCACGGGCTGGGGTCAGGAAAAAAAAGATAGAGGTTTCGGCCTTACCCTAGTCGATGCGTTTCGGCTGTGCGTGGACGGTCATCGGAAGAGACTGCAGGGGGGGGAGATGAACGTCTGCAGTTGCAAACCGCCGGAGCGTTGGGAGCAGTTACTGTGTGCCTGCAATCTAGGGGGGACAAAACTAGGAAACCACGGAGGAAAGAAAAGATGGCCCTACAGACTGGGCGGGAACCGTGGAGAAGGTAAGGGATGGCGCAGGCTGTGGTCGAGGGCCGAGGCATCGCGAAAAGGGGGCGCTGCGAGACACCGTTGCGTTGTGTTTGTTGGCGCATCCTTCTAACTTGGAAGGCCAGATAGGGAGCGTCTTGTGGACGAAAGGGGGAGATGGTCAGAAATCAGGGCGCCGTGGAAACTGAGGCTTTCTCACCTCTCAGGGCTTGGTTTGGGTAGATCTTTTAGGGGACTTGTTCTTCGGGAGTGAGAGGAGAGGGACGCTGGTCAGTCTCTCTAGATCGAGCGTAAAACACAAAGCCGGAGAAGGAGGCACCATCTTCACCTTTCTGTCCAGGGGTCTTGGGCTGAAGACTAGTGGAGGCATGAATTGGTGAAAAATTGTGCGATGACCGGATGGAGGGAGTTGAGGGAGTGGCTCCTACAAAGGAGAGTAAATATATATAATGAACAGGAAAACTCAAGCCAGGAATGTCATCATCAACAAGCATTGGGGGGAGGTGGTCAAACAACTTGGGTATCAAACCCCCGTGCAGGCCGGGGGCAGCGTGAGTTGATAGCAAGAACCTCACTGGAGTCCCGATAAGGTCATCAAGCGCCGGAAACAGGGAGAGCGGCTAAAGAGCAAGAAAAGAAGAACACACTCGAAAACCCGCACGGATATGAGAAATCATAAACGCTTTGCCCAACTTCCTGAAGTTCGGGCGGAAGGCGCAGCCCGCTAGCCGGGTCTCAAAAGGCAGGGAGGGTAGGGGGGAAAAATGAATAATAAAAACACCTCAGGGGGTGATGATTTTAATCCGAGCGATGACATCCGTGCAAAGACCACCTCTGACCTCCTATTATCCATCTCTTCTCAAGAACGACATCAGGGGGGCTGGGGTAAGTGCATGAGGCAAGGGGGGGGGGCCCAAAAAACTTCTAGAGGACGCAGGCATCGCCCCCAAAAGGGCCAGGTGGTTCAACTGATATAGAATTAGCCTGGGGCATTCTCAAAGGCATGATCGGCCCAGCCGGAAGAAAAAGTGAAAGGAGAAGCATTGGCAAGGTCATTCCCCAAGATCTTCTTAAGCCTCCTGAACTTCAGCAGAAAAGTCCAGGTGATTATCTCTCGAGTCAAAAGTCTCCTAGTATCCACTAATATCGGAAGTGCGGTAAGAAAACTATGGGGAGGGAAGAAAGTGGGGAGGGATTAGTCCCATAACAAGTCGCAAGCTCCAAGAGACGGTAAGATAAAACCTCGGAAGGAGGGGATTATATCCCGAATGGGGGGGGAAGGGAACCGCACCCCCGGATCATTCTAGCCCCCTGGCTAGCAGAAGGGGGTCTTCTAGGCGCTAAACAGCAAAAATCACCTCTGCAAAGGAAACAGGATGGGAAGAGATGGTGTCGTTGCACCCCGCAAGGATTTATTTCTTTACCCGCGACGCAAGTGGAGTACAGCAACAGACACACAACAAGCAAAAAAAAAAAAAAAAACACACCCGAAGACCCACAAAATCCACCACGGGTCACTTGGAAAGGTTTTTTCATCGTGCCAGACCAGAATACAAGATGCCGGCTGATTATTTCAATGAAGACAAATTAAAACCCTCAGGCAACTCTTTTTCTAATCCTGAAACAACATAGGAGAAGCAGGTCTGCCATCGGGAGAAAAGATAGGGCTAGTCACTGCTCAAAAAACCTCACTCAATCCTAGAGCTAGGGACGGCCAAGAGTAACACTAGCAGCTTTCACCTAAGGTGACGTATAAGGAAAAAAAAAAAGTCACCACTCCAGCGCGCCACCGGTCCTTTACATCCAGGCTACCATCAGGACCAAACTACGGCCACAAAGCTCCAGTTAGGTCCGCAAAAAAAATATAAGAGGAAAAAAAAGGAGGGGTAACTCCCCCACCCGCCGCCCTTCCCAAGCAGGCAAAGACGTAAACACTCGAAAATAGGTCGACTAGGGAATCGTTCAAGAATGTCTAAAGGACAAAGTTCATATTACACTTCGAGGGGGGAAACTAGGTTCAAAGCCCGACGGAGAAGTCGACACTAAGAGACCGGGACGGCGTGGGGTAGATGCTCCCCACACGATGGCCATTGGAGACAATCTGTGTCTGCGCCGGTTAAGTAGATCGTGACGGGAGAGGGGGGGGGGAAGCTTGAGAAGCTGCAAGACAGCGCGTTGGAGGAAAAAATGAGGGATTGGAGGACTTCAGGCTAAAAGGAACACCTTCCGACAAAAGGGGCCATAAGTCTCAGGGAACAATAGAATACAATCACTAAGAAAACAGTGGGGGAGAACCGGGGAGAAAAGGCAAGGGGGGGGGTATGGCAGGTCTCCCCGGACGTATGAAGCGGCCATCAGGCTCATAATTTTTGGGCCTGTGAACCCGAGGTGAGGACTGTTTGTTGACGGTCGAGCAGGGTCGGGGCAGTGAGAAGATAGGAGTAGGAATACTTTTAGATGCTACTCTCCTCTTTCTGAACCCCGAATTGACCCATATCGCAAAGACAACAACACGGAGTAGAAGAGAGGTCACAGCGGGGGGCTGATCGATGGCTCACCCTCGATACAGTAAGCGTAGAAAAATCACCGCGCACGAAGGCTGACACAACCTTAAAACCCTCGACCCTCTTGCTGCCAAAACCCTCCTAAGGAAATATCACAGTCGGAGGGGGGGGAAAAAAAAGGAGGAGGAAGTCACGCGGTGTCCTCTTCATACAGCGGGAGACCGGAATATCACCTGGCTTGGGAAAATAATAAAAAAACGAGGGGTCAGATGAGAAAAGGGGCAACGAGACACCCCATGTCGGCAAGCTTGTCAACTAACCTTAGGAGAAGGGGGTTTTGTGGCGAACGCTCACTTGGGCAATTCAAGATGACCACCCAAAGCTCCTTGAAAAGGAGGAAAAGACGGGGACTCTGAAGGCTGCCACTGGCGGGTGGGGTCGAAAAAAAAAAAATCCTCAACGCAAACGGCGGCACGGGAGTCAAAGGGAAAAAAGCCGCAAGCAGAGATTATGGTCCCAGAGTCGTAGGAGGAACAAGAAAGTTAAGTTTCGACAGAAACGATCGAAAGCTTTGGAAAAGCGGGTGTCAGGGGACGGGTGTTGAAGCGGGCAGCCTGGTGTTTGTGAGAAAAATTTACGTAACTGGGAGCCGGGGGTGAGTGGGAACTGGGGGAAGGGGGGTGGGGCAGGAAAATTGGGTTAGGATCCGGGGGGGGGGGACGGCCGGGGGACCTGCGCTGGGGTGCGGAGGGTTTTTCGGGGGAGGGGAAGGAGGAAGTCTCTTTCGCATATTGCGCGGGGTATTCTTCTATTGTTGCGGCAATGTAGGGCTGCGTTGATGGAGGGCGATTAGGGGGCAGAAAGAGGGATGGGGGGGAAAGGTTTTGCAGGGGCGTCGAGTCTGCGAAAAGCTCTAGCGGGTGCATCGGAGTCAGAGGAAATACTACATGACAGTCGGCATTGAGGGAGTGGGCTGAAAGGGAAAAAATCAGGCGGAAGAAACTAGCCCTTTTTCCCAACCTAAAGGCTCTGCGGATGGCTAGGCAATACAAAGAGAACTATTTCGTGTCTGTCCGGTGATTCTTGGTCTTTTCAATACGACAACTGTCGGCGGAGGGGGAAAGAGCAATCATGTCGGTAAGCGGGTAGAAGGGACAAAAAAGGAGCACGTATCACGGCCGGGGGGAGGGTCGGTTCCATCATCGTGCTACTTGGGCTGGGACGTTTAAAATTGTACTAGGGAGAAAAGGAAAACAGGTAAAGACATAATTACCTAAGAGGTCATGAATGGTAATCGGGGAGGGACAGATCGTGACAGAAAGGAGATGAGGGAGTCATTCTGGGGGCTAAGAAGATCATACCTGTTCTTCCTTCCAGACATCGATCTCGCTCGGAGGGGATGGCTGGGAGGGAAAGCGCGGGATTTACTCTGCCTTACTGGCAGCTTTCTAAAGGAATCTGCATTGTGCAATCCTTGAACGGGCGGGACTGTGGAATTAAAGGAAGGATTTTTTGCTGTATCGACGCAGCTTCACTCGCGAACATACTGATGGAAAGCGTGGTGGTGCTAACCAGACGGAAGGTGATGACATTGTGGTGGTTCGATAGCGCATCGCTCAAGGGGGGGTGCTGCTCCACGCATCACCTGTACGGGGGTGGACGGGGTGGCATGGCGCATCATGTTGAAAAAAAGGGCGGGCTTTGATGCGCGACGCAGGAGACTGGTGGAAGCCAGGAAAGAGGGGGACTCGTTGACATCTCTGCGCAGCGCAGGAGAACGAAAGGTTGTATAAATTGCTGGGGGGCGGGGATGGATAAGGAGATGGGGCAAGGGGGACGCTCTCGATCCCGACGGATCTCAGGAAGG
>Ga0179593_1325889_pt1 | contig 10100 bp, 10 predicted proteins | sample CZODoug2_1_08_16_FD_185931 | JGI IMG/M metagenome (GOLD analysis project Ga0179593, IMG submission 185931) | Vadose zone soil fungal communities from Angelo Coast Range Reserve, California, USA - CZODoug2_1_08_16fungal (PacBio error correction) | ecosystem: Environmental > Terrestrial > Soil >...
CCTGACCATCGGGGGGAGTTGGGAAGGTACAAAGAAGAGCCGCCAGTTCTAGGCTTAAAACCGGATCGAGAGAAACGTAGACAGCGCGGAAGGATGTCCGGAGAGAGGAATGATTAAAAAAAAGGCCTATCACGGCGCTTCCTGTAATAAAAACCGGAGGGTCGAAAAAAAAAGACGAAGAACAAAGCGTTCGCGACGATGTCAGGAGTCGGTTAAGAGAACCTGGTTAAGGAGAAAGTGGGGGGGGGCAATTGAGGAAATTACAATAAAAGTACTCACAAGGCTTGTAGGAGGGACAAGAAGGTAAACTTTTACTCGACGAAGTCAGGCCTTGGCTGGTATGGGCTGAGCGTTGCATCAAGGGCTAAAAGGGACAGTAGAGGCAACAACATCTGGAGGGGATACTCTATCAAAGACAAGAGGAGAAAAGGTAAAGGAAACGTCTAAAACACATCAACCTCATGGAGCAAATCCCCCCTTCTCCTAGGTGTCGGCGACAAGGAAAAAGGAGTGATTGTCGGCGGAACAGTCCAAGAGCAAAACGCAAAGGCTTCTTCAGGGAGGTGGGGGCCGATCTCCAGATTCTTATAAATGGGGAAAATTGAGAAAGGGTAGGGGGGAAAGGCCCTCCAGTGCCGAGAGTACAGCGAGAAGAGAGCTGTAAGGCGCTTAAGGAGGGGTCCATGGGGAAGGTAAAAAAAGGGGAAGGAATCATGCGAATGAAAGAAGAGGAACGGGGAATGACCCACGTACCACAAAAAAATAAACCAAAAGGGTGCAGGGACTCTTATCGTGGGGCAATACTGAAAAGGGAGAGATAAAGTGGTGCAAAGGCGAATAATAAGAACGAGAATAACTGGTTGGGACCGTTAGGCGACGTCAGACAGGAACAAAACTGGGGATCACCTCACCGGAACGGTCAAAAAAGAGAATGGGGGACAGGAATCATCGATTCAATTTTGTCCAGGTGTAGAAGGGACAATCAACCGGATTGATAACCAAGCATAAAGAAAAAAAAAGGGTCACAGAGTTATAAGAGAATCGTCCATTACAGAAAGCAGATCAAAGGGCAGGAACCAAGGTAGCTGTTGGCAATCTCACAAGAAAATAAAGTGGCGCCAAAAGCAAACGACCTAGATGAAGAGGAGTATATTAAGAAGATGGACATCGTCGAGATGCCGGGAGTCTCAAATCGTACACAGAATCGGCCCGGGCGTCAGGTAAGATGCTATCCAATGGATAGTCCGAACATAAGAAATGGGATATAGCTCTACGATTGGTGGGGGAAGTCCTGAGAAGTCATCAAAGCCGCATTTATTAAACAAAGTAAGTGAGAGCCGCGGCGCAAAAACTTTGAAAAGAAAAAAGAGAGGAACGAAAGAAGTTATTTCTCGAGTAAAAAGGGGAGAACCCAAAAGGAGAAGAAAAATCCACAGGCGCATAGAGCCGCAAAAACTGTTTGCCGCGCTCACTCGGCTAGGAGGACCATCACATTCGGGGAGGGTTCTTGATAGGGAGGTGTTGCAAAAACAGTCAATTCTGAGCGGCCTATCGCAACGAAATACAAAACACCCTTTGAGGTGCAGGGCATAAGACTGACAGGGGGCGGGGGGACGAAAAAGAAAAGTGGCCCAGTCGAGTTGGCTAAAAAGAGAGGTACAAAAGGGGAAATGTCGGGGAGAAACACCGTGGGGGGGGGCAATGGGCAATCAATGAATCCTGGAGAGAATTTGAGGGTGGAGAAAGAGAACGACACCAGACGGGAAAAAAGGGGGTCTCAAGAATGGTGGCGGGAGAAGAAGAAAATACGTCCCTACGAGAGGGGCAATAACCCAAGTCAACGAAGATGGGGAAATTGAGAAAAAAACTTCAGATTCCGGGAATGGGAAAAAAAAGAGTTGCCCAGAATTCCTTCCTAGAGGCGAAAGCGCCGGTCCCCAAGAGCGGGGAGTTCAAGGGGAAGTAGAGGAGAAAATTTTCCAAGGGTAGTCAGGGGGGTCGCTCACCAAAGCCTCATCAAGCGTGATTCTTAGCGGAAGACCGGGGAGGGATCCACGGGTTGAAAGCGGTCAGGGTATAGGAGGGATACTAGAGAGCTGCGGTGCTGCGAGCGGCGGGCAATCGACGTCGTCAACAAGAAAAAAGGAGTTGGAGAGAGCGTCAGTGTAATATACACCACTGCGAAAAGGAATATCACGGCGATGTGGTATTGTGACTACGGGTGAAACGGGGAAAAGGTGAAGAGAACATAACTCTGAGTGGCTTCTTTCTTCCAATCATGACGGAAGATTCCTTCGGAAAAAATTAAAGACTCAAAACAAAAAAAGAGAACAGAAGGGAAAAGTCAAATCAAAACGTCTGTATTTCCAAAAAAAGAAAGATTGAGACGGAAAACGGGACACAAAAATAAAGCGAACTAAAAGAGGTGCCACCCTGGGAACTCCCACATGATGTGACGCTGAGCGAGATTCTAAAGAGACGGGGAGCGAAATTCTTTTCGGGGTGCGGCAAAAAAAGGGTGGCCGGCAAGTAGAACCACGAAATGAAACCCAGGGGGAAACACCTTAGAATCGCATAAACAAACAGGGAGGAGTATTAAAATAGATATAGTTGGAAATGTGACCGTGTTCACGGCTTTGTCTACGGCATTCCACCCGAACCGCAGAAATTCAGAGATTGGAAAATAAACTAGGAGGGAAGGAAGAAGAAAGTTTGTGATTCTCTTGTTTCAAGAGGTCGGTTTCGTTTTTGCACGTGAGGCCAGAGAATATGGAGGAATCTACGATGTTTGGCTGCAGGAATGGGTAAAAATGTCAGTATGGAGTTAGATAGTGACCTTTTTTTCCGACAGGACGCTTCCAGCCTGGCGGGACGAAATCAACGCGGTGAGTCTACTTCATACCCGTTGTAAACTTAGAAATATGATAAAAAAATACGTTTGTTGAAAGAGGCCTCACGTTTCGGAAGGGGGGGACCTGATAGCGGCGAATAAAAGTCCCCTCGGGGGTAAAGACGTAGATGCCCTATTCTCATAAAAAAAATTTATCTAGAGAGGCGAAAATACCGGCCATATGAAAACAAAATCAGAAGAAACCGAAGAGGAGAAGGGACTCCTATTCCTTAATAGAACTCATTAAAATTCTTAGAGGGATAACAACTTCAGACTTTCGTCAAAAAGTAACATGAATAAAAATTAAAAAAAAGAACCATGCTTGGGGGCCCGGAGCGAGTGTCACTATTCATGATTCCGAAATGGAAATATAGAAAACGAAATAGCACAAGGGGGATACCTGAAGAAAGGCAAGACGCGAGCTTCCCGATTAAGGGAAGGGGAAAAGGGAATAAAACTAATGAGTTTACGGAGAAACAGGAGAACGGAATGGGTTTAGGGGGTTTCTTCTTCTCACAAAACAGGAAGGACTCGAATAGATAAGGAAGAAGAGAAACATATCGAAAGGTTTTTCATGGCTCCCAGGTAATTTGCGGAGAAGGGGACGGGGCGGGGGAAACAGGAAGACAGGCAAGAGTACTGAAAAGGGTAACTTGACGAGCATACACTGCACCTTCCGCACGTGAGGTGAAAAAAATGGGCAGTGAAGAGAACGAAGGGGGAAAGATAAAAACGAGAGAAAGAAAGCCCGAAATGGATGAGGGCTAAAAGGAAAGATCCTCAGGTCAAAAGGGTGGAGTGTCTGGCCTGATGCGCTGGATGTTCGCTCAAGGGATGGGGGAATAGAACGGGCTAAAAAAAAGAGAGGGATTAAGGAAAGAGCGGAAAAGCGGCGGACGTTCCGAAAGGGACAGACCGAAAGGGATAATGAGAAGTCTGCCACAAAGAGATGACCTATCGTCACGAGCGTTCTCTAAAACTAGAATCGAAGACTATATCCTGAGGACGAAGGGAAGGGGTTCGGGCAGGACAGGTAAGTAAGAGGGAGCCGGGTGAAAGGCTCATGATCGCGCTAAGACAACGTCGTATGACTGGTTGGGCACCTTGGGCAGCGTTTGAGAAGAGACTGCCGCTGACCTTGTATGGACCGGGGGCGCGCTTGTGAAGGGCGAGGGAAGGAACTACTCTTCACATTTCAAAGGAGGATTCTTCTAAAGCAATAAGGAGAGGGGGAATTCAGCGGAGAAAGGCCAAATTTACTCACTAGCCGCCATCAGGAGAAGTGCGGTTAAGAGTGGTCCTGCCATGAAACGCCACGGGAAGGGACAAACCAGTGAGGTCTGGAGGGACATGGAAGAGGGATCGCCGGGAAGCCGGTTCTCAGTCAAGGGGGAACCTTACCGAGGGCCAAGTCCTGCGCCTCCCGGTATGATTGGGGTGACCGTTACGATCTGACAGATTGAAGCTGACGGGTACGGAAATTGACACGCCTCAGAGCACGCAGTAAGAGATTCTCTACTGTCTATGTAGTCAAAGGTTATCGGAATAACGGCCGCAACAGACTGGTCCATTAAGATAATTCTAGAAAGGAGGTAAGAAGAAGAGAATTTTAGTGGGGGGGAAAGGGGAACGAACCTCGCCTAATGGGTACTGGTTCAGAAAGAAATCGCGAAGGGGAGAAGGAGGTTGAGTGTCTGCGACGGCCTCCAGTTTTCCCTGAAAAGGAGAGAAACGCAGTCCCGAGGGGTCAGCGCGAATGGGACAGTGGAACTACAGGATCTACGCTGAAAAAGAAAAAGCATACAGAGCTACTGGGAAGAGGAGAACGTGACACAGGAAGCGTAAAAAAAAACAAGCTCTGGATTCCTCCGGTATTATTTGGTGGGTGGGGTTTTGTTGGGGGGGAGGAATCAATCCCCTCGGACTGAAAACGTACTCGGAACCGAAGAACGGAATACTGTGAGGAGTAAGGGCGAGGAATGAGAGTGGAAAAGCGAATCGTCCCACCTCAGGGGGAAGCGCCCCAGAGCGCGGGCGTTTGTGGGAAAAGACAAAAGAAAAACCAGGGAGGAAAGCATGGAAGATGACAGTGAGCGGCTTGAAAGGTCGAGCGCATCCAGAGGTCCGTAAAGGGTCAGAGAATGGCGGCGCTGCAGGGTTCCGTGCAAGACAGATGGTCAAGATCGGACTCAACCGAGGGGAGAAAGAGAGAGAGAATAGAAAAAAAAAGAACTGGGCAAAAGAAGATAGAAGCAAGGAGATGAGGGGAAAAGGGTACCGCCGGATCGAGGAGAAACCTTAAAACGCCAGCGATACAGGATGAGCCGCCAGAGTCCGCGAAGCTTTCCACAAAAAGGGAAAAATATAAGCCTGCAGATAAAAAAGGAGGTGGCCGCCGATTAGACTGTGAGAGAAAAGATCGGGCCCGGGGTAGAAGATAAACCCCTGATTCAAGGGGTCAGGTTTCAGCTGGAAGATTACAGACGGTTGGGCGGGATGGGGGCAGAGCACAGGAGGAAAAAAATAGTCTTGTGTACGGGGGGACAGAGGAGGGGGGGAGACGAACGATAGAGGGGGGAAGGCTGGGGGTTGCTGATCGGACAGAATCATGAAACACAATTGCCAGTACGCTGAAGCCGCGGGCCGCAGCTCGGGAGCAGTCACACTGAGTCCAGGTAAAGCTCCCAAAAATAAAAGCAAGCGTTAAGGAAAAAGGAAAGGGTTCACGGGGAACGGACAAAGTCCCCCTTCGAAGGGTTAGGAAGAAACGTCAACTCCCCCTCCAAAGGAGTCGCGTAACTTGGCCGTCTAGAATTATAAATTGACAAGGGATAGGGGTTCTTAACTGAAATGCAGAAAAGAAAAGAATAGAATCAAATAGCCGCGGCTGGAGCATTCTCTTGGTTCCATGTTAGGGACCGTCAAACACAATAGAAGTGCAGATGCGAAAGTACCAAAAACAACACGTTAAATCCCCGCCAGATAAAACGGTCGTTCGCAAAGGTAGTGGCCATCCGGGCGGACGTAAATGGCGCCTGAGGCCAAAAGGAACCCAGAAGAAGGGGGGGGGGGAAAAGAGGCGAGGTGACAAAAAAGGAAACCGGAACCGAAAGGTTGACGTCCAGGCACTGATGGAAACACAAATCGAGTCAATGTGGAACAGTCGACGAAGTCACCTTCAAAAAGAAGAGGGAATAAAAGGAGGGGGGAAACCTTTGGGAAGATTTCATAAGAAATAGCCTTAACAAAGGACACCGGGCAGATCCGTTCAGCGGTGGCGCGCCATAAAAGAAGCTGACAAAATGTGTCAAAAAAGAAGAAAAAAAAGGAAGGGCTCGCAAGAGATGATAGGGCATGCAGCTCGTCAGATCCTTACTCACTCACATCGAACATCTCGAACGTCATTTCAGATAATAAGGTGGGGAGAGGGGAAGAAGCGACATAATGGAAAGAGGTAGCTAGGGGGGGGGAAAGCAGCGTCAGCAGCGCCGCATTTATACATGTATTAACTCGCAAAGGGCGGGCGGAAGAGAGGGGAAAAGAAAAAAAGGAGGAAGTAAACGTAACATTTCGCGAGAACACACTGCGCCCCAAGGCGAGACGACATCCATCGCATCACGCCAGACCGGTTGGCAGGGGACTCGCCTCGCGAAGCAGAAAAAGGAGGGAGGGGAGGGTCGGTCCTGGAGGTGGGGATGGTCACTCGATCAACGGCCTCATCTCAACCTCACGCCTGGGGAGTTGCAGTTAGGAGCTGCGGAAAGGGGTAGGGGGTCAATAAAGGGGCACGTTCGAGGTGCCCTTTCTAACGGCAAACATATCGGGTGAACGAAAATGACACCGAGTGGGAAGAACACCTGATCGGAAAGGGGGGGAGGGCGACAAGAGCGCAGGATATCAAAGGGCGAGCTAAGTGCGGTGGGCAAAAACGGACACCAACTGAAATGGCTCCGACCGAGGGTGATTGGAAAAGAATAACTCCCAGTCAAAAAGAAAGGGGGGGGAAGTCAGGGAGGGGGGATGAGTCAGTAAGCCCAGAGAAGGAGTCGGGCCGTCTATATTGGACCATGTCATTCCTGCCGTAGCAGGGGGGGAGAAAAGGAAGGGTTCCCAACGAGAGAAGGGGGTGGGATTATATTCAGAGCAGTGGCCCGAAGGGAAAGGAAGTGGTTCTCCCTCTCCTTTTTAGAACATGATGCCGTATAGGCGACTTCGACCGGGTGGCTGTTAGGCCGTTTCAGATATGAAGTGGACATAGTGCACAGAGCAGGGAGAAAAAGAGAAGGTAGGCCTTAGCATTCTTTGATAGACTGTTCTGCACCACCCAGCAGGGAGGCGGTAAGCGGAAAGGGAATTGAAGACCGGAAGGAAGAGTCAACGTCCTACATAGATTTGATAAGTTTAAACAGTGGTTGGGAAGAAACCTGCTGAGAGGGAATGGGAGTGCCAGCCGAAGGGCATCCTTTCCTTCGGAAAAATGGAACGCGCAGAAAATAGCCCCTCCGGCCGACAAAGTTCGGTACTGAGGAAAAAAATAACAGGGGCTGAGAACGGAACAACGGTTCCACTACCGGCACGGCCCCCGGGACTTTCACAATGATTTGAAGAGGGGAAGAAAGCGCTTAATCAAAAAGATAATGTATCTTGAGGGTCGGCGGGATGCCCGTCCCGAAACCCGACGTAACACGAAAACCTTACCGCTGGGAAAAAAAAAAAAAAGGGAGGAAAAAAAAGGGAAAAAAAAGGGGGGATGAGGGACGGTGGGGGACCGTGGTCAAGGTCGGGGGGAAGTGCAGGCCCTGCCGAAACAGCAAGACATTCGAGAGGAACTGGGGTGGCAAAAAAAAAAACAAGGGGGCTGAATAGACTGAAAGCACTGTGGGGGCCGCGTGGGTCCGATGTTCGGTCGTTGCAAAGAAACAACGGAGAAATGCACATGGGGAGGACTGGGGGAGAGGGGGAAGAGTGGGAGGGAATCTTGGGGACTGCGGGCGTCTCGAGTTATCGAGGTAAATTTCAGACGGACAGAAACAGGAGAGGCTGTGAGAAGAAAAAATGACCGGAAGAGCGGGGTAAGGAGAGGCAAAGAGACACAGTTTACAAGCGCCATATGAGAGAAGAGGAAGTTGATATGCCCCTTGGCGGCGTGTGAAGGTCGGCTCCGGACTAAAGGGCCGGTCCCCTCTTGTGAAAAAAAAGGAGGAGCCAAGAGGGTCTCAGCGGAAAGGGATGGCGAGATTATACTGCTCAGAAGACCGGCCAGCTTGCAACCGTCGGCCTAACACAGCTAATGGGACCGACTGGAGAAAAAGCTTACAAGGAGGGGGGGAAGAAAAAAAAGGAATAAGGGAACCAAAGGAGTCCTGTAAAGGAACCACAGTATAGCGGTGGCCCTGGCGCGTTTTCGCCGAAAAATTCGGTAACAAGGGTTTCAATAATCGGGAAGTAATAGAATCTAGAGGAAATTAATCACATGCTCCGAGAGGCCACGAGTAGCTGGAGGAGAGAATCTTTAATCCCGAACAAAAAGGTGACGGGGGAGGGAAAAAACATTTGACAGGAGGGGGGCGGGAGTAAAAAAGTCGCCCAGAAAACAACCGTCTCGAAGGAGATCTGAAATTTTCGCGCCCAAATAGAGGGAGCAAGATGGGGAAACTTCCCCGACAGGTCATGGTCGTCAAGATGTTACCGCGCAAAAGAAGATGTCATATTCACAAAACGCCCCTTGACGCTCTGATCACTGCCTTCCGCAAAGGTCTAGTTGCGAGCGCGTGAAAATTGCCCGCAAAAAGGGAAGAGGGGGAAAACAGGACCGAGGGGGGAGGGGGAAAATAAAGCCGCTGCACGGTTCTGGAGAATGATGCGGCTGGATGTCGCTCGCTTGGGGAAAAATTTCTACGAGCACTGGGGCAGGAAGGTCATCGCGAGGTAGGGGGAAAATCGCGCGCCCGCGGCGGCCAGTTCCTCCAGGGAAAAGGATGAGCTGCCTGCGACGAGACCCACCCTTTCACGAAGGTCCTAGAGAAAGTCATTAGAGAACGGCCACATCCATTCGCATCTATATAATGAGGAACCGTAGATCTTTCGAGGGAAAACTTGGAGCGGGAAGCTGCAAAGCAAGAGAAGGGAAAGAAGGCGCGGCGTTTCTGGAATTTTTTACCCCCGTTGGCTTTGAATCCGGCGCGACCCTCTTACGGGAGAGAAAGGTTCGCGGTGGTGGAAGGAAAGTATAGCTAACACGACCAAGTTCAACATGCTGGCTGCTATCAAGCCGGAAGGCGGGTGTCAGGACATCGGTGATGAAGAAAACACATTGACTAGAATCTAAAAAGGCAATCAGTGCCGAAGGGGGGAAGGGAGGGAATCGGTGGAAAAAACCGAGCAGCCGGGCAAAACCATTGAAAGGGAGGGTGATTTAAGACGGGAGAAGCCGGGGCGCCCGTAAACGAGAAACCCTTTTCAGGGGGCAAGACGATCCTGAGCCAAACGGGGGGGGTTAAGAGCTGGAAGTGGGGACCGTTACATCGCACTTCGAATGGCCTGACGTTTCCACGCCAAGGGACCCTCAGAGCCGCATACGACGAGCTTCTCGACGAGGGAAACGGATGGAGCGTGCATTGGCCGGGGACCAAAAAAGTGATACACTGGGGGAAAAGGGAGAAGAATTATGGTAATCAGAAAGACGCCGAAGGACTTTGCGGAGGGGATTGTCCGCCTAACCCCGCCGGGGACTTGTCCGCCGAAATCGGCGAAGTTTACGGAAAGATGGTTTGAGTGGGGGGTTATTGAGTAAGGAAGACCGTGGGGGCCTAAAGCGTGCTCGGATGGAGTCCCCGCTGGCGCGGGACTGGAATTAAAGAATCGAACGCTCAGCCAGATAAGCGACGGGCGACTGTTCGAAAGAAAATTACCTGATACCTAAAACTCAAAGGTTGCCCGAAAAGGTTGAAGAAAGAGCAACCACGGTAAAAAAAGAAGAAGAAACCGGGAAGCAAAGGAATCGGTGATCTCCGACGGCGATTTCCCTGATAAGCAGGCGAATCTGCGCCGACACAGTAATCTGCCAGGGGCGCCAAGAGATCTCGGCGTGGTGGAAAAGAAAAAAGCTGGCCGAGCATAAAGCTGGAGAAGGCTACTCGATCCGGCTGTACGTTACAAGAAGGCGTAGATGGCTGGGACCGCAAAACAGATGGTCTTATCGTCTCATATA
>Ga0179593_1359577_pt1 | contig 10100 bp, 8 predicted proteins | sample CZODoug2_1_08_16_FD_185931 | JGI IMG/M metagenome (GOLD analysis project Ga0179593, IMG submission 185931) | Vadose zone soil fungal communities from Angelo Coast Range Reserve, California, USA - CZODoug2_1_08_16fungal (PacBio error correction) | ecosystem: Environmental > Terrestrial > Soil >...
ATATACGAAAGGAATCGGTCACTGGGGGGGGGGGGGCGACAAAGCCACTTCCCTGGGGGAGGTCCTTACATGAAGAGAAAGTTGGGGGGGAGGGCATCTGGCCTTGCGTTCAATGAACGTTCAACGGGGGGGAGGAGAGATCTGTGGGGCGTCGGAGGGCGTGGTAGAGCCTTTTTTTCGCTACAGGACCAGAGCTTCGCCACTCAGACAATTCGGCGAACCATAACGGAAAAGGGAACTGCGACTATAGGAGGCGTGGGAATTTCAAAAAGGGGTCAGTCTTCGAAACATGGGGGAAAGGAAAGGAAAACCAAGGGAAAACCTCGCCCATTTTTGGTCATGCTGGTGACGAAGAGGGATACGGAACTGATTCTCGAAAGTCCCAAAGCTATTGGAAAACGCAAGGAAAACCTTTCGAGAAAATAAATCAGAGTACGAAACCGAAAGGGAAGGCCACGATTTCGGGGCAGTAGGCTGCTGAAAGCAGGGGCATTGGGAAAAAAACAAGGTTGCGGGAGGGAGGGGGAAGATGGCGCTTCTCCTCCTTATGGACTCTTGGAGGCAAAAGGCTGTGGTGGGCCAATCAGGATTGCAGGGAAAAGGGGTATGAGTACTCGTGAGAATCAGGAATCGGGGGTAGAGCAGCATCTCACAGGAAGGAGAAGTTGCCGTAGGGGAAAAAGGCGAGCGCAAAAAAAGGCTACGTTTAGGTGCATATCAAGGCAGAAGGGGAGGAAGCGGGGGGGGAGAACAGATCTACGGGGCTGTGTAGTGTGCAACCAATGGGTAAAAATGTCGGAGGGATGAGGTGAGCTGGGGTTAGTGTGTACAACAAACGGACAAACAAAAAAGAAGGAGGGGTCCCAGACCAGCGTTGGTTGTATCGTCAAGCGCGGGACAGCGGAACTATTCGTAAGATCCTCGATATAGACAAGAAGATAAGAGCGTCGCGGGAGCAGGGGGGCGATTTCCAATATTACACCCAGCGCCAATACCAGGGTCCAGCAAATTGCGGGGGGGCAGCTTTAACACTAAGAAACTCACCTTTCTAGTTAAAAAAGGACACAAGGGCGAAAGGGCGCAACAAAGTCAAAAGGGAAACGAAGGTAAAGACTGGGAAACGGTCGGACGCAAATTTTAATCGAATACCTGTATACCGGGAATGCGAAAGGGGCCGAAAATTCTGAGGGGCACAATTCTAGAAGGGGGAGCCGTCTAATCCAATCTGGGGGAGCGCAGGCTGGCAGAATTCAAAAAACTAGAACGACAAGACAGAATCCACCCTGGCAAAAAGAATAGCTGAAGGACGCGGGCCCGAACCTTCAAATGCATGAAGACTGTTAAAGAATCGCGGGCCAAAAGGGATTTTAAGCTGTGGTGCATGGCCAGGAAAAGCCGTTATACATCCGAAGAAGAAATTCGGGGGCAGTCAACTGTTGAGAGGGGGACGGACGAATCCTAGCCCATCTACGCGTCTATCATCAGTACGGGCCGTCGGAAGCGGCGCGATGCCACGAAGGGGCGCAAGGACGGTGAAGAGACAGGAGAGATCAAGCATCAAGCCTTTTGATCAGGGATAGGGAAAAACTCATGAAAAAAAGGTTGACTCTCCTGGAAAGGGCGAAGAACGCGGTCTGGGAAAAAAAGGGTGCAATCAACGAAAAGGAACTGGAAGAAGACTTACCGTCTAGTATATGCCACCATGGCTTCGTTGGAGGGGGGGAGATTGGCCCAAGGTTCTCGGAACTGTAAGTTTTAGCTGGTCTCAAACCACGCGGTTAGAAACAGATGGCTGTCCGATCAGTAGAAGGCAGTGTCACGATGAACACTAAAAAAAAAAATTGATCTAAGAGGGAAGGCAGTGGAGATTGAAAGCAAACCCTGGGGATGGGGGGAATGGCGGAGGTAAGGAGAAGACATGAAAAGGTCTCAAAGCGGCTGAGTTTAGGAGGTCGTCAACACAAAACCGGGGAGATTAAGAAAAAAAAAAGAAATAGCCGGGTGTAGGGACCTTTCTTTAAGAAAGGCCGCAAGAAAAGTAAAAACTTGTGCCTAAAAATCATGAAAATCAATCAAGAGAGCAAGGGATTTGATGACTGAGACAGAGGGGGAGGGGCCAGCAGTCTTAGGGGGGGGTCGAAATTGGGCAAAGAATCTGAAACAAACCGGGACCGTGCGAGATGCTGGGTGGGGAGAAAACGCCTCAGGGGGGTGGGCAAATCGACGTGAAGCGCTCGGAACAACAAATCATATTAACGGGTCGCGGCAGACCGGTGGGACAATTTCGATGTAAAGGGAGAGAATGAAAGGGAGCCATTGGGATGTTCTGGGGAAAGGAACATGAGCAGAGGAGATAAGGAAAAATGAGACGGCGACAAGGAAAGGGTCGAACGAGGGTGCAATCCCTGCCGTACTTCATTTGTCAGAATATTATGTCAGGTCATTTCGTAGAGAACGCCGAAAAAACAAGGTGAGAGGGAAAATGCCGGGGAAAGGCCTAGGGGTGGGGCGCAGTGCAGCCTGCGTCAAGGGAAAGAACCCATCGGAAGAAACCGGAGTAAGGTGCAGGGGGCGCAACCGCCTGTTATTTCAGCAGGGAGGAGGAACATTTGGCGTCCGGCGGGGGAGAGATTTAGTGCTGCTTGAAACTGGGGAAAAGGAAGGGTTGGTGGGGGGCTCCGTCGCAATTCTCAAGGGGAGGGGAACCAAAAACAATCAGAAGAAATTCGCATTGAACTCAGCACACGTGGTAAGGAGGGACCGAATTTCGGGGCAACGGGGAAAGGAAAAATTCCGGTGCCGGTTCAACCGATTGACGGGGGGGAAGACTAAGTGACTTGCGTCAAGCACACTGGTGAGGAGGAGGGGCTCTGCAGAAGAGGATCGGTATGAAGTGTACTGGGGGGGGGTTCTCTTGGGTGGAAAGACGCGGCGAGCGCGAAGCTTCTGTGAAAAAAGTGTGATATCGCTGGATCTGCACAAGAGACCGAGCACAAACGAGGGGGATCAACGGGTGCCGGCAGAATACTGAACGTCGTGGACATCTAAGAACAAGGCGCGCCCTGATAGGGGACAAACTTGGTAAGAACACGCAACACGGAAAGAGCTGGATCCACGACACAGAGGGGAAGATCAGCTGAATTGCTATTGTCGGACCGCTCCTCACAAGAAAAACTCGACGTCAGCAGGGGAAAAGAAATAACCTCGATTTGCAAATTCCTTCCTGGGAAAAGCTTGTAGACGCAGAAAAAATATCAAGCCCAGGAAGATATACCGGCTTCGCAAGCGCTATGGGAAAAAGATTCTGTGGGAGCGAAAAGGGTGTGGGAATCGTGAGAGGGCGCGGAAGTGGAGAGGCGAAGCCGAAGATCGGGGCTCAGTGAAGGTCTGGGGGGGGAACTGGGGAGAGGAAGTCTTCCTCGGCCGGGACATATAGGAAGAATTGGGCGTGACTGGTAAGTACCGGAGCACCAAGGAGACCACGTAAAGCTGACGGATTGACTAATCAACTTTATAAAATCGTAGAAGAATGAAATTGGAACTAGCGGACGACCGTTAATTCTATAGAAGGTGCGAGTCAGGTAAGAACTTCGACCATTCGGGGGTCTCAGCCGTACTTCTCCGTCTTATGAAGGGGGGGGGCGAAATAAGGGGTGAAAGGAACAGCGAAAAAAAGTCGACCCACGAAATCGAGCGACAAAGGGAAAAATTCACTGAACTCCCGGAACGGATTCCGCCCAGTAACATATACGTAATGAAGTCAGAAACCATGGACATATGATAGAAACACAATCAGATTGTACAACAACGCGACTTCATAGGGGGGGAAACTTTTAATGCGGCGGGGGGGGCGTACCGAGAAAGTTTCAAACACTTTTTCGATAATAAATGGGGGAGGCGAACACAAATCCAACAAGTAAGGAAAAGAAGTAGAGAAAGGTTTGGAAAAGACGTGGGGACCCGCAGCACACGCGCGGGCTCATTTTGCCTGGATCAATCGACATCTGTTCACAGGTGAGCCAACCGCGATCTGGTCTTCGAAACAAAAAGAAAAATATAACAAAGAAGAAAAAACACGGTGAACCGGGAAAAAATTCTATCGGGGGACCTGACCGGAGGTTAACCGTGAGAAGCTCGAATACAAAAAAGAGACCTAGATCCGCCGGGACAAGAAAGTAAGATCAGAAAAAAGGGTCGTAGATGAGGACGAACTTCAGGAAGCGCTTAAAGGAGAGGTATAGCAGCAAACGAGGGTAACCAGGCCTCGTGTTCCAAAAACCCGCTCTTAATTCGCGGTCCAACCAACAGCTCGGAAGCGCAACCGAGGAAGGGGATAGATAGGGGGCGGCTAAGAGGAGCTGAGGGACAAGGGGGGGGTAAAAGCGGGGGGGGATGAACGCAACATCGTCAGCCGAGGGGCAGGAGAAAGAGGCAGCTCCATGGGAAAAGGAAAGTTGAAAGCGGGGGGGGGACAATACGCAACGAGGGGTCATCTGGTACCTTGTCCGAATAGAGCCATCGACGCTGAGGCGGGCTCCGTACCATAACAAGCACGCCACGAAGGTGAAAACTGTGAAATTCGTTAAGGGGTGAGGTGTCTCGTGGTAGGCAGGATGCTTCGGAAAAGCCGACATCAGCGGTCGAACGGAAAATGGTGGAAAGGGTCGAGGCCGGTCACCGCAGTCCGCTATTGGTTCTGGGTTTCCTCGAGATCAGACAGCCTGGAGAGAATGGCCTGTCGGGGGGATTAGACAAAGACAGGGGGGGGGTCCAAAATGCGCAAAAGGTATTGCAAAATCGCCACATCCACTGTCGACTGGAGAATAAGAATAGGGAGGAAGGGGGGGGGGGGGCGAATCATTGTGTTCTTCTTCCTCTAACTGGTAATGGGCGGCACAAGTCGTCAGGAGGGGCATTAAGAACACGGTTACGTAGCGGTAGAGGGATACGGGGCCGTGTGCTCTTACCTTCAAAAATGAAAAGCTGGAAACACTCATCGAGACGCAAATGGGAAATTAAAAACTGCTCTAAAAGGACCTGGGCCGTGATGGAAGACTATTGAAAGGAGATAGCCGGTAGTGTTGAGGTATCGCGAGGACAGAGGAGGTTTACATATGCTCATGGGTCATCTATTCAAAAAACTTCGAAAGACCGAAGGATATCCCAACGGAGACAAAAGACTTGGTTACTGTACCGGAGGGGCCCAAACGAAAAGTTATTCAGGACGTTGTGTCGGGTCGGGACATGAAGAACTTGAAACGCCGGGCCGATGTCTTGGGCAAGGCGGGCAGGGGAAGAAGATCTGAGGCTCCTCAGTCAAAAAGCGGCTTAATCATGGTTTCAGAAAAGATGACAAAACGAGGTGATCTCGTCTAGCTACTATCGGCGTGAGAGGGGAAAAGAACACGGAGGGGGAGGCTTGTACAAATCCGAGGGGGGAAGGAGAGTGTTCGGGAAGGGATAGGTTCGAACAATTATAAAGAGGGTATCCCGAACTAGTATCGCGGTTCGGGGGAAAGTTGAACATACATGGGCGCAGGGCCTGGTCCGTCGAGAACACAGAACGGTCTAGGCAAATTTATTCCTCAGCCCAGAGGGGGGGGATAGGGATAGAGAGCTATCAGTGCAGGCAAGCGAAAAAATACACAGTGAGGAAAAAAGGGGACAGCGTAAGGGGGGGAATATTTACAAAAGAGAAAACAGGGCACCAATGTCATCAAACATTTAGACTATAAGCAAGGAATCCGACGACGAACCTTGTTCTCTTGTAGGGGGAACAATTCGGAGGAAATCATTATTAAAAATTAACCTGGAAGCTGAAAATACACGAAAAAGGCTAGGGAATGTCAGTCCCATACCGTGCAGAGTAACGGCAAGGAGAAGATCAAAGTTACAGCCTTGGATTTCTATATTCTACGGGCGGAAAATTCCTGAAAAATCAGGTCAGGTGGGAAAGCCTGCAAAACACCTAACTTCAAGAACGACCACCCCTGCATAGCCTCGGCTGAAATCAGACAAAAACAGAGGGCAAAAAACAATCTATCAGGGGGGCGACATGCCTGAGAGGTGTGATGAAAAAAGAGTAAGAGGGAATCAAAGGGAAAAGGGCTGTCAATCAGAAGTGAGAGGAGTGCCTGGAGAAAAAGTTTATCGGAGTCTAAAAAGACCAGCTCTACCATCATCTCGAAAGTGCGAAGCTGGCGGTGGGGAGGACGAAGTACGGCTGAATTTGGGAAACCTTGAAAGTTCAAGATTCAATCACGGGATGGATAGTCCAGAAAACTTGATAACTAGTTGCTTGGTCACCTCCCGGGAAAAGGAGGCGCAGGGAGGGGAGGACCAGAGCGGACCAGAGGCCTGCTCGATCGCTTGAAAAGTAAGTGATTCTTGTACAAAGGGCTGAGTTGTTGGGTCGAGTACGTCAGAAAAAAAGTGGGGCCCTTTTCTTGAGGAATCTGTCAAAGATTCAGAACCATCATAGGCGGGAGATATCTGTAGGGGAAGAGACTATATGGGAAACTAAAATAAGCATAAAATCCTTCTGAGGGGGAAAAGACTAGTACTGCACCCTAGGGGAGAAGGAGTAGCCACGACTTACCCGTTGGGCTGGCTAAAAAATCAAAAAAGGGGGGGAAATCTGAAAGAGAAAAGACAACGGTATTATAAAGATAGAGAATGAGCCGTGTCCCATATGTCGGAGGAGAGAAATGGAATCGTCCCATAATGGGGTGTGCATACGGAACACTTCCGCAAGGTTGTAGTTTGATAGGTTATCTCTCAAAGACAGGAGGAGGCCCGATTAGGTTATGAAGAATTTTTCGGGGGCATAGACCCAACAAGGGGCGGCTGTAAGGGTCGTACACTGTCTCCAAACAAGCCTGATGTGTTGTAATAAAAGAGGTGAAAAGGCGTTTACGGACGAGGGTTGCACTCGAGGCTTCAATAACCCCGAAGTAACTTTTAGATTGCGTAACATCCATCGCAGTGAGTCAACTAGCATGAGTTTCTTTAAAATACCTGAAGGATGCAGATGGGAGGGAGAAAGCACGGTCATCTAATGCAAGGGGGGCTAAAGGCATGAAAGGAAGCACGAAACCGTCCGAGAAGGGGTCTAGGGGGGGGGAATCAGGGATGGCTAGGGGATTTCTTAGAAAAGCACAGTAGACTGAAAAAAGAAGGGGACCTAAGGGGGGGAGCCTTCAGTAAACCCTGCTGAAACGGGGATCACCCCCCGAGGATATGAAAAGATCAAGGAAAAAGTTGAAGGAAGGCAACGAGTGGGGGATTTCATCCGAGGCTGGGTGAGGCAGGTGCGGCCCGGCTAGGGAGGTTAAAACGGCGGGAAAAAACGGGCAACCTGAAAGGGGTTATACGTCGGGAATAACGGGCGCCTTGAATCGAAATGTCAACCGCCGCCGGAGACGGCTCTTCGAGGGGGGAACATTACACAAAAAAGTAGTTGCGATGACCGGGGAGGCCGCCCTCGGGTCAAAGTGAAGATTCCGGTGGACGGGAGGAAGATGGTGCCGCCTTACCGGGGAGAATTGCAGGGGTAAAAATGAAATGATTTATTTTCCACATGCAGCAATGCGGAGAGGGAAGACTTGTAAGGTTTGTGGCTCTTGGTGTAATGAAATGGAAATCGGAAGAGGCAAGAAGGCGTTTTAGCCAGTGGTCGAGAGCGGCGATTCGGAAAAAAAGAAAGTCGAGGATCTAATCGTCAAACATGGAATTCAAGGTAACCTTCCCGAGGCGGGGATTACTAGACAGAGACCAAGGAAACGGGGACGAGGTGACCAGCACGTGGGGGGAAAACCGCAGATAAGAAGGGAAGAGATCACAATCGGGGGGGGGAGTGGATACGGAGCAGGGTGCTCTGAGCCCGCCGGCCAGATAGTCGGACAACTAATACTAGCCGCGCTGGGGAACGGGTGCTGGAGCTACTACGATCTATCTCCTAGGCCACGAGTATAGACCCCTGCGTTCGAAAGGGGATTGAAAGATTGAAAAAAAAGAGCCTTTCGACAGGGGGACGGAGGAGATTCAGACAACTCCGGGAAACAGCCGGGTATCCCAAAAGAAGGGAAGGAAAATCCTGCTGGATAACCACGACATCGCCTTGAATGAAAGTGGGGCGGCCTAGGAATACCGGGATCCAAACGGTTCATGGATTTAGGACTTGAGGATTGGAGACTATCGGAAAGGGGGGGGGAGCTGAGTCAACAAAAAAGCGATTTCTTGAGTACATCCCCAATTAGGAAGGAAGGCTTGTCAGGATGACACTGCCTCTCCTCTTGTCGGGCAGGGTATCTCATACTGGGGGGGGCAGTCTTGGGGAATTTGGGGGCAAATAAGGGGTTTCTTCATCGACCACTTGTCGAACACCGGGTGGGGAGCAACGCGAAAAGTTTTCACGTAAGAAGCGACCGAATCGATGACGCCATGAAAGTAGGGCTGATTAAGAACGGACATGATTAGATCGCCCTTTAAGCCCATGCTTCTCGCCGTCGCTGGTGCAATGAGGGGCGTACGGCAGAAGACGAACACGTTTTGAACTTAGAAAGGGCCATCGAATAAGACCACCTAACCGGAAAAGCCATTAGCAGACAGGGGGTCTAGAATAAACACCAAGCAAAGAGGAGGAGCAGGGGGACAGCGTCAATTAAGGCCGCATCGTCGGCTGAAGGGTGCGAAGCAAAAGGGAAAAAGACCAAGACTCTAAGAACTCTGGGAAACAGTTCAGATTCATATCGTGGCTCTGTGAGGGGTCAACAGGGGGAGGAGTAGAATTGGGACCGGACACCAAGTGGGGGGAATATACCATTTCTTAATGCTCTCGAAAAAGGGCGATTACAGGGGGCATTCTTATAGTGATAAGAACCGCGATGAAAAGAGTGAACCAGGCAGTACAAGGGGTGACCGCAGGCAGAGATATCAGAGAAAGAAAAGCTCTATCAGAGATCTACAAGGATGAAAGGGAGGATGGGTAGGACTGGAGCGCAGTTGGTAGGAGAGGGGTGCGGAACACGCTGGAGTAAGCTGGTTATCGGGGGGGTTTGTTGGGAGACAAGCTAGGAAAGAGAATGTCAGCTGACAAAGGCTCATAGAAGAAGAAAAATTTGGGGAAGTCCAAAAAGAGAAATTGTCTCTAGCTGAGAGGCAGCAAGTGCATGAACCAAGAACATAATAAGGGAGAAACTTGGGCGCAAGTTAGTGAGGGTTAGTCACTGGGGTGAAAAGGGGGGAAACTTCGGCTGAAAGGCCAAATATCGCGGCCGGAGTCACGTGCCGCGGTAGCGGCTCGCCATGTGGGCGGCTGGTTCTCGAATCTGACAATCTTTCACGAGGGAGGATCGTGGAGGGGGGGTCGAAAATGTTCATGATGAAACGGTGGAAATAGGGAGAAGTCGAAGGCACATAGACGCGAAGCAATCGGAGCAGGGTGGGAAGAATCCTGTCTCAAGGGGATCCTTTTAAACAGTTCATGGGCATCTTCGCAGGGGCGGTTCAGCATGTAACTTTGAAACGAAAAGCGGTGGAGAGGGTTGGTCGCTTACCGGCAAAGAAGGATATGAGACCCACGTCATTCTCTCTCTTAGAAATAGTAGGAACCGGGACCGCCGGGGGGGGTAGGGGTTCCCAAGGAAATACTAAAATGGGGGGCTGTCATGAGAAGCTCAACAAGGTCATGTTCATTCTGACGAGCTGTTATCAGTTGCAAATTTGGACGTCGATCCCGAACGGCGACACCGGAAATGGGGGTGTAGAGGGACTCTGAACAAGCATTTATTCAATTCGAATGTGAGTATGCGCACATGAAAAGGCTGAGTCAGGGACTATCGCTTGGAGGAGGGAGCAATCCCTCGAAGATCTATCAATTGAAACCCGTAGAGAATGAAAGGCGCTGTTTTTTCAATCAAAGACCGCTTACCGAACGCGTATGAGACGTGGAGATCTGAGACAAGAGAAGGAAGGCAGCCAGCCTCAGGTTAGGAAAGCAGAACGCTACGATTTTCATGCGGCAGAGCAAAGTCATTAGAATAACTCTGTGTCCCAGGAAGTTCGGGGACGAGGTTATCAGAGGTGCGGAAAGTGCGGAC
>Ga0179593_1481135_pt1 | contig 10100 bp, 12 predicted proteins | sample CZODoug2_1_08_16_FD_185931 | JGI IMG/M metagenome (GOLD analysis project Ga0179593, IMG submission 185931) | Vadose zone soil fungal communities from Angelo Coast Range Reserve, California, USA - CZODoug2_1_08_16fungal (PacBio error correction) | ecosystem: Environmental > Terrestrial > Soil >...
CAGAGGGAGTTTGACCGACCGAGGAAAGGACGATCAAAAAAAGAAAAAAACGTGAAAAAGAACTTTTTGGAGGCCCTATTCAGAGAAATGTACTCACACCGAAGAAAGGCACGGGCTAAGAGGAGAGGAGAACGTGCTAGTTGGAATCCTAGGCGATCAGCAGCAAAATAAAGAAAAATTGATCCTAACGGACAACTTCATGAAGGAAGTCAAGAAAAAAGGGGGGGGGGGGACCTCCCAAAAAGGCCGAGTTGAGTGAAGGGGGTGGAAAGAACCCTCCCTGGGCCCGAAAAAAGACCCAAAAGGGAGGGCCTAATGAAGATCACTGGTATGCGAGGATCGACAAAATATTAACAAGAGGGAAAGGGCATCCCAGATACCTGACTGCTCCATTGGACCACCCGAGAAAGACAGACATACGCGAAAGGAAAAGCCAGAAAAGGGATAAACCCATAAGACTTATCGAACTGGATGGAACAAGAAAAGGGGAAAAAAGTACTTAGACTCGCATAACTGATACCAGTCAAAAAAAAAAAACGAGTGGGGTGACCCTAATTATCTCACGACAGCGACCTCCAGCAAAAAACCGAAAATTATAACCACCGGAGGAGGACCGTAAGAGAACGCAAAAGATAACCTTCAAGAGAACTGTCCATCATCGTTCCGTGACGACCATTTAACTTGAGAGAAAAAGTGACCAAGTTAAAAGAGGCGTGGGAAGCCAGGGGAGTGCATGAAGGGAAACCGGTTAGGTCTCTCGAGGTAGATAACCGCGGGTTAGGAGCAGACTCAAGTTAAAACAAGAGTGCAACGGGAAAATCCAAAAGGGGGCGAGGTCCTTCTCCCCTGGGGGATCAGGCCTGAAAGGAGGAGGCAAGCTTGACGGCGAAGGGGGCACCTGAGACAACGTCGGGGGCAGGGAAAAGGATCACAACGAAATGAAGGGCTGGTCGGTACAAGAAAAGGGCGAAAGCGAGTACCAGGAGAGGGGGTCCTCGGCAGGAGTGATCTCAGACCGTCACAGAGAAAAATAAATTGACCGCACAAATCTGTATGCCGTCTAATCATGCCCTTACTCTGATCAAGAAAGACGGTTTTGAGCATCGGAAAAAGGTTTTAGAAGCTCCCCTAACGACGGACGCGCGAAAAAGAGGGTCAGACCAGGGGGAAATCTGGAACATCATTCCTGTCCGGCCAGCGCGATCGGAACGAAGGAAAAGAAATTCAAAAGGCGGGGCTTGAAAAGTACAGATATAAGAGGGAGATGAAAAAGACACCGACCATCGGGAAAACCTATTAACGAACTTGCTCTAATTGAAAAAGGATCCAACGGCCGGACCCTAGAGAGGAAGGAAAGGAGGGCGGAAAAGACCAAAGAGAAAAGCTGACATTACCCAGTAGAAGTTAAAGAAAAAAAAAGGGATAAGTACCGTGAACACTGGAGTCAGAAAAAAAGGGAAATCTCCTGGTAAGAGATGACGTAAGAATACGAGGAACTGCTACTATAGAAGAAGAATCTGGGCGCGCCTCGAGAAGTATTACTAACGTCCAAATCAGAACTTGAAGGAGGAGTAAAACGGACGTCCTGAAAAGAATTGTTGAAGGGTCCGGGAAGGCGCTGTCAACACAGCGCCTTGACATCTCAAGATGCGGGAAGAGGCGAAAACAATCAACAAGGGGAGTAGTAAATAGATATAGTGAATGAGGATGTCAAAGGAAGTCGGTAAAGGCACGGAAAACACTCAAGATCGCGCCAAGGGCAGGGGGGAAACGGAATGCAGAGATCGAAGTCTTTTGGGAAAGGGGGTATCGTTGGTAAGGGACGTCTTTCCTCTCATGTATTCGAGAGAAAGGCACAAGCCAAGAGGGTCTTTTCGGCGAGAGCGAATTAACCTGCGTCCGGCCTAGGCGGGAAAAAGGCAAAAGTGTTCCTCTTACCGACCCTGAAAAGATCATGCTGGGCCGATGTTAGAGGTGGGGGGAGGGGAAACTGGCGGGGAGAGGAAGATGTTTCCCTTGGGGATCCATTCGAACGGCACATTGGGTTGGAAAAGCTGAAAAGGGATGCATGAGGAGTTCACAGATGACGGGGAACGGCTGGGACAAAGGGGGACTCAAAAGCTATGGGCATGGGAAAGGGGACAGGCAGTATTTACAACCGGCTCGTGGAGAGAGCAGTCAAAAAGAAGACTCCTCACCTGGGGGGAGGGGCTGTCAGGGCGGCCGGGGGCGGTGGAAGAAGAAAAGGGGTAAGACCACAAGACAGACGGAAAAAAGATCGGCTACTCGGTTGCAGGCTGCCTGAGTAGGGGGAGGGATTACGCAGGGGCGAGTCAGGGATACGTTATGCGGACAGAGAGGGGGGAAGGATCTGGGCCCGGATTAAGTGGGGCCGAGAACGGGGAGGGAAGGGGGTTGGGTTGAGACGGGAGTATGGAGGTGAGCCTTGAAAAAAGGAGGTGAGGGGCTCTTAAAAAAAGGGAGTAAATCATCCCGAGTGGGAAGAGTCCGAGCAAATGCTGTTCTGGTTGAAGGGCACGAGGTTGAAGGAGTAGGAATCTTGATGGGGGGTGGTTTTTTGTTGGGGTTGTTGGGGGGGTTGGGTGGGACGACCTGACAACCAGCTCCATCAACCTGAACATACGTCAACGAAAAAGCCCGCCGTGAACTTCGGGGAAAACAGTGACAGGCATGGGGGAAGAGCATGCTGCTGGCATGAGATTCAGGGGATAACTGTGAGAAAAGGAGGAAAGCACCGGTGCGGGGGGGGGAAGAAAAGGGGGGGAGTGTGGGGAAGGGTAGTCCCGACATCTCGGCTGAAAAAAGGGGCAATAGATATCGTCGAGGTGTGGATTAAGACTACTTCAACGGAGAGGGGTCAAGAAAGTTCGGATACGTCGCTCGGGGGAACTGGTAAGAACATCGGTCGGGGGGAGGTAATTAACTAAACGGTTCAAAGGGGGGACCCCCGGAGGGATGTGGCTGACTGGTGCCGATGTTCATAGAGGGACGCGGGGGGAATACAACCCGGATTTCCGGGGCGCTTCGGAGCCGGGCTGTGGAAGGAGGGTGCGGAGGGGAAAAATGCAAAGCTACCTGAAAACGGAAAGCCAGAAAAGGGATGATGCCAACCACGATTAAGTATCTCTCAAGGTGTTACGCCAGGGGGAGGGTTAAAGTCGGTCGTATGGCACTGGTGCTCGACCAAGGAAAAAGCAGGTCTCTCGGGGCAGCCGGAGAAAAGACGACCAGTGAGCATAGAAAAAATCAGCTTTCTTCGTGTGGAGGACCTGTTAGACGGTGAACTGAGAGAGAAACTCTCAGATGGAAAAAAAGGGGAGAGGGTCGGACGCGACGCAGTCTTTAAGGTCAAAAGGGACGAGAAAAGAAGGAAAAAAAAGGAGGAGGAAAAGGAATATAGGATATCTCCTGTCGTGCAGGTGCCAAAGACACCAGCCCTGGAGCGAGAGGGGGAACCGGCAAATTCAAAGCAGAATTGGTTAGCCAAAAGTATTACGATCCACCATCGAGAAAGTAATCGTAAGGGGGAGGGGGGAACGCAGCTCGTGTCATCTCAAAGCGCGGGAGAGCAGGGAAGGAAAGGGTCGAGACATTGGTTCAAAAAGAGACCGTACACGCGAACGAAAGATACAAAAAACCGAACAGCAGGCCCCGGGAGGGGGGGACATGGTGATCCATCAATCGTGACCAAAAAGGCAAAGACACAATCTCCAACAACTCCAAGTCCGCCCCGGAGACCTGCGACCATAACAAGAAAGAAGCCAAAGAGGTACAGGGAAGAGAAGCTCCTCCATAACCCAAGGAGGAACCTCAGAGCAGCATAAGAAAGCGGGAAGCCCATTCCGGGAGACAAAAGGAAAAGACAGTAAAGGAAAGAATCACCCGTTACGGCGGGAGACCAAGAAAGAGGGGACGTCCACTAAGGGGAATGAGCGACCACCTCTGGAGAAAACCGAGGGCGCACCAAAAATACGAAGCAAGAAAGCCAAACGCAAAAGTAAAAAGAAACGACACAAAGCGTGCAATCCTCCGCGTCAGCGGGGGCGCATTTACGTAGAAAAAAGGGCCTGAAATGATGCAAGCCGCCTGGAATCGAAAGGAAAGGACACAGTCTGAGGAACGGACCTCGATGTGAAGGACCTTTACATGAGGAGTTTTGGAATGAGATTTGGGGTCAGCCCTTCAAGGAAGTGAACCGGGGGGGGGAAACATCCCATACATTGTTCTATCCCGTTTGCTTTCAGCAAACGCGCTGCCAGAAAGACGTCTTTTCCTTAGGCATGAAAGGGCCGGGCCAAGTCAGAAAGCCTACGAGCGAGCCACTGGAAAAGATATCTACGATCTGCAAATTAAAGGAGGGCCTGACCGAGAAGGAAGTCTCAAAGAAAAATGAATGCTAATAAGGAATAGGTCCAGGAGGAGAAATCTGCAGTGTGGGAGAAAGTGGGCGGAAAATTGGCATCGTCCACACGTCCAATACTTACAACGGGAAACCTTTGGATCCATTCTTTTGGACTATAGGACTGAAAAGGTTAAAAAATGAATCTAATCGACCCTTACAAAAAATAACTAAAAAAAAGAGTCGGCGTGAGAAGTCCAAAGAAATTAAGATCCCTAGGTGAAGATAGTAGGGAACCAGCAATATGGGAAGAAGAACAAGGGGAAGTGAACGTGATCACCGGTCACATCAAAAGAAAGACTGAAAGACAAGATAGTCCCTTAAACGAAAAAAAACTCCAAGGAGGGGAAAAGAACTTGCCAGAGGGGAAGGGGGGCAATTGCGCGGATCCCACAAGGGAAAACAAACAAGACGACAATCAAAATAGCAGGGAAGGACGGTGCCGCCGACAACAGAGGGAAGGTGGCGCGTCTCACTGGCGCAGGAAGCAGAAAGGTACTAGCTGATCTACCCACGAAAAGACAATCCTACAAGTCGAGGAGAGAACCGGGGGGCGGAAGGAGGGGGGAAGCGTAAAAGGAAGGGGAGGGACTAGATGGAAGGGGGCCAAAAGCAGCTCTCGGGGTTGAATCGAAAAATCAATGCTTGATCAAAGATCACAACAACACCGTGTAAATAAGGGAACAAAGGGGAGATTAGGGAGGGGGCGTGTCAAAGAAAGAAAAAGGAGAAAAACCTGAAAATGTCCGACGAGGCGAAAGGAACCTCAAGGGGGGCATACTAACGGGGGAGGGGATTTTAGCGGGGGAGGCAGCATACCGGTTAGAAAAAATTGCTCTCCTCTCTAAAAAGCAGTGCATCCCGCAGGGGAGTTCAAAACGAAACCTTCCCCTCGGGTTGGGGGTGGACAATTGGAAAACCGGGAATCGGAAAAAGGAAGAGGGCCCGGCTAGGAATATCACTGGTGCTAGGGGAAGTGGGAGGGGGACACCGGGACGTAAGGGAGGTTAGAGAAGGGGACTGTTCCTTTTTGGCAGGAGAAAGGTTTCAAAAAAAAAGGGGGAAAACTGTAAGAGGCAAGGGAAAAAATCGAGAAAAGAGGGACATAAATCGGGGGACTGCATTTTCCCGGACTCAATAAAAGGGGGAAGTGACTGTCCGGCGTGGACGAGGACTCGCTGTCCTGAAAAATCACTGATGTTCGTCATCGAAGGAAGACAGCGTTTCAAAAGCTAGGGAGGAAAACCCGTGGTCCGCCCTTTCGTCCACACGTTCAAATGATGACGGAAGGGACTGGAAAAAAATGGAAGGAAAGGTCTACATGGGCTCAGGGGGGAGAACGAGCGTGACTACCTGGGGGAGGCGTCCGGCGGGAGGGGAATTAGATTTGACTCTGTCCGGATGTCCTAAAGAGCCGTTGCAGGTCATGGGGGGAACTGGAGCAGGTAGTGGCGAAAGGGCTACGCCTGGGGAGGACACGACCACCCGTGTGCGTAACCTTCTTGGGAGGGTGACAAGGAAGACTGGGGTTTAGGGACGCTCGAAAAGCAAGCAAAAAAATTTCAAAGCCACAGGAAGGGGAGAAAGAGTAACAACTGCCCTTGAACTTTCTCTTTCGGAAGGCAAAGGGGAGGAAGAGCGCAAAATCTGGCCGTGCTCGGAACTGGGGGTACTACCGAAGATGCGCCCGGGCTCCCTAGGGGGCGGGGAAGGGAAGTCCGGGACAGGAGGGATGTGGGCGCAAGAGGGGGGGAGGGATCACACCGATGTGGGCCGGCGAAAGGTTCTACAGGGGAGGTGGGGAAAAGGGGCGGTCACCTTGAAGGGGGGGCTGGTCGGAAAAAACAAGTCTTCATGGAGGCCAAGGAGGAGCAAGTGGGCCATTGAATCAGGGAGGGGCTAGGGAAGAGGGGGTAAAGAAAAGGCGTGATGGGCTACAAAGGAGGTGACGGCGAAAAAAAATTTCGTTCCTGATTAGGAGGGCAAGGGGGGAAAGAAAAACCAGGGAAAAGTCCGCGGGCAGGTCTGATTCCAACACTATGGGGAAGAGGAGGTACTCAAGGAGTGGACGTGGTAAGCCGTTCTGAAGAAAAAAAAAAAACGACCTAAGGAGGGACAGCAGAATCATCTTAAGAGCCTAGCAACGTCAGCCCGGATAAAAGAACGAAGAGCACGCGTGACGCCGGGGAGGGGAATGCAAAAAGCTACCGAGGGATCAAAAAAGTGCATCAAAGATTTTGGAAAGGTCGGAAAAAAAAAAAAACGAGTCTCTCAGTCAAAAAAAAAAAAAGTAGGAAAAGAGAGAGGGGAGCAAAAACGTTTAAGAAGGCAAAACCGGGGAAAAGACCTCGTCAAATGAAAAGGAGATGGCAAAGATCAAAAAAAAGCACGAGCTCCTCCGAGGGGGAGGGAAGCGATCGCATAGTCGGGGGCCAGAGGAAGGGATCCCGAGAACGGAGGTACAAGGGACGCATCAAAACATGATCCCGAAACCTCCCGGAAAATCTACGGGAAAAGAAAAAAAACGTGGGGGGGGAAGAAAACCGCCAACGATTTCGTTCCAGTGATCGGTGCTAACCTCCTCGGAACGGATTGACACGCCGAAGAAAACAGAAAAGAAACCAAGCGCCGCTCGGGAAGCAGAGTGATTCGCTAAGGGAACAGGATGGGAAACCATCGAGGCGCCATCAATCTTTAATAGACGTCTCCAACCCAGAAAACCGGATCAGTCCAGAAAAGAAAAGAGAAGCCAAAAAGAGAAAAAAGAAATATCAAGGGGCTAACTTTGAAAAGACCTGAACGACTAAGACCCGAAAATCAAAAAGCGGGGTATACGATCCACACTTAAAGCCACCGTGGGGTGTAGCATCAAAAATTCACTCAACAGACAGCTCGCCACACAGAAAAAGGATAAAACAAAAAAATCGACAGTCGTCTAACAGCAACTCATTTGTGGTAACAATCCAGAACGAAAAAAAAAAGTGCCCGTATGGAAAGACATGGGGGATTAAAGACCCACTTAAAAGAATTGACGCCAGAGGAAAGGGCAGCCTTGACCGTTGGAGGGGGGAAGAGGGGGAGACATGGATGCAAAAAAAAAATCGGTATCGACCGGGAAAGTGGAAAGAAGACGAATCAAAGAAGGGAGGAATCCCACTACCCCGGTTTTCTGTCAAAGACAGGACCAGCGGCGTTGGACCGGTTTGGGAACCTGCTTGGAATGTCACGTCCCCTGGCCGCCAAAGAAACCTGCAACTCGTCAAAGGGGGGGGGCCAAGAAAAGAAAAAAGAGGGGCAATCTCCTCTCTTACATTCGGTCCGCCAAAAGAAGGGTAGAGAACGGAATTACCGAGAAACAGCAGAATAACAACTATGTATGCCAAAAATTAAATTTGAAAAGAGAAGAAAATAACTGCGACCAGAGGGGGTAGCTGTCAAGAAAACCCCTTGAAAGAAGGAATTTCGGGGTCACGAGGGGGACGAAAAGAACATCGAACGAGCCGAAAAAAGGCCGGATTAACCAGACCGGAAAGAGAAAGATTGACGGGGGGAAAAAGAAGGGAACTGACCGATTAAGAATTGAACGGGGGAAAACTAAAGCCATCCATCTACCCAGTGGCCAACACGGGCGTAGAAAATAGCACTAAAAAAGGAGGAAAGGTGGAAAAAAACAAACACTCAAGCATTACTGACAAAAATCTCCGTGCAAAAACAGGGAGGACAGGAATGCTTGCCACGGCAATTAGGGAAAAAAATCGTAAAAAAAAACAGCCCTGAAGGGATTCCTACATAAGGGAAAGGAGGTTCAACGAAAGAGTAGCGAAAGCAAGGGGAAAATCAACTAACATGTAAGGGGGGCTTATAGGAAAACGATCAAAACCGTCAAATAAGAAAAGGCTAGGGGAGAAACCTTGTAAGGTGATAGTAACAAATACAATCAGCCCAGGTTTAGACCCGGAAGGGAAAGACAGAGCGGGAGGACGCTCAATCAAGAGTAGAAAAGATCATAAGACACACCAAAGGGAAAAGTGTAGTAAAATAGGAAGCGGTAGGTCAGTAATCTGGGGAAGGGGCGAAAAGAAAACGACCGAAAAAAATAGATTAAAAAAGGAAGCAAAAGGGAAAAAAGAGTCCTACGACTTGGAGATTGGATGAAGGAAGTAAATCGTAAAGGGGGGAAGAGGAAACGCGGAAGCTCTAAAAGAGGACGGGGGAAAAAAAAGCAGGACTGGTCAGACTCTTAAAAAAGAGGTCAATGGGACCGGGCGTTAACTGAAGCACATGTCTTAAAAAGAGACCCAGACGCCTGGGGGCCAGACAAAAAATGCTATGTTGAAAGAAGGGGAAAGGGAACGAATCAAGGGAGGAACTAGGGGCGGCTGTTGCCGGGGGGAAACCTCGGCAAAGTGTCGAAAACGGGGGGAGAGGGGTCAGGACATCAGGGAAAGATCATAGATCTACGGACTGCAGGAAAAGAACCAGGAAGGGGATGTCTGGTCCCGGAAGCCGATCGGAAAATGGGGGGAGGGATACCGAAGAGTTCAGCATCGCGAAAAGGGAAAAAAGAAACGGGGAAGAGGAAGAAAACGCAGTCAAAAAACACGTGTGAAAAAAAAAGGGGAGGGCAAACCCGTTCTTAGGAAGTCATGGCGAAAAACGGGAAAGACATCAAAAAAAATGAGGAAAAAAGGGGGAAGAAAGAAGGAGCAAGGCAGGGAAGAGGGACCTGGGCAGGAAAGGAAGGAAGCGGCCTGCCAACCCTATGGCAGGGATTGGTTCCTAAGGACAGGACAGGCCGCAAAAGGGGAAGAGGGGCTAAAGGCTGGGGGTCCAAAAAAAAAAAAAAATGGGCGGACAGACCTTCTGGTGGGACAAAAAAAAAAGGAGGGGGGTTTAAGGTACGAGTCCCTCGCAAGAAACACTAGACGACACAAAGAAGAAAAAGGAAGGGGGGAAGGAAAAAAAGGTCCATTTCTGGAAAAAAACGAAGGTTAACTTTTGAAGGGACCTTCCGGGAAGGGGGCAAAAAAATGCACTCTGAGGTTCAAGAAACAGGGAACTTAAAAATAAAGGGAGGGAAAGACGGGAATGCCCTCGGGGGGGGACGTGGGGAAAGACGACTGGAAGGGGCCTTTCCTCTGGACGGGGGGCGCTAGCCGGGGGATCACCACAGGTAAAACTGAAAAACAGTAACGGTGGGAAAAAGGGTAGAAGCGGGAAAAAAAAGGGAGTTCATCCAGGGAGGATACGTCAAATAGGTTCTGGGGTTCTAAAGAGGAGTGGGCGCGCGGTCTTCTGGAGCGCAAAAGCATTCACCGGCAAAGGACGGAGAAGCTGAAGATGGTATAGGGTCGGGGAGCCGCCTACAAAGGTAAAGGGAGGAGGTAGGAGGAAGGGCTTGAGTGGCCGTGCGGAAGTCGGGTCGGAAAAGTCAACAGCGGCAATGGGGAAAAGGGGGTAGGGACTGGAGAGGAGTACGCGAAAGGAGAGGAAAAGTTGACCCGTAGCGTGAAAAGGAATCAAGCTCGACAAGTTTAACCAAATCGGGGCCGAGATATTCATCTAACCTCCGAGGAAAAAAAAAAATAAAGGATTAAGAAAAACATGTCAACTGGGGGGGAGTTGAGGGCCTAGTGGAGAAAAAAGACTGGAAAAAGGTTGAGGGGGAGAGTACACATCA
>Ga0179593_1487174_pt1 | contig 10100 bp, 9 predicted proteins | sample CZODoug2_1_08_16_FD_185931 | JGI IMG/M metagenome (GOLD analysis project Ga0179593, IMG submission 185931) | Vadose zone soil fungal communities from Angelo Coast Range Reserve, California, USA - CZODoug2_1_08_16fungal (PacBio error correction) | ecosystem: Environmental > Terrestrial > Soil >...
GAAGTTCAGAAGGGGAGGCACCAGGACGAAGGGAGGAATGACAGTAGAAAGATTTCAGGGGCGCCACGACCCGTGCAAGAAAAGGAAGGGGTAGACTGAGACGATCAATGGGGAAAGGAGTGTGGCGGACAAAGGGAGACAGAACCTAGAGGACGCGAAAGGAGTAAGGAAAAGAAGCATTGAAAATTGGTCAACCAGTCAAGGAAAGGCCAAGTCGGGTCCTCAAGGAAAGAGGGGAGAACATCCCGCTTGAAAAAAATGGAAACTGCGTAACAAAGGAAGAAACAAAGAAGATATGGTGAGATGGTACTTGAGGCTCAAGGGACAGCCAGGGCCCAACCACACAGGGGTGGGGGAGAGACAGGCATGTCCCGAGGAAAAAAAAACTCAATTGGGGAAAAAAAAAAAGCGCATACATTTGAAAAGAATAGAAACTCGAACATTGGCTTGACGCCGCCTACGAATCTATGGAGGGGAATGCTCGTCAACAACGGAGGAGATTCAAGGGGAGATGCAAGCAGCCATCGGAGAAAACCGGAGGAGAGGGGAATACTGCTCTGGGAGAGTCGATGACCACTGTCACAAGGGGCACAACTGGCGTGGGGGGGTCAAATAGGCAAAAGTGGAAGGGAAAGCCATGTGTGTTGTGAAACTGGGGGAAAAGGGAGCCGCAGTCAAAGGGTCGGTCCATAGACTTCTTCTATGATGCATTTGGGAAAGAGCGCTCTTAGCTTCATGAAACGGAGAGCGCTAGGGGAGAAAAGGCAGAAAAGAAGCGCGTGGAAGTTCCGAGGGGGGGGCAACCGCTACCGCGTCTTGTGTTAGCCCGGTCAGACGCCGCTCGCAAGGTTCGAAAGGTCTTCATCGTGTGCCAAAACGGCAGGGCCTATCTCGCCGGCGGGGAAAGAGAGGGGGAGGCATGGAGAGCGAACAAGACTACTCGACTTGAATTAACCGGATCGGGGAAGAAGTCAAAGGAGGAAAAAATTCACACGGCGCAGCGCGAGGAAGGACAGTTAATAATCAGCTTTCTTTTGGGGGGGGGCTTGGGGGAAAGTAGAGGGCAGCTGTTTTCCTCCTCATATTGCGGTAGATGAGAGCAGCATGGGCGAGGGAACGGCTTTGCGTGATGGGGCGGGAGGAAGGGAAAAAATTCGGTGAGGATGGGAAATGCCGCTTTTCAAATTTCGCCTCAAAAGGACCAATGGGATTTTGATCTTCTTAAAGAGGGAGAGGAAAAACGGGCGGTCGAAAAAATCAAAGACGCGTTGTAGAAGGTTGTAGGTCAAAAGACGTACAGGCCACGATGAAGGACTTGTGACGTCGGTCATTTCGGAGGGAATTTCTTCGGGGTTCCCCTCACGGAGTCGAAAGAGCAGGAAGGACTAAGCTTTATTGGAATGATCCTTTTCGGAATGCGGAAAAACGGCGGGGGGAGCGAGGCCGTCGCACGAGCAAAGAACCGTTCAAAGAGGATAAGCAAAGGCGAAAAAGGAGGACCTCAATTGCAGGGGGGGGATCAAATGAAAAAAATAACGGCTAGAATGGAAACTCATCGAGAAGGGAGTGAAGTCGTTCCGCCGCGCCCATGCCAACAACAGGGGAAGGGTTGGTGGGGGCAATAGCCGGACGCTTGTGCCGATTGGTGCCCGGAGGCCCAGAACGTACCTTTACAGAACAAAAGTCGACGGAGGAGAGTTTGCACGTGGGGGGGTCCTAGGCGAAATGGATAATCTTGACACATACACGAAACTCCAAGGGAAAATTCTAGGGGAGGCGCATGCCTGCACATCACAGGACGAAACATTAAGACTCCACCAGGGGTAGTGTAAGGGGAAGCCGTATACTCTTCCACGTGAGGGAAGGGGGCCAATGATAATTTCAAAGGAAAAAAATACGGGACCGTCGTTCAAGACTTCATTTCCGGTGTTCCAACAAAGGGAAGAGGATCTGGATGGGGAAAACACTTGTCTTTAAGTTTCTAGTGAAAGAAAACCGGCCTTTTTAGAAACTTTTCCCAACGGGCCTGTCGTAAAAGAATTGTGGAGTTAAGCAATAGGGGAAAGAACTCAAAAGGGGGAAAAAGAGCTCTCTTGCAGGCGGAGGCGGGAGGCCCTCGGGGACGGATGGAGGACTGGGTTGCTGAAAGGCAAAAACGGCCGGCGATCGGGGTAAAGAGGAAACCGAGCGACGTCACACGGCGCCGGCGGGACTGACATTTCGGCATTGGGGTCCCATAAGAGAATAATGTAGGGAGAGGGAAACGAAAAAAAGACCGACGAAAGACAAACCTATGATTAGAAATAGTTGTGATCCAAGGGATCCGATAAACTAGTCCTCGTTGAAGGCGAAATTTTGAACTGGGAACAGGTAGTACGATCAGAGGGGGGACCAAGCAAAAAACATTCACGGGGTGGAAATGAAGGAGTCGCAACAACGCATTTCGTTCCAGTCAGAGCAAAGGACCCCGCCTCCATATCGCAAACGGAGGATGGAGAGAGAGTAGATTCTTGAATCAGGAATAAGGCAGGCGGAGGAGTAATTAAGCAGGGGGAAATATCGGCTCGGTACTCTGATAGGAAAAAAAGGGAAGGAAAGGAGATTCAAAAGATGTAGTATCATAAAAGAGAACACGATTCTATAAGTACAGATGGGTCGGAGCAGTTCTTGGGGGAGGGTATTACCTTCCGAGTATCGGGAGCGGGGCTAATGAAGTAAAGGGGTAGGCAAAAACAAGTTTGAGGCGCTTCGGGGGGTCGGATCGAGACGGCCCGTGAGCACTCAGGAACGAGAAGCGAAAGAGACAGTCACCTATTCAAATGCCGGAAAATGCATGTGTTTAACCCGAAGGGAGTGAGAGATATGTGAACACACAATCTAGCCGCAAAGAAAGGCCGGGGGGGGACACGTGAAAAATCAGGGGGGGGTAGTTGTGTACGAGAACTGAAGTTCGCAAAAAAATGTTGGTGGGGGAAGACATCCGAAACGTTTCGGACAACAACATGAGTGGCAGGAAAAGCAAGGCGCAGGAAAACTGAGAAGGTCAGTCAAACGAACGCTGGGGAAACCGCGACTGCTGGAAAGCAGAACTAACCAGCAGTGGTGAACGGTACAAAGGGATGGTCAAGCCTCTTACATGTTGGCCAGTTGGGAGAGAAGGTAGTCGACGCCGCCTCCAAGGCCACGAGAACTCGGACAAAGAGGAAAACGCGACCAGACGTCTAATTGGTCGCCGTCCAAGGGAAGTTGTGGACCTGGGACACGTGCACAAGAAAAAAGGGAGGGGGAAAAGCGGGCCGGTCCCGGCCCCAAAGGCCATGGGGGGCACGGAGGGGGCTAACGGTCTTATCATCAGATCCTGTATTAGGTTCCAGTCATAGAGGGGAGGTCCTACATGAGTATACTCGGAAACAAGTGAGCGGGGGGACACAATGATGCTAGTGAAAAGGAAAGGGGTAGGATAAGTCGGGAATGCCGCAAGAAGACAAAAAATGAAGGGGTCCAGCATTCCAACCGATTAGAAAAAGAGAAGCGGCGAAGAGAAAAGAAGTTTAGAATTCCACTTGACCCCTAAGAACTGGACCGAGGGAAAAGGGAAAAGAAAGGAGGTAGTCGTGTCAGGTGGGGGGATTTTTCGGTTTGCGCAAAATAGGGAGAATCCAAACGTGAGAACGGAGAAGGCGCAGCGAGAGGAGCTAAAGAGAGCAAAGAGAAAGGAACTTTGGGAAAGCAAGCGCAACGAAAAGAAACGAGAAGGACAAGCCAGCTGCACGAAAACGAAACATTCTTAGAAGTCTGATAACTACCCTCTCAGATGAGGCGGAACCGTGAACAGACTGAAGGTACAAGAAACAAAAAAAATTGGGGGGGGGGGAAGCGGGCCGAGAGAGGGACGCCTAAGTTTTCAGAAGTAAAATGACCAGATACGGCAGTATTAAAAAATGAGGGGGAAGGAAAGCAAAAAATAACAGAGAGTGAGAACGTAACTATCAGTGGTGGCCTTAGTGGTCGACCACGATTGTAAGGGGAGGAAGCACAAAATGTCTGTAAAAAAAACAGAAAGGAGCGGGTTCAAAACCTCGGGGACCGAGGGAGGGACTAAGGAAAAAACTTATAATCTCGATGAAGCTATAGCCGGTTTAAAACAAATGCAGCAAGAAGAAACTCTGGGACAGGGAAAGGTTAACTGACTCAAGGCGCCAAAAGAGGAACAACAATGGGTGAGAGTCTCAGAAAGAAAGGAAAACGGAAATGGATCCTCCGTGCGACGTTGGAAAGGGGGGAATCGGAAGGACGAGCAGTTGCTTTACTCATCAATCAAAAGGGGGAAGAAAAACGTGTCTGATGGGGACGAGAGAGAAAAAGCGGATTATATATATGAAGAAAAAAAAAAGGAGGTAGACAAACAAGGGGACGTCTGAAAAGGATAGTCAGCTATTCAACTTTCCAAGGACGAGAAGGGAATCACACGCGTTTGCCAATACTGGACATGACTGGAAGAAAAACCAAAACTTTGGGGGTGGGGAAAAAGCTTTTGAGCAAGCTCAGGGAGGAAGCGGGGGGACGGAGACTTGCTGAATGGGGGGGGGGGGGGGAAAAGCCGGGGCGGCTCTTACCTTCATCGCGATGTTCAACGATGCGAAATAGAGACGCAACTGGCTTGCCGGAGGGGGTAAAAAGAAAAGGAGTCTTTGTCGGGCAAGCCCTCGCACGGGGAAGCAGGGAGAGGACTGCATCACGTGGGAAAAAAAAATTCAAACACGCGATCTGACGTCGACGGAGAAGAGATGGGTATATGGAGAGGAAAGCCCCAGGTGCATAAGAAAACGGAAGCAGAAGGGAAGGTATCTGGAGCCATTCCGGGAAAAGAGGGCACGGCGAATCGGTAATGGCCAGAGGAGGAAATCCAGACTAAGGGGTTTTTCGGGTAAAGATGAATGACGGTGCGCCTCTCTTGACGGTAGAGGGAAACTCAGCATGGGCGATTACAGGGAGGGGTGCTCTCCTGCTTAGGGTTGAGGGGCGGGCGGCTTGCAGGGAGAGACCCGTGCACACTGTCATTTTGAGTAGTCTTTACTCCCGCGCGCGCAGTTCTCCGCCCTCTTCACACGAGAAAGGGGGGAGGGAGGGGCGATCTCCCAACGAAAATAACCAAGGGGGACACGAATAAAGGACTTCTGGTGGGGAAGGGGAAGCGGTCCGTTGTAGGGGGGTACCTTGAACGGCGGTCGAAAGAGGAAGAGGGGATCGTCCTTTCACCGGGGGAAAAGACCTTTGGGAAAGGGCGGACACGCATCATCTCACCTGAGGGGAAGAAGACGGCACAGTTGGGCGAAAAAACGAACTAAAAGGGGAGGGGGGGAAGGGTTACTCATGTGCAAAACCTCCTAAACGATGGAAAAATCAAGGAATCGGTTGGAAATTCGTACCGAAAGAAAACGCTTGCCGGGAACCCCAGGGACTTGGGGGGGGACCGGGACAGGGGAGCTTGGGCCCCTCCCGGGAATGGGGGGGAAACGGAGAAACAAGAAAAAGAAAAAAAAATGGAAAAACCAAAAAGTACGCGGAGTTCAGCGGGAGGGGGGAATCGTTGTAACTAGGAAAAGAGTACCTGGATGCTTCTGGCTACATAAGAAAGATACAAAATGGAAAAACACTCTGCGCATGACTGCCAATCCAGTTGCAAAACCAGGCGCACGACAGTTATGGAAAGGAAAAAGGTTCGCCTGAGGGTCAGGAAAGAAGGGTAGGGGAAAAACGGAAAATGAATTTACAAGGTGAGACTTGCGTGCGGAAACCTTTACGGGGGTGTTGCAGACCAGTGTGGCCCGAGGGACTTTGTTTCCCAACATTTTGGGAGAAAAGGAAGGCTCTGTCACGCAAAGGAAAAAGGGGATAACACGGGGAAAAAGGTCCTTCGGTGCGGCTTTGGGGGGTTTTAATTGGGGTAGCAAGAAAACGGTTAAAAACGAACCTGGTAAAAGAGGGGCAACTATGCAAAATGGGCGGCTGGGGGGAACGGGCCACACTGAATGAATGAGGGGGCCTAAGAGTCACGGGCCAGTAATCGAAGTAACAAAGAAGCCTTCCCCGGAAGCACAAGCCACTGGGACTTATTGTCAATACATAGGATAATTATAGCTCACCTATCAAAAAAAGACCCTAGAAATACTGTATCGAGAAAGAGGTCGCCTTTCATTACGAGAAGGTATCACAATTAAAGTGGAAGGAGGGAGTGTAAAAGGCCCCCGTTTGGAGACGATCGTGTCCACTGCAAAAAAGAGATGCCAAAGGGCCCCTGGTTCTTCCGCTCAGAAAGGCCCGCCGTGTCGTAAAGGGTGACAAAAACCACACATAAGCTCGATAAAACAACACGAGAGGAAACTACGAGATCACCAAAGAGAGGGGGGCGAATTGAAATAAAGGGACGAAGTCGGTGATCTCTAATCAAAACATGGATATGTAGGCCGAGTGGGAAAACAATATGTCAATAAAACCGGGAACGGAATGTTACAGAAGTAAAACAGATGGCATCCGAGAAAGGAGCACCCGAGGATCCTATACAGGGAAAAGGGGTGTGTCAGGGAGAGGGAGGGGGAGGGTATTGGAGGGGAAGTAAACGAAGGGCCTTAGGAAAGGGGACAGTAAAGGAGGCACAGATGGGGGTTCTGGCAAAAACCGGGATTAGCTTAGTTGCGAGGGGAGAACCGCGTCAAGGAGGAAGGGAAGGACAAAATCATCAGAAGAGCCGTTCACACCAAACTGAAATACAAATCCAGCTGTTTTGAACTATGAGAAGAACCATGGAGAACCTCCACCATAAAAGAGCCGAAACAAGGAAGCTGGTTACCCCGTCTTATAAAACGGGCCGGGTTGGATGTGGGGAACAGAACTAAGAGGCAAAGAAATGTGGGTTGTGAACGACTCTGGTGAAAAGTGGGAGGCACACCGGGGGAAAGGAAATAAAGAACGACCAGGCAAAGTCAACTTCTCGGGGGGGAGAAAACACGCAAGAAAAAAAAGAAAAAAAAAAAAGCGACGGCGGAACCACGCAGGAACGGACCACCTGCGGCTGCAAACAAAGTTTCAACTGTATTGGGGGGAGCAGGCGCCGGAATTTGGCCGTTGGGGGGTTGTGTGGGTGTTTGGTTGGGTGTGTTATGGGTTGGTTTGGGGCGGGGGGGGGGGCTCTGTCTTGGTAACTTACGCCTCCCGTGGGTCCTCTCGTAAAAGGGTCCTTCCCAACGCGCACAGAAGGAGAAAAGTTTTCAAACGCTTTTGGGCCAGGGAGACCAATCAGCTCTTCACGCATCCAAACACACCCCGGGGAGCTCGGGAAGTCAACAAAAACCTTTCCAAATGCCGATGAGGTTTGAGGAGCAGGATTATTAAAAGAAATGAGTACACCATCCATACAGAGGGGGCGGGCGGACTTGGAGAACAAGAATCACGCACCCGAATATGATGACGTGTCGGATAAACACCTTAAGGGAAAAGAGGGCCGAACGGATGGAAAAAAGAAAGATATAACCTTCCTGGACGGGACTAACCCGAAGAAATGAATCTACTTAAACCGTTTATTCGGGAAACGTGACGTGGGAGTGGTGCGTCCAACGACGGGCCAATAATCTTGCGGAAAAACCTCGCTCCGAGAAGAGGAAAAAAGGAAAAAAAGTAAGGTGAAAAGGTTAGGAACGAAAGCGGCCAAACGAAAGATTCCGTAATAAACACCATTTCAACTCCGTCATCGCAGGCAAAGCTGCGATCTCCCGCTCAAGTGGCGAATGCCCGCTCCGGAAGCAAAAAAAAAAAAAAGAGGTAGTTAATCCACGGACGTGCAAGAAGCAAAAGGGCTCCTTTCCTTGGAAAAGGGGACTTAGGCTGACAGAGCCACGGAACAGGAAGATGACGTCGATTCGGGGAAAAAGGTCCGAGAAAAAAAAGTGAGACGGAGAAGAAGGGGGGAAGTAACGTGCAGATTAGTCACGGTGGACGAGAGTCGCAGGGCGACAACAAAGAACGCTAGAAAAGTAAACTGCCGTGGCGGCCGCTCTTGCTCTCGGAGAAGCGAGAACATCGAAAGAAAAACAATTAATAAGACGAGAGATGGCCTACTGCTGGGCGAGGGGGCGCACGCGTCACAACAACAGTTTGGAATAAAGAGGGTACCAAACGAGTGTTGATCCTCACTCTCGGGAAGGCATGGGCATCGGGGAAGAGGACCGTCAGCTTGAAGCAGTGCTCAAGGTTGAAAAGAATGATTGTCATAGAGAGAAAAAAAAAAGGAAAGGAGAGGAAAAGGATCCATCACCATCTAGGGTCCCACCCGGAAGGCGCGTCAAAAAGCTCTCTTCCTCTCCGATGATTCACCTCGAAAAAAGATGGCCACTTGCGTTTTTGGTAAAAAAATCGGGGGGAATTTCAGGAACTAGAAGGGGGGGTGAAGAAAGGCGCCCTGAGACGTCAATAGCAGGAGTCTCTCTTGACTGCAGGGTCACTCCGCAGGGGAGAAATTCATCGCGTGTTCTCAGAAGGAACAAAAAAGAAGTGGTCGGTAAGGGGGGGGGGGGGCTGGGTGCACAGGAAGTGGGAACAGTTGTCCTTTGAAAAAGTCGAAGCGTAGTTCAAGTATAACTTTCCTCAAAAAAAGGAGGAAAAACGGCCAACTGAATCGCGTCGGGGTTCAAGGAGGACGGCCCCTGAACGACTGAACATCAACTATTTAACCGTCTGGGAAAGAATTCCGACTCCCTAAAATGCACCGAACGTCTCTGTGCCCAGGCTGGATTACACCTACCTCTGAAGGGTTTGCTTGGTCATGCATCAATCAATAGGAGGAGGGTAGAAGACGAGGCTCAACTGACTCTGGAGGCGTTGTCCCTTAAGGTCGGGGCTGTTGACGAAGCGCCTTCGCTCCAATCACCCGTCCCCACGGTCGTGAAAAGATTGAAGAAAAGCTAGACGAAGAGGGAAAAGAAGTTGGGGAAGGTATCCAACAAAAGACCAAGGAGAACTACGGGACTTAAAAAGTCAAAAGTACGGGGTTCCCGGCCAACGGAGTAGACACGCAAGATTGAGCAGCTGTCTTTCAGCCAGTAGGGGGAGAAAACCGTAGGTGAAATCTTCTTCAAATTCAAAATCATAATACACCGGGAGTGCGAAAACATCGGGTGGGTGAGAACACCGCAGGGAAATCGGGTCGGAAAAAAAAGATCTAAGGTAAAGAGAAACGCTTGTTTAAAAACCTACGTATCCACCCTGCCGCAAAGGGGTCCGTGGTTGGGCCGGGAGCCGGACGAGGGGCCGCGCCGGTTTCCCCCCGTAAAAGGAAAGGGTCCGATACCATCTGGGGACGAGGGGAGCGAGGGGTGGAACTTTGGCCTAGGTAAGATATCGAAAGGAAGACCGACCACAATAGAAAAAGGAAACATTCTAGAAAAAAACAACTCACTTAAAGAAGGAAACTCTCAACCAGGTGTTTAGTAAGGTAGAATTCGCTTTTCCAGAGTGGAGGGGGGGCCATAGAATGGTCCACAGGCAAGAACGTTCAACACTTCATGTCCGTGGCCCCAATGAAGATAACTGGATGTTATTCAAACCAATGGGATGTGGGGGACTCAGGGGGCAACAAAGCAAACCGTCCGGGAGAAAGGGGTCCCCCCTTTCCTGAAGGTGCGCAGATTTTTGGATTTAATAGGGTAGAACAGAAAAAAGGGGGCAAGGAGGGATGAGTCGTGAGGGAGGGGGAGGGCACATGGGGCAGTGAAGATTCGTGGATGGCATTCCGGCTCACGGGCCGAGGAGAAAGAATCGACAAAATAACAACGGGGGGGACACATCCGGAATTAATTCCCTTGTCCAGAAAAAGAGAGTCACTGCGTGGACGCCTCAATTCATCAAAGACCGCTACCAAGCTGGACGGCCAGACGGTGTATACCTTTCTGAAACCGGACAAAGGAAAAATCGGACGAAGTTTTCCCGGGGGGGGGAAGGTTGACCGTTACTCTCATGCGGGGGCCAAACTCGGCCGCCAGGCGACCAAGAAAGGGACCGGTCGCGGAAAAAAAAAGCACCGTTAGGCCGCTAACGCGCTTAACCAA
>Ga0179593_1632389_pt1 | contig 10100 bp, 8 predicted proteins | sample CZODoug2_1_08_16_FD_185931 | JGI IMG/M metagenome (GOLD analysis project Ga0179593, IMG submission 185931) | Vadose zone soil fungal communities from Angelo Coast Range Reserve, California, USA - CZODoug2_1_08_16fungal (PacBio error correction) | ecosystem: Environmental > Terrestrial > Soil >...
AACTTAGGATTAGAAACCAGCTCAGCGGCGTGGCGACGCACCGAGGGTCTTTCGACTCAGGGGATTTTTAAAAAAGGGGAGTCCAGGAAACAAGTTGTGAATTTTTTCGAGGCGCTCGCTCAAAGAGAAGTCCGCAGGGGGGCGAGAGAAACGAAAAGGCGCGGACCCGGCGGATGACGGCGAAAGGAGAGCGTTGAGGAAAAAGGGGGGCCATAAGATAACAGAAGACCGGGTGGAAGGAGCGTACGCGACACCCACCCATAAAAACCCGCCAAAACGGAAAAAAAAAAAACGTGTCTACTACTAAGGCGTTAAAGTGCAGAAGAGAGGGTCTCGAACAAAGATCAGGCAAGGAAGGAGAGGAAAGCGATCACTGGACGGCTGGGTGCATCACAGTCCTCCGCAGGGCCCAAGAAAAAAAGGCACCGATTTCCAGAAAAATCGCAGAGGAGGGGGCGCAAGGAGAAAAAAGGCCACCGTATTAAGGAGGAGGGAAACAGGAAAAGGGGCCACTTCCCTTTCTGCCGAACTGGTACAAAAAGACTGGAACAACTAAAAGACAGGTAAACCTTCATGAAATCGGCGGCGGCCCAAATACGGCTAGGATCAGAGACTCAAGATAAAAAAAAGCTAAACAAATCGTCAATGAGGGGGGACAGCGACAAGCGAAACGAATCCAGGGGCAGAAGAGGGGGTGCCCTGGACAGGGGGGCCGGAATGAACCGCTGGTCCCTTCGTGGGACCGGGACCGATTGCAAACGGACATGGGGGAAAAGGCGAAGCTCGCCGACAGAAGGGGGAAGAGTATTAGCCCCAGATGATTATACCCACCAGCCGTCCGCCACCCAAGAGGAGAGGTCCGGGATATAACCACCGGCACGTAAACCACTGGACCATAAAGGGACCGGCGAACCAAAACTAGTCGGCAGACAAATTGTAGGGAGCAGACAAGAGGAGACACCCAACATGGGGGGAAAAAAAAAACAGGTCGAGTGCGGGAAACGGTAGGGATAACAGGGCCGACATTGGCAGCGATCGCTAAACAGCGGAAACACGACAACCCGTCCCGGTGGAAGGACAAGACCTTCACTACCCAGCCAAGGGAAAGAAAAGGACTTCTTAAAAAAAACATTACGGAGGGAATGGCCGACAGCGAAAAGGAGCTCCGAACAGATGGGTGGGGACCGATGTATAACAAAGAGGATGGCTCACGTCAAAACCGGGGAAGGTTTCGCAGCGAAAGCGAAAAAAAGAAAAGCAACTACGCATATGTGTCGCAAAAGGATATCAGCAAAGGTCAGTCAGAGGGAACTCCAAGCCTAGAGAGAGACAAGGCCGGCGCTCACTCCAGCAGTACCACGCAGGCAGCGCGAGGATATCGGGGGGGACACACGTGTACACCGGAACATTCAAACGGAGCAGGAATAAAGGAAGCATCCTTCTCATAGATTCTCGCTGCACTTCGACAGCAGGGAGAGTGAAAAGGGGGCAAAATAGCGATGGGACTACAGATCACACCAAACGGGAAGGAGTAGGGAGATCTTCCAACATGCCATGCGGACGAAAAAAATGAGAGCATTAATTGACGAGGACAAGGGCACAGACGATGGGGGGAGAAGGAAGGTTACCGCGGGGGATCCACCAGCGCCGCTTGTGAAAGGGCGATCGAGAAGAGCCGGCCCTGGTAGAAAAGTATATCGTAAGCGGAGGCCAAGGAAAGCTGTGCCCCGCTCCTATTTAACCTGCTAACACCGGAAAAAGGACGGAAAAAAATCACCAAGCTGTTCGAGCCTCCTGGGGGAGCCACTCCAGAAAAGACGAGTACCAGCTGGAGACCGGAAGCCGAAAGGGGGAGGTTAATTGTTTTGTCCTTCACGAGGGGCTGGGCACGGCGGAGGAAGGGACGCGGGTAAAAAGAAACAAAAAAGATTCTTGACTCAAGGGGGATGCCGCGACGCGACCTGTGGGAGGTCACCTGGGGGAAAGGGACCATCACCCCGATTCAAGGATCTAGTCAAAAAATCGCCTGGCGGAATTACGGCTCCGCGGTCAATGGCTGTTCCACTGTGGGGGAGACTGACTATCTCAAACGTCCACGAAGCGGAGTGTTATCTGGTCGACTACTCCTCCAAAGAGCCTGTGACAGAGTTCAAAGAAAAAACCCTCATGGAAAAAAGTTTGCCCCAAGCAAGGGAAAACCGCTCGGAATGCCCCGAAGGGTCCCTGTCTGGGGCGCAGCACGAGGGAAAATCTCGGCAAAAGGAAGAAGAAACTGCCACGAGAGGTGTGTCAGGCGAGGGAGAGGAGGCTATGAGCCTCGCAGCAATGATGCCCCGAAAAAAGGGAACGGGTCAGTAAATGGGGGTGGTGGAGTTTGAGGGAGAAAGAGGAGAAAATGGCCGCGACGGGAAGGCCCTTCTCCTTGTGAGGGGAAAAAATAAATTTTCTCAAAGAAACGCACTCCGGGCTAGTGAATAAACGGGGTAAACCGAGGAAAGCGTGCAGGCACATCCTCCGCAGCTGTTGAACGACAACGACCGCCGCTGCCAAAGAAAAGTCACGAAGGTCGCCACGCTCGATTATTTTAGAAGGCGAATTGACCGAAGGGAGGGAGGCTTAGGGGGAAAACGCCTCCAAACAGGTCCCGACTGGTCACTACAAGAAGGAAAAACATCAACGGGACCTGAAAGCAACGAGCTGTAGCGCACGAGTCTGAATCGAGCGAGCACCGGCGCAAAAGGAGGACTTCCGAGAACCTCGGTTCGGTTCCGCCGACAGAGATTCTCCAGGAACACCCAAAAAGGAAAGAAGCTTAAAAGAACCGCGAAACTAACAACGGAGTGGGAAGAGGGGAAAGAAGATACGCCTTACAGGGCGAGCTCAAAGGTAGAAGCCGGGGAAAAAACCCCCCTTGCGACTCAGGGAGGGGTGGAGACTGGAAGAAAAGGCCGGTGGTGAAGTGTTAGGGAAGGTCAGCGCTCACTGCTCGAGGAAGGAAGGAAAATCGCTCGTCCGAGGGACTCAAGGCGAAACCGGCGCAACAGAGGCGGAAAGTCGAGGGGGCGCGTTTGTAAAGTAGGTGCCGATTAAGAGAGCCGTGATGGGCTATCGGTCGCCATAAGGGGGAGAGTCAAGCGCACCTTGTCAGAGAGGCGTCGACTACGTAAAGAGGGGGAACGCGAACGAGGCAACAGGCCGTTCAGAAAAGAGGAAACCAATGGCCCGGCTGGTGCAGCAAACTGCCGCGCTTTGAAATCTGGAGACAAAAAGATTCCTCGCAAGATTTCCCGCATCCCCTGCAAAACGAAAAATTCTCAACGCGGGGGTGTTCTCATACCGAGCATTGGGAAAGGGAGCCGGCCACCTGGGGGCGGCGAGAGACACTAGCGAGGACTCTCAAAAAAAACTGCAAGGGGGGAAAGCAGGGGTCGAAGGCTCATACTTCCCTCGAGCTCAGTGACACAGAACCAATCACAATGGAGACACGGAAGGAAATAAAGAGAAAAGCGTATGGCTGCGTCCAAAAAGTGACATTCGCAGAGCTGTGGAGGTATCCGGAAGCGGGGGACTTGACGGACGAAGGGTCAAGTATGGGGATTGCCATTGCAAGGAAATACTCAACGGCGCAGAAACAGGAGGGACCAAGAGGAACCACCAGGAGCCGAAGCCCCTTAACTGTCAAAAGGAGCGATAGACCAAGGGGTCAGGAACATCAAGGGAGGGAACCGTCGGCTCCAAAAAAGGAAAAAAACCAGCAGGTCCGGGGAAGGAACCTTGCTAGAAGAAGGGGAGAAGAAGTGGGGTTATCAGTCCTGACCAAGTGAACCCGACCCAAAAGAAAAAAAAGGGCAAGCCGGCGTCAGAGCCGACATGGCCGACAGGGCAAGAGCCAGCCAAAGAAGCCCAGCACCATCGAAAAAGGGCGGGTCATGAAAGAAGAAAGAACCGCAGAGTTCGGCTTTAAAGGAATCAGGTCCTGGACTGTCCGAAAACCGAGCTCCCGAACATATGTTAGGAAGGCAGGGGTAGTCTCATAAATGGAGCGAGGTCGCCTGTTGTGGAGGGCTCTTCAAATGAGAAAAAAAGCCCGACGGTGCGCACGTCCGACCGCACCGCACTCCCGAAGACCAGTCCTGAGAGCGATAGAAAGAAAAAGCGCGAAAGAACACGCTTGACCAGGCTTGCTCCAATCGGAGGAAATTGTAAAAGAAGTTCATGAGACCTTGAGCATCTGAATGGCTTGAGAACGAGGGCTGGACTAGCTCGTAGAAGAAGAAGAGATAGGCCCAAGGCTTCCTACATGCCATTTGGACAGATTCCAGGAGGGGGGGAGGGGGGCTTGCCATAAGGGAAGAGGAGAGAACGAGAACGAACGATACACGTGTCTTCTAGCCGAACCGCTGGTATCGTGAGCAGCAGGGTATGCGGCAACAGCGAAGAGCGGACCAGCGTACTAGATAAAGATGGAAGAGTGAAGACAAACACCTACACGTGCGAACGGACGATAAAAGGGGGAAGAGGGAATAACATGCTGTTCGGACCAGGGTGGTAGGAAAGGCTAGAATCGCTTAAAAGACCGAAAGAGGGGGAGTGCTGGGATCGCGGACCGCTTTTTTGTCAAGTGTCATGGCGGGCGGAGAGGGTGTCGCGTAAAAAGCGCGGCCCCGGTCGCCGAAGAAGTCTTGCCGCCGACTTAATGCGCCGGTGGGGAAAGGGGGGTGTCAAGTGGCCATATCACCATCGCATTAACTACAAGGTCAAGAAAAGGGGAAAACCTCGAGCTGGACGTGAAGACCTCGGGCACGGCCTGCTGGTAAAAAAGGGAGTTCCTGCTTGGGGTAAGAGGCTGGCAGCGTTCCCCTACTTTTCTGCAACTCCCTTGGTTATCCTCATCTGGGTCAGAAAAAAAGAAAACTAAGACGGCTGCCTGGCACGCGCTTAAACGCCCTGTGAGGACTACGAAGGGGACGCCCGTCACTCAAGAAGCGGCCTGCTCTTAATGCACCCTCTCTCAATGACTGCAGGAGAAGGGAAAAAAGAATCGCCCTGATGAAGGCCGCTTGTCGCTGACACTGAAAAGAGTTGTTCTGTTTGTCACTGAAAAAACGGAGCCAGAGAGAAGTCAAAGGCCAGCAGCCGATTGAAACCTTTCCAGGGCCTGCTGGGTGGTAGGGGGAAGATCTCAGCGCCGCCTCGAGTTGGCGCGGCGGATGGAAAACACCATCTCCTGTCTAAGAAGTCAGGACGAAGGGGGAACCGGAAGAAAATCCTCTTCTTCCCTCACTCCGGGCGCCAAGAAGGGGGGGGGGTCCGCTGTGCCAGGAGTAAACCGGGCCAGCTCGCGGGGAACCATCCTGCACGCTCGAAACGCCGCACCTGCTGCGCGCTTACGAAATCGCCTGCAACGTCGCACGAGGATAGGGCCAAAACGCAGTCTAAGTCCTCCTGGGATTTCGTCTGGTTGGGAAGGGACCTATCGAAAGAAGGGACTAAGAGAACTAAAGGGCACCTAATGACAACGCGGACCTCGAGCCGTTTAGCCATGGTGCGACGGTCCGAATTGGGAACGCCAAACCAAAAGGAGGACCAAGGGGATCGTATCTCTGATCGAACAAATTAACCACTCTTGTGGGGGGGGTGAAGGGGAAAGGACAAGGAGCCGAACACCCGCCCTGAAGGATCCGTGAGGGGTGGTCAAGAACACCGCCGCGTAACTTCTTATCTAAATCAACACACATACGGAATAAGAGGGGGGAAGACGCACGGCTTTGTCTACTCAGGTAGGGTTTCGGAAGAAAGAACCGCTACCAAAAGGGAAAGAGCGCACCACGATGGAAAAGGGGCCGCGGCGCTCGCGTCAGAGGTCATCGACTGAGCACCAAAGGACGAGGGGAAAACGGATGTCCGCTTTTATTTGCATGAGGTGCCCATAGTAGCTGACCAGTCGCAGACCGCGACGCAAAGAGAGGGGGTAAAAAGGAAACCACCAGACGCAAGATCCGCCGGACTTCGCCCGCTAATGAAATAAACTCTCGTGCGACGACCTCCGAGGTTAGAAAAGACGAGGCGAGTCGAGCGTCATTAGAGGTAAACCTCGAACGAGGGAAAGGTGCAGAAAAAACAAGCCGCCCGCGGTTGAAAAAAGCGGACCGCCACTAAGGGACGATTCCTCTGGCTCGTCTCGGAAGAACCTACCACGGCGGATGGGCAGCAAAGGGGAAGCATCGTGAGGGGCACTCAAACTGCGCAGACGACGAGGACTTTCCCCCCCCAAAACCCCCCCCCAGCACAAAGAAAGAAAAAAAGAAAAAAAACAAGGGTGAAATCTGCTTCTGGAAAATTGACGGCTCGAGCTCATAGCTCTACTCTTCAGGGGAAGGAGACAATAGCGGGGGTCAGCGACAAGTTAAAAGAGGAATCCATGGCGATCGAGGTCCTATGTCTAAGGCAGGGTAGCATATCTGGCATTTGCACAACAATCCCCCCTGCGGGGGGAACGCGTGGGTTCGAAAACTTCTTGCAAGGCACAGGTGGAAGTTACTCGAAAGGGCTGACGAACAGAATTTGCGAGGAGTGTAGAAAAGTGGGATCCAAACCAGGGGGGACAGAAGGGGAAGAAAGCCTTCCTAGATAGTACAAACCTAAAAATAAAACCGCAAAGGCCGTGATCGGGCGCAATAGAAGCGAGGTGAACGTCTATACTTGGATAAGAAGGCTGAATGAAGGGGGGGGGGGGACACACATTTGACCCCACTAGTCAGTCGCCTAAGCTCGGGACAAGTAGTACTGCCACTGCGAAAAGGAAACGCGAAAACCAGCAGCAGAAAGCCGTGAGAGGTGAAAACGGTCATTCAGGGAAACCCATCCAGCCCAGAAAGTTTGAAGGAAAAAGGAATCGGGGAAAACGATCCGGAGCGCCGACACCCCGGAGACGGACGAAAATATGGGTTTGAGGAATGAAAATATCGCCATCCATCTGGAGCTCCGTCCATCCTGGGACAGCATCAATATAGCGACCACGGCCTCCCGAAGGTGCCAGATCTCAGGGGCGAGACGGGGGCCTTCTCGCCTAATACCATCGATCGCGATCGACACTATCAAAAACCAGCGAAAGGAGAAACAGCTGTAATAGGCCAGGGCGAACCGAGCACTCAGGAGTGGGGTCCTTATCATCTGCAATTGGCTTTCTGCAGAAAAGGGAAGCTCTCGAAAAAAAAAAAGAGTCCCGCCCATGTGGAGAACATTGTGGAAGAAATCAAGAAACTTTCATGACTTGACAGAAAAGAAGGTCGCCTAAATGGCCTATTAGGATCTATCAGAAGGGGGTGACGGACGGAATGGTCGGCGAGCAGGCGCGCGCGCCATCGAGGGAGAGGATGGAAGCAAGCGCGAAGTGAAAAAGAATGCTCCAAAAGAACGGAAACGGACTCCGGCGGGCGACTATCATCGCCCAGACAAGCATCTGTCGCTCCGGGGAATCTCGAGCAGAATCCAAGAAAGGTGTCATCCGTAAAGCCGGGTCGTTTCTTTCTGGGGAAGTGTAAGGGGGGGGGGGTCAGATGGTGCTGGGGGCTTTCTGCTGAAGTGTGTCGCTTGTAAGCGGGGAACTGTGGCCCGGGGTTTAAGGGGAAGGGAAGGTCAAAGTGCCCCCGCTCGACCTGTGGAGTGGCAACGTTCTCCGTTGGACACTGCAAAAGGAGGGAAAGGACCGACTTTCACCTCGCCGGGGGGACGTTTTGAAAAAAGAGGGGAGGGAAAGGACCAGGGGGAAGTTTGATGGGTACTATCTGAGGGAGGGCGGGACGTCCCCACAACTACTTCGTCTCTCCCTGTGTTTTCCTCAGGTGTCTAAGAAAAAGAAAGGGGTGCGCCGATTTCACAAGCGCGTCCTGCCTGGAATGGAGAAAAGTTGTCCCCCGACAAAGGGTCTGCACGCAATGGGAACGCGCCAGATAGGGTAATAGTAGGCACGATCAGGCAATCTAGGGCACGCGAAAATTGGCCGCATTTCTTGTCGCTGCAGGGGTGTAGGAACGAAAAAGAAGGGACATGAGCCTGCCGTCAATTCGGCGACGGGGAAGGGACTGGGGAGTTTGACGCTCGTGCTCCAGCGCCGAACTCGAAAGTGGCGGCTAAAAACAAAATGAAGAAAATAAGAAGGACACTTTCGTGCGCGGAGCCGTGCGCACAAGCAACGACAAGCCACGGGGAAAAAAAAAAATCGAGGAATGGTCACCCGCGGGCGGGAAATGCGTGCTGCACCAGCAAGCAGACGTTTAAAGCTCCTGCAGAAGAAAGGAAATCAGCTGACAGGATGCACGCCGTCTCGGCGCCACGCTCGAAAGGTGCTAGGAAGGAAAAGGAAAGCCGGGGGGGTAGAGACGCCCCGGCGTCGCGGTCAAACATGGGACAGGTAAGTGGCACCTAAGATCAGCGAGAAAAAAGAACTATCTCACTATCGATTACCTCAGAAACGCTAGGCTCTCTTAAACTTATCGCATGGAGAATCGAAGCGGGAGGTGCGCGGAACCTCGTCTCCTACAACCCGACCCAGTTATCATCACGTATCCCGGTGGGGCTCGCCACCAGCCGGAATAACGAAAGCAACAACAACAAAAGGAAGAAGGGGAACTCATCGGCTGGTGCGAGCGACCGTGAGAACGGCTTGAAACCTTGCTGGGTGGGAAGAAAAAAAAGGCGAAAAAAGGTGAAGTGTTCAAGACTCGCGCACCATGCGAGGCAGCACCTTGCGCGGCGCGCGTTAGAGTGAAAAAAAAAAAAACAAAGCGTTGCTACGGCTTCGAGACTCGTTGATTTTGAAGGAGGGGAGGGGGAATGCTTGACAAAGACAAGAGGGAGAAGGGAACGATACGGTACCGAGACCCCGCCAAAAGAGGGCCGGACTAAAAATTGAAATCATAAGAACGAGAGTCTATGGTAAGGAGCCAAACTATAAGTTAGAAGGAGAGGGTAAACAGCGAGCTGGCCCGCTTTGTGAAACGAATGCCGCCGCAGGAGTAGAAAGTTACAAAAAAAAAAAGGAGAAACAAGGGCTCTCTATGTTCTCCCCTGAAAGTCCTCCGCAACGGGAGGGCGAGACCAGGAGGGACCTCCTACCGTTAGCCTAACCGGGTACGCAGCTGCGACGAAATAGAAATAAAAGACCGAGGAAAGTAGGCTGCGGTCAGAACGGCTCACTAAGCTCATATCCTCAAAAGTCCAGGAAAAAAAAAAACTAGAAAGGGTCGGGCAGAGACAAGAAGTGAAATCGTAATCCATGAAGCAGGACGTGACCAAGCGTAACAGAGAAATAGAGGGGCATCCTAAGCGCCCGAGGGCCCCTTTAGTAAAGAAGGCGGGGCGGAGGGCCCAACTTGAGTTTGGGGCACAGGCATGACGGAGCGTTGAAATCGGCGAAAAGGTATTATTTTCGAGTAGTAACCCAGAAGTAGAAAAACAAAAACCCGGGGATGCGCGGCCGGAACCCAAGTAACTGTAAAAATGGGAAATGAAAGATGAAGAACCAAGAACTTCCTCCAGGAGAGTGAATCGGCAGAAGGCTAGATCATGGGGGGAAACCAGAAAAAAAGACCCAGGTCGACTCCTGCGAAGAAAAGATCTGAAAAAATGGAGAGCTACCAGCTACAACCCATAAGAAGAACCGTTAAAAATACAAACACTTAACGCCAGCGACCCGGTAGTTCACCTTCAAGAATTTGTGGTCTATATGGGCGGGGCAAAAGACCCAACCTCAGGAGTATGGGTAGGAGAAAGCGTTGAGACCCTTGTGAGGGGGGGAGTAAAGGTCTTAATGCGCGGGTCCACGCCTCCCCAGGGTTCCACGAAAGCCTCGAAAAAGACTGCCTCCCTTCCCTAAGACACGCATTATTAAAAAACAAATCAACGAGGGCGCGATCGCTAACAACTCGGAACAGGGCGCACGCGGGAAGTTTCCTCCTCTCCATCAATTAGAAGAAAGGCTGAAAACTTTGCGGCGCAAATGGCTGGGACTACTAGTCTCTAGGAAAAACCATAATCCAAATCCATGCGGAGAAGCCATTTGTCAGAAGGAGAAAGGACTTTCAAGGGGAAAAGACGAT
>Ga0179593_1681278_pt1 | contig 10100 bp, 14 predicted proteins | sample CZODoug2_1_08_16_FD_185931 | JGI IMG/M metagenome (GOLD analysis project Ga0179593, IMG submission 185931) | Vadose zone soil fungal communities from Angelo Coast Range Reserve, California, USA - CZODoug2_1_08_16fungal (PacBio error correction) | ecosystem: Environmental > Terrestrial > Soil >...
GCTATCCGACGTCGAAAGGGGGGGGGGGAAAGGAAAAAAAAAAAAAGGGACCGCCGGAGGGAGGGGGTTAGTGGGCCGCCGACGAGCGGTCTTTTTTGCTTTTGGTGGGTGATGATGACAGGGGGAAAAGAGGAAAAAAAGGGAAAAAGAAAAGGCCAAAAGAGGAGAGAAGGAAAGGCCCCTTCGCGGACCTCGTTTGTTGTCTCCGCTGCCGACCGGGAAAAGGGGGGGGAAAAGCTTGCAGGGGAAAGGGGGCCCGGCCGTTTCTTGATTCTTCCCGGCGTAGCAGCGTATCGGAAGGGGGGAAAAAGGGGGAAAGAGGAGAGGTGAAGGAATAGAGGTGATCGATCGGAGCACCAACCCATTTCCTCCCTTACGCCATCCTGAGAGAGAGGAAAAGAAAAGAGGGGGAAAAGTCCCAGGAGGGGGGGGGAGAAGGGGCTTCTCCTCCTTTTTCTCTCTTTTTAAGTTCATCTACGCGAGCAAAATGAAAGGAAGGGGGGAAGGGGGACTCGGAAGAGGAAAAAGAGATTCTCTTCATGTCACTGCAGCTTTGTCGTGCGAAAGGGGAGAGAGGAAGAGTGGGGGAAAAGATTCAGGAGAAGGGAAGTTGAGATCTCCTTTTACTCGAACGTTACCACTCGAGCCGAGAAGAGAAGGAGGGAAAGGCCCAAGGGAGGAAGGAAAAAAAAAAAGAAAACCGTCGCCGCTCTGCTCCGGCTGCGTCGCTGGCGGCTGAAGAGAAAGAGGGGAGAGGGGGAAGAAAAAAAAAAAAAAAAGAGACCCACACGCCCTAAGATATCTTTTGTACTTCAGGGGAAAAAGAGGGAGGAGGGAATCGAGGGGGCGGTGCGGTTCTCTTCCCTCCCCTTTTTCTACTCCGGATGGAAGTGGGGGTGAGGGGGAAAAAGGCTCTCCAAGAAAGGGGAAAAAACCTCGACATGATGGTTTCGATAAATCCTGTTCTCCGACGAGGGGGAAAAAAGAGGGGTAGAATCGAAGGAAGGGAAAGAGGGGAGGAGACGAACTAGGTGTCCTCTTGAGTCCGCCGCGCGCCGGTGGCGCACAGAGGAAGAGGGAAAGGGAAGACGCGTCTGCGGAGGAGAAGAAAGGGAAAGAGGGCTGTTACCGCGGTCCCGGAGGGGAGGGGGAGAAAAAGGGGAGAAGAGGAAGAAAAGGGATGGGTCTGGTTTAGCCGCCCCCTCTTTCCGAAAGAGGGAGGAAAGAAAAGAGCCCTGAGGGGGAGAAGATTAAAAGAGAGCCTTTCTTCCTCCTCTCTCATTCCCCCTAAGAAGAGGCGAAAAATAAAAGGAAAGTCTCAATTACACCTTGCAAATTCGGAAAAAGGAAAAAAAGGCCCGAGATCTTTAATCATATTTCTTTCACTTCCACTGCAGGAGCAGTGGGGGGGGGAAAGGGGACCGAGAAAGGAAGTAGCGGAAAGGGATCGTGCTTGTTAATGATTTCACAGCTAGGCCATATGTCGGACATGGAAAGGAAAGGGGGGGGGAGAGGGAGAGGAGCAGGAAAAGGGGGGGAAGGAGAGAGAATACGCTCCTCTTACCCTAACCGGGTTCAAGCCTGTCAGATTACGGATCAAACAGAAGGGGGAGGAAAGGAAAAAGGTTTTTTTGTTTTTCCATTTTCATATGATCACAGGGAAAGGGGAGAGAGGACTGAGGAAAGAACTTGCTCCACCCCCTCCTCTCTGCTACCTGCAGGAGAAGGAAGGGGGGGGGGACTCAGGGAAGCACTTTCCTGGCCCTTAAGGGGGGGAAAAATCTAAGAGGAGGAAAAAGAGATTCGCGTCCGGCTACCTCCTCCCCCTTTTTCCTTCCCTTTCTCATCCTTCACGACGAGCAAGGAGGAAAAAACTTAAAGAGATACGTGGTTTCCCCTCTTCGGCCAGGAAAATCCTTGAAGAAGGGGGGAGAAAGAGGACACTGAAATCCGCCCGAACTTTGCCCATCCCCCTTGCGGGGGAGAAGGAGGGAAAAGGGAGAAAATCCAAAAAAAAAAGGGGGGACAAGGACTCTGTTATCAGTGTTTGCTTATACCCCGTGACTGGGAAGGGAAAAGAAGAGGAAAAAAAAATTCGGAAGGGGGGAAGGAGGGGACCTCATTTACTTTCTCCCACTCAGAATGAAGTGAAGGGGAAAAAACCGGAAGAGGAAAGGAGGTGTGCGCTACTTTTCCCTGTATTTAGCCTTTCCTTCAGGTGGGAAGAGGGGAAAGGAAAAAAAAAAGAAAGAAAGGAGAAAGGCGCAAAACCCGTATTTCCGGTCCCTCGCCCACGCCATGAAAAAAAAGAAGGGGACTAACCCAGGGAGAGGGGGATTAGGGAACTCCGACTGCTGTAACGGTCCTCCGGTACTGCTTTAACAGAAGAGGAAAGGAGGGGGAGAGGGAAAAGAAAGGGGAGAGGGACTACTCTACCGCTTTAGCCCTCCAAGGGGAGGGAGAAAAGAAGGAAGAGGGGGAAAAAGGCGGGGAGGAGGAAAGAGCTGCAGGCCAAGGGCTGTGGCTGTCTTCTCTCTCTCACTCCGCCGGCAAGCCCACGCAAGGGGGGGAAAGACGAAAGAGGGGGTTCCGCCGCCCCCCTCCCTCTCCTTCGCCATTCCATGCTGGAGAGAAGGAGGAAAAAAAGGGGGCCACAAAAAGAAAAGCCCCTACATTGCTTCACCGGGAAAGAAAGAGGAAAAGAGAAGAAAGGGGGGGGCGTGTTTGAGAGCGGAGCGGGAAAAAAAGGAGGAAAGCGCCGCCAAAGAGGGGAGGAGGGGGTTCTTCACCCTGTGGTTTTCTCCCTGATCTGTGGCGTAAGGGGGGGGAGAAGAAAAGGGAGGAAAAGAAACCGGTCCGTAGCCCTTTCACGCCAAGGCAGAGGAGAGAAAGGGGGGGAGACTACAGGAAAAGGGAAAGAGGAAGCCCATTTATCGCACTTCTTTTGTCTTGGAAGGGGAGAAAAAGGGAAAAAAGGAAAAAAAAAACCCCACAGGGGGGATAGAGGAAGAGTGACCTTCCCCTATCTTCCCCAATTCTTATTCATCCCTTCTCCCACCCTCTTCTACCTGACCATCGAGGTTGATGGAAGGAAAGGGGGAAAAAAAAAGGAAAGACCTTAAAAAAGGAGGTTGTTTCTCCCTCTACACCTTCTATGGACATTGAAAGAGAAAGAAAACTAGGAAAAAAGAAGAAAAGAACGGGCCCCCGTTTCTCGCGAACGAGCGACACGTCGTCGTGGAATAGGAGGAAAGGGAAAAGGTGCAGAGAGAAGGATGAGACGTACCCATAAGACTGCAAGCCTTCAGTCGGCCGCGTGAGTGCGGTGTGGCGCGGAGGGGGGGAGAAGGGGTCGTGAGAAAAGGAAAGGGAAGTGAAAATAAGACCGTCTGCCCATACGATTCCCTTCCGTTGCCGCTGCCCTCCTCCCCTGGAGGAGGGATAGAGGAGTGAGAAGGAGGAAGAAGAAAAACTTATTAGGAGGGGAAAAAAAGACGACAGGGGCGCTTTCATCTTCCCCTCCTTTCCTCTATTTTCCGCCTTTATGAGGTTAAAGGGGGCAGGGGGGGAAAGTGGGATGGAAAAAGAATTACCAACCCTTTCCTCTCCTCCACACCTCCTCCCCGCGGCAGAAAGGGAGAGAAAGGAGACCCAGGGGGGGGATCTCCCATAATTCTTCCTACCACTCTTTCCTACTACTTTTAATGAAAGAAGAAAAAGGGGGAAAAAAACCTCCGGGGAGGAAAGAGGGGGGAAATAAGAAAGTGGACCATTTCTTTCTTTCCTCCTTTATTCCATCCCTTTACGCGAGAAGGGGAAGGGAAGAGGAGGGGGGGAAAGGGGGAAAGAGGACTCAAAAAGAAGAGAACCAGATGGGTTCGTCTTGCATGTTCCCCTTTCCCTGCCATCAACCACTCTGGTACAGGTAGACGGGAGGGGGGGGGGGGGGAAAAAGGGGCATGGAGAAAAAGAAAAGAAGGCTCTGCCTTAACCGCTGACCTTTTGTGTCGGGTCGTACCTCGGAAGGAAAGGGGGAGCTAGGGAAAAGAAAGCGCGAGACCTTATTTGTAGGTTAACTCTCGGGAGGAAAGAAGAAGGAGAGAAGTGAACGGCTTCTCCCCCTCTATCTGTGAACTGATGGAAAGAAAAAAAAAAAAAAAAGAGGGGGGGAACCAAAGGAAAGGACGATACACTATTCTCCTTGCTTCGCTTTAGTAACCAGTTTCGGGTGGGGGGAGAGGGACGAGACGCATCGCCCGAAGATATCGTGTGACTCGGGGAAGAGGGATGAGGAAAGGAAAAGGTGAATCCCTTATTCCTTTTCTTTTAGGGGAGGAAAATAAGTGGAGGGACGCATGAAGGGGGAGGGAGGGAAACCTCTATTTATGTGTTTCGAGGAGAGGGTCAGCATTTCCAATGAAGAGAAAAGGAAAAAAGAAGGGGCCTGCAGATCGTCCTCACTCTGGTCGTCCTCCGAAAGAGGGGGGAGAAGGGGGCACAGGGAGGGGAGAAAAGAGGGAGTAGTCTCCTATCACCTCTTCTTTCTTCTAGGGAAAAAAGGGAAGGGGGAGGGGGGGGGGAGAGAAAGAACAAGCGGTCCCGTATGCTGTTACAGCAGGACCCGGGGGGAAAGGGGAGAAAGGAAAAGGGGAGGGGGAGGGGTTAATCCCCTCTTTTCCTCCATGCGGAGGAAGAGGAAGGAAATTTTGTGGGGGAGAGGAAGCCCATACTCCTTCTTCCTTTCCGGTGCGGGAGAAGGGGGGGGAAGGGAAGGGAGTCTTCTATCTTTATCAATCGAGGAAAGGGGGGGGAGAAAGGAAGGGGAAGAAAGGTCTTTCCACTCTCCTTCAGAAATGGGGAGGGTTTTAAGAAAAGGAAAGGGGGGGAGAACAAACACTGTATAACAGAGCCTGTCCCCTTCTTGTCTCCGCTGTCCGAGAGGAGGGAAAAGAAAAGGGGGAAAGGAGGGAAACATCCGCAGGGAAGAAGGGGAAGAGGAAGGATCAACGCAAGGGTCTTTCAAAGTTTCGGGCGGAGTTAAGGGAAGAGAGAGGGGGGTGTGGAGAAAAAGAAGGGGAAAACCTCTTGCTCAACCCACGTACTAGGAAGGTGGGGGTCTCCGGGGGGGAAAGGCTTAGCAGTGCCTTGCCATGTGGGGGGGAAGGAGAATAGAGAAAAAAGAAAGAAGAGAAAAGCAGCCGCCCGCATGGCAGTCCCTGCTAGCCTGCACGAAGAGAAGGAGGGAGGGGGGTTGGGAGGGGGGGGGGGGAAAAGAGGGAAAGGGGTCCATTGTCTGACACACCCGGAACGGGACTAATTTGTCCATTTACACTGAAGAAGGGGAAAGAAAAAAGGGAAGGATTGAAAAAGGAAAAAAGGGTCTTGGTGTACTGCCCGTGATCCATAAGCTCGGACCGGAGGAAAGAAGGGGAAAAGAGAGGGGGGGCTCGGGAGAGGAGGAGGAGGAGTGGACCGCTTGACTGGCGCCATCACGCTCCTGCCGTGACGTGAAAAGGAAGAGGAGGAAAAAAAAGGGTTTCCGGAAGCGGAAGAGCAGGCGTCTGGGGGCGGCAGAGCGATTCTAACGTCGCGCTCTGAAGCGGCGACCAAAAAAAATCAGGAAACTCTAGAGGGAAAAAGAAGGGCTGTAACGGCCGTTTTACCAGGACATGGGGGATGGGAAGGAGTAAAGGGAAAAAGGAAAGCTGCGGTGCCCTACCGCAGACCGTTTTCTCGGAGAAGAGGAAGTCAAGAGAAGACGGCCTTTTTCCTCCACCGGAGGGGAGAAAAAGGGTCTACTACAAGGAGGGGAGAAAGAAGCCGGCAATCCCACTCCATTTTCACATATACTTATCCGGAGGGGGAAAGGACCAAAGAAGAAAAGGGATGGCGCCAGTCATGCTGGAGCGCATTCGCGGCATGGGGAAAAGAGAGGGAGAGAGTTCAGAGGAAGAGCGGCCACCCTTTCGGCGATTCATCGGAAAGAAAAGAAAGAGGAGAGGGGCGCGAGAGAAGACCCCCCCCCCAAGACTCCATGGGAGAAAGGGAGGGGAGGGTGTTCTTCACCTGGTGGTTGATCTCCCTTATCGGGGGGGAGGAGGGGCTAAGGGGGAAACGGATAGCTCAACCGTTCCTTAGCCCTTTCCCTACCATCTTTATGGCAACCGAAAAGGGGGGGGGGAAGAGAAAAAAGGGATCAGAAATGAGAGCATCTTCGTTGGTCTTTTCTCTTTGCGCACAGCCGCGAGGGGGGAAGGAAGATCATTGAAGGAGTAAGATGAAAAGGACCCGAAGCGCCCAAGGCGGATGCCACCCTTCTCCCACCGCGCTTCTACCGGAAAGAGAGGGGGGGGGAGGGGACAAACCAAGAAGAAGGAGGAAAGGAGGTTGGTGCTTCCTCTCGATCACCTCGATTGAACATGCCCTCGGAGAGTCAACGGGGAAAGGACACCTGAAAGGAAGGGGGAAAAAGTGATCGCGAACTAGCCTACCACTTCTTCTTTTAAGATATTCTTTCCCTGTGTCGGAAGCAGAGGGGGAGGGGAAAAAAGGAAAAAAAAAAAGGAACTGCAGCCATCCAAGGTCTGCCTCGGTTAGTGCTGTGTGTCCGCGGGCCAGGGGGGAAAGGGGGGGGGGAAAAAAGAAGAAGTCCCAAAGAAAAAAGAAAGGGAAAAAAGCATACCGGCTGCCATCTATTCCCCGCCGGGCCGTCTGCCCGCCGCCACGGGAAGGTAGGGAAGAGAAAATCTAAAAGAAGAAGGGGGAAAGATGCATCCAGCCTACATTTGTCTCTTTCATCGGCCCTTCCGGGCAGAGGAGGGGGGGGGAAGGAGGGTGTGAAGGGGAGGGGGGGGGGGAAAATATGACAGGGTGCCCACTCTTACCACCTTTCCCGCCGCCACAGAGGAAGGGGGGGAAATTGACTTGCTGCGTCTCTTTTGCCGACTGGCCAGCCGGAGACGAAGAAAGGAAAAAATGCAATAAAAGAAGAGGAAAAAGGGCTCGACTACTTTCCCGACGACTTGTCAGGGGATAGGGGGAGGGGAGACGAAAGGGAAGGGGGAAGAAGGAGGTCCATCCCTGTGGACGCGTCTATTTCAATTGTCATCGCGGTGAGAGAGAGGGAGAAGGGGGACGAAAAAAGGGGAGGAGGTATTTCCCCCCCTTTCCCTCCAGCAACATCGCTTTTCCGTGAGAAGAGGGGGGGATTAAAAAGGAAGGGAAGAATACCCCCTCAGTCTCTTCCTACCTCTTGACCTGGTGGGGGAGGGAAAGAAGGAAAAAATGTGAAAAGAAGATCGCTCATTTCGACTTCCAGCTTTCGTTCAGGGAAAGGAAAAAAACCGCTGTTCGTGAACGGCTCCTGACCGGTGCGCCTATCCGGGGGAAGAGGAAAAAAGGCGCCACGATCATGGCGATCCACCACGTGGTGAGAAAAATAAAAGAAGGGGGACGGGACAAGTAGAGGGGTTTTTCTAATCGCGACCAAGAGAGGGGTTCGATGACATCTCCTACCGGTTTTCCGTATGAAGGGGAGGGGGGGGGGGAGGTTCTCTTCCTCCTCTTTGGCGACAGTCAATGGAGGGAAAAAAGGAAGAAAGATGTACCTTTCTCATCTCTTTCCTTTTTTGAGGAGGGAAAAGAAAAATAGGGGAGAGAGGGGGCGTATCCTTTGACAATTTCTTGGGATTGCCGAAACGTCAAAAAGAAGATGGTCTTCTCCTAACTAGGGGGGGGAGGACAGGCTTCCTTTTTCTGCACAGATTCGGAAGGAAACCTCCAAGCGCGATACAACCTCTTCTTTCTCATTTCCAAACAAAAAAGAGGGAGGACTCTAAAGGGAAGAAAAAAGAGGAGGGGAAAAGCCAGTCCCGGATACCTTTACTCCTTCCCTGATTTCCTTTACATCATTCCCCGGAGGGGCCGTTACACCTGAAGGGAGATAGAGGGAGGGAAAGAAAAGGAGGGTCGGCGTTGTCGCTATCCCTATCCTGGTGGCGAAGAGGGAAGACCAGAAAAAAGGGGAAAAAGAGGGGAAGGAAATTCTCAATACCCAGAGATGGAAGAGCATTCTCTTTGCGAAGGGGATAAGGGGGGGGGAGTGATGGCGCCAGTTCCATGCGGGGGGGAAAAGGGGCAGGGGAGGGAAGGGAAAAAACAGTCCCGGGGTATACGCAACACTGATACATAGCCTGGCCTCTGATGGATCACGCGGTCCGAGAGAAGGGGAAGCTAAGAAGAGAAAAAAAAAGGGGAGGGCAAGTTTCGGCTTATTCATTTTCAGATGGATCATGAGGGAAAGGGAAGAAGGGGAAAGAGAGGGGGAGAAAACACGTAACTCGCCTCTACCTTCATCTCATAGGTCTCCGGTAGCGCAGCGGAAGAAGGAGAATTAGGAAAAAAAAAAGGGGGGGGAGTAAAGATATATATTCTCCTTCCTCTAACCATCCTCCAAATTGCAGGGCAGTATAAGAATAAGAAAAAGAAAAACAGGGGAAGAAGGAGGGCCCAGTTCTCTCCTTTCCACCTTCCTTTATTTTCATGTATGAACACCCGGAAGGTGGAAAGAAGCCGCGAACCTTTGCCCAAGCCCTTGCTTTTGATCCGTCATCTTGACGGGAATGGAACCGGTGAGGGGGGAGGGAGTTGAGAGGGAGGGGGAAGAAGGGAAGCTCGACCGGATCCCAGCATGGGCCAGTCTCTGTTTATCATGTTTTCGTATACCCCGGGACTGGTAAAGGGACAGACAGAAAGGAGAAGGGCTGAGGGGGGGGGAGGGGGGAAAAATCACGCCCCGGCCCGTGACGTGGACCCGGACTATCTTCCGATCTGCAATACTTCCCTCGCTGCTCCTATCGAAGAAAAGAAGGAAAGGGGGATGGGGGAAAAAGAAAGGGAAAGGGGAGAAGGGGAGAATGTCGATTACTAACTTCTTCCTTAATCTTTCACCACCATTATCCGGGCTCGAGAAAAGGAATCGAAAAGGAAGGGTAACTTCCTCCTTTACTTCTGTAACGGCCAAAAGGGGAGGGAGGGGGGGGAAGCCTAAGGAAGAGAAAGGGGAGAGTTTTACCAGGCCTCTCGGGCCATAGCCGCAAAAAAAAACCCTCCAAAGGAAGAGGGGCCGCCCCCACCTTCTCGCTGCTGACCGAGGGGGACAGAGGGGGGGGGGGGAGTCGTATCTAAATCCTCCTTCAATCCCATGGGGGGGGGGGGGGGGGGGAAGAACTCGGGAGGGGGAAAGAGGGGAAACCCCGGCAGCGACTGCGCCAGTCCATTCGGATCTCATTCTTGCATCAATTCGGCGAGCACCAAAAAGGAAAGAGGGGGAAAAGAGCCCAAGGAAGACGTCCATAGCGTCACCCTGTCGTCTATTTCATCGAAGTCCACGATCGCTCGGGAGGGGGGCTCAAAAAAAAAAAGGAAAGGAGAAGAGCGCGACGGTTCGGATGTTGTTCTTCACCCGTTGGTGGAGATCCCTGGGGTTGGGAGAAAAAAAAAGGAAAGGAAAAGCGGATGGCACGCAACTGGACTACCGACCGTTCACGAAAAGAATGAGCGAAAAAAGAAGAGCGTTGACCGGCCCGAGGTCCGCCCCCACAGGTCAGGCGGTCAGCCAGAAAAGGAGGGAAAGGAGAAAAACGATCGCAAAAAAGAAGGAGGGGGGGAGGAAGAAAAGGGGAACATGCCCGACGCACCATCTTTCTATTTCTTCTGGCACCCTTTATTTAGGTCAGCTCAGAGCCGGGGGGAATCTATAGAGAAAAAGAAAGGGGAAAAAGGGATCACCTTCCCTTCATATCCGCTGCTCCTTCCTTTCCTCATCATAAACTGTCGGTCACCCGTGCTCGCGAAAGAAGAAGGAGGAGAAAAAAAAAAAGAAGGGGAAACGTCCTTTCAGCGTCGCCCACAACACTAGTTCCTCTAATTACAGGTCGTCGAGCAGAGGAGGCGCCGGGGGGAAAAAAAGAGGGGGGAAACCCCTGTCATCCTCAAAACCCCCCAGCCCACCAGACCTCTCTTCTTCTGCCACGAACCCACACAGAAAAGCACATGAAAAAAAGAAAAAGGGCCGGGAGGAAAAGGAGGAAGGGAGAAGA
>Ga0179593_1694939_pt1 | contig 10100 bp, 12 predicted proteins | sample CZODoug2_1_08_16_FD_185931 | JGI IMG/M metagenome (GOLD analysis project Ga0179593, IMG submission 185931) | Vadose zone soil fungal communities from Angelo Coast Range Reserve, California, USA - CZODoug2_1_08_16fungal (PacBio error correction) | ecosystem: Environmental > Terrestrial > Soil >...
CCTGCTAAGACTGAAGAAACGCATCATTTCTAAAGGGGAGGGGTAAAGAGGCAGAGGAATAGCCGTAATGGGGGCCAGGGCCCGGCCAAAAAAAGACGGGATCGGGGGAATATGCAAGAGCAGCACACCGAGGGAGGGATAACGGTCGCCGGATGGCGGAAAAGAAGGTCGTCCAGAAAATCGCGTCACAAAAATCTAGATGGAAAAAAGGAAGTCCGCCGGTCCGAAAGTGTGGGGGGAAGGAAACAAAACAGTCTCCATGGAGGAAAATTCGCCCACCGGGGAGGGGAAAAAAAGCGTAAGGCTCGGAAAGCAAAACTCTTCGGGCAGAGGGGGAGAAAAAATTCGTAATCGGGGGAAAAGACGAAAGAATCCGAGCTCTGTGAAGTCCATGATGAAACCGATAAAGCTGGGAGGAAAGAATCTCAGGCAGGATGTCTTTTCAAGGCGGGGTCAACGTTGATCGGAAAGTCCAGGGATCTGAAAGCTATTTAGCCCGTCTAGGTAGGTCCAGAGGGTTGACGAAGCGAACATGAACCGGAAGGTGAGCGGCAGAGAAATGCCTTGATCGGGGGGGGGGGGGGGGTTCACAGGGTGACGGTCATAGGTCAAGGAAGCTCGGGCAATAAATGAAGACGGGGCTATGCGGTTTGAAAAAAAGAAATGGGGATCCGTTGCGGAGTTTATGCTTTTGGAATCCGGGGGGGTCTAGGGGCTCACAAAGAGGGCTCCACTCACCCCAGAGGAAGGAACGGCAGGGGGGGAATTGAGGCCAGATTATAAAGAAGAAGCTCAACAGGGGGAATTCTTTCAGGGGAAATCCGCACGGGTGGAAACCAATATTCCCGAAACAGGACAGTCATGCAGTGTTTCGCGTCGAGGAGTCACGTTCCTTGGCTTGCGAGCCTGAGTGTTAGGCTGCTCGGCAATTCCTACATCAAAGGTATAGTTGGTCGGCAAGGATGGGGAAAATCCACTGTCTCTAGGGCAAAAGATGGACCGGAAACTCAGTAGGAAGAGAAAACTTTTTTGAAATATAAAAGGGATCCTGGCCTCTTTTTTATTAAGTCACGGACGGGACACAGGGAACCCGCCACATAAGAAGGGTCCTGGTGTGCTATATTTCGGACCCTTCGGGAATTAATAGGCCGGTTGCGTGACATACTATATCGGAGGTTTTCTATGTCTTCCGAAAATCGAAAAAAGCTCTCCTGAATCTAGTTTAATGCAGAAGGATTGTAGGCGACAAGCCCGGGAATGGTAATCAACACAAAAAGGATGATATCTGAGGTTCGTTTGCCGCAAGCAATGAGGAAAAAAAATGTCGAACTAGTAGGCCGTAGGCCAGTAAGAACAAAAGGGGAAGTTGTCTCTCCCATAATGGAATTGAAGAGGGGGGGGGAGAAAAACCGCGTCGACCAAGACCCCTTAAAATCCTCCAGTATGGGGGGAGTGAAATAGAGGGAAAAGAAAATTGGCGCCCGGAAGGGGGGGAGCTCGACAAGGGAAACGCAAAGAAAAAAGGATGAATTTTGTTGCGCTATGGGCGGCCTCTCCATCCGGCCTCACCAAATGTCGCGCAAAAAGGGGTCGGAGATCGGGAGCAGAAGTGAGTACTTGAGGACCGCCTTGCGATTTGACGATTGGGCGTCGCGCGTTGAACGACACGGAGGGGGGGCGCCGGCGGAAACGCTTGCATGGCGAGGACGGGAAAAATCTTGTCGTCCGGGGAGGGAAATATGTTTCGGAATGGGATAAAACTCCGGGGGCCGGCTCTACACAAGTAGAGACGCCCTGGTTCAATATAGGGGGAAGGACGTGGGGAGGAGGGACTACTCGACATAGGTGGTTTAAGGGGTTGTGGAAAGGGGGGGGGGGGGGAGGCATCTCGTCCAGAACGAGCGCCATGGCCAAACTATGGAGGGAGGAAGGGGAAATCAGTGCATGGGCCTTATCCAGGAACGCAGGGCGGAGCTGTTTGTACGGGTTCTGAGGGGGGTGGGGGGAAGGTTTGCATGACAAGGGGGGGAATCCTAAAAATGAAAAGAAGAAAGGGAGAGAAGGATAGTGAAACAAATCGGTGATAGGGGGGAACGATGGCAAATCGGCGGAAAAAGAAGTCAAGCGACGCAAAAAGCTGAGTTACGCATAAAGAAGCGAACCGAGCATGGGTGGGGGGGGTCCGAAGGCAAGCGGACACCCTAAGAGCGGGGCTTCACGGGGGGAAAACAAAAGAAGAGAGGGAAAACGGGTCTATCATCACGGTTCCCCTAGGCAGTCTCTTAGGATGGAAGAATATGGTTTAATCACCAGCCTAGAAGAGTAGAAAAAAAAAAAAGAAGTTGGTCTCCGCGTTTAAGGGGTCGTCGGCCGTAACTAGGGGAGGGGGTTAGCGGTTGCTCGATCGGGAAAAGGGGTCTAAAAAGAATATCCCGATGTCACGATCAGACTCTGAAAGGGCATGGTGGGGGTGAAGCTGAGATAGGGGGGGGCTTTTGGGGGGGAAGCGGCGATAACATCTCTCAACAAAAGAGGAGGGGGGAGGATATGGATTCCCGCGGGAAACGTCGAGGAAAAAAAGGTCGAGGGAGATTAATTTCTGATCGTTCCATCGTATATGCGTGGTGTGATAAACTCCTGCGATCGGGAAACGTCAAAATTAAAAAAAAAAGCATAGGGACCCGACCAAAGACCCCGCGGCTTAACCATATTTCGCCAAAGCATAGATACCAAGAGTTCATCCCAAGGGAAGGCGAATCCCGAGGTTTTGCAAGTCCGTGGAGCTGCCAGTCTCCGGATGTGAAAATCGACCCAGCGATTAGTGAAGCTTCTAACGAAAAAGGAGGGGGAACACTTCTCGGGCGAAAAAAAAAGAAGATGTCAGGCGGCCGCGCAATGAACGACCACGACTTTGGGGGGCAAAATGCAGAGAAGTCGGTAGTTTGCGCCATTCAGTGGGAGAAAAAACGATGGGTTCCATAGTTTTGCTAGTATCGGCAAATGCTTAGAAAGAGGGAAAAGGGAGTAAAGACACATGATGAACAAAGAACAAGCGCGGGCAAGCGCCTAACGGAAAAGGGGAAACTCAGACATTTCTCGTCGGCATGTCAAAAACCCGACACAACACCAATACCAGAGCGTGCTTATAAAAAAGAACGGAACGAACACGGCGTTTTTAAAAAAACCAAACGGGACCATATGATGTCACCTAGTCGAGAGTCGACGAAGAAGACTTCTCAACATGGACGAGGGGGGGGGGGACGTTCAGGTGAGCAGGAAAAGGAGGGACTCCCACTGACGGACGAATCTAGTGCGACCAAGACGTTGGGGAAAGCTCTGAAGAGCGACCAGTTGTGCAGGCGTCTCCTACCGGGGGGGGCGCAATCTTTTCCGGGGAATAGTCGGGGACAGTCAGTCACAATCGGAACTTTAAAAGAATCTCGGCAAACCCGATCCGCCGACTGGACTCCGATCTTGCCCGAGGCATGCCAGTCAGAAAGAAGATTAAGAAGAAAAAAAGGAACGCAAACCTCGGATCGGGTCCGGCCGCGGCTTGTAGAGAATCAACCGTGCGCGGCCATGCAAGACTTTGTCGAGAGGGACAAGACGAAGAGCGGACGAAGAAAATGAGGAGGACTTAAAACTTGTTTGAGAGGGGGTAACCAAGGAAAGCCAAAGGGGGACGACAGGCAAAAAGTGCATGTTTCTTATAATCGGAAAAGGCGATGCGGAGCGAACGCTGGCCGAAGGGGAGAGACAAAGCCAACTTCTATCTCATCGGGGGGCCTGAAAAAGTGCCGGAACGGAGGATCGAAACATGCAGTTAACAAGCGGCTGAAAGATCGAACTTTGGAGAAGGAAAGAAAAAAGATCCAATTCCGACGATGCTTCACCGTCACGAGGGGCGGGAACGAATTTCCGAGCAGTGGACAAAAAATTCTCGACAGGAACGGCTGGAGAAATTGAGAGAGTCAATGGGGTCAATATTTCAACTTCGAAGAAGCGTACCCATCACGGCTTAATTAATTCGAGGGTCTATCCATACCAACGTGGTGGAGTAAGCATGACAGGTCTTTGTGAAGTTAAGGGAAAGGCCATAAGCTCAGAAAAGGGACGGGCTCACCTATGGGTGAGCACCCGGCGGGAGAATGGCGCCGAAGGAGAGTCAGGGAAACGAGAGGGCAGCAAGATATGAAATTACACGTGGTCGGGAAAAAACGCGCTAAAACTGTCATTACTGGAGAAGGAGGGAAGGATATTGGGGATCGAGAAAAATGGTTTTTGGGCGAAAAAAAGACAGATGGGAAAGTAGAGGTCTGGGTATCAAAGTAAAATCCACTTCAGACCGAGGAAAGGGTGGTTCGGGACTCGGAGAAAGGGGAACGAGAAGACCTATTCTCCTTATTGGAGAAATCGAGGCACGAATGGGAAGAAACATGAAAGCATCTAAAGGGGGGAAGGCGTAAGTTCCTGCGCGCGGAAAAGACTAGTGCAAAAGCTGCAGATCAAATTTCAATAGGAGTTAGCAGAGGCAAAGCATTCCTGGCAAAAGTGGAGGCGAGCATACGGCCCCAAGAGGGGAAAGGACCGACAAGAGAACGAAGCCTAGCGTTTCAGATCGGAAAGAGGGGGGACTGATCGAGGGTGGGGGAATTGGCTACCAGAGGAGAAAGCTCCTGCCTGGGCGGATATCAGGGAATCCGGGGATCATGTCCGAGCCTCAGCGGGAACGTCGAAAATAGAAAGAAGTGATTCCTACAGGTGGTTCGCAAGACCGGCAGTACGAACCAGACGCCTTTGTCGCTTTGACAGGGAAACGGGCCTCTCGGGTGGTGAAGTCCGAACTCCAAAAACGCAAGGCAGAATTGATTTGGCGTGAGATCGGACGTGGGAATCTATTTTGGGGGGGGGAGAAGTCGGGAAGAAACTTCTGAGGGTAAAGAATCAACGCAAGGAGGGCTATTACCCACGAGGGGAGACATACGCGCGTGCGGGCAGCGGCGCTCGGTGATTAAAACCGCCGGGAGAAATTTCCTATGGAAAAACGGGCGTCCAGGAAAACAAGTGAGATGCTGCGTTCTGAAGTCGAGGCAAAGAAAAAAGAGATAACAAAACAACAACAACGGAGTATTAGTAAAAGGATCAACAGAGGAAGAAGAACGAAGACATTTGATAACTTTCGCGGGGCTGAAGCCGGAGGGAAATAAAGAGAAAAAGAAAAAGGGAATCGGAGGCGCTGGCCCAAAAAAGGAAGGAAAGTAGGTGTATCTTCCTCGCAAAAAGCGGGCTGAGATGCGTACGCCGCGTGTAGAGGGAAAAAGGGAATGAAATCGCGTACAACCGGGGCGATAATCGACTGCCCAAAAAAAAAGAAAGGGGCGAATTTACGATGAATCGGTGAAGGAATTAAAAATAACGAAGGGGACTATCATTTGGAAACGGCGACACGGCGTCGGGATCAGGGGGTCAGGACCAGTCTTTGCGAAACCTTTAGCAAAAGGCTTGGCAATCTTCAGGAATCTCGACGGAAAAGAGGCTCGGGGGAGTCCATGAGGGGAACCTAATACAATAACCGAAGACCTTCCAAGAAGGCAATTGCATGCTCCTCTCCTGGATTCAAAAAGAAAAAAAAAGGGGATCAGGGAAGTCGGGGAGAGGAAAAAGCGGATGACGGGGATTTGGGCGCGGAGCGCGTTGGGGAGGTATTAATGATGATCCGGAGCGGCTCAAGTAATCATTGACAGGGGGCCCAGTTGCACTCATATGTATCTCTCATGTCCGGAGAAGTGTGCCGCCTTCAGCTGAGGAGTGGGGTGACATACCAGTCAATTCAGAATGCGAGAGAACTTTATGACCTTGGGGGCCGCAACGGAGGCGGAACGCTCTCAGGGGAGAAAACCGGCACTCGTCGGTCAACGTGGAGAAAGACCCCTCTGATAGAATATTCAATCATGGAAGGAGTAGACGACGAAAAGGGGACAGAACCAAGAAGAACGCCTCCCGGATAAGTTGGGTTTGGTTTCGATGTATACTGATCGGGGAGTCGTGGAAAACTCGAAGATACGTTTGATGGTGAGGAGAATCGGCGGGTACAGGCCAATAGGTGTATCTCCGGGGAATAGTGATGAAATCATGTCCCTGGGGGAACCCGACCACGGTGAAATATGGGGGGGGGTTGAGGTGTAAAGGCTGGTTCATTTATCCTCTGGAAGAGGGCAAGGAGAATTCACGCCGAATGAAAGGCAGCGCGCCTCATCCAAAGAAGGCCGTCCAGGGAGAGAAATTTCTTACAAGCGTCTTTCCAGGGTGTTAAAGGAAGGAAGCTTCGTAAAATGGGCGTTCGGGAAACAAATCTCGTATTCAAGGCGAGGAAATAAGAAATCCGAGACTTCAGGCAAAATGTATCGACTTTGCGCAGAAGAATAAACCGGGCCAGAGGACTCGGTATGGCCGTAGGGACGAGGACTAAACCGAACTTTTGTCTTGGTTCGTCTCGTAAAGGGGATGTTGGGAGTTGGTTTTGAAATAACCTATTCGACCGAAAGAAGGGAGTCATCAAGGGAGGGATCGTAAAAAGGAAGGACGGGATCTCTGACCCCGGAGGCCGCGCAAAATACGAAAGAGCCGTCAAACTAGGTTGGGCTCGCAGGGGCTGAATCTGAACTCTAAACTCTCGCCTGTGCTCATCTTTTGAGAGGATCACGGGGGGGGGTCAGACTCAGGCGCTCTCTGGAGCGCGGGGCCTTAAAAACTGGCGAATGTTGACTAATTGTGAGGTGAGGTCCGCGTCGAAACTTTCGCAAGGGGGACGGAAGAAAGGGTCAGGGGGTCGTCCGATCCATGGGAGTTGGTCGGGTAACGGATTGGCACCAAGGCCCGCAAGGGTTCCTCCGGAGATACACCCAAAGAAGGAAAGAAGGTGGTCCCTTTTCCGGAAGGAGGAGTTATACTCTTCGCGCAGTAGGAAAGGGCGGGGGGTTGTTGGGAAATAGTTGGGGAGAACTCGTCAGTCGGGCCAAGAACCACAGCGTCCAAAATATTGAGGTCGTGGGAGCGGAACCAATGGTGCTTGTTCAGCAAAAACTGGGGAGAAGAGGGGGGTTACGGTCCTTGAGTTCAGAGGGGGGCAGAAAAATTCAGCCTGGATAAGCATGGCCCGAAGGACACACCAGAAGTTTCTATTGGGGGAGAAAAAAACTTAAAGAGGGGCAATCCAACCTAAGTCTAAGGCAGCGATGGGGAAAAGGAGTTTAACGGTATGCGGAGCAAGGATGGGGCGAAGGCGGGTGTGAAAGGAGGTCAATAGCGGGAAGTGGGGACACGGATTTTCAACAACGAGCGGCGGAAAATGGCGCTCACGACGCCACGGAGCGAGAGGGCTCGTCTTCTGCTCAGGGGTGGCAGCAGGCCATCGGTGGCGCAGAGGGGGGGGCGTGGAGGGGGGGGATAAAAGTGAGGGGGGGAAGGGAGGACCGGATATTGCCGGTAGTTTCTCAAGCGAAATTCACGATCAGGAAAGAGATCAGGACGAAAGTTTTGAGACGTCGGCTTGAGAGGAAAGAGGAAGACCTCGCGAAAAAAAGACAAACACAAGGAGGGGAGTAATAGATGAGAACGTCAAAGCCGTCTCCGAAAATAAATCGCTGAGATGAAGGTCGATCGTGACCTCGGGATATGGCATTGGTAAACGCAAGATCGGAGCCAAAGCCTTTCCCGAAAAAGAAGAAGGGGGGGGGAAAGCGGGAATCACTAACCCACCGTCAGAAAACGAGGGCCCAGAGCCTCGCATCTGCTTGATGAAACACAATAGGATCAAAAGAAGAGCCGAATACGGAAAAGGCTTTTTTCCCGCTCCCGAAAGGGACGAACCCGAAAAGGGGTCGTTAAAGCAGGGCCCCAAGCCGGGAAAGATGGAACGCCTTCGACCTCGCCGTCGAAAGCTCGTGCGCAGGGGTCAAGGGGAGACACAAGGGTTGAAAATCGGGAGGAAAGGAATGTCGTGGGGGTCGACATCTTCTCCATGAAACGTTGGGGGGAATAAAAAAGGGGGGGTTTCAAAGTTTTTTGGAAAATGCTGATAAACGGGGGCCTTGCCGGGGAGACCCCCAAGGAAAACTAACCGTCAACCCAGCTTAAAAAAGAAAAAAAAAGGCGGGGATCAAGAAAAAAAGTCTCGTTCGGCAGCAAGCCCCCGCAATACCTGCGCGTTGCGGTATGGAACGACCGATAGATTAGGGGGGACGGAGCCCCAACCCCCACACAAGATGGAAGGACATCCAGAAGGGTCCTCTCATTCTCATCAAGAGAAACAGAAAAGGAGAAACGTATCCTGCTACGTCATTTCAGCAAACGTCTGCAAACGAACCGAAACAAAGGACAAACGATTTCCAAAGAGAGGGGGAGGAAAAACAATTGAAGTCCCGCCAGGGAACCGGGCCTAAGCGGACCGCTCCTACGCCATCGCCCAGCAACTTTAAGGACGAAAGACATCTAAAGCGCCGACCGACCCTCTGGAAACGCTACCATCGAAGCAAGGGAGAAGGGCGAAAAAAAAGGAAAGAAACCTCTATCAAGTGCCGGTGCGTCAAGATATCACGGCTGTTCGCGCAATGGGAAGCGAAAATTGTCGCGATGTCACGAACGAAGCCGAGGCTGAAAGAATGGACTGGAGGGGATTAAAGTTCTTGGACGCGGGAAACAGAAACGAACTTTAATTGGAAGAAATTACAAAAAATGCTTTATTCTCGACCATACAAAGAGAGGCGAAACTGTTCCGAAAGCGAAGGCTGACCGTCTATATCAAGAAGGGTGCCGGGTGAAAGATAGGGACGCGGGAAAAAGGGGGAGAGGAAATAAATGTCAAGGCGTCGCCGGGGGGAGAACCGAACCCGCGCCGTAAACTATCATCTTACTGGCCAGGAAGAGAGTCGCATGTCCTGAAGAGGATCTCAGGACCAGTCCTTCGGCCCTTGAAGGCGCGCTGGGAAAAAGGTCAAGGCATTAATCCTCGACAGAGGAAAGACACCGGTCTTCCATGAAGGCGCTGGGGTTCGCGGGCTCAAAATCACAAAGTGGCATTTAGGCAATGAAAGTGTTCGGTTTATACGGGGTCGTGAACTCTAAAAAAAGCCAGGCTAAAAACCTAGGTGCGAACTATAAAGAGGGCAGCCTCATTGACATCGAAAGACTACCTCGGGACGGGACACGAGCTGAACAATTACACAGTGAAGGAAAAAAAAGGGACTGATCAAGATGGGCGGGGCGGGTAAAGTGGGGAGAGACTCAAAATGTTTTTTCGTCGGACTTCTCATGTGACATCAAAGAAGGTTCCAGACGGGTCAACCCACACTGCAGGTGACCAGAAAGAGTGGGCATGGATCCGGGGACGGTGTGAAAGAGAAGGGAGGGGGACTTATCAACAAGTTCCGCTCTCGCCAATCTGCGCATTAAGGGGATCAAACCGCACTCAGGCAGACGTCATTCGGAGTGAAGCAGTTCTCGGGACCGAGACACAGGTGTACCCAGATCATCGGTCCATCCTGAGCAAGGGGCAGGGGGCTCAATCTGGAGGTGCGCAAGAAGATAATCACCGCGCGAGGGCGGAACCCTCCCCGATACACAACGGCCTCAAAAAAAGGGGAAGAGCTCTCGGGTCCGTGCGGTTGTCTACAAAGCGAAAGCGCAAAAAAAAAAAGTTTTGCCGATAAGGTAAGCTTTATGGCCATCATGGCATGAGACTATATTTGATTACGGCGCTGACGAACTAGAAGACTGAACGAGGGCCGGTCAAGGGCGCAGAACTGAACGCCTCTTAAGAAATAACCCGCGCCGTGTCGCCTTTTCCAGGCTCAAGTCCCCCGAGAGGGGTTGAGCAATTCCGCGCCTGAAAAGAGGGCGCAGGACAGTTGGGTCATGGAGTTGGAGGGGGCTCGAGGTAGGGAAAAACTGGAAAGCATCCGCGGCTCCTCATCTCACCGCGGTAGTAAGAGGACACTAAGAAGCACGCGTAGTTTGGGTGCAGAAAAGAGGAACGGCAGTTCTATCCTATGGCCCTAAACACCGAAAACATTTACTCCAATTTCTTCTGGCTGAAGGAGCAG
>Ga0179593_1304188_pt1 | contig 10099 bp, 11 predicted proteins | sample CZODoug2_1_08_16_FD_185931 | JGI IMG/M metagenome (GOLD analysis project Ga0179593, IMG submission 185931) | Vadose zone soil fungal communities from Angelo Coast Range Reserve, California, USA - CZODoug2_1_08_16fungal (PacBio error correction) | ecosystem: Environmental > Terrestrial > Soil >...
GCGGGAGACAGCATCCTCTTTGGCATAGACAAAAAAGGGGGAAGGCTGGCCAATACTGAAGTGGCGCGAAAAGAGAAACTCAAGAAAAGAAAAGGACCAAGAAACCGCAAGAGAGAGAAAAACAAAAACGGAGGAGAAAGGAAAAAAGATGGCGGTTGCGAGTGGGTCTGGAGTTAGATCGACAAAGGGCAGGAAAGGAGTACGGCCGTGGCTTTGAAGGAGGAGGTGTCGATGCCCCGGGTGGTCTGAATCGAGAGAGAAAGAGAAAAGGTCATAGGTACGCCTATTGTGAGCCGCAAGAGAATGTTAGGAAAAACAAGATGAGCGGATCACTTACTTGGGAGAAGAAAAAGTTGGTTCAGGTGAAGGAATACATAAATGGTATCTGGTCTCAACGAGTGGGGGTAGAAAAAACGTCGGGATAAAAGGGAAAATCGCAAGAGAAAATATGAAGGGCTATGGGGGTCTGCCACCGCGCTCAGAACTTCGTGTGAAGGAGGGGAGAAAATTGCGAAGCTGGGAAAAAAAGCTTAGCAATGAGGGAAGGAGATAAGGGAAAAGCTGGTCCTAACACAAGGCAACGCCAAAGCGCACAAATAAAGCCTGTTGGTAGGGGGAGGAGAAGGGAAAACCGAGGGATAAATACTTTTTTCAGCAGAGGATCATTTTGAAGAGACAGCGCAGGACCCGCCAAAGGGGGGGGGCAAGAAAGATAGGTCAAGGGTTTGGGCGAGTCCTAACAAACGCCATTTCGCAGTAGGAAAAAGGAGTCGACCGGAAAAGGGGGTGGCGTGATGATGTAGGGAGAACATAAAAGAAAGATGAAAAGAAAAAAGAAGGGTGTGGAGGGTAACGTTCAGGGGAACGGCAAGGAGGGGGCGGGGCGAGATACTATCAGAATTCCATAGAAACCTGCAGAATCCAAAAAACTTCTGGGGTTCGTTTCTTAGGGACTGGAGGGACGAAAAAAGGGGAAAACGGGTAAAAGAACAAGCAAAATGGGAAGGAGGTAATTGTGAATGGCAGTACCCTCCCCTTCGGCAAAAAAGTGAAGATGGTCAAGATACTACTTATTACACAGTAACATGCAGGGGAAGAAAAAACGGCGAACCTATTCAAAAAGACGACCGGGCAAGTGGTAGGTGGGCGCAATCAGCGAGTGCGTATAAAGAAAGGTTTTGGGGTGTGGGTTTTGGGGGGGTGTGGGGTTGGGGGGTGGGTGGGGTTTACGCACGAGCACGATCAGTGGAGGAAGGACGATCACACCACCCATTACAGGAAGGGTTGAAAATCATCTCCCTCCCTAGGGTAAACGGGCAAAGGGTGTGGAACGTTCGAAAAAATGCAGGAACATAACATGAAAATTGGGGATGGAAAGGGAAGGAAAAACTACTGAATTAAGGACAACAAAAACAAGAAAGACCACGAGACCACAGCGATTAGGAAGAAACGAAAAACCGGGATGCACGACGTCGATGTTGAAGAGAGAAAGCGTCATCACTTTGGGCCCGGGCCTGCAACGATGTGAGGCAATTGCTGGAGCTTGGGTTTGCGAAGAAAGAAGCGGTCTAAAGTCAGAAGTTAACGAAAGTATTGTGAATGAAGCCGCATGATTTTCCAGCCGGGCAGAGAACGACGGACCACGGCACCTAAGAAGGAAGCGTGAGCACCTAGGGGGGAAGTAGGGACCTGACGGTGGCAAAAACGGGGTTCGGATAGAGAAGGGAGGTAAGTCCGGGGGTGCGGGAGGGGGGGGCAAAAAGGATTGCCTCTGAGGTTAAGAGTCGGGGAAAAAGAACAAGAGGAGGGCCAGAGAGGGAATAATGACAATGAAACGGTTCAGGAGAATGAAGGACGGCCCATTACAAGTACTAGAGCGGATAAGGTGTATGGAGGTTAATTAAAAAGGAGGGGGGGGCGGCGATTCCACCTTGCCGCTACTAGACGGGGGGGGGGGGGGGGATTATCCATACTACTCAGTTCAGGAGGTCCTGATTGGGGCGTTTGAATTTCCAGCATGGAAAAAAAAGCATGATCAAAGGCGAAACGTCTACAAAGGCAAAAAGAGCGGTTCGAACGGGAGAACCAGACTTCTCGTCTGATAACTGGGGAATGAACGAAAGCCTCAATAGGAAAACGGGAATTCCAAGTGGAAGGAAGAAGGAGAAAAAAAACCATCTGGAAATGAGACCAACAGGCAAGGGGAAATAGGCTAGAAAAGAGCTCTGGCACGTTTGGACTCCATTGACAGAAAAACTACCGCGACGATACTAATCACGAGGGTCGCTCTAAAAAACCGTAAGTAGTCTTAAAAAGAGAGAGAAAAGCGAACAAAAATGTTTCGATCAGGTCGTAGGGAAAAAAAAAAGGGTAAGGCAAAGAGAGGGAGTCCGAGCGATTCCTTCTGGGGATGGGAATAAAAGGAGCAGAGAAGGTTTTTTCGAAACGGAGGGCAATCCATCTCTGAAGGGTCTTTAGCAAAGATTGATCTGCGGAACGAAAGTCATAACCGAGAAAGCAAGTATGACAAGAGTGGATGAAATTAGAAACTCCAGCGGGTGACTGTAAAAAAAGGATGAGGGGGCGCTGCTTTTTTCAGGCAGATTCAAACATAAGCTTGAGGAGTCAAAACAAAGGGAAAAAATGGATCGTAAACAGATGGATGGCAGGACCGTTACAAAAAAAGTTCGCCGGAAAAAAATTGACATCTCATCCTGGGCTCAAAACAGATGCTCTGCCACGACATACACCAGCGGAAAAGAGAAGGAGATGTCCAGGGGAGGGCGAAACTAACTGAATACCCGTTAATATGAAGAATGCCTCGCTGGAATTGGTCCGAAAGAGGGGGACTGTTCCTTCCGCCAGAAAAACGACAAACCACAGAATAAAACGATCAACGAAAGGGGCAAAAGCAGGGAGAAAAAAAAATTAATGGAAGACCTCTTTTCACGGAGAGGGTGGCCCCGATCTGGACAGGCCTTCAGCGATGAATAAGGATCTGGCGGAAATGAACAATAATGGGAAAGCCACCGGTATCGCTTCTGGAGAAAGACCACACGCACAGGGGACAACCTAGGGCAATGGAAAGGAACCGAAAACGTAAAGAAGCGCAGTGCGTTACTCCTTGCGTTCTTACGGCCAGCCATCGCAAGTGGAGTTTGGTTGAGAAGTCTGGGGAAAAGAGCGGTCAAAAGGGGACAGAAAAGCCCTGTGGACGGCCGGGGCAAGGGCCAGCGTTCCGAGCCGGAAAAAAAAAAAAAAGTTGAATATAGGGAGTGCAGCGGGGAAGGTAAAAAAAAAAGGGTGGACTTTAAAAGGGAAAATTGTTTTTTGAAGAAGGGGGAATCATGAAAGGGGGCTTCCGTCTTTAAAAATCTATACAAAGAGGAAAGCGGCGATACGAGCCACACCCCATTGCAGCCGGCTGAAATCGATGTTCCCTTTCAGAATATCTGTAAAGGGGGGGCCAGGTAACTAACGCGTGAAGGTATAAGCAGGTATAAAAGGGGCTTTCCAATAATGCGACCCTTCAAGGGGGTCCGATAGGATGAAGGACGATAGTCTGTCTTTCGAAGAAATAGAAGAAGAACTCATCCTAAAGAACGCGCGAAACCCAGATTGAAGGTGGGCTAACATTTTGGAAAAAGTTGGAAATTTAGAGAAGGAGATCGCAAAATCTGACGGGGGTGGGTAAAGGTTCGGCGCAATAAAGCACCAGCGTAATTGGAGGACGAGAGAGGGGGTAGCATACCTCCTTAATAAATGCCAAAAAGGGAAGACGGGTAGATAACGTCGAGCGAAAAGGGCTGTGGGTGAGCACTTCGCAAAACTGGCATAGTCTTAAAGAAAAATCATGTGGGTGTACGTGCGCTTGTTCAGTAAAAAGACAAGGCAACGTATGGTCTTCCAAGCGAGGCGACGCCAAGCAAAGTGGGAGGTGGAGGGGAGAATGGGTTATTCTCGGAGCCCGAGGTTGAAATCGCGACTTTGTGTAAGATGAGGGATCTCAATCGCGAACTGTCGGCAAGAAAAGAGAAAGGGCACGCGCAGATCCCCAGATCATTCTTGGGGGGGAGTGGGGGAGAAAAAAAAAGACCTTGCAAGCCTAAAGAGGATATCTAAACGCAGAGACGGGACAGATGTTCAAAAGAAAGAAAGCCTGGGAGTCGCCAAAGTCCTAAGACTCTGAAAAGTTGAGTTGGAATACTATAACGTCTGAGCACGGATAGAAAAAGCGAGGAAAAGCTGGCGGCGGATGAAACGAGAGCTGAAGAAACAAAACAAAAAGCATGCGAACACAGGAAGAGGAAAACACGCGGATTAAGAGGGAGGGCAGCAGATAAACGTCCCAACAGAGAAAACGGAAAAACCATGATGAAAAAAAAAAAAAAGGGAGGAAAAATAGGCGGGGAGGGACTGGGTCGGGGCAAAGCTTAAATAGAGTTAAGGCGTCCGTTCAGATTCTTGGAATCAAACCGGTCTGGATGGGTCTACCTAGGAGGGGCAAAGAATCGCCGCTCGTAGAAAAAAAAGGGGGTGCCCCCTCCAGTTTAGAAGGAACGCAATAGGGGCTTGAGATCAGGAAGGGGGGCGAGAGTGGCATGGGAGAGAGCTAAAGGTCAAAATAATTTGAGACTTACCGTTAAACAACTGTACTGGGGGGGGGGAAACCGTGCTGCGATGGCGATTCGTGATCAAAAAAAAGGGGGGGGGGATTTTAGGTGTGACAGTTCAAGCGGAAAAAGCCGACGTGCCAGGGAGAGGTCAAATCGCATCAACAAGGGAGAACGCAAAAGAAAGACAAAAAAGCCGCTGTTTTGGGGTTGATGAGAAAAGAAGTTAGATACAAATGGGGAATAAATCTATCCTCTTAACCGGGAAAACCATTGGACGGAACAGGAGAGGGTTTGCAATGTTGGGAGGGGGCATCAAATCCGTTGCTAGGAGGACGATTCGAAAGGACCTTGCTGGCTGAATTTTTGGGGAAAAAGAAAAAGAGAGAACGAATGAAATTCCTAAAAAAGGGGGTGTTTTGTCGTTCCGGAGAGAAAAAGTCGGAAAAGTTGTACTAGAAGAGCCCTAGAACCTGGTTTTCAGCACTCCGGGTGGAGCGGGGAAATGAAGGGAGAGGGGGAATGATTTACCCCTAGCGCGTCGAGGGGAAAATGACGGTCGGGGGGCTGTCCAAGCCAATCCCCTTCTGATACACCAGGGGGGCCATTTGTTCAGCGGATAGGGAGGGAAAAGGAGATAGTTGGATACCAGGGAATCCTCGGGTAAACCCAATCAAAAAATAAAAAAAAAGGTGCAGAAATTGCACAGATTTGAGGAGGATCAATTGGGGGGGTAGCCGATAAAAAAAGTATGGCTTTCCTTCAAGGGGGGGGGGGGGGAAGCAACCAAGAACCGGCAAAAAGTGTTCAAAAGAACATCATTTGTGTTGGGGGAAAAAAAACATCAAAAAAATTGGAAACAGTCAAGAGTTGGAAATGGGAGGGCTCATGAACCAGCAGTAAAAGGGGAAAGGTAAAATATTCAAGGGACAAGGACGACTTATGGGAACTCGCTGATACAAACTAAAAAAAGGAAAAAAAAAGTAAAGAGGAGAACAAACTTCCTGAAGAAAAGAGGGTAAGGACGCGGGCAGGGTTCCGTGACCAATAAAGATAGCTGAATAGGTTGGGAACGCAAAAGAGAGAAAGAACGGACGTTCTATTGTCAGGACCAGAGGAACGGGGGACAGCACAGACGAGGACAAATTAAACTGCCACGACAGAAGAAAGTAAGGGCACGGAAACGAAAAAAGGTTAAAAAAGCTATATAAGAGAGGGGGCAACAGGGGTTCGAGGGTGCCAAAACGACAGTGGAGATTCGGGAAACAATGAAATGACCCGGGGGGCAGAGATTATGTCATTAGAAAGTGACCGATCGATCGAGCGGATCACAGAGCGGGTGTAGTTGGGAAGAAAGGGAAGGGCGAAATGTCAAAGGAAAAAAACAACGGTCAAACGGGGAGGAAAGAGTCACAGTTTCTCCGCCGCGCGGTATTTGATCGGGAAAAGGAACCCCTGTCGGAAACGCAGAGAACCTCGAGGGGGGCATAAAGACAAAGAATTCAGACTTTAAGCGGGCGAATCTGGATACTTATGGACGTAAAAAGAAAATCGGCCTCTATGTCCGCCAAAGGGCCGCAAAACCTCGGCCAAAGGCGAGATATAAAGAAAAAAAAGGAGGAAAATCAGATCAACTGGCAAGGAATTGATTGAAAGGGAGAGGAAAACATAACCACACTGGAGGAGGAGAGCCCGAGAGGACAATCTGATATCGTACGGCCGGTGGAGAAGAAAATGTCTCAGATACCAATCCTGTATGCCAAAAAACGAGATCCCTAGGGAGTCAAGACAAATCCTGGAGCACTATTTTTTCGCAGGGACTTCAGTTAATTGAGTGGGTACCGGAGAAGTGAGGAGAAAACCTTCCATCAGACCGGACATGGGAGGAAAGGAATGAAAATCTCCTATGTGGTACAAATCAGAAAGGTAGACGCGTTCTGCATGGGCACGAGTAAGACGTAGTGGATAAAAGAAAGGGAAGGCAAAAAAGGGTGGACTGTTTCAAGACACGCGAAATCGGAGCCATTGGAAACTGATGCTCTGCCAAAAGGACACCGGCTCGCTAAGGATACCGCGAAAGTAAGCTGCGGAATTCTCGGAAGAAAGACTGTCAAGAGATGAAATACGATACGGAAAGCAGCGCAGTTAAGAGGAGTGCCAAAAAAAAAAAGACACACCTAAATGACCGGTAAAAACAGCGACAAAAGTAATGGTCGTGCACTAATGGGCAGGATGGAAAAGACGGAGAACACTGCAAGATGGGTCTTGGGGGGGACCGAAACCTGAAGGAGTTGAAGGGAGGGTTGATAACAATCAATGACACTCAAATCCACCACTTTTCGCGATCGCGTATTTCTTCCCTCAAAAAAAGGATTGAAGAAGGGAAAACTCAGTGAAAGTTGGGGTAAGGCCAACGGTAAAAAAGCAGCTTCTCTCAACTAGAAACATGTTTCTTCCGCAAGCGAAGGGAGGAAGTGGAGTAGTGTGATCAGATGGGGAGGGAGAAAACCATAATTCGGGTCCGGGATGGTAGGTGAAGACCCTTTTCCAGGGAAGCGGAAAAAAAGGGCAATCCCATCGAACGACAGTCCACCACATCGGGAAGGTGCGCTGAGGAGGGCTGGCAAAGTACAATGGGGGGGGTTACACCGACAGAAATGCGTGAGGGACAGCCACGGAAATCGAGGTATTTATCCGCAACGGAAAGGGCAAAAAAAAGGCAGCCTCAAATCCGTGAACTCAGAGTAAAAAAGGTAAATTTTCGTTTAGAGAACGCTTCCATTGGTAGAAAAATGAAGAAAAACTACAAGGTCTATTCAAGGGGGTTCAATGGTCAGAAAAAGGGACGGAACGACAGATTCCGCCGGGGGTGGAACGCCGGACGCGGGACAAAAGCCCCCTCGTCAATGAGACCCATGGCGGGGAAAGAAAAAACGTTAGGATCAAGGTATCCCAAAAGGAGAAGAAGAAGGTCCCAGGACGGCAAGAAACACCAGGCGGATGGGTAGAGGTACGGAGGAAAAACCTTCAGACAAGGCAAAAAAAGGCCGGGAGCCTCCGCGGCTGTGTGGTGGCAAAGGAAAAAAAAGACAGGAGGGCCCAATAGGTGGTGGGGTACGGGCACTGGTTTCGAGATGCGGATGGCAAGGGTGATTTGTCGACACGGTCGGCTGGGAGGCCAAAAAGAAAAAGTAGGATCGGGGGGTATGTGGAAGGGGGCGATGGGGTGGGGGGAGGGGATCCGGCACTGGGGGAAGGGGACTAAGAAAACAGCGCGCAAAATTTTCCAAAGAAAGAAGAGGGACACAAGGACGGAGAGCCGCCCCATAAAGGTGCTTGGGGGTGCCGCCAGACGATGGCAACTTGCTGTCATCGGGGGGGGGGAAAAAAAAGGAAAGGTGAGATACAGAAATGAAAAAGCTTTTAAGTCCTGAGAGCAAAGCAGTGGGGAGTCAAATACGGCAATGAATCCGAAACGTTTCGCGCGTCGAGGGGACGAAAAAGCGTCGCAAAAGAAGACGGTATCATCATACACAGCGTAAAAAGGCACAACGAAATATCAGTTGAGACGCGGAAAAAAAAAAGAAGCCTCTGCAACACCGAGCCCAAGAACGAATCACCAAAAGGGAGGAAAATTTGGAGGTAGGTGGTGGTCGAACGCGAAAAATTAACGAACCGCGTGGCGTTGAACGTCCTTTGTGCGAAGCTACACCGGGCACAAGAGGGAGGCGAGAAAACGAGCCGGGGGCGACGAGACGGGGTAAAAGTTTTAACGGCCGCCGTGGGGGAGCAAAACTCAATCTTCTCGGCGACGGGAAGGGGGAGTAAAAGCAATTGTGAGGGGTCAAGGGGTCGGGGCGGTGAGAGTACACAAAAACAATGGACGTCCAATCACTTACGATGGCTGGGGAGTTTAGCGACAGAGGGGGGGGGGGGCTCAAACTGGGAGAGATGGGGTTGCGAAAAAATGCGCGGTGAGATGGTGAAAAGCAGAGGAAAATTGGGGGGATGCTCACAAAAATCGGAAAGACAATCACAAAGACTACTTGTGGGGATGGAAGGACCGAGGGAAGAAAAAATCTTGCCGGGAGTCTAAAGTGAAGACCAAGGAGACAAAAATGAATGGGCGGAAAGAGGGTGGCATGTCTACAAAAAAGGGCAGAAACAAAACAGGGTAGGGACCGTCCCCTGGGGGGGGACAGTTGGGGTGGAGGGAAATCCGAGAAAATCGGATACTCCTGTGGGGGGGGATGGGGGGAGGCAGGGGGGGAAGAGTAGCGCGGTTTCGATAATACTAGAAAATTTCCAGCCAGAGTTTTTCACGAACGCACTTCGGGGGATTGACATGTCTTCGGGGGGAAAACGGAAAAAGGAGTTTCGAGAACAGTGACTGGGAGTGGGGAAGGAACCCATCCACAGAGTAACATGGAGAGGTACGCGGAAAGAAGCTTACCTAAGCAAACGGGGCTGGCGTCAGGCTGAAAAAAAATATCGACAGGCAAAAAAAAATGAGAGAGGGAGGTGGGAGGGAGACGCGGTAAAGATGGATAGATGGGAAGGAAGGCAAATCATTTCAAAAGGAGGACGGCACGGGTAAAAGCCAAGAATCCATGGGGGGGAGGCGCCACTCCCGTATTGTCACCTTCGGGGAAGGACCCTCGGCCATAGGGGGGGATGGCCAAAAAAAAGGTACAAGGAAAAAGAATGGCCGCCATGGCTGGGGGGGAACCAAACTTAGGGTAGATAAATCCACTCGCAACGAGAGCTGAAAACCTGTGAGTCACGAACAAAGAAGGGTAGCGAGAAGGCACGTGTTTTAACAAAAACAGGAAAGGGGTGTCGTCACGTGCTATGGGGAGAAGGAAAGTCCTGCTGTAGTTGAAAAAACCAGGGAGGAGAGCAAAAGAGAGGCGGTGTACAAAATCGAGGCGAGAAGGGCACCTCAAGGGAAGCGGTCGACAATTCGAACAAAGCCGGAAGGGGGAGTTCGATCAGGAAAAAGAAAGGACATGCGGGGTTGCGGTTTGAAAAAAGAATGTCCTGGCGAAGGGTTCTGAAAACGCCAATGGGCGAAGAGTCAACAAGCGTCGTCATACGAAGAAAGGACTAGACTCAAAAAAACGGAGTCCGTAGGGTCGTGGTAAAGCAGGGACATAGTTTCTGGGGGTGGGTTCAAGGGGGGAAGAGAAAACTGACCGGGGGGAAGCCAAATATTACATCAGTGCCAGGATGGTCAGATACTCCGCTAGTAGTGAGAGGGGGGAAAGGGGTAAGAAAACGGACAAAATATCAAAGGAGAGGAGAGAAAAAGCGGAGGGGACTAGGACAAAGCTGCATGCCTGAGGACGGGAGTGGCAAGAACAGAAAATCACGTAAGACCTAGAAAGGAACGCGAAATGATGAAGCCAAAAAAAACAGAGTCTGGGATGATAACCGACACCAGAATCGCGGAGAAAAGAGGAGAAGGTATGACTCCATAAGGAAAA
>Ga0179593_1323503_pt1 | contig 10099 bp, 3 predicted proteins | sample CZODoug2_1_08_16_FD_185931 | JGI IMG/M metagenome (GOLD analysis project Ga0179593, IMG submission 185931) | Vadose zone soil fungal communities from Angelo Coast Range Reserve, California, USA - CZODoug2_1_08_16fungal (PacBio error correction) | ecosystem: Environmental > Terrestrial > Soil >...
GGGGGCTGCCCACCAAGGCAGCGGTATGTGCTCTATATGTCCGAAAGGATGCTCATTGGGGAAATGAATTCCTGCAGTGCCCTGATAGAGAAATATCTAAAAAACTGTACGTCGTGATTAAGCCAGAATGATTGACGGTTATACACTCCTTAGTAAGACTTTGGAATGACACCCCAACTAAAGGGAGGGACTTGAAATAAACTCATAGATGAGATTTGGTGGCAGATTATTCACACCATAGTGGCGAGGAAAGATTGAGCGTATGGCCACCCTCGAATTAAGGGGTCATAACAAAAACGAACTAGAAAGATGCGTCAGTTTCACCCGGTAACTTGAGGGGGAGACCAATTAACGCAGCCGGGAGGGCTATAAGTTTCCCGGGATGCGGATGAAGTTGTTCTGATGGAGCAGATCCGGAGGGAAAAAAGATTCACACTCGCGGCTCCGGACAGAGGTGGCGCGTCGTCCCCTGGGGCTTATCAGAAAAAGGAAAGGGGAAGTATTTCTAAGCAGGGGGAATGAACTTTCTTTCCAGCGCCTTCGGGCTGTCTAGGTTTCGAGTCGGGACGGATAGAACGGACGTATAGGTCCTTTGAACGCCTGACGTCGGGATTGACATTTCTACCGTCACACCAGGCACCGTGACCAGTCCTACAAGATCGAAGGTTTCAACTCGAGGGGGTGCCAAACGGGAACGAGGTCCCGGGAGTGCGCATAGTTGAAAAAGTCTGCCTGAACAGGATCCATTAGGTAGGGATGCAGAGAAACTCCCATTCACTCCGTGCGATAGAGAGGGAACTGAGAAAAAGGAAGGCAATCCAGGAAGGCAAAGGGAGAGCTGTGATGCTACAGAAATTATTTTCTACCGCCCATTAAACGCAACCAGCGCAGGCTAGAACTTCTTCACAGAAACCGGATGAATGCAGATAGCAAGGGGAGAACTGGACAGAAATTCTCTCACTAAGTTACTGTTGAAAGGAGTTGCATTCATTCCTAAGGACCATTCCTGTCCCTGGCACGCAAGTGGCGCGGTCAATATGTACGATGGCCACTGGGGGGTTCAACAAACCGGAACACGAGGTGGTGTTGCAAATTCAAAAGTCTGACAATCTAAATCTACTTTCGGACTCGAACACAACGCCCCCTGAATGGGCAATACACATAGGAGCAGGGTGGATTAGTTCGCTTGAGAGTTCGAGTTAGCTGGCTACGGCCCTCTTTGATTGACCCTGGCCTGGGGTTTAGAAGGGGCAGGAGACCCACGTCCGGGGGAAGGTGATCACCAAGCGAAACAATACCTCACTTCGACGTTCAACTTAAGCAGCCGGACTCGTCTGTCCAGGGAAGCGTGCTTCTGGCTGCGACTACTACGAAGAGTCATCGAAAATAGTCAACCCTGTAGAGGGCCGCCTCCGTACTTGCGGAAGAGAAAGGAGGCACTAAGAAGGGACCAAATCCGTGTCCCAGACCACTCCGGGCGTATGTCGGAGCTGAGGTCTACGGGAAGTGGATTAGCACCTCCAACGGGCAAGCGCTGAGAAGTTCCCCAGGGATTCTTAAACGTGCCTATCAGGAAGATAGTCAACCTACAGCGCGCTCCTTTAAGACCACCACCGGGGCTCGTTGAAGCCATACCCTTTTAACGCTTGCATCACACAAAAGCGGGCTATCACAGGAGGCGAGGGGCGAAAAAAACTGAACTCGAGTAGGAGGGAAGGGCGGAAGGAAGCATGGGTGCCTCTCACCACAGATTGTCTACCAGGAACAAGGAGCTAGGCGAAGTCGACTGATTCTCCTGCGGGACTGAGAGAGGACGGCGCGGGTCCATGGAAGTAATGAAGACCGGAGAGATAAAGACTGACTTCTTGCTTATTTAGGGGAGGGTGGTGTGTTATCATATTCCACAAGATAAAAGCGAAGCGAAAAATGGACTCGCATTACAAAAAACGTGCTATTTAACATTTCCATCTCGGGGCCCGAGGCCGGTGAAGGGACATAAAGACCAAAAGCTATTGACTCTCCTTTATAATTTTGAAAGCTTATGGATCGAGGTTGTGCTAAACGAAGACGCGTGGACACGTGCCGGATCGTCTTGACCGCGACGCATGCCGATCTACCGTACCGAGAGAAGAGAAAGAGGAAAGGGAGCCTCACTCACTAATTGAGTCACGGAAGAGGGAATTGGCCCAGGCATAAGCGTACCGGAGAAGCAGCTGGGGGAGCCAAGAACATCAGCGATACTGGGCACACCTTAGACGCTGGGAAAGTTCATACCTAGAAAGTTGTTTGTTGGATCAAAGGAGGAAAAAGACTGCCGCCGCGTGTACCTCCCGAGATAGACCACCGTTTGAATCAACGAGGGAAACCATCAGAAGTGAAAAGAACCCCGAAGGAATATTCATTTCCTTAACGTCAAGACAAACGGAGACACGAGAAATGAAATCTGAAGCACCTCTCCTCCAACGGAGCGATTTAATCTACGAAACGGGGAAAAACTGACAGGAAAAGGGGGTCAAGACGGTGGTTCCTCCTTCTATGGACCCCGTAGAGGTTTGCGGAAGGGCCCAAACAAGTACAATAGAGGAAGGGGTTAGTCAGTAGCGAAATGATAAGAGAGATCCATATGTCCCAAGTACGACACGGCCCGGTAAGAAAAGAAGCTGAGAGGGGAAGAACCGCAGCGATCACACGGAGGGGAGTAAGCTAAGATTCTTCAACCAATCCAGGTAGGCAGGGCCGTAGAACGCGAGGGGGTATAAAGGGCCCCTTTGAAATTATCAAGCCGCGGGGAAATTCGTATAATCGAGAGACAAACGGGGAGGAGGTAAATAATATTTTGGGAGGGAGAGGTCAGGTGGTAGCGCTCATGGACCGTCGCTAACTGACCGAGAAAAAAGTACTGGAAGACCGAACGGTGAAGGGTGCACGACTCGCTTCCCTCATCGCATCGCGTGGGGCGAGCGGAGGGGAGGCCCCGCATCGAGTCTTCTGGGGAGAAACGGGAAGGCTTAAAGCCCAGGGGGCAGAGGGGAGATTACTTGGGCAGAAGAGGAGACTGACCGGCTCTATTCTAAATAAAAGGCTCTTCGTGGGGCCCGTAGAAAAACCTAGAGGGATCGCGGGGGTTCAACTTCTCCAACCCCTTAGAAAGTGGGCCGTAAGAGTGTAGGGGAGGGACGAGAAGTTCTGGGGGGGGACGTGTACCTCGGGGGAATTCTGACTCGGTTGGACGCGGGGAAGGCCAGCCGTTGGAAACCGCGCTTATGCAAAAGTTCGTTTTTATTCCCGGAATAAGGTGGGTTCGGCAGGGAGGGAAAGAGGGGGGGGAGAATCTCGGTGAAACGAAGGTCCTTCATCGGGTTATGAGTTTGGGCCCACGGGGAAAACAACACTGCCTGACGGGGGAGGAGAGTCCGAACTTCCTCTCACAAGGGTCTTAGGTTGCTGGTGAAGTGGGCGAAAAAGTAGTGGGGGAGCTCGCCGAGAGGGAGCAAGGTCAGGACTAACTCCGGGTTGTACCTTGGAGGTGAGGCTTGCAGGCAGAGGTCCGGGCTTGGAGGGATAGAGTAAAAGTCGTAGATCTGGGGTCAGAGGAGAAGAGACAAGGAAGAAATCGGCACAACGTTCAAGCGTTCGTGGGGCAAACAGCTTCTCACACGGGAAAACGGGACGAGGGCTCTTCAGAGGGTTGGAGTTAAGGGGACAAGCAAAGTCGTCCTATTCAGGGCCGAAAGGAAAAAAAGTAAGGAAGCACGGTAGTCGTTTAACGGGAATCTGGAGGGGGGGATCTCTTATCACCCACAGGAGCGCGGAGGGCAAATCGGATCCTGCGTGAGGGTCAGTCCTTGAGGTGCCAGTAACGACGCGCCCCTTCTACTAGCAGGATTCCTCCTCGGAATAGCTTCCAGCCTCGAGAACTTGCTCTGATCATTGTCATGATTCGTCTTCACCCCCTGACTCCGGACAGTTACAAATCCGGCACTCAGGGAAAACTGATGGAGACATCGAGATCTCGCGCGCTGTGATTATGGGTGAAGGAAGCGAGGACGGGTATGGCAAATCTACCCTGTTGTTAGGATCAGTAAAAAGGGTGAGTATTTCCCTATTTCTAAAATCACAGGGTTTGCCAAGAGCAGACACGAGAAAAGAAATGGGGACCGGCTTAAGTTTCGGAGGCTTCAAAAATAGAGAGACATAAAATCTCCTACAGCCGAAGCTCACGCGCGTGAATGGGGGCGTAATACTTCTTCATCTATGCCTTACCGGAGGAATGGCGAGGACACACAATGCGATTGTTACGTGCGCTAAGGAGGCGAGATACTCCGCAAACGCGAGGCCGAAAAAAAAGTCCCGAGAGAAGGGCGGAACAGCCTTTCAAAGCGGCGGGGGTGGAGAAAGAGGGGCAATGGTCAGACAACTGAAAAAAGTCCTGGAATCCTAGGGCGGACAGTGAAGAAAACTGCGGACGCGGGCCAGCTGCCGGACGGCCAAAAGCAACCTCCGACAAGCATGGCAGAATGGGGGCTTCGAACAGACGTGATCGTAGAAAAGTGTCAATAGCGTCCCAAACAGAGCAGTTGCGAGGACAGACCACTGTGTAAATCTGGGGGTAACGGGAATCGGACCTCCCACCTTGGGTTCAGATGGAAGTTAGACGACTGAGTACCGCAAACAAAAAAAGTCAGTATGGAACTACGGAGGCTTAAGACGGGCCGTCTTTTCATTGACCGCGTAAAGGGGAAATGGTGAGGATCGAATCAGATAGTCAGGGGGATATGCAATACTTCCTGTTCCAGTCATAAAAACAAGAACCTTGCCGGTCATCCTTGAAGGGACGCGTGGGAAGGACAAAAGAAACGCCTTGAAAGGGGTCTCTGATGCGCTCCTACGAAAGCTTCCAGGGGACAACTGGCAAGGCCCAGCTTTGTGTCCTCACGTCCAGACCGGAGCCAAGGGGCAAGGGGGGCCCGCGATGGGAAAAGTCAAGGCCCTAGGAAAGGTTCCTCCGTGTTGGGAAGGGGAGCCGAAGGCAGGCCCGCCCGATCGTATCCTCCTGAAAAGTGGCGCAAAAACATATGCGAAAACTGGCCCGACGAAGATCCTGCGAACCTCAACACCCGAGAAGCCCTAAGGAGGGGCGCGGCCACTCTACATTAAATGACCGAGGAACCGGGATCGAAGGAGTGGGGGGCCAGGCTAGACTCGGGGGCTTGCGGGGAATCAACCGAAGTTCTCGTCCGCATGGGTAACCCTTAGGGAGGGTGGCAAAAGGGGGGGGTGGCAATGCCCCCTATACCTCTAAACATCACTGGGAGCCTCAGGTTCCTACCGACTGAGATGGAGATCACCCTCCAACTTGACACGGTAGGGGTGACCGAAATAGGCTCGGGGACGGGGGTGGGAGACGATGGAATCCGCGCGAACTTCGGCGGGGGGCCATTGATTAAACGATTTCCCAAAGAGGTTTCCCAAGGGCAAATCTAAACAGAGACTATCGGCTTTCCCGGCCGAAAAAAGTCAGCTGTGTGGGGGGTGACCCAAAGGACAAATAAAGCGAAATATAATGGTATCCGCCCGACAGCCGTCTCTCTATAAACTCATCGAAAAACCATCACTCTCTATAGAGAGCGTACTGAGGGGATCAACCCACGGGAGAGGTGGAGTTAGGGCTAAGGAGAGATAAAACTACCTGGGCTGGAGGCCACACTCAAGAGCTTTGCCAGAGCCAGCGAGGGGGCCACGCATGGTTTCGTGCCCCTTTATCCGTTTGGGGCAGAGGGACGGTTCAAGCATACGCTCGTGGACTCACAATGAAAACCGGGAAGGGGGTCTTGCCAAAGGAGTGCTCTATACAGCGACCGCAAACAAACCGCGAGAGGTCAATTCGCTGCGGTCAGGTCCGAGAGGAGGACAGTTTCCAAGACTGGCAAACGAACTTATCCAAGACCTGGGCTCCTGCCGGATCGAAAGTCTTTGCTGGAAGGAGATCGAGGGGGAAGGGCAAATGGGACGGGCTTAAAGGGGGGCGGATCGAGATATATTTTTAAACACGGTGAGCAAGCAGGCGTCTCCGACGATCCTTCTAATTAAACGAGGGGAGCCACGTGACCGACATTCGCCGGAACGCCCGGTAAATCCAAAATCAAAAGTTGTGGGAAGGGCTAACTGTCACTCTTGCTGGTAGACTCCCGGGAAGGGGGCTGTTAATTTCCAGGAGAAAAAGTCCCAAAATAGCTGAAAAGGGATCTTTGTTTTTTTTGGCGACGCGGCGGTACTGGGGGGCAGGCTTACGGCTGCGATCTTTTCTGCAACAAGCTTTGGGGGAGGAGAATGCGGCTCACCCCCCTTCGGTCTATCTTCATCATACCCCTCTAACCCCGAAACCTCGCCGAGAGTCCTGACATATCGGGGAACGCATAGAAGGACGGATCAATCATGTATATATATCAAAAAAAAAGGAGGGAAAGAAAAAGATATCACCTTCTGCTCGACTTCGAGAGGTCTGGGACTTCTATTGCCTTCGGAGTTGCGGGGAAAGGGTGTAGCCCTGGGGGGGAAAGTCGTAACGAAGAAAAGGTCCGAAACTGAAGAGTCAGCAAATAACCGAGGGGCCAGAAAAGCAAAGGCACCGCCAGCAGAAAGGACGAGTCGATCGCAATCACAAAGAAAAGCACGCCCTAGTCTGGACGGGAAGCGGTGGGAACACTGAAAAAAAACCTCAGGGGAAAAATATTATCCAAAGAAGCCGCCCCAAGGGGGTGTAAGGGGACTCCCCGCCGCCAATGTGCACGTCCAGGGCCTTCCTGCATCAAGTTCGCGGGCTCCCTTAAAATTCTTAGCGACCGGGACGCTAACGGGCAGAATGTAAACACCTAAGGAGAGATAATCCTCAAAAATCTTAAAATAAGACCAGTGCAGACGTGTCGAGAAAAAAGACATAGGCGTCAAATAAAAAAAAGTCATGAGACGCGGAAAGGGGATCGGGCGGGGGAAAGGGAAGGGGGAACTTGAGCAGAACGGTTTTTTCCTATCCGGGAGATTACCTATTACGGGGTGGTCGTGTCCGAACACTAGTTCGCGAAAACTCGCGTAAAATTCACCCTTACAGGGAGGCGCGCCAGATCTCAAAATCACGAGCTTAAGCGGCAAAAAAGTCCAAACATAAATAAAAAAAGCAAAAAAGGCCCATATCAAGGCCTATTCCCAAAGTAGAAAGGAGCTGGGGGCGTGCCACCAGCAGACGTCCTTTTTACGCTAAGGAGAGAAAAAGTTACACCCGCGATCTTCTGGGGTATTAAATGCGTAGCCGCTATCCTATCTATATCTAACTGGGGGCGAAAGATAATCCAGGATTTGTATCTACACCTCGTCGATCTTGACCGTGTAGGAATGGGAACCGGGGTCAAACTAGGAAAAGTTGCTTCTGGGAAAAGGTGTCAACCAAAAAGACTGACTATGGGAATGGGGGAAAAAAGTTCGGAGCAACTAGTGAAAATTGGGCAAAGCTACTTTCCACTAGATGATGCCCACCATCAGGGGAAGCTTCGGGCTTAAAAACAAGTCAAGGGTTAGTGGATCTCCATAACCGTGAGGGGATCTAAGCCGGACGGAGACAGGTATGATTAATGAACGCGGAGTGGATCATCACAAAACACGGAGGACACTAACGGCGCGACGCGGACTGAAAAAATCTGGGGTCTGCCGTCTGCAGCCCGAGGGAAGGACGGAGCAAAAAAGCCTCTCGATACTTCGAAAGAGGAAGTGACTTTATTCTTAATCGGGCGGAAGCGGGTGGGCGCGTATGTCCGGATCCTCGATGGAGGATAGAGATTAAAAATGGAAAGAACGATCAAGGGCGATGCGGGAAACTTCAAAAAAACAAGGCAAAAGGAAAAAATTCAGCCGGCAGACACGGTGGCGCTAACAAAAAAAAACAACCGGTGAAAAGGGGAAGACGGCGGAACGGAATTTTCCGTGAACTTTTTCCAGTGGAGGAAGCGACCGGGCTGATACCATGAGCGCAGGGCAATCAGTAGTCTTCTCTCAAAAGTCCAAAATTCCAGAATGAAAAGTCAGAGCAACTAACGGGCCTGTTTTTTAAATCCCTCACAAACTCAACCGCTGATGCTCTAGATTAGTCAACCAAGAGCCTTCTAAGAAAAACTGGCCCCTAAAAAAACTTCTATCGCGGAAAAATCCTACAGAAGAAACTTCCTTTGGACTTTTAGCTCGTGCGAGGGAAAACCACCCCTGATCCTGAAAAAGGGCGCTTGGGGGAAAATAGGGCGGGGAAAAACCGCAGGAATTGGTCAACGGGAAAAACCAACTTCTTTTGCTCACAAGGACACAAACCTGCAATCTTCCAACTCTCATCGGAACTTAAAAAGCGGCAACCGATGGGGAAATCCGAAAAAAGTCTGGCGGGGCGGGCTGGGCCAGGACGTTAATAGCTGCCAAAAGCCGTCGCGGGGTTACAACAAGTCCTGGGGGTGGGAAGAGACACCAGCTGTCCGGGGAATAAAAACAAAGCGCAGCGAACGGCTGGCACGCCAACTTTAAACTCTAGGGGTACTAGGAAGCGGGGAGGAAGCTCGGCAAAACGACACGCATCAGACGTCTCGGAGAGGTGGGAAAAGAGAAAGTCTCGGGGCAAATAGAACTCAGGACACGATGACCAAAAGCTCTTCCAAAGCAGGGGGGAACTCACGCGCGGCGGCGTCTTGACAGGCTCTGAAGAGGAGGAGAGGGCGGAAAAAAGAAAAATATCACGTCTAGAGGTCCAATGGAGTCTTCATCCGCAATTCGCTTTCAAACTGGAGAGAGGGGAGCCCAGAGTTACCGAAAAAAGCGCCTTAAGTCGAAGAAAACCGGGGTGGAAAAGACACGAAAGGCGAATTGCAACTCCAAAGCCGATTATCGAGTCAACGTAGGGGAGTGCAGCAGGCAAAACGAACTAGGCGTTCTGCTTAGGAAGCGGGGAAAAAGAGGGAATGAGAAAGAATCGCGACCTCGCAAATCGGATAGGGGATAATTTCGCAAGGGTTCTCAGAGAAAACGCAGAGGGTCTACGAAGTCGGCATGGTCATCAATTACCGAAAAGAAAAGATCAAGCCAAAACTTCTTCAAGGGGGGAAAAGGGACTGGTTTGGGTTTGCCACAGATCTCGAGCGCCAAAAGGGGGTAAACGCGGCAATTCGATAGGGACGGCCAGAAGGGGGGCAAATCGCCCCGGGCAATGAACTTGCCTCAACCAGCCCACCCGATGACGATGGCAAGCGAAAGGGTTCACGATTGCGCCTCTGGGGGATAAAACGCGACGCGCTAAAATTTTGGCATGAAGCGACACTTCCCCCATCTCCTTGAAATGCCGCGATCTTAAAACCGCTGGCAAGAGAGAGGGGGAAAACGCAATAGAAGCAGAGCTGTAAAAAAAACGGATGGAAAGGAAAGAATTAAACGGCTCTCTTTATCAAGAAGGAAAAGCGGGTCATTTCATCAAAGGAGAGAAAAATGCGACCGTGCCGAGAGAACAAAAAAAGCAAAGGTGGGTTGGCACACGTGAAGGACAAAGAGTTACTACGCCGTCAGCGTTGTTGTTAAAAGAACCGGAAGATCAAACCTGTTTACAGGAAGCAAAACGAAAAACATCGGAGGGGTGACACCCACGAAATTAGATCTGAAAAGACTTTTGGAAGGTCCCCTCCTCAACAATCGGAAGCCTCGTCATCAGGAAAAAAAACGGGGAGCCATCAAAACAACGTAGGGAACCGACGAGGAAGAGAAATCGGGCTGGGGAAAAAAGAGGCCAAACGATATCCATCTGGCAGTGCCCAGCCGAGTCAGGGAAGAGAGATCAGGAAGAAAGAGCGCTCCAGCAAGAGGAATAAACACGAGCAGAAAAGAGGACCGCGACGCCCGGACCCGTTAAAAGAACAAAGACCGCTCGAGGCGTGCCAATCTGTCCATCTATTGGGAGAAGGGGGGTTCCATAGAAGGAGGGGCAGCTAACAAATGGGCTATGAAGGAACGCTACGTCATAATCGTCACTCAAAAATTAACAAGCTACCAACCACAACACGGGGGAAGCACTACAAATAAG
>Ga0179593_1365850_pt1 | contig 10099 bp, 12 predicted proteins | sample CZODoug2_1_08_16_FD_185931 | JGI IMG/M metagenome (GOLD analysis project Ga0179593, IMG submission 185931) | Vadose zone soil fungal communities from Angelo Coast Range Reserve, California, USA - CZODoug2_1_08_16fungal (PacBio error correction) | ecosystem: Environmental > Terrestrial > Soil >...
TGACTGATCCCACAAATCTGGGTGGAGAGAAAATGAAAGGATTTAATAAAATTTCTTACCACTGGCGAAACAAATCAGGATGAAAGGGGGGGGAGACGTTCATCACGAACTCATGGAAGCGACCGGAGGACAACAGAAATTTAGTAAAAACAAGGTTTTAGGTCGTGGTGCCAGGGGCGCAAGAAATGAAGCCGGGAGCACGAAAACTGGGGGAAGAACTGAATGTGGACGGCAGCAAGCAACCAAGAAGTTGACAGAGGGAAATCTGGGGAATAAGGACGTTCCCCAGAAACAACAACACTGAATAGCAGAAACGGGGAACGGAGAGTCTTGCCGCCACGGCCAGAACATGGATTGGAAGAGGGAAAATTCCGGGCGGGCAAGGGAACCGTAGAGAAGAAACCTAAGCGGTGAATGGGGGGCTGTGCCTAGAAGTGGTGTGAATGGAACGAAAAAGAAAAAGGGGGTCCACACTCATACGCCTATATTTAGGGGGTCGCGAAAGTTGTTCGAATGACAACGAAGCGACGGAACGAAGAAGCCTGTACATCGTTGCTTGGGCTAGAATGGGAAGTTCAAGGAACCAAAGGATTCTAAATCAGTCGGGTCCATTGAGAAAAGCCTAATGGACTTTGGAAACATGCGGGGGACAGGTACCGCCAGAAGAGAGAGGAGGATGGGGGAGCAGTACCTCCCTCGGGTGGAGTCTAAGTGACCAATACACGGAAGAGTGAAGGATGAACGAGCGGGAATTCCGAGAAAACAAACCAAAGTGGGAAAGTAACAGTACTGAAAGACAGCACCGAAAAAAGGCAAAGAAGGAGTTCATGACGACTAGCAAGAGAGTATGCGAAAGATTATGGGGAAAAATAGGTCAAAAAAAAAGAAATCAATCAGGGAGGAAATCGGCACAAGAGAATATGGGGTTGCCCAAATCGCGGGGAAGATTGGGGGAAAAACATCACGAGTTCAAGTGACAAAAAAACAGGATGGTAAAGGTCGGGGCCTCTGGGAAGGGTAGTCAGTTTTCACCAGGGGAACCGAAGTAAATTACTCAATACAGGGGGGAAGAAACGAATACTGGTACAACAGAAAGACAACATCGTAGCGACAGGAGGAACAATCACCAGAGGAGAACCCGCGATCGCAAACTAATCCTACAGACAACCCGCAAACCTGAAAGGGGGGGAGAGCCACCGCGCAGGATTGGCAGCACGGAGACGCGAGCAGATGACTGTTTCTGCTAGCCGTTCGCGGTAAGGGACAACATTGGGAAGGGGACGGTTAGAGACGGACGTTGCCAAGCGGGGTAGATGGGGGAAGGGTCTCAGAACCCCTTAAGGAAACACACGACATAAGCAAGACAGGATGGAACAAAACCGGGGGAAAAGGAAGGGGGGCCCACTACAGGCGCGTGGTCCAGTTAACGAAGGGAAATAGAACGCGGGTTTGGGGACGGAGAATAAAGGGGGTGGGAGAACCTCTCCTCGTTAGGAGAAGCATGAACCTCTTTTGAAGAAGCCCCGAGCGAGAAGGGGGAACGAAGGGGCCCTTCCTAACTGGCCGGCCAATACCCAACCTGGGGAAACTCTAATCAGAAGAAGAAGTGTCATAAATTTTAATCTTCCCGCCATAAAACACACATAGAAATTAGAGAAAGATTAAAAAACGAAAGGAAGCATCGAGAAAACGGGAGAGCCATCTCCAAGAAGGGAACAAAAATAAGAAAAAGCGGGGCAGAGGTACTGTGACAAGGGGACGAATAAAAGATAAGGATAAAAGTGCGGACCAAACACAGCGGCATGACCGCCAAAGGAAAAAAACAGCTAGCGCATGCTGGACAAGGTTTCTGGCTTTAGTGTTAATATAGAGTAAGAGGGGAATCGGGGGGGGGCAATAAGGAAGGTATGGAAGAATGTCCAGGAAGACAAAAATGACGTCCCAAAAAAAAAACGGAGGTCCCCTTTACGAGGGGGAAAAGTTCAGAAAAATAAAAAGGACCCGACACGCGGGAATCCCACGAAAAAACATCGGAGCAACAGAGGCGAGTGTAGCTAGTGACAAACCAATAGAAGGGAAATAGGTCAGCTATCACGTTTGGGGGGGAGATCGAAACATGGCGGGTCTGGGGATCAGGGGAGAAAGCACACGAGGCTTAGGGTCAAAAGAAAACTCCCCAAATGTCACTAAGACGTGAACCGTACCGGGGGGCTCAAGGGGCGGGACTTCTGTAAGACACGGAGGAGGGCTCTTCGTGAAAGTTACGGGGGGAGATGTGGCATGGAACAGAAGGGCCGCCATAGGGAAGGTGAACTCAACTTGAGAATTTTTCAGGGCAAAACTTGGAACGTGAAGAGACGGGACAGTAAAAAAAAAGAAGCAAATCCGGGGGATGCTCCTTAAGGGACACAGAAAATATTCACCACCAGACGTGGCCCGCTAGAAGAGGACTTAAAATGGGGTAAAACAAAACAGGACGCAGGGAGCTAATCCGGTAAAGGGAACGGACCACTGCCAAGGTGCAATGGAGGAAGACATTTCAAGAAGGGATGACTCCTACGGATCCTGGCACAGGGGCCAAGGTGACCGAAACTTGTAATCACCGGAGAGTGAAGCATGTATAACCGCATCTCCAGACGGCAGGAGATAAAACCTTTCAGAAGAAATTTATTTGATAAAATAAAGGCAATATTAGGTCTCGACCCAGGGAAGAGAAAAGAATATGTTGAGTCAATGGTGGGGAAGGGCACTTTGAGGAAAAGACCGAAGGTAGCTTCATTTCGGAGAGAGAGACTTAGGCCACTAGGAAGCTTAATGCCCGAATCAGGGCGGATACTCTCAAGGAAGAACAAAAATTAAACCAAGTTGGGATCCTATCAAACGGAGGAACTTCTATTTTACCCGCCATCAACTACGGGATGAGGGAGAACGATGGAAACAGCGTAGAGACCGATTCTCAAACACTTGGCAGTATGAAAACCTTCTTCGATACTCAGCGCAAGGTTAAACAAGGTCAATAAGAGAAAGGGGAAATGGGGATCTATTTGAGGAAGTGAACCGAATCAGGGTAGAGATCCCATAAGATAAGAGGAAAAAATTGCCTTCAAAATAAAAAAAGGTACGGACTTGGCCGATGGGGGAGGTCCTCGAGAAATTAAAAAAATTGGTCAGCAACCGGAGGGGGGTCAAGAAGCTAACCAGACGACATCAAAAAAAGGAGAGGGACTTAAATAGTGGGGGCAAAGAGTGGGGAATTGTTTGTATTCGAACTACCGGTACCAATGGATAGGACAACGTACTTAGTTGATGGACTGCCAAATCCAAGGGGTGGGGGGAAAACGACTACGGAAATTAAAACAAAGGAAGGGATGAACGCTTCTTCATCAACAAACGTGTTCCCCCAAAAAGACCTTGGGGGACTCGTCAAGTCAGGGGGGTCCGAGAGAGATACTCAATGGAGGGAAAGGGGGGGAATAATATGCAGCCGGGGAAGAAAAGGAAGGCTAGACATGGTCTTTATCAGTCAAAATCCGAGGGCAAAAACGAGATAATAAGCGGAAGACGGGATAGAGCGACCGGAGCATATAGGAAAAAAGCGATGCTTGGCAGGGGGAAAAGGATGTATGGCAGGAGCTTCTAATTCACACACGCAAGAAATGCAACAGGGGATTCAAATCCCGCGGAGGGGGGGGTAAAGGATACATCCGAAACGGTCCAGTTGGGAATTCACAAAATGAAATTGGGAATCCCAAAAAAAAAACAAGGAATCAAGCTTTGGGAAGGTGAGGGCCAACAAGTTCGTATCAAGAAACACTGAGTACTGAAACTTCGGAAATGGTTGAACATCCCTCCGCCAAACGATAGAATAATTAGAATCTTCGAAATTTTAAAGAGGCACAATCAAGGGGGACGAATCGCTTACAATTTGAGGAGAAGAATAGTTTTTGAGGGAAGACTCATCGAATCAAAAAAGATCAAGAGCCATTGAGAGTCGGAAAAGGGCTCAATAGTTGGGGACACCAAGAATCATTAAGCAATTAGTGAGGACCTAGACGTAAATGGGACGGATTCATAGACTTCAGCAGGGGATTAAGGGGGCAAGGGGGGGAGGAACAGGCGTTGAACCTCCCAAACTCCCGATGAGGGGGGGGGGATGCACATCGTTGAGATTGGAAAAGAATGTAATGAAAACAAACCGAAAAAAACTAAGAAAGTGATAAAGAGCTAACGTCCGAAAAAGAAAGATAAACGGAAGACAGCTAAGATTTAATCGTTTCCATTAGTTTTAAGCATGGCAGAGGTTAAAAATGATACTCTGTAACTCGTGAGGGTTCCAAACCGGGTTTCTTTGAAATGGGTATCCTAACACGCGAGCGGCTCGGAAAATTTGGACAAGGGTCTGCCTTAAAGTAAAACCTGTTTGGTAGTGTAGGATAAGGGGGGAAAGCCAAAACGGCAGAGCAACTCTAGGTTGGAAAACTTAACAAGTGAAGGACCTAGAACGTGCCGCAGGGAATATTGATCAAAATGAAAGACAATGTATAGCCTCAGGAATTATCTCGCTCAAACACGGAGGAAGGGAAATCGCGCGAGACGGGATCGTCGCCATTGCAGGTTGAGAAAAGATGGAAAACTGAAGAACGCTATGACGAAATTGTGGAAGGGGGCAAATGGAGGGAGTTATATCGAGTCCCGGTGGTTTGTGGACAGGGGGATGATCAGTACACACAAAGGGGTCTCATGGTAGTAACTAATGTACCAATTTTCCTAAAGGCCCTAGATTTCGGATAAAATAAACAAGGGTGGAAAAGAAGATTTTAAAAATTCGCAGGGAAAAGACATGGTATGGCAAAGAATCTTGAAGAGGGGGAAATATTTGGAAAAGCTCGTCTCCGGGCAGTACTTTGCTTGCACGTGGAATACGAAAAAGGTTAGCAAAGGTGGGCTCCTGGGGAAGTAACATAGACCGATTTGAAAGAACTGAGGAAAGAAGATCACCGAATGCGGGAGGGAATCAGGAATCTTTCAAAAATTTGCATATGAACTAAGATGTTCCATATGAGCAGAACTTTAAGTAATAAAATACTGAAGCGAATTGTCTTAGGCAGAATGGAAAGGGGCAAGCATGTCTCGGAGATTAGACAATCAAATTTCAGGTTTTAAAGAGAGATAGAGGTGGGAGGATTAGAAAACATAGAGAACCAGCATCAAATGTGGAGAGGAGTAAAGTAAGGGGGGGATAAGGCGAGCTTTGGAAGGCTGTCCTAAGATGAGTCGTTATCTAGTATGGTGGTCTGTTTTTTAAAAACAAGGCCGAGACTTCAGGACCGGGGGGGTTTTCGGAGAAGAAGTTTGTACGAAGGGGCAAAGCTGATGCATTGTGAGTGGGGGAGGGAAAAGAAGGAAGGAAAACTGTAATACATGGTATCTTAAGGAGACTCTTACAAATAAGCGGTTTTATCCATTTGCAGTATGAGGTGGTGGGATTATAGGGATATGCCACTCAAGAGAAAATCAGAAAAGAAAAATCATCAGCTTTTAAAGGCCGTAGCTATCTTGCAGGGAAAGTCTAGGAATGTCAGGTTAAAACAGCATGGGGGGGATGTAGCCGATTAAGCTTGTTATTCCACATAACTTGCATATTTATTCCAGGTCCCCGTGGAAGTGGAGAGAGGAACGAAAATATGAAAAGGTGACGAAGTGGGGGTATAACGTGGAGGGAAGAGAGGTCAAAAAGGACTTTTGTGGGTGAAGCTTATGAGTCGGGGGGTCACTCCCGGTAGGGGTGGAAAAATATACACATTACAATTGATCTCCAGGGGAACAAGGGTAGTTCAGGAATAAAAGCCATGGGACATACTTCAAAAAATTGGCAAAGGGGGTGCAGGTCTTATGGGTGTAACGGGGGCTGACACCTCTTTGGCAGGGAGAAGCTTTTTAGTCTCGAGACATCCAGACAGAGTAAAGACGGTCTAGGGGGTATCATGAACGGAGCAGCCTACGGGAGTGGGTCGCAAGGTTCAAAAGGGAAAAGAAAAAAAAGGTAGGCATAACCCTTTCGACTTGACGTGAATTGAGACGGGCGGATCTTCAAGAACCTTGGTCTTACTTCAGAAGGAGCGAAGTGGGTGAATCGGGAGAAGAAGCTGTCACATCGTTATAACTCATACTAGAAAGAATTATTTAAAAGGGAGGTGAGCGAATTGGAGACGAAAAAAGGGGGTGAAAGGAGGGGGAGAAGGAGGGAGAAGACCTTCATTAGGGACTTCAGTTGAGAACTGGGATGGCTCGAAAGTGTGAACTCCCTTGAGGATGGGTGGAAGAAAAAGTGAATTGAAAAAAGGTACATATCCTTAAGGGGGTAGACCGGGGATAGGCTCTTGGGGAAGCACACCTAAAGGGCCTGATTGAACGGGGGTATTCGCAATTGGGGGGGGGGGGTTGGTGGGTGGGGGGTGGTGGGGGTGTTTGTGTGTTGGTCTGGCAGTCTGGAGAGGCGGGTAAAAGGGGGATGACGGTACTAGAGAACACTTGGGGATGGTCGTACATGGAAAGAAGGGTCCCCAGGTACGGAAGGCGTCGATGGGGGAATTCAGGACCATTGAGGGCTAAGGGCAAAAGAGGAAGGGTAATTACGGCAAAAGGAGGTAACTCTCCGGGTGGATGGAAGGTTGAAAGGTTAATTAGCCAGTTCCATGGCAAGGCTTCGGGGTCATTATGTTATAAGTGTTTCTGAGGCTGACATGACAAGGAGCGAGGTACGCAGAAAAGGTAACCAAAGTAACGAGGACAAGGGCTTCCAAAGAATTCATCCCACGGGGAGTACAGACCGTCGCACTGTGGAAAACGGACAACCTAGAAAAAGTTTCAAGTGGGGTCAGTATCCCAACAATCCAGCGGGGTCGTCAAGAAGAAGGAAAGAAGCGTTGACAGTCTGGAAAAGGGCTTGGAGCTTTTGGGCCGCTATAGACTCGTCGGGGTCGCAAAATGATTAAAAAAAAGCACAGGGAGGTGCTCCTGCGAAAAAAAACAAACCTAAGCTTAAGGTTTTGAATCCTTTGGGGAAAGACACCGAAGCAGTGTGGGGGGTGCTCTAAGAGCGGGCTGGAGCCATCTCTCGATTTTCCAGGGTTCTTGGGGATGGAACTTTGAAAGGCGAAAGTGGACAACAGAGAGTTTTTGGGTGGGTTTGGGCTCCCATTGTGTGTACTGGAGGGAGTGCTCCATAAGTCGGGGTAGGCCAAAACCCTTCCAAAAGAGCTAAGGGAAAAGTAAGTAACTCCAAGGAAGACGTGAAGAAAGGGAAGGATCAGGGGGTAGTGAAAGATGGGGCTTTGGCAGTTAGATTGGGGGAGACGAAATTTTGGAGCTTTAGGGGGGGGGACTGGGCGGAAGGTTGGTCAAAGAACCGCCGGGATGTGGGAGGGGGCGGAGGTTTTTAAAAGGCTCACTGAGCGAACAAAGTTTTCAAGGGACGTAATGGCGGGGAGTATTGCGCGAAGGGGCGAGGGTGTGTCTGTGAGGGGGAGGGTACGAGAAAATGTGATAGGAGGGAGGGTGGACGTTGAAGGGTTGGAGGCAGTTTCGGCCAAAGGTCGGCTGTCCCCACTTCGACTTCGCGAGGGAAAACTGAGCAAAAAGTCAGGACTTTCAGAGAAAACTCGAGAAAAGAAAGCAAAAAAAAGGGTGGTCTGGCTGGTTCCCAAAAACCCCAGCGGGATTCCCGCGTGGACGGGGGGTGAAAACAGACTTTGAAAACCCTAAAACTACGGAATCAGGGGGGACAGCCTGTAAAGGGGGCTACTCAGATCGGATAAGTGCTCTTGGGAGAGAAGTTTGGAACATCTACGGTGCAGGGCAACCTTCATTCTATAAAGCAATTGCAAACAAATGGTTATGTAAAAGGAAGAAAAACGACTAGCAGCCAAGGCCAGGAAAGATCGTGCCGGAGGAGTGAGCCAAGGGTCAACTTCAGCCGGGGGCGAACCTTGGGAAGGTGGGCGGTTGACGATGATCTGGGGTAATCGCGAGGGACTCCGGGTCAAGGTGGGCTTTAGGATCCTTGGCAAGGGGGAGTTGGGGCAAAATAATAGGCGCGAAAAAGTAGTTCACACAAGTGATTTTCCATGGACGGATCGAGGTGCGGGCAAATGGGGAATTCACCTACAAAAGTGAATAAAAGGGGGGAAAAAAGTCTCTGGTGCAAGAGTGAAAAAAGAGTAGGGATTCAAGAAAAGCGGCACGCGATGTGGAAAAAACAGGGAAAAGAGATGTGTCAGATTTCACCCGGAAAATTTAATGGCAGGGAAGGTAATGCTCCCAACACTCAACTCGGAAGGAAGAAACTTAGCTTGCGGGATTCTATGAACAGAAGTGGGAAAGGAACATGGTATCAGGACCTACTTGGGCAAGGGTTGGCATAAGAAAAAACGGCTAGGCTACCGTCAAGAGCCGTGCTGGAAGGAAGTCTAACATAATTTGATGGACTACTAAAAAGAGGGAGATCTTCCGGGGACGGTACCAAGGCATGGAATAAGTACAAGCTCGGCGGGCCCGGGACAGGGAAGGGTTGTCTCTCCGGGTCATGGTCAGGGGGAGGGACCCTTCACCTGGGAGAAAACCGGACGTACTGCTCGGGCGGGGAACCGGCCTGGAATCGACCCCTACCTGACAGAACGAATCTCATAAATGTGGGGCCAGAAGGGCGACGAAAGTTCCGAAAAGGATAGAACGAAAAGACCAAGCTGAATGGGAGGGGCCTTAGGAGAGACGGAAAAAAAGATGACTGGGAAGTCCATCTACGGTTCAGGAACAAGGGGCAAAGCGAAAGGAAAAGGTTTGGAAAAAAAATACTCGCAAGGTTTAACCATAGGTTGAACGTGACCAGTCGGAACCATATTCCAGTTGTGTCAACAATCGTGAGATGGCCCCCGCACAGGGCTGCGGCATGTGCACTAAAAGAGGGATAGTCTCTGCCGAAACTAGGGAACACAGACCTACCCACCCACAGGTGACGTTCATCTAATTTCTCTCGCGGGATCAGGACCCGCGGTTGAGGGAAAATCGCAAAAAAAGGTAATCATTGATGGAGTGGCGCTGCGGGGGGGAGAGGCGGGGGAATCTAATCTGGCAGGGGGGATCAAATACAAACGGACTCTGGTATCATCAAATGACGATAAAAAAAACAACAAGGAGGGAACGGAGAGAATTGCGACGGAGACGAGCAAGGAAGCTCTTTATCTAAACTGCGGGAAAGAAAGGTAGACATTGCGAAATCCAGCAGACAGGGAGACTTTCTCCATCGCGAAGTAACGGAATCCAGAAAATGGTTTGCTAAGACGAAAAAAGGCTGTGGGAAGATGAGGGAAATAGCGCAGCGCATAGGAGGCAGGGGGAAAAGAATACTGTGAGGAGTGGCGCCTAATTGAAAATAGGAAAATATGGGGAAAGACGGAACTTGAAAACCATATTTCAAAGAGAGCAAAAAAGTAATCGGCAGGGAGGTTCGACCCTTTGTTGCAGAAAAAACGCAGATTGGATAAATGAACATTGCCTGTGCGTCGAAAAGGAAAGGGAACCTGCCACTTAATTTATGGATGGAAGAAGCTTCGAAATTCCTCTCCCTTTATGGCCAACCAGGAACTATCCTGGCGAGAAGACGAAGATGGTTTTCGATAAGAAAGGAAGGGAAGGCTTACTCCCGGTAAGGCTTGTCCAGTAAGGCTCGAAAAGTAAAATAGACAAGGAAAAGCGCTAGAAAAACATTCGGTAAAATTGGCGAAAGCGAAGAGAAAAGATGGGAAGTGGGAGGCGGGGGGCCGGCACCAGGAAGATATATCGATTTGGGAGCAGAAAGGGGACCCGTTTCGGAAAAGTAGGGCACGACAATGATAAGGGAAGGATTACTACGAATTCAAGACAAAACGACACACATGGGCGCGTAAGAAGGGAACGGATCCCCGACACCCCTCACTAGGCCCGTCAAACGCAATGGGGTCGTTCGGGGACGACTAACAAGATCCTTAGCGCGAGGATGAGGGCTCTCTCTTTTTTAACCCAATCCCTGGGACGGGGGCATCGGCAAACAAGGAATACTGTA
>Ga0179593_1393356_pt1 | contig 10099 bp, 12 predicted proteins | sample CZODoug2_1_08_16_FD_185931 | JGI IMG/M metagenome (GOLD analysis project Ga0179593, IMG submission 185931) | Vadose zone soil fungal communities from Angelo Coast Range Reserve, California, USA - CZODoug2_1_08_16fungal (PacBio error correction) | ecosystem: Environmental > Terrestrial > Soil >...
TATTCCGAAAAACGTAAGGTGACTTGTTTTTTGAACCAAAAGGAAAAAGCGCGGGAGGGTACGCATCACGCAAAAAAAAAAAAAAGCGGTGGGCCGGTAACAACGACTACAATCATTGGGTTGCTGCACTTGTCGGGGGGGGGGGGGGGAGGGACAGGACTGGTTAAAGGGGAAGGTTAGACCATTCGCCAAGAAGCACCGAGGGGGCATAAAGACTTTTCCTAGTAAAAAGATGGACAAAATAAAAGGCCGACCCCTGTCGTCCCGGAAGGGAAAAAATGAGAGGCATTAAAAGCCAAGCCTTGCAGGGAAAGGGTTTGGGGGGGGGGGTTCAGATTCGAACATGACTCGTCCAATTCAAGAACGGAGGAAACGACGGGGGAAAGGGGCGGCGTGAATACCACCTTGGGCCGCCGGGAAAAGACGCTCAATTCTCCCTGACCCTCAGAAAAAGGAAAGAACCGTTGAAGGGGTTCTAAAAAAAAGAGAGACAAGGCAGAACTTTGGGAGGTTGGGGGGACGTCGGAAAAGGGAATTAGCCTCAAAAGGGGGGGAAACAAGCAAAAAGATCCACTCCGAACAAAAACCTCAAAAAAGGAAAAAACAGGAGGGGGTCGCAACAGCCTGGGTACTCGGCACCCCGGTCAAACTGAGAAAGGTTTAACCCATAAAAAAGAGAAAAAAGGGTGCCAGAGAGGGGTTGTTGGAGGGGGGGGGAGGGAATCCAAGGGATTCCAAAATTTTTCAGTGAGAACGAGCGAACCCACTGGGAAAAGAATCAACACCCCATCCCCCGGGGGTAAGTGGCCTGCCAATAGGTGGGGGGGGAAAAGAAAACCCCTGGGATATGGGTAATAAGTCCCCCTGGTTGGGTAGGCTGTCCCTCCTTGGGTCGTTAAAAAAGGAACGCGCCAAAAAATAAGGAAAAAAAAGTGAAAAATGACGAATAAGAATGGATAAACCATGGAACGCCAATGGAGACCGCTAACCGAAAAAAACAACAACGAAGTAAAAGGAACGAAAATTTTGGGCAAGGATACGCAGAACTGGAAAGAACGATGAAAGGCCTGGGCACGGGGAGGAAAAAAGGGTTGAGCTTTTTGGAAAAAAAAGGGAAAAAAAAAAAAAAGAGAAAAAAGGGTCGGCAAAGGCCCGTAAGGGGTTGGGCGAAGGGACGAACGTTGTCGAAAGTGGAAACGAGGAAGGGGAAAAAATTGGGGGAAAAGGGGAAAGAACATAGACATGTCGTACCGGGCGGAAAGCAACACTCTCAAAAGGCTCAGGAGAGCAAGCTGCGGACCTCCAGGAAAAAGGCAAAAAGGTGGAGTGCAAAGCAGATGGAAGGGGGGCCCCAGAACCTCAGGGGAAGTATAAAATTACCAGAAGAGGAGCCAATATTGGGGGTTTTGAAACGCAACGCCAGGGCAGGGAACCCCAATCACTTCATTTTTGCTGGCCAGGGGGAAGTGAGCGCGTCTGAACGAAGTAGAGGGGGAAAGGGGAGAAAAAAGGGGAAGCCGGAAAGGGGGTTGGGGGAATTTTTTCCTCCAGTCACTGCCTTGAAGCAAAAGATGGGGAAGAAATCAGGACCGGGAAAAGGGTCAAACTAGGTGGAGGGGTAGGACCTATTGAAAGAACGCCGTTCTGACCAGGTCAGAAAACCCGAAAGGGGGGTAAAAACTTCTCACACACCAGGGGACAGAACTGGGTCAAAGAGGGGAGGTGTGATCCTCTCACGTGCAACGGACACGATTGGCATCAATCAGGGAACTGGGGGAGCACGGAGGAAGGTGCCACAATGCCTAAAAACCAAAACATGTCTTTGACCTGTCACCTGCCAGTAAAAATAGTCGGTTGAACGAAGTCGGAAAAAACTTTGTCAACAAAAGAAACACAAAAACTATTTTTTGGGGGGGGGGGGGGAAACAAAAAACGCACAAATGGACAAAGAAGGAATTGTTTGAAATCGCTGGGAAGTTGGAAGACCGGGAATCCCAATGGTTCATTGCGGCGGTGTTGAGAGCCAGTATTGGGGGGGGGGGAGAGATGACACCAAGGGACAACAATGCACGAGACGATAAGATTAACGGCCAAGACAGAGAAAGGGGCACGGGGTACAAAAAAAGCGAGCAACGTGCACAAGTATCCGCCGGCAAAAGAGAGATCGCGGGGGTGCCGATAGGAAAGCGGCCAGGGGGGAAACGGGAATGGTAGGGGGAGGAAATGCAGACCCTTTCCACATGAAAGAAGAAAATTGCTACGGGGACTTATAAAGGAAAAAAAAAAGTGCCCCCAGGATCTCAGGGGGATGGCCAGAGAAAAAACTTTACGCGCCGGTCTCGCAGTAAGGGCCAGCACAAATCAACGAAAAAAAAAACAATAATGAGGTTCGAGGAACGCGAACAGGGCACCAGTATTCAGAACCAAAACCGCTGGGGAAAATGGGAGGAAAAAGATACATCCACAACACCAAAACGGAAGGATAGATCCATCATCACCATCCGCGGGGAAAAGTAGAGTATGAAAACTTGGAGAAACCAATTTCCGAATGTATGGGTCAGGGGGGGAGGCACTGTGACCTGGGGGGGAGGGGGTAGCCCGGGCAAAGGCAAAAATCGCGTAGGATATTGACGGAGATCAAGTCTGGGGTAAAAAAAAAGGCAAAAAAATCTAACATGATAGCTGGGGAGGGTGAAAAGGTTTCAAGAAAGGTTCAAGTTCAAGGCCCGCTCCCAGGGTCCCGGGAAAAAAAAGAGGCAAGCGCCTTCGGATCTGGGGATACACTTTTTTGGGGGAAAAGGACTGTGCCAACAGCACATGGTCTTGTAACCAGGCATTATCTCAAAGGGTTAAGACTACCTCGGCCAGGGGGGGGGGGGAATGTTGAAGACATAAATGGGCGTTCCGAACACGACAGGGGAAACTCAAGGTGGACTGGTTGCAAGGGGGACAAAGTGCGCTGGGCGCCGCTTGTAATGCCCTTTGTGGAAAATCTGGGGGGGGAAAAAAATCGCGACAGGAGCTTGGTCAAAAAACCCTCCGATGAAAAAAAATCCCACAAGATCATAGGGCCGCGGGTGGGGGGTCCGGATTGTGGACAAAGTGTCATTAAAGAAAACACGAGGACATTACGGGCGAGGCATCCTTAGCGGGAAAGAAAAGTCGGGGGAAAAAGCACTGTCAAAACTGTTGGTAAGGCATTTTGAAACGTAAAAGGGGGGGAAAAACGCGCCAAGATGGTACGTTGGTCATTGAAGGCGACAGACACGGAAAGGGGGAAAGAAGACCAACGCCCGGGTCGGCCGCCTGGTCTGCAAAAGACGGGGGGGGGGAACGGAAAACTGCGCATAAAAAATGGGGTACCAAAAGGGGTTCAACAGCTCAGGAAATCTAACGGACGCCTAAAATCGTGGAAAAATATCTCCAAGGGGGAGAACCTGATGGGCCATCAAAACCCATTGGGCAATCCGAGTGGCGCAAAACAAGAGTGAAAAGGAGGGCATGGTCATTCTATCGAAAATTTCTGGACTGTGGGGCGTCGTTCAAGGAAACTCTTGTGGGGAAAAAAAGTCCAAGGTCCAACCAGTGGGGGCGTTCCAAAAAAAAAAAACCTGAGGGAAAAACCGAACCATTGCGCATAAGTACGGTTGGGGATAGGCCAATCACTTAAACAGGGAAAAGGGTCGAGGGGCTGAAACAAAACGCAAGGGCATTAATCTGGGGACACAAAAAAAATTGGGTCGATCGGCCAAACAGGACGGAAGGTTGGCGGGTCAGGGCCACGTGAAAAAAGGGGAATCGGAACGTACTGCAAAGTCAAAAAAACGTGAAAGGGGTGTTGACCGGAGGGAAAAAAAAACCATGTCTGAACGGATGGGGGGGCAAAATTTGGGCGACCTACTAAAAAAAAGGTTTGATGGACTCGACGGTTAAGGGGGAAAAAGAAAGGGTTCCAGACGCCGAATGCGGTCAAATTCCGACGAGGGGGGAAGACGCCAGGCCTCTGATCGTAAAAGAATCGGGAAGGTTTCTCAAAAATGGGGGGTTCACGACCAGGCCAAAACGGGTTAGGAAAAAAAGGGAACCGGGAAGGGAAAAGTTGGTGGACTGAGGTCCAAAAAAGCGGGGGGGGAAAAGGAAAAAGGCAAAGGTGGCAGCCATTTCAACCCGACAGGGGGGGGGGTGGGGGTTCCCAACTTGGAGCTCAGGGGAAGAGATTGGTCAAAACGGCCATAAATGGGAAATCAGACCAATGAATCACCCCTCTGACAAAAAATGTTAAGTCCACCCGGTCTGGGGGGGTTTTCCTCAATAAAAAAGTGGTCGGTTTCAAAAAACGGGGGAAAAAAGAAAACCCTGACAAGGGGCGCGTTGCGGAATGACGTTTTGGGAACCTCTCCTCCCAAAAGGCCCTGACCATGGGGGGAAAAAACGGATGCGAAAAGACCGGCAAAATACCGTGGGGGAGGGGGACACGATCAAATGAAGGCAACCTGGGGTCTACTAAAAGGAGACTTAAAAAGTTCCTATGTCATCAAGAGCATTGGATAGCGCCCTTCCGGAACCCAAAGGGGGAGAACGAAAGGGACTGGTCGCGACGGCCTGGGAGGGGAAGTCTGGGGGGTGTGTTGGGGGTTGTGGGGTGGGGGGGGAGGACGGAACCCCCAAGCCTCAACCAGGGAATTTAAAAGTGTGCAACCGAAAAAGAGAGGGGGAAGAGGGGATCTCCGGCGCAAAGGGCGCGAAACTTGTTCACTATGGCAATCAAGGGGAAAGGAGAGGTTGGTCGGGAACAGTCAAGGTCTACACTACCTGGGAGGGGGGGGGGGGGGGCCGGGGACCCGCAAAGGGGGAACTTAAGGGAATCAGAGGGAGGGGGGGGGGGGTTCAACGGGAAACGAAGAGGGGTTGCGGGGATAAAAAAACCTTTTACCTCTGAAAGCCCTTGGGAGAGAAAAAAACCAAAAATCAAAGTTGCGGAAGAGCTACCAACCCAACAAAAAAGGAGGATAGGGAAAATCTCTAGAAGAAAAAGCCAACGGCAAAGCGATCGGGTACTTGTATATGAGACCAGCGCAATTCAGGCCGAGGAAAAAAAGTCCCTGCCCGCCAAAACCGCTTGTGAGTGGAGGGGGGGTGTTGTTTGGGAAAAAACAAAACGTCTCGGATACATTTCCAGGTTTTTTCTGTGGGAAAACCGGGGGGGGAGGGGGGGGGGGGATTCCTTTTAAGGGGAGTTTCGCCATGGGAGGAAATCCGCAAAGCTCCATGCCACCGAATTTAAAAACGGTTCCAAAAGCCGGACCAGCGACTGCTATAAAAGCCCGGAAGAAAAAAGAAGGGGAAGCTGCGGCAAGAAAGGAAAGGAAGGTAAAAAAAAGGGCACGAGGGGTGTTTCATCTCTCCATCCGAAAAAAGAAAAAAAGGACCAGGAAAACGCCGACCAAGGAAGTTGAGGCAAGGGGGGGGACAAAAAAAACTTTGGGCGACGCCGTAAAATCACACTGACCGCTAGCCCCGCAACCCTTTGACTGGTTGGTTGAAAAAAAAAACAGGAAAGACGTTCCGTTCGGACGAAACGGTAAAGTGAAACCAAAAGGGCCCCTTGGCTCAGCGCTAAAAAAAAACGGCCAGCAGGAGTGGAAAAGGGAACCACCTAGGTCGCGCCCCAAGTCCATCACCGGCCACCCCAATGGGGCTGCGCCTGACCGGAAAGGGGGGAAAGGGAATCAAAAAGGGGGCGGCAAAAGGAAAAGGTTAGGAAAAAGATTCACGCCAAAAATGGGAACCTCAGGGGAAGTTTCTGGCATGCCTCCAAGGTTTTTTTGATGTTGGGGGGGGGGGGCCAAAACAGAGATGGCAAAAAAAAACCAAGGAACCAGCTTGGCTACCCAAACAGCAAAGGAAATTGTTGAAATTTGGGGGGGGGCCTGCCAAAGCAGGTTGGGAGACAGTAGGTAAGACGTGGAGGTCCAAAGGCTGGAAAAACCGTGTGGGTCCTTACCCACATCTCTAAAGGGGGAGGGGGGGGGGGAGAATGGGGACCAATCGAGGTAAGAAAGTCACCCGTCCAGCCATGACGAAAATTCTGCGACAAACCCTTGAAAAAAAAAAGGAGACTTCTGGACACAAAAAAAAAAGAAAGGTACCTAACTGGTAACGAACAGGTCTAAGCACTGCACCCGGTAAAAAATCCGCAGGAGAGGGAAAACCGAAAAAAGACAGGGGTTCTGGAACGCAAAATGGTGTGGAAAATCAATGTAAAATCCGGGGAAAAACGCTGTGAATGTCTGTCCTTCCCAGGGGGACAGGAAAGGGTGGTGGCCGATCGACCAGAAACCTTGGGGGTCCAGAATTTACCAGTGGGGGGGACGGGGTTGCGGTAAAAAGGCGAACGGATGGCGAAAAAAGAACAATAAGCGGTGGCCGCCCCAAAACGGGGCATTCCAGAAAAAAAAAAAAAAAGGTTCACGTGCAGGGGTCCGGGCAACTCGCCGCTCAGGAATCGACAGAAATTGAGGCCAATCGGCTTGGGGAAACCCGTACAAAAAAACAGAAACTCTATAGAGAAAAAGCTGGGGGGGGGAAAAGGTCTTGGCGCCTCATTGGGTGCGCACAACTCGGGAGGAGGGGGAACAAAAATCCGGCATTTGAAGGGGGGCCCAGCGGGGGGACAAAAAAACTCGGCTACTGGCGTGTGAGGGCCAGCCTCAGCCGTGGGCCAAACCTTTTGGGGGGGTAAAAGGGTGCCCTGCGCATTGAAGGAAGAATATTGAGCGGGGACAAAAAGTTGACGGCTCGGAAAAAGGTGGGGAAAAAAAAATAGAAACACCCCGGCCGTACGTTCGGAAAAATCACCGGTAACCAGCGCGACAAATGAACAACATTTGGGGGGGGGAAGGAAGGTGGGGGAAAAAAAGCCGCTCAGGTAAGGCACTCTGGGGGTTAAAAAAGCGGTCCAAAGGGAAGCAGGGAAAAGATATGTCCAGAAAAAAACACAAAACGCCGGCCGGATGATACGGAAAAAGAAATATGTGGGGGACATCTGGGGAGGAAAAAACAGATCCCACTCAAAAAGGTTTTGTAAACGGTCACACAAAAAGGGAAGAGAAAATAAGGGAAAAACGCACGAAATGGGACGTAAACGGAGGGCATCTGGGTTCGGATGCACGAGTGGTTTGGGGCGAAAAAACCAGCCGAGTTAAAGAATGGGAAACCCGGCAAAGAAAGGGGGGGGAGACTCTGTAATACGCAGGGACCGCATGGGGGCCGGTTTTTCAAAAGTCGGAAAAAGAAAGAGGCAGAAACCCGCCGGTCCCAAATCAGAATCGCAGCCGAAAAGGAAAAAAAAACCCTGTGGGTAACCGCAACGGGAAAAGACCTAGACGCACCTGACAAAACAAGAAAGGGGCAATGATCCCCCTTCGGGAGGCCAAAAACACGACTACGCAACAGGGAAAGGAGAGGTTGAAGGACCAACCAGGGCACCTGGATTGACCGATAAAAGCCCCCGAACTAACCCCGAATCATTAATTCTAATCAGGGGAAGGGGGAAAGCAGGGGTAATGTGAACGCGCGTGGGGATGGGCGATGACACTCAAAAACAACACGGTTCAAAAAAAGAGAGAGAAAACTCCTACCCAGCGGAGAAAGAAAGACTGGGAACTGGCCGCGCATTCGAGGGGTCATGATAAAAACTGGGGGGAAAAGGTCCGGTGATCATGATGGCAAAGGGGAAAAAAAGGACGGAAAACTCCTCAGGGCTTGAGAAGAAAAAAAAAGACTGGCGTTCATAGGAAAAAAAGGAAAACAAAAAAAACTTGGTTCCAGTTTGCACCACGGGACGCCTTTAAAAAACAGTTAAAACAAGGGGGGGGGGGGCCTAAAAAAGCACCCCGGTGGTGCACCCAAAGGACCATCCACCGCTCGGGGGGAAAGAATGGGGGGAAGGGACTGCACTGACGAAAAAAAAGGTTGGGGGAAAACAAAACCGGCCCATGAAAAATGGACCCGGCTCCTCAGAATAAAAAAAGAAAAAAAACACAGTTCAGGAAAAGGGTTGAAGATTACACCTAAGGGGGGGGAGGGGTTCGCCCGCACGCAACTCGAAAAGAGGGAAAAAAACGTGATAACACAGGGGGCTGGCCCTGAAAAGGGGGAGAGTGCCTGTTGGGAAAATCGTTTGGGGTTTAACAATTCGAAAGGACAACAGGGAGCGTTGTCCGATGAAAAAGGAAGTTAAAGATCCCATCCCGCCGGGTGGGGGCGCATCAAAAAAAAGGTTACTTTCAAGGCTGCCATGCGGGAAAAGGGGAAGCGGGACGGGGGGAACCAAGCATAGGGGGAAAAGAGGAACCAAAAACTGGGGGGGGTCGCAAACACAGGACATTCCAGGTCCTTTAGACGCCGGGAAGGGAAATCATTGCTGATAGGGCGACCGATTCATACGCCAGGGAGGGGTTTGAAGGAGGGGGGAGCGGGAAGGAGGGGGTGCCGCGACCTGTACACGGGTAAATGACTGTGCGGAAGGAAAGGATTCAAGGGAGACGCAGTAACCGAAGAAAAAAAAGCGACGCTGGTTCCCTCAAATGAAACCGTATGGAAAAAAAAAGAAAGGGGATAGGGGGGACTCAACAAGATTTAGGCGAAATTCCAAAATTTGTCATTCAAGCGATGGGTGGGGGGGGTCCGTTGACTGGCGTTTGAAAGCCGCAGTTTAAAACCGGAAAACTATGTTCCTGGAAGATGCTGGGAAGAAAAAAAGACGTGAAAGAAAATTGCGCAAGCCGGGCAGAGGGGGGGTGTGGTATAAAGGTACCAAACCGGGCAGAGTGTTGCAGCCAAATCATAACGTGCAATGGGGGGGGGGGGGTCAGGAGAAGTAACAACCAGTTTTTGTTCGGGGAACACCCCGAGCACGGGGAAGGCAACTGAATGTCTCGTCAAAAAGAGAAAACGAGGTTTTTTAACGATAAAAAAGACAAAAGGGGGCCGATTGTCGAGTTTTTTTGAGGGGGAAAGGGAGTTGGTGTCAAAAGGGGGGAAGAAAAAGTTTCTTTCACGAAGTCTAAGGGGACGCACGGGGGGGGGAAAAACACAAACCCAAAAGGGGAATGCGTCCCGGCCCGACGATGGATTTCTCTCTAACCAAAAAAGAAAGGGGAAGCGCTATTGGACGACAGGGGGTGGGTCCACGACCATACGTTTGGGGGGGGAAAAAACATAAGAAATTTGGAACCCCGTTGACGAGGAAGGGAAAAAGGGGGAAAAAGGGAAAAAACCAGAAGGGGGGAAGACAAAAATTGAATTATGGGTTAGCCAAAAGTTTCTTCCTAAGGGAAAAAGGAGGGTTGAAAAACCAGGCCAATGGAGACGGCATGAAACTACACCCTAACGGTCGGCCTTGGAGGAAATCTTCCTGGGTTGGGGAATACCCCGTGGGCCGAAGGGGGGGGGGGAAAAAGAGACCTGCAGCGGTCCTTTAGCAGAAGGAAGGGGGATTAGGGGCGGACGACCGCTGGGGGCACACACAAAAAAAAAAAAACCGAACTGAACGTCACTAAAGGAAAATTCCGTCTGGCGAACCGGTCGAGGACGGCACAAATGAGGGACCCTAACGGCAAAGACTGGGGGGAACCGAAGGGGAAAAATCAAAAAAAGTGACCGGCAGAAAGGGCTGAGAAGAGGGGAAAGCGAGAGGAGTCCGCCCCAGGAACAAAGGAAGAAAAAAAGCGCCTCGTGTCGGGCAAAACGCGGGGAATGAACGGTGATATCAGGGACCCAAAAAAGGGGAAAAAAAAACCCCCCGGGCATTTTCTTTGCAAAAGCAGCGAGTTGGGAATATCGGGGAAAGAAAAAAGGAGCAAAGCAAGAAGACAGAGGGAGTCTTGCACTTCAGGGGGAAGTGGGAGAAGGGAAGTCAAAAAATGGCTAACCTCCCCTTAAAGGCGGCCGAAACAAAACCTGTGCCGCAAAAAAACACAAAGGAATTATCAAACGCCTGTATGTAGGGGGCAAACCCAAAAGAACGCGTTTTTGACGGGGAAAAAAAGTTTACCCAAAGCCTGCGGTGAAACAGAACCCCAAAAAGGGGATTGGA
>Ga0179593_1473710_pt1 | contig 10099 bp, 10 predicted proteins | sample CZODoug2_1_08_16_FD_185931 | JGI IMG/M metagenome (GOLD analysis project Ga0179593, IMG submission 185931) | Vadose zone soil fungal communities from Angelo Coast Range Reserve, California, USA - CZODoug2_1_08_16fungal (PacBio error correction) | ecosystem: Environmental > Terrestrial > Soil >...
GGTTCCTTCTGGGGAGGTCGCAGAAAAAAAATCAATAGGGGAGGGGGGGAAAGTGGGAGGGCTGCGTTGGCGCGGGGCGAAGGGGTCTGGGGGAGAGAGGAACTACGAGAAAAGCGCAGCAATCCCGGTTGAAAATCGGAGGAAGAGGGGCTTGTCAGCTGGCCGGTACTTGGGGAGAAGCACAAAGAGAGGCAGAGCAAATTTGCACAAAAGGTCAAGACGTACGCGCTCTGGGCGTCAAAAAAGTGTGTAAGGAGGGAAAGAGCCGTGAGTTTGGGGTGGCAGTTATGGCTTGATGCTCGGAAGAGGAACCGAATGAGAAAGGGGGGTGGAAGTGAAATGCCAGCAAAACCCGGGCTCAAAAAGAACCGCACAGGAAAAAGGCCGAGGGGGGGGGGGAGATACGCTTTCGAGCGGGCGCTGTCTGAAAGGAGAAATTTGAGGGAGGGGCAGGATGCGATCTCCTACCTTAAAAGGATTCCAGGTAGGGGAGGTACTAGGCCTAGTCCGTCCTGGGAGCGGACTTTGTCAAAGAACAGAAATCAACAAAACAGGTCCGGGGGAGTCCGATCCGGGGTATGCGATGGGGACAAGAGGACGGAGTTATCCAATCGCCTATCGCAGAGAAGGAAGCAAAAGGCCAATTTTGTTACCGACAAGCACAACCATATTCATGGAAAGAGGGGGGCGCCGGGGGGAGAGTTGACCGGGGCACCGCGCATAATCGACCGGAATGACTCGTAGGACGGAAAAAATGGAGGCAAGGACGGGAACGCATGAGCCGACTGGGGGCTATCGATGCCGCTGGTAGGCGGAAGGAAGTCTGACACGGGGGAGCTTTCACACTCAGGAGGGAGGATTAAAACATCCAAGAAGAAAAAAGAGACGCAAAAGCCTGGCCCTGGTGATTCCCAGAACCGGGAAGATTCATTGAGGCAGCCCTGTCCGGCGGGCGGGTACTCGGGAAGCTAGGAGCAGAGGGCCTTCACGACTGGCGATGCAACCAGGGGAAGCGCATGGGGAAGGAAGGGAAAAAGGTGATGAATAATCGGAAAATCCACTCGACTAAAAGAAAAGAGGGTCTGGCGAAAAAGTTGAGCGTGCGGTTCACCAAGAGACAAGAAAAAAAAACTTGGGGGAAGCAGGGCTACTTGACTAAGACACGAACCAGTCATGCCGGGGGGGCGTTAACAAAAGGGAATAAGGAAAGGAGGGAGGAAGGGGGAGACATGACCGAAGAAAACCGATGCGTCTAACGCGCTGTAGGACGTGTGAAAAGGGAAAGTGCAGCCTGACCACGGGAAACGGCGAAAACCGCGCTCATGAAAGGTCGCAAGGAGAAAAAAGATCCAAAAAGGCGGATGCTTGTAAACCTGATTGCACCCGGCATAGGGCGAATGAAAAAATTGGAAAAGGCTAGCCAACCAGAAAAGGGCAGCCCCCTGCGTGCTGAAGGACAAGAAAGAACACACCTGAAGCCAAAGATCTGGGGTGTTTTGATTTTCGATCGACGAGAAAAAAAAATCGTCGAAAAGGGAAGAGAAGGGAGTTTCGTCCAATACGGAAAAACCATTAATGTACACAGAGAAAAAGAAGCGAAAGATCAAAAAACGGGGATTGGAAAAGGGATGCTTGCGTCGCTTTCAAAAGAGGGGGGGGTGAAGGGGGAGAAGGGGGAAGGACAAAAAATAATCATAAAGAAAACTTTTCGCTGATTCGCTGAATTACTCTAAAGGCAAAGGTGACGACTCGGCTGGCGCGCGGTCTTAGATCGAGAGGGAATGGGGTTAACCTGGGTCTTCCCCTGATAAGGGGACCCTACAAATGGGGAAGGGCTATGAGGGGGGCATCAGGCTGAATCAATCATGCCGAAAGGGGGGGAGTTGAGAGGGGAGGGATGGCGACGGAAGAGAGTTAAGGAATCTTCGCGAGGCCAGTAAGACAGTACTGACCGAAGCCAAAATTTGCAGCGGCGGGAAGGAAAGAAAGGTGAAGAAAGAGGGACAGGAGCAACAAAAAGAGACTAAACGGTGTGAGAAAACCGGCAAGGTCAATTAGGCGCGTCAGATAAGGCTTCCAAACTAAAGGAGGAACAGCGTGTGGACGGAAAACCCTTGGTCGACTGCACGGTTAGTGGGAAATGGTGAAAAAACTCTAGCAAGGGAAAAACGGCGGGCCGGCGAAAATTACTCAATCAGGAGTGAGTCCAGCTTGCGTTGAGGCGGCGTGCGCCCATGAGGGGGGGGGAGGGAAAAAGGACAGAAGGAGAAAACAGGTGGCGTCGCGGGAAGGGCGACCAATGGGCAAAAGTCCTCGAACCATCAGGGCGAACGCTATGTCAAAAAGGGAAAGGGAGACTATTTGTCAGCCGGCACGCCTGAGGTAAAAAAAAAAGAAAAATTACAAAGTGGTTCAAGAATCACAAAGGGAAGAGGGGATGAACAATGCGGCAGTCGCGCACAGTCGAAAGGCGCAGAGAATAAAGGCGAGTCAGAATCACAAGGGGCTTGGTCATAGATCACAAAGAGGGCCAATGTGGGGCGACCTTGACAAATCGCCCCCAGCACAAACGGGGGGAGGGAATGGCTGCGATAGGCGATTAGTTATTAAGAGGCCGACAACAAGACAAAGGGGGGAACGAGGGGGCTAAAAGGGAGCTTAATGTTCGTAACAGAACCAGGCATAGAGCCTCAAAAAGAGAAAGGAAAATTATTCAACTCGAGAAAGAAGACTAAGACTGAACGGGGACAAGGAAACTTCGCCACAATAAGTGAATGGACACCTCCTCAAAATCGGTGTCAGACATGTGACGAAGAGAAGCAAAGGGAGAGAGGGCTTCACTACAACAGACAGGTGGTGGGCTGTTTCTAGGGGGGAGGACGGGAAGGTGAAAAAGGGGAACCGGAATGATCTTAGCTAATACAGACGGGGAGGAACGAAGAGGCAACCAAACAAAATGAAAAGGGGGGGAGATCAATTCTAGCTAGCACCAACAAAAAAAAAGTGAACCGAGTGCTGTAGGCTGACCGGGGTGAGAAAGGACTGCTAAGGAAAGGTAGGGGGAGAAACAACGGCCATCCCTTGCAAAGGAAAGAGCCGCGAAGGGGATCAAGCCTGAAACCAGGCTTGAGGACGAGTAGAGGATCCTAAAGTCCGGTCAAAACAAAAGCAACTTTCGCAGCGCTCTACTTTAAAAGGCAAGAGGGACAGAGTGACAGGACATGAACGTCGACCAAGAATCCACGGTTAAAGAGAGAAAAAAAAGGGAAAATGAGAGAGAGGATTTGCCTGTATGTGACATATGTTGGTCGAAGTCCCTGAATAAGGGGGCCGTAATGCAAAAAATGAGAGCTTTCTGGGAGTAAAAGGGGGAGGGCCGATGGGCGCTGGAAAAGCTTTTCATTGAGTCAAGAAACAATCGCCGCAAAAGGGTTGTAAATCGATGAAGCTTTGGAACTTTGGCGGGGGGGGTTCCGGCTTCTCCCACATATAATTTGAGAACAGGCGGTGAAGAACCGCGTCAACTTACCTCTCGGCGTGGGACGGGCAAAGGGGAGGGGGGTGGTGACAGTGGGAAGTTTGGGTGCAGATTTCTTGGAGAGATTCCCCGGAGGGGTAAAAGAAAAAAAAAAAAACCAAGGCAAGAACCGGTTGGGCAAGAATATGGAAACGCGCGAAAAGCACCGCCACCACATGTGCCGTGTTGCAGGGGGAAATGTGGAGAGGGCTGCGGAGGGAGGCGAAGGGGGGGGGACGAAGGTAGTGGCGAGAGCCTGAAGGGAAAAGGCGGCAGGAAGGGAGGAGGGGGAAGGGGGGTGCCGCAATACTGCAGGTCGCTTCTTGGTCAGGAGGCGAATTCAGGGTAGGGCCACTACCAATTGAGCGTTATAGGTTCCGGCGTGGCTGGGGGAAGGCTGGGGTCATAAGCGCCGCCGCATTCCAGAAAGGTGGTGCTGCCGGCGTTTTTGTGGAAAAAGCACAAAACGAGGCCATTGGGGGGGAGATGGCGCCGAGGTAAGAAGCCCGGGCGGTAGAAGGCGCGAAAAATCGGAAATTTCTGCAGAGCAGGGGAGGCATGAGAAAATGGCTGCGTGTTGGTAAGGGAAGGGTGACATTTTGTATGGAGTTCACTAGAGGGAGTGATGGAAAATGCGGGCAGGGCCTGACAGAAAGCGCAACTGGGCAGCCACGTGGACCCCTGCTGTGGCAGAGGAATGAAGGCGAAAGGGGTATCTATGCGGGGTAAGGATAAACATAGGGACTCAAAAAGGGTCGCTGAAGAGCCTTAGAAACTGAAAGAGCGCGAGACGCAGGGAACTTACGGGACAATTTATTACGTTAATCCTGGACTTGCCAACGCAGAATCCGAGGGTAGGGAGGGAAAACAGATGGGGGACCCAGCGAATCTGCAGTTAAATTTAGTCACCGTCCACAAAGACGTTCAGCCGAGGACGCATGAAAAGGAAAATGTCATGCCGGTGGGGGAGAACACCCTTGTCGTCGATCCTATTCCTGGTGGGAGAATGCGAAGACGCCGGAAGGATAGATGAAAAGGCGGTTTGGGGAGGGGAAATATTTCAGACCCGGGTTACGGGAAAATCGGAGGGGGCTAGGGGGACGAGCTCACGTGACTTGACAGCGAAGAAAAAAACTTAGAGGAAGGGAGTAGTTTTGACCTAGGGGACCAATCTCTAATTGTACAACGGGAGGAATGAAAAACAGGCCGCCCGCCAGCTGCCGAGGCCCGATCTGCGGAAACACGAAACGCAAGGCGAAAAGGCAAAAGTGTTTTGGAGTGAGAAGGCAGCAGCGCAACGTGAGAGGGGAGCGCCTGCAGGGGGGGGGTTCTCCGTAGGGCCAAAAAGAGCATGTGGAAAGCGGACGCAAGACTCATCTCAAAAAACAAAAAAGGAGGCGGGAAAGAGCTTCCTCTTTTACGAATGTTGTGGCCGTCTGCTTGGGGGGGACCGAGCAAAAAAGAAAAACTCGAAGGGAGCTGAGAGGTACTGAATCGGAAAATCCAAAACAAATTTTTTGACGAGGTCATTGGAGAGGAGGGAAGGGCAAAGAGGGAAACAGGGGGGGTCGAGTGGCTTCCCCTTATAATGAAAACACCGTGAAAAAGGAAATGGCAAAGGGCAAATCGGCTGACCCCATCACTAAATTCTAGGGCGGGGGGGGCACTCACCGTTAGCGGACGGCCGAAGGAGGGATCGGGGAAAAGGCGGAGGACAAAACGAAAAAAAGGTGACAGCAGGCTTTATCTCGAGTGTCCGGAGGTTCGAGCAGGTAGCAAACGGAAGTCTAGGGACGAAAAGGGCACCACCGGCATGACCGGATCAATGCGGAAACCAGATCACTGCTTCAACAGCTACTGAAAGTTCAACAGGGGAAAAGAAACACGGAGTCGAGGACATAGGGGGAAAAGAACAACGAGTAGGGAAAATCGCACGGAGTGGCCGCCGTTTAAGGAGAGGATCAATGAGGGAGAGGGGTAAGTAAAAGAGCGTTTCCAGAGGAGGGGAAAACATCGAAAGGAGTTCGCCAAAGGCCCGTCCTGAGAAGTCTAGGGAGAAGAAGGGCAGATGAAGGGAAATAGAGAGACATCTGGGCATGAAAAGTCCTCTTCAAAAGCGAACGCTGCTGAAATCACCCAGGGGGGCCATAAAATTTGGCGGCAGGAAACTGGATTTACATCAAATCCGCGAGTGAAACCATCCAAAGGGGGGGACACAAAGTAAGGAAGACTCCTAAACACTAACGTCTCATCCCAGTATCCCAAAAAAAAAGGCTACTTGGGAAAAAACGTGTTAAGACAGTCCGGCCGTCGACACGGGGCCTCTTGGCAGGGAAGCTCAGAAATAGGGGGAAAAAAGAGGCGAAGGGTTGCAGGGCCCGTGGTAAAACAAGAGAAACACACCGGGAGGGGGGCGCAGAGTTCTGAGGAATCCAGCAGTAGTAAGGGAGTCCCCAACACGAAGGAAAGACTAACCAGTCTGGGGCGTTGAACAGACACAAAAAGGCCTAAAAAAAAAGCGAATGTCAAAGAAAAGGAGAAAAATCAGGGGGAAAACTAAGCCGTACCTTTTGGCAGGTCGGTCTACTGAAAAATTTCCCAAAGGGAAAAGAAAGAAGAGATGTTTGAAGGACAAGCAGACGCTCTCCACATGCGTAAAGGCCAACCTTCACAGGGGGGGATAATCGGGACTAGCTGAGGGAAGGGCAAAAGTCATCGTGAATGCTCTAGCTAATCACAGAAGGTGGTGAAAGAGGAGAGAAGTACAGACGGAAACCAAAACCGGCAAAAGACTAGCTTATCAAAACACACCAAACATGGACAGGAAAAAAAAGGGGCGGGAGAAACCTGGGGGGCGGCAAATCACTGCATGAGCCTCTGCCAGCTGATATGGGAGAAGAAACAGAAAGGCCAAGGTGCAAAACCAGCACCGCTTCAAAACAAGCAGCGTAAAAAAAAAACTTCTCGCGAAGGACCAGAAACACGCAGCAAGAAATCCGGCCGACATCCAAAAACAGGGAAAGCAACGTCCGAGCATTTTCAGAACCGTAGAAGTCAAGAAGAGGAAAGAGCGGGGAACTCTTTCAACCATTCAAAAAAAAGGTCTAAGAACAATTATGATTTAAAATAAGAGATAATAAAGGACCGATGGGGAAAGAGAGGGGTTACTCAAACTACGAAGGAGACTACATGCAGGTAGTGACCATGATAGCTTTCACTAAATGTTTAAGCTCGTGTAAGGGGCTGCCGTCTTGCATGCGCTTCTTCTACTCATAAATCTGAGAGGAATCCTGGTGGATCTTAAAGGGAAGGGCCGAGGTGCTGGGCAAGTCTGTCCTGAAATTTGGGGCGAAACATTACAAAATGGGAAGAACCTGGACATCAGGGCCGCACCTGCGGTATATACCGGAAGAAGGGGAAATCAGAATAATAAGGGGGAAATAGACTTGATGGGTTGCAGGTTAATTATTTAATTATAGTTCCTCTGGAAAAAGGTAGAAAGATGGGCAATATCTCCCTTCCATTAGACTCGATCTCCATAAAGGGGGAAAAAAGGAAAACCGGGGGTCCGAAGTGGTGGCTAGAGAAGTGGCGAACTGCTGACCTGGACCCTGCTATTGGGAAGGAAGGGTCCAAAAGGAAGGTAGATGGGACCTTGCCCATGTCGCTGCTACTCGACGCTGGTGAAAGGAATAACTGCTGGGGGGAACGGTGACTTCCTGGTGCCTGGGAAAGAAACATTCAAGAGGGGAATCCTCGGTCTGATTGGGTACCAGCACGGTCACTAAGTCTGAAAAGAAAAAAGAGAACTATGGAAGGAAACCGAAAAAAAAGCGGGGGTGACCAAAGAAAAGGCAAACACCTATTCATTGAACTTTGGGGGAAAGAGGTGGCTGAAAGAAGCTCACTGTCGTGCTCTTCTTCGGCAAAATTTTCTTCAAAAAAAAGGAAAAATGAATGGGGGGAAGGCAGCATTGTCTGGGCGTACTTTGTAACTCACTTAGGGGGGGGGGGGGGGGGGGGGTGGGGGGGGGTGTGTAGGAGTTCCGAAGGGGGGATGTAAAAAAGGCAAAACGTACAAGATCTGAAGTCCTGCAAAGGGGTGAAAGAAAGCAACCGTGTCAGAATTCATCCCTGTCTGCTTATGGAGGAAGATAAAAGGAGACAAAAAAGGACGAAGCAAGGGAATGGAGAACCGGTTCGATGCCTCCCGAAAACTCGGAAGATGGATGAATTAGCAACTTCCACGCCGACACACGGACGAGACTAGGTTCGGGGAGAAGATCTTTGACAGTGCCAAGGGAGTCCCCGGAAACACTCTCTGTGCCGCAGGGCTTTGGAAGCAGGAGGGAGAAAACCATGGAAGTAAAAAGTCATGCCAATGTCCCAGGAGTCGATCCTAAAGGCCTTTTGAAAAAACGCTCCGAAGAGAAAAGGGATTCAGGTAAAGTAGTTGTCACTCTTTGGAATTAAAGGGACAGCCTGGGAACTGGCAACGCGCGAAAGGATGACCAGGACACGTGAAGTCGCTCAGAGCAGGGAAAAAAACTAGTGTTTGAAAAAAAATGGGGAAACTGAAAAGGGGAAATTTGGAAAAAAGGCTGTTTACTACTAAGAAGAAAAAAAAACCAGTCAGACAAGACCTCTCCCCGCCACGCCGAGCGCCAGAAGAGGAAGAAAAGGTTTGTGGGGTCATTAAGAAAAAAGAGCACTTGGAAGATTGAGCTCGAAGGATTGGTTGCTGATGGCAAAAACCCATCAGCATCTTTGAAAAAGCAAATCATAGAGAAAAAGGCTGCGGAGGAGAGAGAGAGGATTTAAAACTTTCAAATAGATAATGTTGTGCCAGCCTTAATTTACGGAGGGGAAAAAAACAGGCGAGAAAAAAAAAATGCATGCTGGCGTTCAAATCCAACACACATTGTTAAGAAGGGCGCAAAGGGCATCAGGGAAGAAAAGCAGGCGGGCCGGTATGGTTGGGGGGGGCTCAAAAAGTGACCAAGTCCCAATTAGATGCCTGTTGAGACTCAGCCATTCCTAAAGGCGTGGGATCTGAAGAACTCCTCCGAGTGCCGCGCTTCGCGGGTGAAGGACAAGGAGTTACTTCACCGACCAAACGGAAGTTGACCGCGTGCGGTGCCGGCGTGTCGGAGCTCGGGATTCAAAAAAGAGGCTCGAAGGCCCAAAAAAAAAAACTGGGACTTCAATGAGGGCGCGCAGGTCACGGAGGCAAAAACCGCGCCTGCGGATCATGTTAAGGTGAGAAAATGGTCCGAAACGCCAGAGGGGGGCCAGGGGGGGGGGGGGAACCAGAAAAAAAAAAAGGCTTAAAGGGAAAGGCCTGGATCACGTGAAATCTTGGAGGAATAATCGGCGAGGCGGGACTTAGCGCCCTGACCGTATGCGGCTCGACATTTGGTATCAGGGAGGGAGGGGCCGAAAGAGAAAAGGACGGAAAAGTCAGGCACCAAAAGAAAACGCTTCATCACCCAGTGACAGGGGAAGGAGATCGTACCGGAACCTAAAACAGTCGGTGACTCACACAGCGATGAAGCAGAAAAGTGGGGGGGGGAAGGAGTAAACACAGCAGTACAATAGGGCCCCTCGGAAGCCCAACACAGATTAGCAATCGATCGAAGAGGAGAACTGGAAGCTTCGACACACAGGAGAGTGGCAGCTCCAAAAAAGAGCAAAAATGAAATGAATATGTGGGCTGAGTAACAAAATCTCCGGCAGCACAGTTTGAGAAGGAGGAAACTATGCGACAGAAAGGATGGTTCCAAAAAAGCGACCTCTATCTTCCCAACGACTTGAATGGGGGAATACACCGAACCTCAGATACTCAGAAGCGCCAGGGTATTTCGGAAGAAAAACCACGGGAGAATGTTGAAAGATAAAGAAATGAGGACAAATCCTCAAATCGCAGGGTTCAGAACAGGTACGCTCGCAGAGAGACAAAAAATTTCACTCCAACGAGGGGCGTTTGTCATCTCTTATCCGCGAGGGGTCGAAGGGGGGGGGAAGGGGGAACAGTTGGAAAGTAGAAAAAAAGAAGGGGCAAGAAGAAAGTAAAGAAATCCCAAAAAAAAAAACTCGGGCAGCAGCCACCACAAAAGATTACCGCCCACAGACGGTGACGGAAAAGGATCCTGACTTCAAGGATCTCTGCCAGATGATATTTGGGAAAAGGAAACACCGGCCACCTCAGCGGCGCAATACCGATCCCACGGAAAAAAGAAAATCGAGAGGCAATACAAAAAAAAAAGAAAGACCCGCGGCAGAAAAAGATGCCAAACGGAGGAGCAAAGGGAAAGCAACTCTCCGGAATACTGCATGGTGCAGTACTTGGAAAAAAGGGGACGACTGTGGAAAAGGGGAGAGAAAAAACGGGAAAGAGAGAGATAACAGCTCTTTGCAGTTACTGGTGGGGACCGCGGGACCTTCACTAAAACTTCCGTATGTCCTCCGGAGAAATGGGGGGGGCTAAGGGGCGCGGGCCCTTCTGGGATGGCTCGAAAGAGACGCAAGGGAGAAGAGCGCCAAAGTTTCAGGGATCGATTGAGCGGTGGCAGTCGGTGCTGG
>Ga0179593_1688992_pt1 | contig 10099 bp, 7 predicted proteins | sample CZODoug2_1_08_16_FD_185931 | JGI IMG/M metagenome (GOLD analysis project Ga0179593, IMG submission 185931) | Vadose zone soil fungal communities from Angelo Coast Range Reserve, California, USA - CZODoug2_1_08_16fungal (PacBio error correction) | ecosystem: Environmental > Terrestrial > Soil >...
TCGGTAAGACACGTTTCCGGGACTGGACATTGGCTGGCAGTGTGTCGAAAAAACGGCATCGGTAGGAGTCAGCGCGATTAAAGTTGGGGACGCATGTCGGGCGAAGGGGAGAAAGGGGTTTCGGGAAAGGGCTCAGTGAAGAGAAAGATCAAAGTAGGGGAATGGGCTGAGGCGAGAAAGTCCTTCGATTTCGCGGAAGATCAAAAGGGAAGAAGTATGCGTTGGGAAAAAAAAAAGGGGGATGATGATGACAAGAGCCAGATACGCTGGTAAAAATATGGAAAAAAGAAACATTTAATTCTTGGGCCGTCAAAGCTGAATGGATGGTCAGGCACGGAAGTCAAAGAAGACGGAAGATCACATGTGGTGGGAGAATATCGTGTTCGCCGAAAAAGCCTGAGAAAAAGGAGAGCAGCCATTTGAGGGCTTATCGGGCGCAAGGTCCCGCGAGGTCAAAATTCCGACCGAGGGAATGACATCAACGCATTCGGATTTGCGGCAGGGGGGGAGAAGACAAGGGGACAACAAGAGGGCCTCTTGGTCAAACCTGCCGATTAAGGCTCAAATCGTCTAACGCGTGATAAGCATGTAAAAAAAAAATTTGGGGCTCACAAGGCACCTGAAAAGGCCCAGCCTAAGGGAGTAAAAGGGCCACGTCCACGAAATTAAGGTTAAGGGAAATCACAATCCACGGGGGGTTGCGGGGGGGAACCCTCGAGGGGGGGACGACATCGGGTCGGGGAGAACGATTCTGAGTAGGCAGGGGGCAAAGGGGAAAAAGCAACGCCTGATTTGTTCACAGAAGGATTTCCCAAATCGAGGCTCGTTGGATCAGCAATTTGGTCGGGGTAGGAGATCGGGTGCAGTCAATGGTGTCTTGAGGATATCCGCGAATTTGTGCCGGTGCGTCCACGGCGGCATATAAGTCAGGAATTAAGGTTGTAGTCATAAAGAGGGGAAAATTCTTGTGGAAGAAAGAAAGATTCAAAGGTCCGGGGGGAGAGCAGAAGGAAGGCCTTCATAGAGGTTGTAATTGCCAAAAATGCGCTGACGGGGAAGTTCCAAGAAGAAGTCCAATCGAAATGAACTTGATGGGACCCGGTGGCGAGAGGGGAAGACCAAAAAAAAAAAGGACGCGGCCCACGGGCGTAGGGATATCAGCAGGATCGAGGTGCAAAGAGCAAAAAAAAAATCCGAAAGTGGAAAAAAAAAAAAGGGACGTGGAACAAAGGCCCTTTACAACAGAAGGGGGGTAACCGAAACGGGGAACTCTGGGTGTGATTTAAGCAGGCGCGTAAACAATTGCTTTTAATACGATGTGTCCCGGCTTGGGACCGGGGGAAGGGAACGTAAAAGTCGACCACTTCGGCAAATGAAAGGGACTAAAGCTGAAAGAAAATGGTCGCATGCTAGTAAAAAGCAACAATTCATGAAACCCGAAGGTATTCCTAGGCGCCACAATGAGGACATGTGAGAGAACCGTGTCCTTATTATTGCAACAGAATTCCTGCAAGAAAGACCGTCCATCAGAAAATATCATCATAAAGGGGGATAAGCGCTAAAGCATGAAAAGCCTTCGTAGATATGGTCAAAAGTGAAAAATCCTTGAAAAGAAATTCTTGAATCTCATTGGAAGAACCGATCCAGGGGGGAAAAACTGACGAGGAAATTGTCCGAAAAAGGGGGCCAGAGATGAGCCAATTGGGAAAGAATGTGGCCGATTGGGGTAACAGACCGGGACGACAAATGGAAAGTAGATAATTTGACAACTCCTTTATATCGGCCGTGGACGTTGGGCAGTTTGGGAGGGGGTTTCACTGGCTTTTAGCACGGTTGGAGAAGCTGGGAGAGTGGTTACGTGTCTGAAAATAAAAATATAGTCAAGGACTATTTCACACTTAATCAATCTCAGAAAATAAACTAATGGAAAGTTGAAAACCGCCGAACAGGGGCAACGCTTTGGAGGTACGTTAAAGGTTCTCGTTGCCAAGCGAGGGGCGGCTGCAGGAAAAAGGCAAGGGAAACCCAAAAAGGCATGAGAATGATTTCTTTCCACAAAACGGATTTCCTCAGGCGACGTTCCCATGGATGTGGGATGGGGGGACGAGCCATTAAAACCCCAGGAAGCCGGGGTAAGCGAGTTGTGCCGTTGAAAAAAGAGAAAAATTGGGAAGGATCCGGGGGAGAAACAGAGAGAACACTCTTAACATCGCGTAGGGGAAATGGCAAACTTAAAAAAGACCGTTGAAAATCCGGCTTGTGAATTAAAGAACGGCGGAAAAGTATGCTCTCACACTACAAGTCGGATTCTCGTGAAAGAGTGGAGTGAAATATTACACGCTGGAAAAAGGGGCCAGAAGAAAAAGAGGGATTATTCTACCGGACATTCCTAAAATCTATGCGGATGGTACGCATGGTGCGTGACGGCTGCCCAAGTTCAAAAGGGGAAAGGCTAATATAAAAAAGCAAAAACACACTGCGCACTAAAAAGAGCCCCAACATTGGGTGGGGAAAGCAGTGATGGTAATACATAGGGAAGGAAAGCAGCTTCGGGGGCGCGTGGAAAGAAAATAAAAATTGCTCTGTATCAGTGGCCGATCAGCGTAATAAAGAGAGCGCCTTTAGATGCCAATTTGACAACGGGGGATGGTGGATCGAATCTGAATATAAGATCAAGTGCTCCGGTTGAGAACAAGTGGGTAAGCTCCGCCATTACGGTGGTCTTCGGAACGATGAAGGGCAGAGTGCCACAAAAGGCTCTAAATACTGTATATTGGTAGTGCTGAGTCGACCCCTAAACCTACTATTGCCGTAAACACCAAAAGAACCAGGCCATCCGCGCAAAAACGAACCGAAGCGCGCTGGGGCCACGGAGTTTCTCGGAGGACAAAGACGATCTCGTTCAGACTTATATAGGGCAACATCCGCAGACCACACAAAAAAGTGCCTCGGCAACCACAGTTAAGTAGGCGGAGGCGAAGATGTCGCCGGAAAATAGGACCATCACCGACAACTCGAAAATCAAACAAGGCAAACCACCTCACTTGGATTCATCGACATGCCCAGGGTGATCAAATCACATGTCGACCACGGATACGGGAAAACAACGGGAGCGAACAAAGGGAGGGACTCTTCATGCGTTGGAAAGGCGAGGGTCGCAAATGGCCGGATTACTCATATTCGATCCGCTGAAATGCCGCCGCTCGTCAATCAAATCGTGGACGAGAATCATATGTGCTTGAAGCAAAGCGTGAAGTAGATCCAATCGGGGGCCGACTGCACCACATACGGAATCCACTGGATGAGTGAAATAAATGGCTGGCAAGGCGTGAGGGAATTGGTGTGGGACTGGGGGGGGGGGCGTACAAAGAATTGCGTGTCCGAAAGGGCAGAGAAATCCTATTGTCACACGGTAGACAGCCGTGCCATCTACTGAGGCAAAAAGGCCGATTGGGGCAGATCAACGATTGGACCCAACTGAAAAAGGGTGAAAATCAACGGGATGTGGAGAGGGTTGTGGGGTGAGACATCAGGCGGGGGATCATGTAAAGGCGATACTTGGTGGAAATTGACAAAACTGCGATCTTCGTTGGGGGAGAGCCGTGCCGCATAAAATCATGTGGGGGTTATAGGAGCGAGCTGGATCGACGAGCGCCAGCCGAACAGAGGGGGATTGACATTCTGGAACAAAGAATGAAGAGCGGTCGTAAGGGACCAAATGGCCCAAAATCGCGAAAAGCATAATGGGCAGATTGGGGCCCTTCCAACTACTGGAAAGATTAAAGCTCAAGACAAAAATTAACGCGTGAAAATGCAGTCATTCATAATTACCGGGGGCAATCGAGACTGGATTGGCAGTACGAGACTGAACATTGAGAGTCCAGGGGAGGATTGTTTCAAGGCTAGATATTCACCATCTGGGAGGAGTAAAAGCTGGTCTCGCGGAGGAGGCGCGTTCGGGGAAGTAGCGGGTCTCATGCGTGTGTATTACTTGTGACGCGAACAACGGGGTAAGAAAAAGATATGGAAATAGTAACACTGCTCAAGTGCAAGGCCAACATTCAAACAAGGTTACGGCGGTAGACCTCAGCCGGAAAGAAACGCATAAAGCAGAGTGAAATACCTAATGGATATCGAACGAAAAACGACTACCAATAGGGAATATTTTCAGATGCATTTGCTCTGGCAGCTAAAAGGAGGACTTGCGGGAAAATAATAACTTCCTTGGTCTCTAGTCACCGGAAGCGTGTCAAGTGTTAAATCCACAGACGATGCCCAACATTTATCAACTTTTGCACTCGAAATGTGTGTGGACGACAAAGGAGGGAAGGGACTGCATCGGAAGTATTAGGGGGGGCCTCACTCTAAGTGCATACGAGGAAAGTGATGGTCGAAAAATGCAGGTGGCCTTGTGTACGAAAACACATAAAGCCAGATCCGAAAAGGTAGCAATGCTCAGTAATCCAGATTGGCGGGCATGTGGCGAACGAAAACGAAACATGTGGACCAGATCTGCACACAAAAGATGTGCACAAACACAATATGCTCGCAACGGAAAGAGAGAGAATTCTCACATTGGGGGATGGATGTAAGAGATTTGTGGGGGCAGGACTGTCGGAGAGGGGAAGCTACGTGTAACAGAACTGTGTCGGAAGATGATTATTAGGGTAAAGAGATGAGGCCTGGCGACTTAAAGGCACTATGCTAGGGGGCGGTGGGTCGATAATCAGCGTGAACTGAGTCACTAAAAGCAAGGACAGCCTAAAAACTGGGTGACAGCGGTCTGGCAAGAGCAGCATGCGGGAGGAAAATTCCGGCGATCTGAGAAGCCAAAACCAAGTCCGGCGATGCGGCAGCATAAACGGAACAAAAAAGGGGCTGCAGGAATTGCCAGCTCACAACATCGGTGGGAAGTAACGAGCAAAACGTAAATAATATCAACGCGCAGACGCCTGCTTTTAACCAGGGGAACTGCAGGGTTACATGCACTTAGAAAAACAATCGGAGAAATACACCAGACAAGATTGATCCGCATCACAAACTTGAGAAAAAAGAGCGGCAATAAAAAGAGGGGACCGGACGCCAATAAAAGGGTGGATGGCTCTGGAACGCCAAGGGGGATGCGCAACGGTAACGCCACATTTTCAGCTCGGGGTAGCGTAGACACGGGCCAGAGAAGGGGTCAGTGGTGAGAAGGCAGGCAGGTGGGGGTAAGGGGAGAGATGTAGCTCTCTCTCGTTCAAAGGAGGAGGAGGAAAAGCCTGGACTACAGTCTCAAATGAATGGGAAAGGGCCATTCAGTGTGTTAAGTTTTCGAACAAGCAACGCTTAGTTCGCACGCGAGTAAAGGTCCGCAAGGCGGGGAAGTCGGAGTCAGAACTCACTATCAAGAGAAAGAAAGGTATTCTCACGCGGAAGAAGGAACGGAGCGTTAAAATCGCAAAATGTGCGATGGCAATAGCATGAAATATTCGATGAGGATGGGTGTGCGCAGGATCTTTTAAAAGAAATGCCGGAACGGGTTGAAAAAGCAGAAGGACAGAAGAAAAGATCAGACAGATGACAACATAAGGTAGGACAAGCTGGTCAAAAGCATTCACCAGAGTCCTAGCAAGAATGGAAGGTCGTCGAAGTTGCGTGAATTCTAAAAAAAGGAAGGAATTCTGGGTTGAGCAAAACAAAAAGGATCCGGACTGGCGGGCGTTGGACCTCGGCTGACAGCTTCATACACGCTCATCGTGGCCTCACGCGAAAACACTCTCTATTTAAACAGTCTGGGGGAGAATGCAGAGGGAAAAACCACACCTGTACTGCGAAGAGGCAGGTAAAACAAGGGGGATTGGAAAAGAGGAAGGGATGTATCGGGGGGGACTTAAACGTCGCACTCAACAAAAACATGGATCGAAAAAAAAAAAAAACTCAAAAAAAAAAACAAAAAAAAAAAAAAAAAAACAGGCCGCCGCAGGTTGCCGTTGCGAGCGGGAAGGGGCCAAAAGAGAAAGGAGGAAGGTCGGACGAAAGGAGAGCTGCATATCGGGTGGCGTTTGCGAAGGTTAAGAGAGGGGCGTTGTGTCTACACCATCCGCGACGCGCGAGAAGCAGATCGCACAACGGAAAAAAAAAGGGGGAATCGATACTCAGCGGGGGCGGACCCGATCTCATTCACTAAATGGGCTCTGGTTCGCTCTTAACCCTAGAGGTAGGGGCCTCGCTGAACTCTGTTTTCTCTCTACCCAGTCGCCTAAGAGCACAGCTGCGTTGGTCTCCTTGGTTTCTTGGCGAGGGTTTCGTGCGGCTATGAAGTTGCGTAAAGGAGAAGAAGAGGGTGCCTGTCCCAAATCCCTCCTCCAGCTCCTCCCCATCTATTTCGCTAGGGACGGCCCAGAGGATAGTTGCCTTTAGACGATCCCGTGAGGGGGTAAGGGTGCATCACTTTAAACAGCGGCTGCAGAATGTCGACGAGGCCTCCGTTCCGTTCCGCATCGATGGTGGGGCATCGTGTACGAGGGGGGTGAGCCCAAAAATCCGGACTGATTCTGCGGGGGATGGCCTAAAGAGGGGGTCTCTCGTGATGCTACTAAGAATAGCTCGTAAACAGAGAAGACCGGGGAAAAGAGCCTTGCGGTGAACAAAGATTACAATATACTAGTTCACCAAGAAAGCCCGTGGAAAAGACGTAGACCTCTTCGGGAACCAGAGCTGCAAGGGTACCGATCTCTTCAAAAGCGCCTCAGAGGGACCGTCTTGAGGGCAAACATCAGCTCGGACCGTTAACTAGTCTAAGGCCTAAGGAGCGACGCTCTTACACGGAGTAAATTGAACATTGGGGCAAGTTTAATATTCCAAGCCCGCGTTCGTGGGGTAAGCGAGAATCAATTCGGTTCCAAAGGTGCTGGGGTAAACAAGGACCGCAAGCGGACTCAGCCCCTCGCTGCCTAAGGGTCCAAAAGGGGCATAAAAAAGAGAGCGGGAGGTTTTAGAATAGACCTTGGGGGGGGGGGGACTCCGTCAGTATGGTGATGTGGCGCGGTCCAAGAATTGGCTTCGTAGATTTAAAGTAAGCGAGGAAGAAAAAAAAGCAGGCAAGCGATCTGAAGTAGAAACAATGATTGAAATCGGAGGGTTCTGTTTGGAAAACTGGATTCAATCCCAAAGTAGACCTTGTTTTATATTGGACTTGAATGCACACTGAAGGAAGGGTGGGCATGGGAAATGTATAGACTCGATTCCCAAACGAATACAGAGAATATCTCTTCAGTCGGGTAAAATTGTTCAAATCCTAATCCTTGTGCGGAGCGGTGATCCTGCCGGCCAGGCCGTAAACAACAAGCACGAAAGCATGAAAGAAGAGGGGAGAAGAAAAAGGGAGGTCCAGAGGCGACCCGAGGTTACCGACAAATGAAGCATTTGCAAAAACAACCCGTTTGCCCGATCGGGCCGGTGCAATTTGCGTAGAAATGGGTGATCAGGGGGGTTGTCTCGCTTCTCGAACATTGCCGTTAAGACAGGAGACAAGTGCCCTCTTGGACAGGAAATATCAACACGGGAACGTCGTCGAAGGGAATGAAAGACAAAGGGGGTCATAAGGCAGGTAAGAGGATCCAATCCGGAAAAGCCGGGCCATCACATTCCACCGTGTATTCCGAAACAACAGACCGAAACAAACCATTATGGCCTTAGAGGCATCTGGAGCCCGGTTTAATGGAATGTGGGACAAAGATAACAAAGACCGGCCCCTTCTCCGTGATAAGCGAGGGAAGGCGTGGAGGGGGGGAAGCAACGGACTGGTTTTCTATGAAGTTGATAAAAGCTGTTCTAAGGGTTTCGGATACAACTTGGTCATTCTCACGACGCAAAAAGGTTGCGGGAAGAAGTAGATACCGGAGGGCGACCCGTATGCTATCGAAGTGGTGCTCCCTTAAATGGTGGAACAGTCATTTCGATGCGACGCAGAAAAACGGAGCATTCAGAGAGGGGGTTCCGGGCCATTTTTACTTATAGAACGTCTTTAAGGTGTATGGGGAGGGATGGACTGGCTTTTACGGCACGTGGTCTCGTGGGACGCAAGGAGGGCAAAATAAAAAAAGGGGCGCGAAACACGGAAGGTCACATCGAAATGATGTTTGAAAATAAAGCCCTAATGTGGCGGAGCTTAAAAGCAAAATTTCTCACCGTTCTGAGAGATCGGGGTGAAGGGGCCATCGGACGAAGATACAGTATAGAACGCTCTTGGAGGCACGCGTCAAAATGAGGTCAAAAAATCAGTTGCTTCACAAAACTTTTCTAGAATTGCAGTAGCGCGCACCGTTTCAGGAAAGGGTGATAAGGGGGACTATTTACTGTGGGGTAAATTCAACAGAAATAGTTGAACTGGTCAAAGGTCCAAGCGATTTTGGCCATGGTCACGGGAGAGAGCGCAACTACGTGTAAACTTGGAAGCCGGTGGGACGAATAGAGTAAACCTTTAGAGCCATTTTTAGATCAAATCAGCTCGTGGACCCTGAACGAATCTCCGGGGTTTCTGATCTGTTGGGGGGCAGCCAGCGGTAATATTGCACCAAGAGAAACAAACAACACCAACTCGAGGCGCATCAGGGGGGAGGGTTTCAATATGGAAAGGTGGGGATGCAAAGAGATGTCCCGCTGATTTTTACCGGGGGGAACCGAAAAATCTACCGCGGATGGTACTGGGCGTATGTCATAACCACTAAAATCCAAAGGGGACGGGGAGAACTGCAGGAAAACTCGCTTGGGAGTAAAGGCATGGGGGGAAACAGGGAAAAGGCGCGACAAAAGAAAAGTGAAAAAACGTAAGGGCAGGCAGGTATTGAAGAATAATTATATTCAGAAAAGTTGCAGTGACTTGGGTAAAAGAAGAGTAACACTCCGGGGCAAACGGAAAGAAGTAAACTTTTGGCCAGTGAAACACGCCATTATATTGATCAAACCTCGTGGGGAAACGGGGGACCGAGCAAAAAGATAAAGGGTGAAAGGCACCAAAAAAAAGAGTAGTCGGGCCTCAAAAGAAGGGGATTTGCCCCACGCATAGAACGTTACAAGAAAAAGAAATAGAAAAAGCGACGCATAAGCGGGGAGAAATACAGACGGGGCAAGCCGAGTGTCGCTGCTGAATCCGGAGTCAACAATCTACCGAAGCATGAAAGAGTAACCTGCGGGAAGCTCTGCATCGACAAATATCGTCCGGACCAAACGAGGAAGGCCTCATTAAGGAGTAACGGAAAGGGGTAAAAATCACTATTTCACACTGAATCAGGAGCATATTCCGCAGGATGATGGTGTGGTAATAGCCACTTGTATGCCCCTTTTATATTCTTAGGCTTGAACGCAGTTCTAGCCTGGTGCACGGGGTGGGTTCGTTAATGCAGCGGAGGAGAAACAGGGATTCCCATATCAGCATGTCTACGATGAAAGGAAAAAAAGAGATGGTTGCAGCAAGCGCGGACGTGTCCTCGGCTTTGGAATTGTATTTTAAGATCGAAAAGTTGCAACGGAGTACGCGAGCAGAAAAAAAAGGGTTCGATACATCGCACACAAGGAAGGTCGCAGGAAAGGGTAAGCTTAAGCTTACTAGGCAAAATGATAGCTTGAGAAACGACGTGGAACAATTGTGATTATCATGTAAAGGGGAGAGAGGGTGTGAGGACCAGGAGACAGGTTTCCACGGGCCGGGAACGCGTTGTTGAGGGACGTGCGGATGTACTAATCGGTCCGCCAAAAAGATCGGATGCCGGGCTGGAGTAAGAGGAGGAGATCGTCCGAAACCACACGGGGAACACGAGCGGGAAGAGTGCCCCCCACGAAGATCATTAAAGCGCTCTAAAAAACATTCATGCGGGAGAGTGGCTTGCTCAAAGGAAACGGAACAACCTAGGAGGGGAGGAACTGCGCGGCGGTGGGAGGTCAAGCGAGCGCACGCTGCGCCAGGGGGTGGGCACCTGAGGCAATTCACGCGGCCCATTGCACATTCTTATCAAATTGACAGCAGACATCCCGATATCGAAATCCTGCGCCCCATCGGAAGGCTCAACCGGGAAAAAGATGACGTGGGGGAAGTGAAAAAGAAAAAAAGGCGTTTTTA
>Ga0179593_1758057_pt1 | contig 10099 bp, 14 predicted proteins | sample CZODoug2_1_08_16_FD_185931 | JGI IMG/M metagenome (GOLD analysis project Ga0179593, IMG submission 185931) | Vadose zone soil fungal communities from Angelo Coast Range Reserve, California, USA - CZODoug2_1_08_16fungal (PacBio error correction) | ecosystem: Environmental > Terrestrial > Soil >...
CTGGAAAAAGGGGGTTCTAATCGGGAACCTACAAGCTTAGAAAGGGGAAAGGATTGAAGAGGTCAGGGGAAAGCAAATTCCGGCAAAAGTAGTGGGGGGACCGAGAGACGAGGAAAAGAGGTAAAAAAAAAAAAAAGAATTGAATCTCTCAAAAAGGCACCTCAAATGCAAAACGTCCGGGGTTAAGGGGAACGGGGGAACTACAGTCCGAAAGTTTATTTGGGGGGATTAGGGGGAAGTATCTGGGGTGTCCAAGCTCACGTGAAACAACCTCCGAAACTCATAGCTTTGTGGGGAGAATGAGGACAAAATCACGGTTCCGTGAAGGGGTTCGAAGGGGGAAAACTGCAAAGAGGTGGAAGAGAAGGGCGAGTGAAAATCAGATTCAGGAGAGGCCCGCGACATTCCGCAATAGACGTGGTAAGTCGAGGTGAAAATCTTCTGGAAGACGTGGGGAAGGACCAGGGGAAAGAGGGGCCGTGGCACAACCTTATAGAATGAAAAGTTTGATGTCGGAGGGAAACGAGGGGATCCTACTAAATCAAAGAAAAGAGGCCTGGGTAGTAGATGAGTTCCGCCCACAAGGGAAGTTTGCAGAAAAGGGGCCCGACCAGAATCACACGAGAAAAAACAAGAAGAAATGGGAGTCGCAAAAGGGGGGGAGAGATGGGGGGGGCGAGTGCTGGTCATCCTATATGTTTAACGGGAGAATCAAAGGACAGGTAACTCAAAAAGAAGAGGGGCATCAAAGGAAGATCGTTGGGGAAAAAGTACACGCTTACCCGCTCCCTCGAGGGGAAAAGCTCACCACCAAAAGGGGGTCTCCAACAAAAGCAGAAAAAGCGGTCTGAACGGATGTAAAAAAGGTTTTTGGGGGCTTATCTAATTTCAGGGGGAAAGGGTTATCGGAGGAAACAGCGAACAAAGGGGCTGAAAGAAAAAAGTTGAAAAAAGAACGTTCAAATCCATCGGGAAGAGGAAAGCTAACTCGGGTCTGCGGGCGAGAAAAATACGCAGTGGGGAAAGGGGAATCTGTTGAAAAAACCTGGGAAAGGGGAGCACGAGAAAGATTTCGCTCATCGCCTAACACCCAAGGAATCGGAAAACACGGGGGGTTTCACCCGGAGGGTCAAAAAAAAAGCGGAAAGAAAGCCAGCTGAAACATTTAATCGCCGGGTGACCGTGGGGGGGGGAGAAAGGAATTCGAAAAAAAGATGAGGAAGGGGGATTAAGACTCGGATTTTAAAGTGCGCAAAGAAAAAGGGCTCAGAAGCCGAAACGAAACTGATCAATGGAAGAGGAATGAAAATCTGGATGACAAAACAAACAAACGACTGGAAGGGAGATCATTGCGGGAAATGCGGCTTGCGATTAAAGGTTGTCGATGGACCTAGGAATCGAGTCGGTCGATTATCAGAAGGTGAAAACAGGAGAACAGCGTTCTAAAAGCTAAAAAGGAAGACGTCCGAGAGGGGGGACGTGGAGGTGAGGAGGGAGAAAAAATTGGGAAAGACGCAACCGAACTTCAGGGGCTTTGGCGTGGTAAGAAAGGTCATGAGAGGCGAATACCAAAAATACGTCGTCAAAGGGCTATCACGGGATGATGGGGAAAAAAAGAAGGATCTTAGGAGTGAAAAAACGGGGGGGGGGATTAAGAAAAATACCTACCTTGTAAGAGAACCATGAGAGGGGGACCGAGTGGGGAAAGTTTGTGAAAAACACTTGGGGGGGGGGGATAATGAGAAAAACCAGGGGGACAAGTAGGACTGAATTCACAGGGAGGAAAGCTTACATCGGGGCGTAAAACGAAGAATACCAAGAGAATCCAAGACCGAAAAACTCGAAAAAGCCAGACGCAGGGGAAAAAAAAAGATGAGGGGCACAAAAAAAAACAAATTCACGTCACGATGTCTAAAGCCTTCCCGGGGGGGGAGGGTCGGGTGTCAGCTAGGGAGGAAGAAAGGGAGAAATAACTTCTGCGGTCAGAGAAAACCACCAGTTTTCCAAAGAAGTAAGGGAAGAAAAAGGTGGCTGGCGACAAGACGCTACCGTGGGATTAAGGGGAGGGGAAAAAGAGGGGGAAAACCATGGGGAGGACAGTGAAAAAAAAGGAGCAATTGTCGGGGGGGGGGACTTCAAGGGGAGGCCTTGTGGATCTCAAGGAAAGAAATCCTACGAAAGAAGAGGCCCCAATGACGGGTCAAAACTTCACCACGAATCCGAGGAAGGTTGTACAACGAAAAAATTGCAAACGAAGACCTCAATTCTGGAGGAAATCTTGGAAAGGAGTAACCTATACTCCTATAAAACTTAAGGAGGAAGACGATCTTACAGGAGAGGGCAATAGGGGGGAGCCTAAAGGGTACAGGGCCCACACACTTATCGAGGGGGGAAAAAAAAAAGAGGACCACTTAACTGAATCATTTTTCGAAGAAAAAATCAAAAACTATAAAAAGTCCGGGGGGGCCTCTTCAAAAAAAAACGAGGAGGGGTGTCTTTCCTCATGGAGAGTCTAACTCAGGGTGAAACGGAGGAAGGTTAAGACTTTCGGGGGCAAACTTCTGAAAAGGCCCAGGAACGCCAACGAGAAGAAGTGTAGAAACTATCCGGAACCGGGAAATATAAAGCTCTACTTCCACTCGGGGAATCGTCGGGAAAATGCAGAAAAGCTTTGCAGGTGTTCAAGGGCAACGGGCCCCCCTTTCTATGCCCCTGAGACATGGGGTTCATGGGACGTGTCCCGGAAAAGACGTTTTATTCACGGAAGGCCACAGCGGTCAGATGAAAGGACCTCAGAGGAGACCGAAGAAGACGAGCAAAAAAGGAAAGTCTCTAAACAAAAGACTGCATTCGATGAGAACGTAGGGGGGGAAAAAAAGGTTCTAAAGGGTCGCAAGTGGATATCATCGAAAAAGTAGGGAGGAAGAAAGAAGGAGTCAAAGGAAGGGGTCAGAAAGAAGTGAAAAATCCTCATCGAAATCAGTCTTCAAACGGAAGGACCGAAGGGGGGAAAGGGGGGCGAGTGGGGGCTGGAAAGAAATCGACACTTCTAGCGCAATTAGGGCTATTAAAACTGGAGAAAAAGAAAATTCCCTAGTTTTACGAGGGAACGGGTACGCCGCAGGATAGGGGGTTATTACGGATGAAATAAAATAGCCACAAATACGGGGGAGCCCTTCAGCCCTTCTGAAAAAGATGGTCTTGTACAGGTCAGTCGAAAGGGAAAGGGAAGCGATCTTTCGGAGATTTTGCTGTGGGGGTCTCTAAGGGGTTGGGACCCCTAGTTTGCGGGGGGTGGAAGGGGAACTACTAAAAAGCTTCTGGTCCACTCCACGTGGGAAGCGTGGACGTGGGTAGAGCTGCCCTGGGGTCTTTAAGCCGTCGTCCGGGGACACTTCGGGTGCAGAGGAAACCAAAGACGTTGCGAGAGCAAAATTAAATTCGGGGATCGGGAAGAGGACGTCCGCTAGTCAGAACCGAACCCCTTGAGGAGACATTCGTAATGGATTCAATGGGGAGAATAAACGGGAAATAGGGTAATTCGCAGCGAACTGGGGACCCGCGTTTCTACTTGTTGGAGAAAGCGGTATTAGTGGGATTTGAACTTCTAGGGAACGGGCCCCGCCAAGAATCAGGGGGCCGGATGCGAAGTTGGGGTCGCGACCTACAAAAGGAGCAAGGGGAAACGAAAAAGGTAATACGCAGAATAAGGGAAACGTGCATCAATATACAAAGAAAAAGGGGGATATCAGGAAAGAAAAAATTTAAGGAACTCATACCGTAGAAAAGACCATACTCTCATTTCGGAGATCAGGGGGCTATGGGGGAGGAAAACGCCGGAAAAAGGGGTTCCCTGGGAGGGAGGGGGATACCGCTGCTGGGGGGAGAATATTTGACTTAGGGAAAAAGTCGTCGGGGAAAACCACGCAATTGTGCAAAATTACAAAAAAAGGCTCTGGATGAGGGAAAGACCTCCATATCCTTTGTCAGGAGAAAAAAGAAAAGGGGTCGAAAAAAGAAGGAAACTTTAGGGGAAGGTGGAAGCCCGGGAAAATTCTAAGAGTTTGAAGGGGTACCGACATAATCAATGTCACAGTCACGAAAGGGAAACCCCAGGAAAAAAGAACGCGGAGACCGAGAAAAACACAAAAAGAAGATTTAGAAACTTCAACAAAACCGGACGAGGGCTAGTCGCGGTCGGGGGGAGGGGGGAATGCTACAAAATGCAAAGGGGGGAGGTCATTGGGAAAATCTGGTGGGCCTGGGGGGAGTAACCCTAGTCTCTGGCCTCTGCAAAAAAGGCAGAAAAACCTTCGAGGGGGGACATAATTATAGGGAAGAGATCCCCAGCGAAAAAAAGGGGGAAACCGAACTTTACCACCGCTCAAAGGGAAGTCACTAGGGGGAACCTGCGGGACACGGAGGCACCAAGGGAGATGCCTGGATAAAAGAGTCCAAAGAGCTCCCCCCCTCTGGAGGGAGGTACCGTTGGGCCTCTGACTTTGGGGAGATCTGGGAGGCTTGGAAAAGGAAAAGGGGAATGGGGACCTTTATATTCTGTAAGGGGAGGGGAAATGAAGTTTGAGGGAAAAAACATATATCAAGGAAGAAACTCCCAAGGGGGTCAAAAGGTAACTCGTACAAAAAAGGGAAAAAAGACGGTACAAACGTTTCGAGAAGTGTCTATCCGGGCCCGAAAGATCGTGGGAGGGAGAGGGACACGGGGAATTGGGCACAATGGAAAAAGATTCTCAGAAAAAGACAAGAAAAGAAAAAGCTGCATGAAAAAGACCAGTCTAGGGGGGGGTGAAGGCATGCATGTTCCGACAGAAGAGTAGGGGGGGGGGGGGGTCATTGAAGGGGGGAGAGTGAGCTTAGGGGGTCTCACGGTCAAAAGGCCTCCTTCTTCATCTTAGCATAAGTTTTATCTAAAAAAAGGGAGTCTGGGAAAATGTTAGGGGGAGGGGAAAAAGCCCATTGATTAACGGTCTGAAGAAAGGGAAAAGCGCCAAAGGGAAAAAGGGGGGCTGCAAAAAACGGAGGGGGAAAGGAAGTCATACAAGAGAGGCCGTGGAGGGAGAGGGCTAAGGAGGCTCCGCAGCTCTCTCTTCTGTGGGGGGGAGGAAGAACCTTGACCAACGATTCAAGGCTAAAAAGCCCTACCTGATCGAAAACTTGGGGGGGCCGCAGAAAGAAGTAATCAGGAGCAGAAAGCGATCGGATTGTAACGGAGGGGGGAGGCTCGGGGAAGGGGAAAAGGGGTCCGGCAGGAAAGGCTTCTGGGAAAAGAAACCGACACAAGCACCATGCAAGCTATCGCAAAGGGGCCCTCCTCATGAAAATACCGCTGGAGGAGACTTTTTTGGGGGGGGTCTAGTATGATAGGGAAAGGAAGGTGAGGAAGGAAGGGTCAGCGGAGTGGCTGGCAGGGGCCGATTCCGCACCGTACTAGGACAGGAAAGATCTTCGAAAAAAAAAAAAAAGAGGAAAAGATTCATAGGGACGGGGAAAAAAAATTCTAAGAAAGAATACCGTGAAAGAGGAGGAACCACCGAGGCTCCTATACCTTCTTTTTGCGAACCGCCGTCTGTGGAAAACAGAAAGGGGAGTCAAAAAAGGGGGAAGGACACGCATGGCAGAGAAGGCTCATTAAGGCGGCTGGGAAAACTCGCAGGAGAAAGAGGGAAAATTAACCACAGCTCTACAGTTCCGATCCAAGAACAAAAGTCTTTATGAAAGGGAAGGGACTAGTCGGAAAAGAAGGAAAAGCAAATAAACATTGAGAGAAAAAAGAGTCATTGGGGAAAAAAAAAGGGGAAATCAGGGTCGTCGAACCTGTCACTGGGCCGAATATCTAAAACAGAAGTAGAGAAAGGGAGAAAAAAGATAAAAAGAGCCACGGACATCGCAAAGCAGACCTCACTGTCCCTTCACCAGTTGGAAGGGTTCTGACAGGGGGAGGAGGGAAAATCTCGAGGTACTCATAAAGGGGGAGATCAGCCGGAAAAAGAAATCTCTGAGAAAAAAGGATCAACCACTGACCTAGTAGTCGACGGGGGAAGAAGGGGAGGGAATTACTGGGAAGAAAGGGTTCAAGAGAAAAAAGCTCAACGAAAAAAAGAAGAATCAAATGAGGTCGGGAAAGCCAGGGCGGTGCACCTCTCTAAAGGAGAGGGGGATTGATGGCCGGGAAAAAGGGAAGCGATGAAAAGAGGTCTAGGAGAAGAAGGAGGAAAGGAAAAAAAAGCAGGGGAAGAACCGACGGCTTTCAACGGAAAAAAAAGCTATCAACACTGCAAGAGGAGGGGATAGGGAGTTCCAGGGAAGGGGGGGTCGAAAACTCAACAAGAATCCTCACAAAAAGGGCTTACGCAGCGAAACTGCAGGTCTTGGGGGGGGGGAGGAGACAAACTATGCCAGGTGAAGGACAGGCAAATCTAGAGAAGAGCGGTAAGGAATTTTAACTAGCTGGGGGTAATGTCCGAAAGGGGAAGGGAGGTCGCAGCAGGGGGAAAAAGAAAAGGTCACGGGAGGACAGCCGTGTGGAAAAAAAAATGACTAAATGGGAGGAGTGGGGGGGAAGAGGGGGGGGTCCCTGGATAAGGAGTGGGGAAATGAAGGAAAGGGGAATTGCAGGGGGAACTCTCAGCACCCTGAGAAGCCACTTGCGTGGGAAGGGAACCTCCTCCAGCGGCCACGGGGAAAATCGAAGGGAAGGTTCACGACAAACCCTCCAAGCACTCCTAGCTGAAAGGAACGCTGAAAACTTCTTTTACTAGTCAAGATCTTAAGAAAACTCAGGGGAAAGGGTTTGGGGGTCACGGGGCTTTTTAAGGAGCCAGGAGCCTTTTCTACGGGTTGTCTCCAAGGGGACAAGGGGAAGGCATAGCCACGACGGGAAACTGTGGAAAAAAAAAGAAGTCCGGGGAGGAAGAAAAACGCAAGAAGTTTGGGGGGATTCTCCCAAAATTCAAAATCTGTATGGGAGACCCGCCGGGAAAAGTTGGCCAATTGAAAGGCTTGGGAGAAAGCCCGACCAAATTTCCCAAGGAGTAATTTCGAGCATTAACCTTCAAAAAAAGAACCTGCGGGGGAGAAAACTCAAACAAAAGGGGCACTCGAGAGAATGAGAAAGAGGAAGGTAAAACGTTTGGATCTTACTCCGAGGGAAGGAAAAAGGCAACTGTCTAGGACTTAGGAAAGGATATCTGGAAAAAGAAAACATTACGCTAAGGTGAAAAAAAAGTCGCAACAAGAGGCTCATTGGAAAAGGGGGTCTTGGGAGGGAGACTTAAGCCTCGAACAAGAAAAAGTTGTTCAATCCTCCTTCTTTCGTGGGGAAAATGGGGGACGGTCAGGGGACTGAGAGTTGTAATTGGGAAACATCGAACCGAGGGTATTCTCCTTGAGGTCTTCCCGTGGAAGGAGGCCAAGAAGCTGACGGGAAAAAAACCTTAGGGGAGGCCGTTAAAACGGGAGAAAAAATCTTCAGGAGGGAGATTCTCCAAAGATGCTTATGTTGTTCGCGGGGGGAGGGAGTTGCAAAGGAAAGAAAGAAACGGTACAGAGAGAGGCGAAAAAGGGTGGCAGGACACAAAAAAGGGGGAAAAAAGGGTGGTGGAAAGGTTTTTTCATAAGGAGAGCCACTAGGGGATAAAAAAGCTGGGGAAAGTCACACTCTGCTGAGGAAAAGAAGGATCATCCACGTTTGAACGCTATGAAGGGAAAGTGATGAAGAAGGAAGGGGGGGAATTTGGGTTTGAAGGTCGAAAGGCAAAAACTTGGGGAAAACGGAATCTCTCAAAAAAAGCAGTAAAGATATAGGATAGGAAAGGAAACCAGGGAAACAGTCTAGAAAAGGGGAAGTGACCCGTTCAGAAGAAAACTAAAGAAAAAAAAGACCAAGAAAGAGTGGAGGGGTCATGGGAAGGGGAAAGCGATTTTCTTTACAGGAGGAAAGAAAAGGACTCCTAAGGAAAAGGATGCGTAGAAAAAGTGTTTTCAGGGGAAGTCACGTACCTAGGGAGGGGAAAAACTGCCAAAAGGAAAAAAGAACGAACCTTCTAGAAAAAAAGGAGGAATTGCGAGAAGTCGACAGCCTTGCGAAAAAAAACCTTGTTCTGGGGGGAGGTTGTTCTGAAAAACGTTTGGGGAAAAGACTTGAAAGGGGGAAGAAAAGGATTTGGATCAAAGACCAATCCCGGAATGGGTAACCCTTCCAGTGATCAACAGGCGGCGCGAGAAGTTGTGCAGAAAGAAAGAGGGCATTCCAAAAAAAAAGGTCAGAAAGGCCCTGAAAATCCCGACAAAATGCCAAGGCGTCATAGGGTTCTCGAACGAGAATTCGCCGCAAGGAGGAAAGGTATAAAAATGAGAAGTTACAGGAGAGAAATGAACGTATCTCCGATGAAAAAGGAATGTGCTCATACACTGTCAATACGAAAAGAAAGCGCTAGATGGTGAGGAAAAAATTTGTGCGGAAGGAACAAGGGAATGAAAAAAGAGTGACTTTCTAAAGGGAAAAAGGAAGCAGGGGAAAGGGACTTGAAGGCAAGAAAAAGGAGGAGACCAAGACGCAGTGTAACACTGGCATTGAAAAAGGAAGCCTTGTAGAGGGGGGAGAACGCCCACAAAAAAAAAAAACAGACGTTCGCAGAAAAAAAAGCCGAATAGGGAAGAGTGTTCTAGGAAAAGCATTCCCACAGGGGAAGTTCGGAGTCAACAACCAGGCGGGGGAGGGACTGAATCCGAAGGGGGGAAAAAGGTTCTGCAACTAGGAAAAAAGTACGACTGGGAAAAAAGGAACACCAACAAAACAAGCCTGGACTGGGAAAGACTCTCAACAAGGAAAAGAAGGGAGGGGGAAGGAAGCGTAACGGGGGAGTGGAAACTCTCCGGGAAAATCAGGTGGCGGGGGAAAATCTGGGGAAGCATTGGTCGGAAAACGCGTGTAAACGTGGAAACCAGAGGGGGGGAGAAAAAAGAATGAATAATACACTATCCAAAGGCAAGGGAACAGAGGACCAACAGCGAGGGAAGGTGAAAAGCGGTAAAAAGTTCACGTAAAAAGAGTACTACAAAAAAGGGCACTGAAAAAGAGAAAGAAAAAAGGGGGCACGCCCCCAAGGGAGGGTAAAAGGGTGCAGACGGAATTTGTATGGAGGAGGGTGCGAGGTGGCATAGGCGTCTACGAAATGGGCCAAGAAACTGGGAAAAAAAAAAGCAGCCATTAAAGGAGAGGGAGAATCAAGAAAAAGGAGACCCATGGGTCAAAGAAAAGGAGACATGAAAAAGAAGTCTGAGGAAAGGGGAAGGGTGATAGAGAAAGCTCGAAAAAAAGCACGAAGGTCTTGGGGAGTCGAAATCGCGGAAGTCCTGAAAATCTTAGGTTTGGACAAAGATTCAAGGGGAGAAAGAAAAGAAGCCGAACCACACCGGAGTCTTTGCACCGGTGCACTTAAGAAGACCCGACACGGGAAAAGGAGGGGGAAAAAAAGTCGTGGGGGGGAGGGGGAGATGAGTCTTGTCCGTGGGCACCTCAGGAAGGAGAAAGAGTAGGGGACTCGGTCACTCGTTTGGGAGCGAAAAAGGAAAGGAAGGAACCTGAGAAGGAGACCTAGAAGGAGTCACGGGGAATTGAGGGTAGGAGTCGATGATTGCACCCTGAAGGGAAAAGTCTAAGACCTGGATGAAGGCAGAACAATTGCGGGAAGGAACTACGAAAAGAAGTGGCGTGAAGAAGGGGGCGCGGCAGCTCTCGAAATTCTGTGGCTTAAAAGCCGGGGGAAAATGGAAAAGATTCCAACTAAGGAAAGGGGCGGGAATTCGAAAATTCGGGCGGAAAAGTAAAAGAACGCCTGGGGAGAAGACGAGAAACCGTCGGTTCAAGGGAAAGGAGAAAAAACAGGCAGGTCCGGGCCAGGTAAGAGGGGGGCGCAGGAAAAAAAAGTGGGACTCAAAAACACAGAAAGGGTCTACTCCAAAGATCGTCTCCCGGAAGAAGGGAAAGCCTTAACGCTGTCAAAGCGCTGAAGGGGGGGAAAAAGGTTCTAGGAAAAAGGGCGAGTGAGTGTCAATTGCAAGAAAGAAGAAGAATTAC
>Ga0179593_1307266_pt1 | contig 10098 bp, 12 predicted proteins | sample CZODoug2_1_08_16_FD_185931 | JGI IMG/M metagenome (GOLD analysis project Ga0179593, IMG submission 185931) | Vadose zone soil fungal communities from Angelo Coast Range Reserve, California, USA - CZODoug2_1_08_16fungal (PacBio error correction) | ecosystem: Environmental > Terrestrial > Soil >...
GGGTCGCTTTATAGTACCAATACATAGAGTTGGGATTTGTCAACAAAAAGGGGCGAAAGAGGCGTACTTCAAATCCTCCCAATATCAGAACCGTATCGACCGAATAACAAGTGGGTAAGTGAAGGTCAAAAAAAGTGGGGGAGGAAGCGTACAGACATAGGAAGCGTAGGGACATTTGAAAGGATTCTGTGTTTAGACATGTGAGAGGTATTCACGCCAGGGCATGGAGGGGGGAACTTACCCGAAAAGAGTAGCTACCTTAAAAGGGGGTGATCGTTACCACACGGCCGTTGAGGGGTCAGTCTCAGGAGGAAAAACTGTCAACAAAACCCGGGGGTGAACAGTCATCTTAACCTTCCTCCCGGGAAAGAGGACGAACGGGAAAAGATAATTGCGACTCAAAAAGCCTTTGGGGAAGTAAAGGCTAGGCTCACTTTTTGTTCCACCCGGACCAAAGAGGACGGAACCGCGAAGGGTTTGGGGTAGAGGGAAAACCCGTATCCAAAGAGGCCTTGGGGGTTTTTGTCCAGAGTTCCAGTAACCATAGGCAGCGGAGGTCTATAGGTAAAAAATGACTTTCAACCAAAAAACTGGGGTTGGTTTTGGGTAAGGGGGGAAACTTTGCACACGACATATAGGGCTTGGGTAGGGGAAAACGTATTATCACGACGAAAGAGGGCTATTAGCACCTCTATGATTGGACGACGGGAGGTTGGGGGAAGAGACACACAAACGTCCTACGGTTCCCCAAGTATGGACAGGGCTGGGACGGCGACTTCCAAATGCGTCAAAACACGAGGATAAAACACAAGGGTGCAAACACAGAAAAAAAAGAGCCCAAAGGAGAAGGGATTGATTAGCAAACGTTGGGTGGGTAGCAGAAATGGGAAGAACGCAAACACTTGGGACTTGGTCAACAAGGGTCAATCTAAGAAGCCTGTATTCCTCTCATTAGGTCCCGAAAACAACCCTGTCCGGAGGAATGGCACAGAACCAGGTCTTGGACGGGGCATGTCTCACTTGCATTTCTGGGAGGAGATGAATTCAATTCTAAACAAAACACCCTACAAGATTAAATCTGGGGAGGGAACCGTTATGCAACGGAGTCCAATACCAACAATCGATTGAGGGGGGAGTAAGGTTTATTTCAGGAAGAAAAAAAACTAAAGAGCTGGGAGAAACAGAAAGTGACCATTGGCGAGACGCCCTTGACAAGGGTGGCTGACTTCGAAAGTTGTGGTGACGTCGCGACTACATCCATGTTGAGAACAAGAGGAGGGGGCCGAGAAGAGAAGAGGGGATTCAAATCTCGACAAACAGGCAGTATCCCCCCGCCGTAGACAAAAAAGTAAAAACATGTCTAAAGTGGCCGCATCGTAGGGGGGGGGGGGCTTACTGTAAAAAGTAGGACACAGGCCATGGCAACATTCAAAAAAAGAAAAAACACTCAACGCTTCACGGGACTTCGGGGAGACAAAAAAGATATCACGGGGGAGTTTATTGGGGCCTTTCACCACTACAACAACTCATAAACCTCAAGATTACCTAGGGGGACCGGGACTCCACAAGGGAAATAGGATCTCTGAAAAACGGGCGCATGGGGGAAAATAAAGCCCTCTTGTCCAAAACACCAACAAAACAGAACTGTGGGGATACGCCCTTCGACTCAAGGGAAAAGGCGGGGACCGGCGAAACACCCTGTGAACTACGCAGGGTGACTCGCAGGTCAAGAAAATGCACTCCACAACAAGGGAAAAAAAGAAGGGCTAGGAAGGATTGGAGCGCCGAAAGTACGGAAAGGGAAACAAGCTCCCAGTCTTTTGAACACCTACCTCACGTACTAAAAAAGCCGTATCGGGGGAAATGGGCGTCAAGCTGACGGGGGGTGGAAGAGGCAAGAAAGTAAGCATCTGTAAAGAACGAGGAACCTGTGGAACGCTCAAGGAAAGTAGGTTTTCTGTCTACTGGGGCACTTCTCACCCTCGACGGCAGACCCAAAGATTAGGACATAACACCACGGTGGTGGAACAAGGAAGACCCAGTCAAGCCCCGGCGGAAAAGAAAGAACGACCACAAAAAGAAAAAAACCCCCTCCTGGGTCACATGGTGAATGTTGAGAAGACCAAGAACTTTGCGCTGCAATCGACCACGATTCAAGTAATCCAATGTTAATCTTCCTAAGGGGGGAAGGGAGATGGGAAAAAAACACCAAAGAATATACATTCATCGGGGTTTTAACAGCGTGCCGGGGGAAAGACCCCCATGGACGGTACAAAAAAATGATCCAAGCGGGTTCAGCTCCCAAATAATAAGAATCCCTTCCGGAATACGGCCCTCCCATTCCAATGCCCATGAATACCAGGAAAAAGTAAAAACACACAACAAATCAGTAGAGGGAAAAAATGTGGCAGCAACACACAAAAACGCACACAACCCCAAAAAGGGGCAAAGAACACTGGAGAGCTCTCGGATGCGAGCAAAAAAGGGAAAAACAAAATCAACAACAAAAAAAACCACAAAATCTTGGGCACAACCAAGTCCTATATCCGTTGCCCACACGAGGGAGAAAAAAAGGGAGCGGTCCTTTGTCCAAATAAAAAGCCAATAGTGGGGGACGAGGATCAATTTCACCGGGGGTGTCCTCCACCACCAAAATGTCTGCACAAGAAAAAAAAACCAAAAAAGGGGACAACAAAGCAAAAAAGAGAATGGGGGACAAGGGGGAAAAAAAATTTGCGCTGAACCGGTAGGTGTGATCCAATAAAAAGGGTGACTCCAGCCGGAACCTTCCAGGGAAGCGGTGTAAGAGTATCCAATCAGACGATAAAAAAGGTCAGGGACTGCTGAACTCCCAGGGGGTTAGGCCAACTGCGTCGTTGGTACAGGTGGGATAACTTGAACGTGGAGTGGGGGAAGCAAAGGGAAGGATTCAAACTGAAGTTTGCTGGATGACGAGGACGAGCGTCAAAGGGAGGAAAGGGTCGGTGGCAGAAAAACCTGGAAGAAAAGCTTTTGGGGGAGGATTCGCGAAAAAAACTAAAGGCAATCGGCGAAACGGTTGGAACTGCTCATTTAAATTTGGGGAAGCCCTACAGGGTGAATGACTGAAGGAATAACCCACCTTCCTCAAGGTGGGGGCCCGGCTCTCTAAAAGATCCGGCTTACCACTGGGCAAGAACCAGGTGCGCTAGTGGCGTTACTAACCCACCTCTCAAGAGAAAAGAGGGACGACCCAGCACCAACATGCACACAGTCCACAAGGGGGAAAAACTAGCTAGTCACGTGCTGGCATGCCGTGTCTGACGGGGAGGGCAAGAGGGAATTACTACACATGCGACCTCTTTTGTATGGGCCAACTAGGCAATTTCTAGTGGGGGGATCCTTGGGAGGGACGTAACTCCCCAGGGCGGGAAGGGGTGCGTTAGATAGAAGGAAGTCAAGGACCCAAAACCTAAAATAGACCGTTAAGTCAATTTTAAAAAGTGGGAATAGGAAGGGGACTCGAAACCCCTCTTCGAAAGAAGGTAGTCTGCCCGAGACCAAAGTCTCCACCGGGTTTAACACCTCTGATATAGGGAGCAGCAAGACACAGGAATTCCAAGGACAAAAGGCTACTCCATTCTGCAAGTAGCGGGGGGACGGAAAGCCCAATTTGAGCTTTGGTGTCTCTCTAAAACCAAAAAAAAAAGGGGAGATTATGAAAAAGAGAGAAAAAAGAAAAGCAGCGCTGGAGACGATACGGGGAGAGGATGACTGGGGGCAGGTGGAAGGACTTGTGGAGCGGGGCGCAGATATCAAGATTAAAACGGTGGAAATATTCGGGTACTAAAGGGGCGCTCCGGAGATCAAAGCGTTAGGTGCGAACAGGAAAGGAGAAAACTGTATCCACGCCGTAACAGGGGGGGTTAATATTGGGGGGGCATGCAAAGTTTATTAAGGAAGTGAAACTCATTCACTTACAAGCCTGGGTTCTGGGCCGCAAGGCGACCAACTCAAATAACCTGGGGACGGTGGCCCGCACAGCCGGAGCGTGATAAAGGAGGAGCAAAACTCTACATAAACAAACGGACCTGGGGGGGGGGGGACATTAAGGACGGTCCTGAATGGACCTTGGCCGGTGGTTCCTTGGGTTTAATGGCTTTCGAAAGTAAGAGCATGGATAGATGGGTTGGTTAGTCAGAAAAGATAGTCACCCTGGAGCAATTTTCAAGCGGGGGGGGGGGGGCCGGTGAAGAACGTGAGAGAGCAGGGGGTAAATACTAGGGTAGTGTTTAGGAAGAAATCATCAGGAACCCTTATGAAAATCAACACGTAAGGGAGTAAAATTTCTTAAATGAGGGTCAGGGAGGTTGATGAGTCCTTTCAAAATCCGGGTACGGTGTCAAAAAGATCTTTTCTCAAAAAAAGAGCAACCGGTGAAGGGAATATATTCGCTGTAAGAGCATATACAGAAAGTCGGGTCGGGGGAAGAGGGTACCGCCATGGAAAAAAACCTCCAGTCACTTCATGAAAGGAGGGTAAAAAGACCTATTACCTGGTTCGAACCCCTTGGGTTATGATCCAGACGAGGTGTGAGATTCTATTTGGTAAGAGATTCGTTAAAGTTACTTAAGGAAGGGGACCGGGAGGGGATCAAACTCCTTTCTGTAGCACCAAATGCCAGCACGGAACTTGGTGGGGGTCTTAACCCGTCATTCTGTGGGGGTATTTCCGTTGAAAAAATTGAAGTGGGTTGGGGTCTTTTTTCACGACAACGGGTTGAGGGTGGGTAAAAAAAAAATTGTGTGGGTGTTTTCCTTCTGGGGGGGGGGGGGTTGGGTTTGGTGGGGGGGTTCTGGGGGGGGTTAGGTGGGGGGGGGTCTGACTGCGGAAAGGGAGAGAAAAGATGGGGACGTGACAACAGGCCCGCTATAGAGTCTTCCCGCTTGGTGGAAAAACCGGGGGATAGGACTTGGTTGGGGGCGCCCCAGATGGTGTGGGGGGTTTTTTGGGGTGGGTTGAGGGGGTGGATATGTGTTGAATCATCGGAGGCGAAGGTTCCTGAACTGGGGGGAAGGGGTTGGGGTGTCTGAGTCAAAAAATTTTTTTTTTTTGAGGAGGTGGGATGTTGGAAGGGCGCATGGTGTCGTGGGGAAGGGAGCCGGATGAAGGATGGTGAAGGGAGAGGGTGCCTCGGAAAAATACAACAAGTTATCCGAGGATGGACGAGAAAACAATGAAAGAGTCTTTCGGGGTCACCAAAAGGATGGAGAGGCGGGGGGGAGGAGGGGAAAGAACATCTCAGTACCCGTAGGAGCAAAAAGTTTGCAGGAGTAGGGAGGAGCGGGAGCAAAGGAAAAAAAAACATGAGACCAGTGGGTGGGGGTGAGGGGGTGGGGGCGTTAGTTGTAGGCGCGCAGGGAGGGGATGAAAAACCGGGGGAGTCTAAGGGGGGGGCCTGGGGAGGTAGTAGAGGGTGAGAAAACTCTACAAACTTCACTCGGGGGAGCAGGGGTAAAGAGAAAAAAAGACAAAACGGAGGAACGAATCGTTTCTGTGATCTGAAAAGGCACCCGGTAAGCCATGAGACGTCCATGTGAAAGAGATGAGTAGTACAAGTGAGGGAGGGAAAGTAAAAAAAGGGAGGAAGGACAGGGCGCTTACAATCATCATTCCTCTTTTTTCACGGGGGGGGAATGGGGGAGGGCCTTGGGAAGAGAAGAGAAGAACCCCCCAACATGGCCGGCCGAAGTGAAAAAGGGGGGGGGGAGCCTCAGAGAAAAAAAGAGTCATAGGGCTTAAAAATATGTGGGGTGTATTTTCACTGGGAAACGAGAGGAAGGGGTCTACCCAAGCCAGTAAAAGAAGTGGGTTGGAGGCCCGAACACAAAGGGGGGAGGGAAAGAAGGAGGGGATGATGGTGGGGGTGGGTTGGAGGAAAAAAAGAAGAATGATGAAGAACATGGAGGTGCAGCTTTTCTTGTTTCTTGTTGGGGCTTTCTCCTTTAGGGAAGGAGGGGCCCGAGAAAAGGGGGAGAGTGCCTCGAAAAGCCGATGCAAGAAAAGAGACGGGGCAGGGAAACTGCGGGGGGGAAAAAAGGGAAAAAAAATCAAGCACACCCCAGCTCGACCTCTAAGGAAAAAGCGGTTCTCATTAAGGTGGACAGGTCAAAAGCAAATTTGGGGTCAGAGAAGCAAAAAAGGAAGGAAGGAGGAAAGATGACTCACTTTGTCAGGATTGTGCGACGCGATGTTCTAGGTCCTACGAAGAAAAGAACAAGACGGAGGAGTCTGTGGGAGAACTAAGACGGGGAAAAAAGGGATCAGGGGGTTATGTTGTGTGGAGAAAAGGAAGGTGAGCGGAGAAGCAAGGGGAAACGTGCCCTCCTAAGACAGGGTTGTCAACCCAGGGGGTGGGAAAAAGGGTGGTGACTAAGGGGTATGAACGACAGGCGTGGGGAAAGGGGACACGGGTTTGATATTAACTTGGAAATGGGGTGGTAGATAAGAATTCGACGACCAAAAAAAGTGTCGAAAATCCTTCTTTGGGGCGGAAGTAGGTCTGGCAGGAGTGGACAGGGTGGTTATTAATTAGAAGGGTGAATCCGGAAGGGGATCAGAAGTAAGTTGGGGGAATCTGGGAAAACTGAGAAAAAAAAAAGATGAGTCAAAATTCTCAGAGGTGAAGCCGAGTGATGTGGATAGGGGATCAGAAAAAGCCGAGACGAGTGTGCAAAGGGAACCGTAAAAAAACCAACACATTTGTCAGGAAAAGAGAAAAGAGTACAGTGAAGGGGGGGAAAGGAAAGAGGCAAAAATCAAAAATGTAACAGGAGGGGGAGGGTCCCTACTACGTAAGCGGTGGGCAAGGTGGGGACCACAGTGAAAAAGCGACGGGGGGGGACAAACACAGTAAGTGCTAATTCTCAATACTATGATAACTTAAGGAAGGAAGTGACAAGGTGCCTGAGGGGGTTAGAGAAAAGTCAACCCTTGGATGTGGGAAAGAAGGGGAGTTAAGAACAGTACGGCGGTGGAACAGTAAAAAAAGGGAAGAAAGTCCTTTCCGGGGGGTAAGGGGAAGAAACTGCACGATGAACGATTCAAAAAGGTCTCAAAAAGGACAATCGAAGAAAAGTGGAACTAAGAGAAAAAGGATGCTCGTTCGGCCGAAAAAAGACCCCGAAGGAATAAACTTGGAGTGGTCCTACGGGGTGGGTTGTAGGTTGGGAGACTGCCTAATACAACCAGTAATTGGTGAAGGGGGAAGGGACAACTCGGTCGTAAAATTTTCCTCTAACCAGAGATCTCAGAAAAACAAAAAAAACTGGAGGAGAGAAAGAAGAAGATGAGTTAGAAAATACTATCAGAGGGGGGGAGGGATGAAAACAATGAGCAATCTTTTAAAAGCATCTCCCACTATCCTACACAAGGATCTGCACACAACAAAGGTGTAGGGGAGGGGAGTGGTCAGGGTACCCTCTCTAACTAGTCTTTCTCGGAAGTGAATGTCAGAAGTCAAGGGGGGATAATGGGAAAGTCTGACGCAGAGCAGGAGGGAAGTCGTAACTTAAAGAAGGATTTCAGACGAAAGGAGAGGTTGGGACGACGTTTACGGGGGCTTAAATTCTTCTACGAGGAGAACCCCGAAGTGGGTGAAAGAGGGAAGAGGAATACGCAAGGAAAAGAAAGTCAAAAGGGTCATAAAGACGGAGGGGAACGGAGAAGGACCTTTGTTTTTTGTAAACAGTCGGGAGGCTCAACTGGGGGGGGGAACACCGGGCTGGCCCACAGGACTAATTTATAAGTCCCCCCAGGAAGGAAAAAGGGTACGGGGGTGCCTATTCCTTAAATAGGGGGGAACGAGAAGGACGGGGTATGAGATAAAAACCTTAACCACCGGAGGGTTGGTTTGGGAGCCGTGGGAACAATCGCGAAGTTTCAATTGAGGATCATCCGATTAAACAGAAAGAACAAAGAACCAGCGGAGTATATGACGACGGAGTGTGCCTATCTCAGAGAAAAAAGGTGTGCCCAAGAGTGTTAAAACTACGGTAATTCGCGGGCCAGGAGCTGAGGGACTAAACAACTGTAAAAAGCAGAAAAAAAAAAGAAAGACCCCGGGTTTATGATCCACAAAATTGGGGTGGGGAAAGAAAATGGCTTAAAATCCAGGACGCAGAAAAGGTAAGGTCAACCCTGTCAAAAAAAGCGAAAAACTGTCAGACGCCGGAAGGGAAAAATATAACTGGGAAACAGGGCAAGAAAAACTGGGTATTGCAATTTCGCGGACAAGGCTTGCCTTCAGAGAGACATGCGGGGAAATTCTCACTCACAAAAAAGGAAAAAAAAACTAGAGAAGGGGCTGTGTGACTTCACCGGGCGGAGAGAAAACAAAAAGAATAAAACAAATTGGGGAATTCGGGTTTCCAAGCGAAAGGATCATACACAAATACTGGAAAAACAATGAGGAAAACATGGCAAGACTTGTGAAAGGGGTGGCAAAGGGGGGAAAATAAGAAAACCTCTGGGGAACGGCAGAGAAAGGGTTCACTTCGAAAATCTTAGTTCCTTATGAGAAGACGATAGGGAGGGGCTCCGCAAGCAAGCTTATCTTTAGGAAAACAGACGTCGAAAACGTCTAACGGTCTTCATGAAAGGTGGGCAGGTTCAGAACCTAGGAGGGGCTCATAGGCAAGCCCTTAGAGACTACCGAATCCAACAGAAAAAGAAAACGTGCACCTCAAGGCAATTTCAAACTGTCACAAGGGGGAACTTTCACCGAACCAAAAAAAAAGCAAGAGGATTCAAACAAGAAGGGGGTCGAAGACAACACTGCGTACTGCTTCTGGCGACAACAGGGCCGGGGGGATCAATAAAGCTTCGTTGCCAAAAAACCACAACAAAAAAAAGAAAGTGTGGGGAAAACGAAAGATTCAGACCATTGTGCGAACCAACCGTTGACCTCGAAAAAATGTGCCACCTCGGACTCATTCTTAAAGGAATCAATCACAAACAAAAAACCCTAAAAAGTCTAAAGGGAAACTATTGTAGCGAAAGTTTTAGGTAACGTCTGGACAAGACCAGACCCGTGTTCAACACATTCCGCAAAGAAAAAAAGGTAAAAAGGGAAGAGACATGCTTAACCGTGGTGGTGAAAACCGGCGATTAAAGGTCCCAATATCCGCTGGAAGACTAAAAACAGATCAACCTATGGGTTGATTAGAGGACTACAAACTAGTGGACAGACAAGACAAGGCAAGTAGGGGGGGGAAAGAACAAAAAGTTTTATAACGGGACATTTCCAGAGGGACCTGACGCAAAAACACCGGGGCAAAAACAAAAAAAAAACCAAGAGAAGGGGTAGAAAATTTTCACTGTTGTAGGCAATCCGAAGATTTCTCGATCCAACTGGACAAAAAGAACACAGTGGGGGGGAAAGGGAAAGCAAAGAAAGGTACTTATGTGTTAACTGACAAAGGAGAGAGGAAATTCCACAAACCCAAAAAAGGGCAGCGTGGTGGTGAAACACGAAATCACTCATCACCAATTAGACACCTAGGATCCACGCTCAGAACCGAGGCAGAACAAAACTCAAGCCACGTCCTAAGAGCTCACAGGGAACCAGAAGAAAATTAGCCCCAAATAAATTACACACAAACCAAAGCTGAAAAAAAGAAAACTGAAATCAGACAACACAAAAACCCGAACAACAAGGGGGGAATGGGGGGGTGAACCGGAAGAGATGATACGCAAAAGAGAAACAAAAAAAAAAAAACACCAAAAAAAAGAGGGGAGAAAAAAAGTCTATTACAGGGGAGATGCGTGCACTGGTTGACATGGGGTCAGGAATAAAAAAGGGTTCCGACCTGGTTTCAACCAGCAAAAAGCAGGGTGGTAGAAAAAAAAACAACAAAACAATTTCAAAAGGGAAAAAAAATATAGTTTCACCGGAAAACCCCCACAGTTGAGGGGCTTAGGGGACCGTGTTTGGAGAACCAGAAAAAGGGAAGGGGAAAAACCGCACCGAAGGGGGAAGTAGCCTTCAGGCGACACATCGCAATTCCAAAGGTCGACTTCTCAAGAAAACAATTTTTAAAGGGAGGTCGGGTGGTTAAA
>Ga0179593_1332439_pt1 | contig 10098 bp, 11 predicted proteins | sample CZODoug2_1_08_16_FD_185931 | JGI IMG/M metagenome (GOLD analysis project Ga0179593, IMG submission 185931) | Vadose zone soil fungal communities from Angelo Coast Range Reserve, California, USA - CZODoug2_1_08_16fungal (PacBio error correction) | ecosystem: Environmental > Terrestrial > Soil >...
CCACGGTGGGGGAAAAGGAATTGAGGAAAGAAGAGGAAAAAAAGGAGCTAAACCTTCACCATCAAACAAGGAGGGAAAAGGAGGACCGGCTTATCTAGAAACCAAGTCTCGATCCTGGGCCCCGACGAGGAAAGGACACCTGAAAGGAAGTGGGGAAGCAGTCGGCAAAGAAAGCATTGTTCCCATCCTAAAGGAGCTAGGAAGAGGGAGTCCATTTTACGCATGGACTGCCCCACACGTGTTCCCTGCTCTTCGCGTAAAAAAGACCGGAAGAACTGTGAAGGGGGGGCAAAGAGCAAAGCGAGTCAGGCACTCGCTCCTTTGGGCGAGCGGTTGCGGGGAGGGGGGATTGCGGTTCATATTAAAGCTACAGTTCACATAAAGCAATCGGAAACACGCATAAACCTAAGAAAAGGGAGGCAACGAAAATGGACCTTAACACGCAAAACAAAGCAGAAAGGAAAAAGGGGGCCGCACAAAGTGAGGAACCGATAACCTAGCACCTTAAACGTCAGGAAGCAGGGGGGGGGGGGGGGTGGGAACACCCGACCACCTTTCACCAGAGTCTCAAAACAGCGTCTAGTGCCGAGAGTTTCTGTCCACCTATAAGAAACATATGTACCACTTAGCTCGGCTTACCGCCGGTAAAAGTAACACAAGGGAAGGGGTCGACTGGGGCCTTGGGGTGAAGAGGAGCCGGGCATAGGAGCTAATCCTGTCTCCAATGTAAGAAGGAAACCAGCAGGCGGCAAAAGCCGTTCAGCTCAAAGAATCGCCTAACATCCTGACTCAAGCAGGCCAGCACGTAGGGGGACGCTGTCGACGAAAGGGGAGCGCTGACAAGGGATGCAGGGTCAGCTGAACTTTAAAAATGAGAGAGGGAAGGGGCCGTCAGCAGCAAGGCAGGAAAGAACAAAGTTAAGAGGAGTCTTGAGCGTTTTCAGTTCATGGGAAAAGTACTACGAAGTAAAAAAGCGCCGAACACCTTGTCGAAAAAACATCTGAAAAGGGTAAGGTCAAAAGGGGGCGTCACTCATCCCGGCCTGTTGGGGGAACCAAAGGGGGGGGAAAGGATTTCGGAAAAAAAGGAGGGAAAGACGAGGATAGGTGTCCCACTACAGTGGGAGCGGCTTGGGGTTCACCTTCGTGTCATAGCAAAACGTATGAAAGGGGTACCTGCAAGGGAAGGGGGGACACGGAGTAGTGAAGCGTGCGAGAGGGAAACGAGTCCTTTCCTTCAAGTCCCAAGGGGGCCGTGCTTGCCTAGTTTGGATAAAAGGGGGAGGGTCGCTCCTAAGAAAAAAAAAAAAAAGGGAACTAGGCAGGTAAATTGGATCAGGGAAGGGGCCGGAAATAGTGGGTAGTGGGGGATGGTTCTCCCCTAAAACACCGAGGTTTTATAATCATACCGTCAAAAGCCGGAGGGAAAAAGAGATCTCATTCTGAGATAGAAGGGGGGGAAAGTGCGAACCGCTTAGGGAGCCTTTACGCAACGATTGAAAGGGACCATGACAACCCTGGTATCTCAGAGCCGCCGTCCCGAACTGATTCTGGTGAATAGGGGAGACCAAGGAAGTACCTGCCTCGGCTAAGGGGGACATAAAATTATTCCAGATGTTTAAAACGTATAACTGCCTGTAAGTCAGAACCTTATCGCAGAAAAAAGGCCGAAAAAGCAGCGCCGGTCCTGACTGCAGGGAGGGTGCATCAAAAGAAACACATATTGGTCCCAAAAACTGGAATAGGTGGGGGGGGGGGAAACGGAAAGATCGCGAGTAGAGCGGCGGCCGCACGTTCACATCCTACAAAAGAAGGGGGAGATGTCCAAAATAAAATCAATTTAGGAACTTGATTCCGCATGCGCCTTTTTCCTCTCGAGAAAAAAAACACGGATATTAGAAGAGATAGGAAAAAGGAGGCGGACGGCAGAAACGTTCTATCTTTGAAAAGGAACGGGAAAAGAAAGAAACCCGCGCCAGTCTGTCTTGCGGCTGCAGGAAGGAATGAGGGCGCGACGTGCTGTCCTCGTATCCAAAAGAAGGAAGGTGGGCGGAAAGGGAGCGGGACACGCCAGTGAGTCCTTCCGTGCGGACTAACTGTAAGATGGCCTCTAGGGGACGAAATCGGCTACCTTTATCCTGGACGTGGAGGGGGGGGGAAGAACAGTTTCACCGAAGAGAGGGAGGGGGAACCGGTGGGAAAAAGAACTGTGTAGGGTCACTCTCTAGAAGATCATGGACGGCGCCGTCCTCTCTCGAGGGGTGGTTCTGAGCGGTGAAGGTTGAAAAAAAGAGGACAACCGAGCACTTTTTCGCTTCAACACGGCAAAGTCGTGACTACTGATATATGGCTGCGCTGACGGGGGCAACTGGGGGGATGATAAAAAAAGAGGAAAAGACAATACGAACCACGATCAGACTCAACGGAAATGCAGGGAAGCCTTTAGGCCGACTATTTCTCACTCGGTTAACACCTAGGAAAGAAGGCCACTAGGGGTTGAAACAGAAGGGGAATACCCAAAAGAAACTACTCATCATCAACGATCCGGGGCTCTTTTACGTTACCTCTTGAACAGGGAAATAGCAAAAAAGTTTATAGGACCAAACGGAGAGATAAAAACTAAGGTAGGAAGGGGGGAGCACCTATCAAGCAGAAATGGGTCCTCGGCATGGACCGAACAGGGGGAAACATTTCAGCAAAGAGAAAAACACTATTTATTATTACTCTTCTTTGTGAGGCGAGAACGATCTTCCTGGAACCTGAATTTTTTTTGCTTTAAACTTCGTCTGAACCTTGCAAAAAGAAAAGGCACCGGCAATGGAAGCCCGCGCTCAAACTAGTTTCTAAGTACGGTGATGAACAGAAACGACTTTTTCTAGCGAAAGTATCCACAGGCCTCACATAAGGGGGGGGAAAGCCGAAAATCGTTAAAAAGAAGGGGTTGGCTGGAAGTGTCGAGGTCCCTTGATAGAGTGAAAGAGACGGATTCACGGAAAGCAGGGCCTGCGCTTGCGCACTCTTACTGTAAGTAAATATCTTCTCCGACCCTTAATCAGAGACAAAGAACCATAAAGTCCGTCTTGAAGGCAAGGCGTCAGAGGCGTCAAGGGAGTGTGCTATTGCTGAGGGGGGACGCAAGCTGGTCAGAGGAAACGAGACGGGGGTTTGATCGGGGGATTTTCCTTTTCTTGGGGTCCGAGGGGGAGAAGTGAAAGTGAGTAATGGGAACAAAATGTTACGGGGGGAGAAGGTTCCCTTTTCCGAAAAACGGGGGACGCAAGGTGTTTCTTGCGAAGGGGGTCTTCTTTTGGCGTACCGCCGGAAAAGGAGGCTCGCCAGGAAGAGAGGGTTGTGCAGGAAAAAAATTGAGGCAAATTCTACTCAAAGCGCCCCTCATGAACATAAAACTTAAAAAAAAGGTTACAAAACGCCACTAAGCTCGCTACTGGACAAGGGAAGAACCAAAAAAGACCGGGGGGAGGTTGACGCGAGCTGGACGAAGGCCTTTTTGTTGACCGGGGAGGCCGATTGGCGAAATCGCAAGATCTTGTGTAGGTTAACACGTGGGGCCCCCCTCCCTAGGGAGAACTCTTCAAGGCGACGCGTCACGTTTTAGGGGGGGGGGGTCCAAGGACTATTCCAAGGTCAGAGGGATTCTCCGGACTCTGCCCAGTCCGCATGTTGGGGACGCGACGCAGATCCGCCAGTTGAAAAGTCGCTGGATAGGACCCACTGGGAAGATCATACTCACAAAAGTTATTACAGAAGAGTCTTAGGCCCGTCGATAGGACAAGAGAGGAAGGAGAGGGGTAGTGTTAGAATTTCAAAAAAAAAATTCGGAACGCACAAAGAGAGCCAAAGTAGCCTTGGGACAGCCTGGCTCATCTATCGGGAACCGAGGAAAAAGGTTGGACGAGGAGGGAATCGGGAGTCCAAATTAACTCATAGCCCAAAGGGATGGGAAATCACAAAAACTACAATTTAACAGTCCCCCACACTCCCTCGCTGCAGAGGAGAGAAAATTTGGGAAAGGTGCCTCAAGAAGAGGGGGCGGGGGGGCTGCTGGGTGAGGGAAAAGGGGTGGGGGCGGGGATGTTGCCCGGGGAGTAGAGTGCGGAATGGTCAGCCACCCAGAAACCCAAAAAGAGGTCGTCAAAAAACGGACCCGTCGAAGAACAGGACGTCCCATGGGCCCTCATGGACAAAGAAAAAGATCCGTGCGGTTCATCCTGAGTGCACCCCTCACACTCTAACCGCACAACCTTAGGAAGTAGCAAAGACAGTCATCGTGAAAAAAAAGCAGAACAGGGGGGGGAGAGATAAGAAAACCCAGAACTGATTGGGAAGGAAAGAGGAAACGATCATATCTAAACGTCAAAGCTCTATTCAACTAGGTCACGTTCCACGATGACCAGGGAGAAGAGGAGGTAGAATGGAAATGAGGCCAGACAGCTCAATTACGAATCTCATAACCAGGAACGGCCAACGCGGCAAGCCCGTCTGTCAAATAAGCCGCCTAACCCAGCCGCCCCGCAGCACTGCCCAGACAAGAGGGGAAAAGCAAGGGAAAAAACGACGGAAAAAAGGATGGTCAAGCCGTCTCTTATTAAGGTAGGACAAAGGGTAAAGTCATCACAATAGGCGAACGCCTCGGCGGTGGGTCAATCTTGTGTGTACAAGGTAAGGGGGGTTCTCTTGGTTTGAAAGACAGGACGTGGCAGCTCCACCCTTTTCTCCCCCGAGCCCTGGCTGTCCTTTTCGAAGACGCACGAACGGACGTACTCATCGCATGTTAGGGAAGGGGGCCAGGGATTTGCGGGGGGGAAGAAGGCGGGATCAGGGGGGGGACAGTGGACGAAGAATGCCTGACGGGTGCCAATCCGGATTCGGTGACGAGAAACGGGTCACACGTGACAGGCACGGGAGGGAGGGAGGATTGTGGAAAAAAGAAAGCGAGTCCCTGCCGACCATTACCACGGGCCCGTCGGGGAAAGGAAAACCGTCGTGCGAAAATAGTCTCTCACAATTGTACTCCAGCGAGGTATGGGGACGAGGGTTGAATGTCCGTGGCTAGATGGAGACGGGGGTTCTAAACAAAAACCGTGGGGGAGGGGGATCATCATCACCACGGGGTGACGCGGCTAACGGCTCGACGGGGCCACGGTACATCCAGAAGGGTGGACCGCCACCCCGGGACTTGAAGACTAAAGGAAAAGCACACCGTCTAAACAAATTGTTCGAACGGGACGCAAAGAGTAGCGGCCCGGGCTCCATGTTGTTAGCCAAGACAAAAGGGCCACCTCGAAGATATTCACTGCGAGGAAAAAGTAAATGTGGTCGACCATTTCGCCCTAGTCTAAAAAAGACACAAGCGGAAAAATATACAGAGAAAGGGAAGGGGGAAGACTAAAAAAAAAAAATTGCCCACCATGGTTTGGGTTTAAACATCACGATTCGTCTCCGTAGGATACTTCCAAGAGTTCCGAGTCCACAACGGGTGCTTGCCAGGGGAGGCAAAGGAAGAGGCCAGGTATAGCTCTGGTTCGGGCCTCCGGTGAACAATTATCTCTCTACAAAAAGGAGGAGAAGAAAAAAAAAAATTAAGGAGATTGAATCCCGGTCTACAAAGGCCTACCCAACTTCAGGGACCGGGAGAGGACAAAAATGGCTCTTCTATGGCTTCGGTGCCGTAGAAAGCGATCGTGCTGTCAAGAGGACAAAAAAAGACTTCCCAGGTAGGGCCGGGAAAAAGTTCAGGGGTGGCAAAAAATGGCACGATTCTTCGGCATTTCGAAGGGTCCGGACATCAGGGGACGGTGAAGAGAGAGGTCAGAGAAGCTTACGGGTGGCCACGACGTGGATTGGCCCTCGAGGGTCGGACCCAGATAACTATGAAAAACTTCTTACTAGAATTTTTTGGTTCAAGGGTGAAAGAAGGTTTCGGTACAGGATGGAACGAGGGAAGGGGGGGGGGCTGAAACCCTTGGGCACAACGAAACTGTACGTGACTACTTCTAAAAGTCTATTGGACTGCTTTAGTAGGGGGTCAACGGGTGTGTGAGCAAACCGTTGAAGAGAAATTTCTCTCCGAATAAAAAATCCTTCACAATAACGTCAAACAATTAAATGAAGGAGTAACGTTTTAGGCCCGCGATTCGGAGAGGGATCCTTTTGATACCCGCAAGAACGGGGCACGTTAATTTCCCGCAATGGAACAGCGTCCTACGAAAGGAAAGAACGCACACATCGGGGCCCTGCCAAAGGGTACCCACGGGATCGTCAACGGGATGCTATTGCACGAAGAAATCTTCACATCAACAGAAGGCGGAGGGTACCCCCAGGATCCAAGCAGAAACGACGCCTTACAATGAGGCTGGATGGGTGGAATAGAAGGGGACGAGGATGTAGGGCTGGGGAGAGTAGGCAGAAACAGTGGAAAAGTGAGGGAGGAAGAGGAATGAGAGATAGGGGAACAAAGGGAGGGTGTGAAGGAGAATGAAACAAGCGAGAAACGTGGGGGGAATGGGGTAGTGGACGGAGTGAGGCAGGAGGTGGCAAGAATAAGGGACGGGGAGAAGTGGGTGGGGGTGGGCGAAAGAGTACCTTGGTGGAGTGGGAAAAAGAGCGGGAGATGAGGGGGGAGGAAGGGGGGGTGCATGATGGAGAAATGGGTTGAAGCTAGGGGACTTGGGAGGGGGGAGGAGGGGGGAGTAGAGGATAAGCGGAGGACGAGGGGGGGGGGGGAAGATGTGTTGGATTGGGAAGTGGGGGGGGAGGGAATGGAAGGGTTGGTGGCAAAGGAAGGGGCACTGGGGGATGGCAAGGGCAGGAGGCGGGGGAGGAATAGATAGAGAAGGGGAAAGGAAGGGGAGAGAGGGAGGGAGATGGTAGAGGAAAAGAAACGAAAAGGTGGGGGTGGGGGAGGAGAATTCGATAGAAGGATAGGGTGAGGTGGGTGGAGGAGGGAGAGTGCTCAGGTCGGAAAGGAGGTGGGCAGAAAGGGAAAAAGATGTAGGAAGGAAGGGGGGAATGGTCAACGAGCGACCATCACCAGAGTTGGAAGGGTGAAATGGGAAAGGGGGGAGAATAAGAAGTAGAAGTGGACAGCAGGTACAAGAGAGGGGAGGCGGACCGTGCAGGGGGAAACGGGCGGTAGTGTGGTTCAAAAAGTTGGAGTGGGGAGGGGAGAAGGGAAGGGCATGCAGTGGAGAGAAGAGAAGAGGGTAGAGGGGCATGGGTCAGAGTGTGAGAGGGAAGAAGGAGGGGGATGGGTAAGGAAAAGGGGGGTAAGGGACTCAGAATAGGGAGAGGTACACCAGTTCTGGCCAAAATAACACTGCTTTGGATTATTAAAAAGACAGGTGGGGGGAGGAGGATTACCGGCCGGTGGAGGGCTTTCAAGGTGGTGTCTCACGGAGGCGTCGGCTGAAAACCTAAAATATGACCCCCTTCTGTCTCCGGTTCGATCGACTTCTGTAAAGCGGCAGGAACGTTAAAAAGGAAGAGTCCGCGACGGGGGAAAAAACAACCGTTCCTCTCCCACGACCTATCTTGTTCAACCGTGACTGTGGCAGTGAGTCGGGCCCTTCTGAACTGGGGCGGGAGAACGCTTCAGGGAGGGAACTGAGCTTTCAGAGGGGGAAGACTGAGACCTTCTCCTTGCCGGCCCAGCTGACTCCAGGACGTCCCTGCTTTCGGCGAAGGGAGGTTTAAGATCATGGCATTTGCCCTCTGTGGATAAACGTCGCATAGCTGGGAGGGACTAGCTATTCTTTTCGGGCGTGTCGATGAGGGATTTGTTTTCCTCTGCATAATCAAAGTGGCTGCTTTCTCGTTTTAAAGGGGGTGCCTAGGCATGGAAACCACGGTCGCGTGGGTGGGGGGTATGGCTCTAGGTTTCCGTCAGGCTAAGACTCTCTTTTTGGGGGAGGGTGTCCCCACCCAAAAAAAGTCTACTCCTTCGACCCTCGTGACATAAAGCAACAACGAAAAAAAAAACAATAGGGGCGAGGCTCAATAGCTGGAGGCCAGGGAACCGAGCTCACGGGTTGGGCGACAGAAAACTGTTCCACCTTGTTGTTTCGTAGGCCATGCGCCAGGGGGTCGTACCGAATGTGGCTGGCGGGGAAACTTTCCTGGACGAGAGTCAACAGGGTTTCGATTGGTCCCCTCTATACGGGAAAAACTTATCGGACTTTTTTTTGGGGACGGATCATAAGGGATTGAGGCCGGGAAAAAAAAGTTAAAGGAGGGGGGAAGGCTGGGCGGGGCGATCCTCTCAGGGGCCGCAGAAGAACCTTTCTCTCAACAACGGATGAGGATAAGAGGATCCACTTAGTTTCAAGTCAGGGTAGGAAAAGTCGGTCAGGGGATTAGGCCCAAAAGGGTACCACAAAAAAAATTCTGTCCAAGGAAGAGCCGGAAAAAACACCAAACTATTGAAAAAAAGGGGCCTACTCAGCTTCTTTAAAACCTCGAAAAAAATGGGACCTAGAAAAGCGACGGTTCAAAGGGTTTGTGCCAATCCTCACCGGAGCTCGGGGAAACTGGTAGCCTGAATGCCCCACCGTGATCAGGACTGAGCGGTCCAAGAACCAGTTTGGGGGAGGATCATCTTAGTCAGAAATCTTTCTCCTCGTCACGCGTTCTGAAGGGATGGGGGGGAAGCGGGGGGGATTAAATTTCGACAAAAGTGGGTTCAGAACAGGTGCAACCAACCCCGCGGGGAGCCCGAAGAAACGTTCCAAAACTCCTTCCCTCTAAACAACAACATTTCTCAATCAAAATTTGTAAGGAAAGACGAGACCACGACACGCGAACGGGCGAATCCGCCAAAAAGAAGAAATACCCGCACTTAAATAGCAAACTCCGCCCATCGCAAACCTAGAACCATCTCTTGGGGAAAAGAGGAAAAAATGTACCTCTACTGCGGGGAAAAGCCGGGCCTGAACAATCCACGAGGCTGGGGCTTGGGCCCGAAATGGAAAGGCTTCTCATCTAAATCTCATCAATATAGTTGACTGAAAAGAGCGGCCCGGCGCAAACTTAACGCAAACCTAACTTCTTTTATGCAGCCATACAAAAAAACAAGTTCCTAACGAAACATGCAAACTCGGCCCAGTTGCGGGAAGGTCGCGTAATGGAAGTCAATTATCTCGCACAGAGACCTCAAGGCAGCACAAAGGTCTTAACAGGACCGGGCGGGGGGGGTGTCAAGTCCATTGAAAGGAGACGGAATACGTGACACTCCCCACTGGAACCTCAGAAGACAGGGGCCAGAAAAATCTTACTCAGACATAAAAGGGGTTCTATTTTTTGAAGTCAAAGGGGGGGGGGGGGGGAGGTCAGAGTCAATCGGAGGGGTATCAATTTTGGACAAACGCTCTTACGGAGTGCGCTGACTACACGAATCAATGAATCTGGTGTAGAGGGAAAAGGGGAACATCGTAAACGTAGACGGATTCTGAGTCGGGGGAGAAGTTCCTGTCAGGGCACCGTACAGCGTGACCTGGGTTTGCTAGGGGGATCACCGTGCGAGCCGACCCAGGGGGGGCCCAGCCCACCGTACGCAGTACTGGTTTGTTATGTCGTATCGTGGTAGAGTTTCGGGTGGGCCAAGAACTCGTGGGGGGGGGGTTGTAAAACGGGGACCGGAAAGTCATCTAGGGCCTCCACATAAATTTCTATCTTGGGTGGGGGGGGAAGTCTTTAGATGCCTTGGAAAGGGTAGAACCAGTGATACTTTGCGCACGAATAAAAAACTACAACCCTTTAGGCTCCTCCATGCCGCTGCATATCGGCTGAGAATATGGGTAATTTAGCCACTTCAATCGTGGACGACCATGCGATATCACCTGTTATAGAAGTGACACAAAACAAAGCCCGTACCATTCGATATTTCTTAGCGAATAGAAGAGGATCCGAGTCGGGGGCTCTTTTCAAGCGACCGCGGTTCCCACCCTTTAATGGGGCGTGTGTGGTATACGACACGATCGCGAACTTAGAGTCGGAGACGTGCCGGCAAAAAAAGGGGAAAAACGTGGGAATTGTCACCGGGGAGGTCTGATGACATGAGCAAAAGTCCTGCCTTTTACCTGA
>Ga0179593_1463890_pt1 | contig 10098 bp, 15 predicted proteins | sample CZODoug2_1_08_16_FD_185931 | JGI IMG/M metagenome (GOLD analysis project Ga0179593, IMG submission 185931) | Vadose zone soil fungal communities from Angelo Coast Range Reserve, California, USA - CZODoug2_1_08_16fungal (PacBio error correction) | ecosystem: Environmental > Terrestrial > Soil >...
CAGATCGAAATTCGAATCAATGAACAAAAGACTTTGGAACGCGGGCGCAAGTAAAACGAAGAAAAGAGATCGGGGATTTGGTGTAAAGGTCCGTAAGGTTCCGGGAGGACACGGAGGGGGGCACCCTCTAGCTTCAGGAATCAAAGGCAAATCGATGTTCTAAACGGACCTTCCTCAATAAAGGAAACGCATTGGCACGGGAGAGTGCGGACATCGGAGCATTTTTGTGGGGCGCACGGGAACCGTGAAACGTCCCTTCAAAAGGAGGGGAAAACCCACACGGAAGGTAGCCGGATCGCGTTGTTGAAAAGCGTGGACAAAAAACCGGATGAATGAGGGGTGGGAGTGGTCGCAGCCCAAATGGACCAAAACAATCGAATCGTTAAACAAAGGGGGCACAACACAGGGAGTGATTTCAAAACCCCTTTTGGGGGTGGAACAATGAAAGGGGAGGCTCATGTCAATCAGAAGAATTCGCGAAGGGAGTTAGCAAAGGGCGCACCCGCGGAGAAGGGTTGTAAAAGGGAAAAAGGGGACCAGCTGACGGGGGTGGAACATAGAAGGACTTCAACATGGGGGGAAGGGGTCGAGTGGGGAACGCAGGGGGAGCAAGAAAAACGAAAATTTGAAGGGAAGGGTCAAACTCTACGCGAACTGGCACTCATTGTTGAGAGTAACGAGAAGGGGTTATCCTGCGGGTGGTCGGGGGGGGTGAACAAAGTCCTTGACAGGCGGAAACAAATTGGGAAAAAGAAGAACGAAAATGTTGTTCCCAGGGAGGCAGGTTCCGCAGAAAAAGGACGGTTATGCGTTTGGTTCATTGGCCGCGGAAGGGAATGCGCGGGAGATTTTAGCCAGGCAAGACCGATTTGGCGGGGGGAGAGGACGGGGCGCCAAAAAGTGAGGAACCAAAAAAACATCAGAGTGGAACGCCAGGAAAGACATCCCTGTGTTGAGGTGAGAACCATTTGAATAATCCCAAAGGGGGGGGGGGTCGATGAGTTGGAAAAGGGAAAAAGAAAGCGGAAGAAAGCCAGATGAGAACAGAAAAAAAAAAAAAGAGAAAAGTGGACAACTGAATGTCACGGAGTGCAATACGAAGATCCGCGACGGCGCAGAACGAAATTCAAGAAGAGGTCCTCGAAACAAAAGGAGGAGGAAAAGTAGAAGGCCAGAAAAAAAAGTCGGCCGAAGTCAAGGGGGGAACCTGCAAAAAGGGAGCTTTCTGGAGCCGTATGGACAAAACATCGTGGGAGAACCTCAAAAAAAGGAATTCATGGCCAGGAGGGTTCAGGCAAGGAAAAAGATGCAGAGGAGTGAAAAGGCTTTGTGCCAGGACGAATGTTGGGAGGAGTAAGCTGCGCGGAAAATCACAACCAAGTAGGGCCTCCAAGAAGAAAAAACACCGTGGGCGAAGGGGAACGAGATGTTGGAACTGGGGGCCGTCCAGAAAATGTTATGATGCTCATGCAAGAGCGCAAGAAAAGAAAGCGACGTTTTTCTTGAGGAAAAGACAATAAAGAGGAATGTAGCGCAGTTTAGTGGGAAGGACGGCCGCCAGAAGGAACCGAACCACCACACAGATTTTCTTTAAAGGAACCTGATCTTACAGGAAAAAAATGCATGGTCAAAAGGTTGTATAGGACAAGAAATGAACACAAGAAATAAAATCTTCGCCGGGGCTTCAGTGGGGCGACAAACCCGGCAAAAAATGGAAATAAATAAAATAAAAGAATAGGAACCGTTCAGAGGGTCCAGACGACCCTCGGGAAAACCAAGCCCGGCGCGGGAGGACATGGGTAAGAAAAGAAAAACGAGGGACCATCCTAGAGAAAACACGACCAACAAGCATTTGGGAAAAAAAGAAAAATACGATGGCGTAAAGCACGAGGCAAGGGGTAGAATTGGTCACAAAAAATCATCGTGGCAAGGGATTTGTGGGAGGTAAAGGAACCAACCGACAGGGAAACTCAGAACAAGGTTTACCACAGCAGAAAACAAATAACCACTTGAAAGCAGTAAACGGGTGTTGTGGATATTGATGCCGAAGACTAAAAAAGGAAGAGGAGTACAAAATGTTAAAAGGGAAGGGGAAAGAGATCCAGAAGGCAGGGGAATAAATGAAGTTTAAATGTGAGGCGATCAAGCCAAAAGTGTTCCCGGGGCTAGTTGATCTGTTAGTCACTGGAGTGGGAATTCTAAAGTGTAGAGTAAAAACGCGGGATGTGGAAGGAAAGTGGTTCAATGAACAGTAAAGAAGAGTTGAAAGCCAGCCAAGAATCGGGGGACAAACGGGTCGGTAACGACTTTCTCCAAATAAATCACACCAGGGAAAGGGGGGGGTTGCGATGAGACGGTTTTTCCGTAGGGGGAAAAAAGAAGCGCCAGTGGGAGAAGTTAAAATCGTGAAGGGGTGGGGATTTGATCGAACAAAATGGAAAAACGCATGAAGTTCTTCGTTGGCAGCAGACCGTGTAAAAAACCGCCACCGCCAGGGGGGAAAAGGAAGCAGAGTCGAGGGACCGAAACAAAACAGAAAACCGAAGTCCAAATTCGCATCAATCCAGAAAAATCCTCGGTCGCGGGCAGAAGGAAAGAAGAGACATTGCTCAGAATCGCGAGGGCCGATGGGAACCAGTAGATGTCAAGCAAGCCCAAAAGTATGACGGGACAGGGAGAAGAAGAAATATACTCGCCGGCAGATAAAAAAAAACAGGAAAATATAGCGTACAAAACGTTGACAAGGGGAGGATAATTCGTAGGTCGCCACAGAGAAGTAGTCAGGGCGGGGGGATAAACAGATACGGCCAAAAAAATGATTTGGTGAAAAAACACCAGGACCGGGGGAGAAATTGCAAAGCATTCAAAAACAATGAAAAGCCAGCGATGTCCGAAAAGGGGAAAAAAGTTGGGGAGCGGTCAAAAGAGGTGAAGAATAAGCTTCATATTCTCCCTCTAATTCAACCAGGAGGGAAAAAAGGAAACGAAAGAAAGGAGTGGGGGGCCGCGAAAAAAGTCAGGCAACGGGGGGAACAGATTTTTGAGGAAGGGTCGTGAGGAAGGGGGAGAGAGGGCCGTAGAAAGGAAGGGGGGGGGGGGGAAGTTTCCCCCACAAAAAAAAAAAAAATGAGCTGGGAGTATAAAAAGAGGATCACGTGAAACGCAACAGGGGAAGTTAAGTGACAAAAATCCCAAATGTGCGAAGAGGGGAGCAAATGGAAAAAACACCAGTTTGGTCAGCCAGGGAGGGAGGGGTTGACCAGCGAATAGAGGAAAAAGCTTTCTTAAAAGAGAGGTACAAAGGAGCCAGCTCGTGGGATAGCCTAAACCGATTGCAATTAAGGAAATGGGAAGAGGAGGATGCGCAGTTCCCGTTGGGAAACCTAGGCTCAGCGAAAAAAAGGGGGTATAGAAAAACGGGTGTTGCGGGCATAAGTGGGAAACTGTTGGGGTTCCAAAGCTAGGACTGTGAAAGACGTCGGGAAGACACATTAGGGGGATGCGCGAAGGGGTTATTTCCAAACATCAAACAGTTCCACTTGGGGTGTGAAAAAGAGTCACGCGGGGCGTGAAAATACACTCAGAGGGGGGAAGGACGTGAGAACCCGAATTGTCGGAAAGGAACGATCATAGTAAATCTGTCACAAGTGCGAAAAGCAGGGCGCTTAGACTGCTCTCAGAGAAAAGAAAAGGGGGGAAAAAGAGAACAAGTTGGAAGGGCGCAAGAAATTCACAAGTGCATGCAGCAGGCGCCGCATATCACAAGAGAGGGAACCGGCCCTCCGCAAGCACCCGATCAGTAAAGAACCACTTGACACTAGGGTGAAGAGAAACCTAACTAAACTCCGAGCCACGGGGTTGACAATGGGGTTATGCCAAAGGGGGGACTCCATCAGGTGTAAATATCTCACGGAAAAAAAAACTTGGCTTTGGTGCATTTGTGAAAAAAGGGGGGAAAAGAAAACGAAAAAAACCAAAAAAAGAGGAAAACGGGAATATCTTGAGAGAACAAGGGGAATCGGGGGGAAATAAAGTCGGGTGTAGGAAAATCGATTTATGAAAAACAAGAGGAAGAGGAACCAAGAACAAGCAAATCTCACAAAACAAAAGGAGGGAAGAATGGAAGATCGGATATCAATCAGTGGCAGAAAAATTGGGCATAGGATGTGTGTAATAAAGAAAACCATCATGATTTCCCATCAAAAGCCCTTGAAATCGGGAAACCACAGAAATATAATTACGAGTTGGGGGGGGTGGCAGAGTATGGCCACGGGGGGCAGCATGGGGAAAAATATCAGCATTGGAGAAAAAAGGGGGAAAAACCGGCGTTTTACAGGGGAACATTTAAAGCTCATTACGAGACGGGTAAGAATGACTCGAACGGCAGTGGTTGGGACAAGCAAGGTTGGAAAAAGGGGCTGGTGGGGGGAGCAGCTGCCGGCGGAAGGAAACACGTTCCTTGAGGAAAGAAAGGGGAAGAGAGGGGGAGAAAGCCCACCCAACCTCGTCAGAGCAGAATAGATCCAAAGGTGTCCAAAATGCTTCAAAAGACTGCAATGGGAGTCACGTTTAGTCATAAACAACGGATTGGAACCACAAGGATTGTCGCAAAGTCAAGAAAAAAGGTCAGAAAGAAGGCCGAAAGGGGCGGGGGATCAATGGGGTCGCACTAAAACACATCAAACGGCAAAGAGAAGGAAACAACAACTTTGGCGAAGAAAAAATGGGGGAGGGGTTAGAACATTCGAGACAATGGGGTGAAACAGACACCTTTGGGATACAAAGCTAAAAAATAAAAACTGAAGAGCAAAAAAGGACGGGGGAATCAAACCCAGGTCAGGATTGGTATAGGTCAAAGGAGATATTACAAGGGATGGTCCAGAGCCGGAACTTAAAATTCCAGTTGCGGAGTAAACAAGTCAGGCGGCAGAAGGGGAGCGAAACCGGTCCCTGATCTTCCTGGTCTAGAGAAGCTTCGAGAAAACTACAAGGACGGGATGAATGAAAGGAAGAGACCCCAGAGGATTCAATGGTTGCAAAAAAAACGTTAATGAAGACCGGTTTTGGACATTCACGCGCGGATGAAGAGCGGTGGTCAGAAATCACAAATAAACCAAAAAACGCACAAACCCTTCTAGAAGGGAACAAAACAACCTGACTGGCTTCTACGGCGGCGAGTGGGTACCCAAAACGAAAACGGTCTTCGAAGCCGGGAAACCTGGGTGAGGTCACAGCAGACACGGAATAAACGAAAAAGCGTTGGTCCAGGCAACACGGGGATTTCGCGGGAAGAATCCTCGCAGAAAAGGGGGAAAGGAAATCGAAGAGTTCCCCACCATTAAAGGGGGAGGACTGGAAGGGTGATGGAAAAGAAAGAAAATGACGAGCGGACAAAAGTGGGGTCACCCAGGGACCGTCTCAAACTTGGGTGACAACACACACAACAAAAAAACACCAACAAAGAATCCGAAAATGGTGGGAACGACTCTTACCTGAACGTGGGGAAAAAAAACAAAGCTGTGGGAAAGTCGTGTATTAGACTTGAAGAGATACTTTGAGGTGCTCCGGCGGAAAAATAACCGAACGAAGGGGCTGAGAGTCAAGAATGGAATCATCTGAAAGATGCTTCTGAAGGGGTTGTTGACGGAAAGAGAGTACTGGGTGAAAAGTAGGGCTTGTAGCCCAGCTTTCTTCGGACTGATGTGGATCAAGAAAAAAACAGCGCCCACCCGAAAGGGGGGAGAGGGGGGGCTTGTGTAACACAGTGTCTAAAACTGTCAGGAGAAAGGACTAAGAAAAAAAAGGGGGCCATCCCGAAAAACCGTTACGAATCAAATCACCAGCAACCGTTTAAAAAAAAAACGATCGAAAAGGGCGCAAAAATACCTGAACCGCGCCATCACAAAAATTTGAAAAAGGTTTGGGTGAAAAAGTACAAGTGTTGAATGCCAGGACCGATAATGGCGGCCCAAAGCATCCATTGGGAAGAAGGTGAAAAGCGATGTTTCACCGCGAAAATTGAGGTCAAGAAAGGACAACATTGGATACTCGAATTCCTGGAACACTGGGCAATCGAGGGGGTTCCTGGGGAGAAAAATGGTCAGAAAAGAAAGAACAAACCTTGAGAAGGTCGGTCCATACCCAAATGAACGGTAGCGCCAAGAATTGTAAAGAAAGTGGGGACCGCGGTCCGTACGTTGAGGGAGGGTGTAGGGTGCTCCGCCCCAAAGTCCCCATTTTGAGAGGGGAGGGGACGCGTCGCCCAGAGAAAAAAACTGTAAAAGGGGTGTAACCCGCCAAATATGGGGGTGGGGGACCAATGAACCCGGGCGTGCGTATAGGGGAAACGCGGGGGGTTAGATGACCGGCTAGCGACAGAAGACAATGTGTGGTTTTCCAAGGGAACCGGGGGGGGGGAGGGGTTTACTCTGCACGGGGTACTGAAAAAACGTAAAAAGAAAAGGCGGGGGGGTCTCTGTTTCCGAAATGGAAGGGACCGGCAAAATAGGGGGAAGTTAGGGTTGGGGAAAAAAAAAGCCGGATACCCTCATGGACACAAATACGGCAACGAGTAAAAAGAAAGGGGAAAGGAAAAAGAAAATCAGGGGGGTGTGACTCTTAGGGCTGGACTGGCGGAAGCAAGTGGGGCCTGACTGAGAAAGATACATGAAATTCGGGGAGGGGCGGGTTCCGCAATCATGAAACAGTAATTGCAGAGAGCAGCGGAAAGGAGCATGAAAAAAATCTGAGGATATTGGGGGGAAAACAAAAAAAAAAAAAGACATATTTGGCCATCGTCAACGAGCACCAATGCGGGACGGTCTCTGGGTCCTTACCGGATTGGGGCAGGAACCAATGCGAACCAGCCTTGTTTTTCCCTCACGAGGATACTAAAAAACTGTTAAAAGATCCATAAATGAAATACTTGAAAAACATGAATTGAACGGACTGGAGGGGGTCCAAATGTGGAATAATAACTATCCCAAAACGCGGAGGAGAAACGCAGGATTAGGCCAGACCGGGATCTCTCAGGTCAAACATGGGGTGAGGAGAAGAGAGCCCTAAAAAAAAAAGACACACTGGTGCTTGCCAAGAGCGAGCGAAGCTCAAACGTATATGGGGACAAAAATAGTCACTCCTGAAGGGGGCCAAGGGGTTAAGAGGGAAAAAATCTACGGGAAAAAAAGAAGGCTTTTCTTTCCAGTAATAAAGAGAAGGGGTGGTGGCTGGTAGGGATGGAAACTTGTTGAGAAGGGAAAAACAGCAACATAGTTTTGGCCCTGCCAGGAAGAGACGCCCCCAAAAAAAAAAAAGGAGTGTTGCTGAGAAACGTTGAAGGTGCCGGAAAGATGATTGATATGTTGGATGTGACCGAGCCAATATCCGAAAAAGGAGAGAGGGGAAAAAAAAATGTTATGTTGGGAAGAGGGCGAATAACGCCTAAAGGGCCACCTGGGGGAGAACAGGCACCCCTAACAAAAAGGGGTTAGAAGGTACCAATTTCGGAGGAAGGAGTCCCGAAAGGAAAAAAAGGCCGGAAATCACCACAACAAAAAAAAAGAATGTCTGGCAACCTAGAAAAAAAACCAAAAAACGTACTCTGCAAAAAGGCCATGGGGGGCCAGTGGTTTTGGCGATAAAGAGGGAGGAAAAAAAGGAAAAAATCAGGACTCTTGAAGGGGGCGAAAGAAAAAAGAAAAAGGGGGTGAAGGAAAAACGATGAAAAGAGCGAACCCAAGGTAAGAAAGGTACACAAACCACGGGTTGAAAAGAGGTAAAAAAAAAAAAGGGGCTCGAGGAAATAACATGGATAGAAACCTCGGGGAGAAAGGTGTTCCTAGAGAAACCGCCAGCCAAAACGCACATTGGTAACAAACCAATAAAATAGATGTTAAATCAACACCGGGGAGAAATGGAAAAGCGCATCTTCACAAGCAGGTGGTTGGGGTGTCGAAAACCAAGAACAAAGTGTCAAAAGGAAAGAACAAAGGGAAATACTCCTTGGCCAACAAGGGGGGGGCCGCAAAAAAATCTCAACTGCTAAAAGGGAAGGGGTGAATTAAATGCCCGAAGCATGGAAACCGAAAAAGAAAAAAAGAAAGTGGGCGAAAACAGGTTAAATCTCGAATAGACCCGCAAGACCGCACGCATTCCCAATGTTTCCTAAAGCGGGATCGAGCGGGAAACATCGAAATGCAGGTAAATCATATAAGGGGTAGAGGAGGGGTTGCCCTCCCAGAAAAGAGCAGAAAAGGAAAAAAGAGGGGGGTAACTCTTCAGAAAAGTAAATCGCCGACCAAAGTGTGGGGGAAATCAATTCGGCGGTTTTCAGGGTTAGTATACAAGGGTAAAGGAAAAACATGCCCTTGGGGTAGGGGGGGGAAAAGAAAAAACGGGAGATAGGGGGAGCTGTCGGAATGGGCCACCCAAACGGACAAGTGGGTAACAATCACACAAAGACAAACTGGGGAAAAGGCGAAACAGTTTGCGCACCAGATCGGAAAGAAAGAGGAGTCAGTCCGATATACACCAACAAAAAAACTGATCCAGGAGCAATAGGAAAGGGAAATAAGAAGCATGACTGAGGAAAGGGGAATCGATCACAGAAACCAGGCAGCGGAGGTGCCCGGAGGACGATAGAAAGCATCAAGCAAAAGGACACGAAAAAAGGTTACCGCTCCAAAAAAACAACAAGAGAGGAGGTACAATACTGAGTGTCCGTTGGACAACCGGGGTTGCTGAAAACTCGGACGCGGGAGGTCAAGGGGTCGTTTGCGAACTAGAAGGGAATGATATGGGGTCGAAAAGAAAAAACCGCTCGGCCGGGGGGCTGGCACAGGAAAAACACAAACCATAAAAAAAGAAGAGAATCGATGGAAAAAGGGGGAACGGCAGATGGGGAAATAACGGGATGCCAATATCAGGGTAGAAAAGGAACGCAAACGCGGGGAAGAAAAAGAAGAAAAAAAAAAGGGGGGAAGTTACGGTGCCGAGAATAACAAGGTTGTGAAGCGGAGTCGGGAAATAGTGTTGCTTTAAATGAACCGCCGTGGAAGCGCATCAGTGTGGTTTTAAGGTTCATCGTTACAATGATCTTTGGAAAGAAAGAATGTAGTTGGAAAGAAAGAAGCATAGTATCAAAGGGGAAACGCAAACCGTAAAATTTTCGAAAAAAATATACCCAAACAGGGTCATCAGAAAAGAAGGGGGATCAAGAGGACAAAAAGGGGGTCAAGTAGGCGTTTCCCCGCGAAGAGGAAGGAAAAATCTAAGGGAGGGAATGCAAGATGACGTCCGCAGACTGATTGGCAGCCACTGTCCCAGATTGGGGCATACAAGAACCCAATGAGTGGGGGAAGGGGCTGTACAAGGGGAAAGCTGAATGCGCCATCAAAAACGGGAAGGGAGTAAAAAAGAAAAAGGGGGGGAAGGACGGGTCATACGGGCCGGAATTGCTCAAAAAGAGGGGGGACAAACTCGCTTATCCCAGTAGAAGGGGTAAAAACCGATGGCGCTAGGAAAACCAAACAGGTAAAAAAAAGACCTGAATAAAAAAAACAGGCCCTGAGGCGGGGTGGGCCAAAAGAGAAAAAGGAGGGACGTAAAAGGAACGCAAGGGGAAAAAAAAAGGTAGGTGGAGGACAAAAAGAAAAGAGGGTGAATCGTCCGAATAAGGAAAAAGTTCGGGGAAAGCAGACAAAGCATCCAAGTCGAAACTCATGAAGACTTGAAAGAAACAGAGGGAACTTATCCATAGGAAAGGGATAGCTCAGAGGTGGGGGGGGAGGGCTTCGCACTCTATACAGCTAAAAAAGACGACAAAGACGCCAGAAAGAAACCACCACCACCGCAAAGAAAACCTGAACCAGGTTACAAAAGTAACGAGGAAGGAACAAAAGACTACATGATCCCCTCCCAATGACGGGGGCCACGAAAACAACGCCCGAAAAAAAGAAAACGGTAGCTATTGTTTTCCCAGGATGGACAGTGAAACAAGCGAGAACAAAAAGGTCGTTGTAGAAAATAGGGGTGTCAAGAGAAAGAAAATAAGAGGAAACCATAAAAAAGCAGTACCAATTGGGAAGAGCAAAACAAGGG
>Ga0179593_1588668_pt1 | contig 10098 bp, 12 predicted proteins | sample CZODoug2_1_08_16_FD_185931 | JGI IMG/M metagenome (GOLD analysis project Ga0179593, IMG submission 185931) | Vadose zone soil fungal communities from Angelo Coast Range Reserve, California, USA - CZODoug2_1_08_16fungal (PacBio error correction) | ecosystem: Environmental > Terrestrial > Soil >...
GGGACCCCGCTCCGGCAGCAACTCGTCAGACCGTGACCGGTGAGAATCAAAACGGATTATGGGGGAGGGAAAAGAGGCGGCTGCTCTCAGTAGGCGAAAGCGTCCGCCGCCCATTTGGTTCGCAAAAAAAAAGGGGGAGGAAAAAGGGGGAGAGACAGGGGAGCTTCTACTTCGCCAAAAATGACCCTCTCCCACCATGTCAAAAGGAAAAAAACTCGCACCATTGCACGCGAAGATATTTTTGGGAATAGGAAAAAAAGGGACGTGACAAAAGAAAAGAACCTAAGGGCCGGAGGCGTTCGCAGGGGGGAGGAATGCGACCAAGCATCGAAAAGGGGCGTTGTCCGCAAAAAAAAAGAGGGGGGACGATGAAGAAAAAGGGGAAGGGGGGGAAGCATTGTCCCAGTCGGGAGGGGAGCACGGCAGGAACCACCTCATTGAGGAGGGTAGGTCCTCTCTAGTTCGATTTTCAAAAAAAAAGGGGGGGGGAAACAACCAGGGGGAGGGGGAAATTTTTTTTTGGGGAGGGAATCGTCTGCTTTTTGGCGAAATGACCTGAAATGCATCGGGCGGTGGCAAAAAGGCAAGAAGAGACAAAGGGGAAAGAATCGGCCAACTTGCGGAAAACTTCCGTTTTGGGGGGGGGGAAGAAATCCTCCTTAAAAATTGGCGAAGGGGGGGGGGGGGGGAGGCAAGGGTGATCTGGGTTGAATTTGGAAAAGAATCGAAAAAGAAAAAGCGGATTAATCCGAAAGACAACCCTAGCAAAAAGGGAAAAGAGGCGGCGCTGCACGAGGGAAAGCACTTAATGTCCGAGGGGGAAGGGGGATTGGGAAAGCCGTCGAGCGAACGGGAGGGTAAGAATCTGCGCGAAAGGTAAAAGCGGACAGAAGGGCAAAAAAAAAGGAAAAAGGGTCATCATTTCCACCGAAAGCGCGACGTGCGGGAAGGAGGGCGGCCCATATTGCGCAAGGGGGGGTACAAAAGAACGTTACCCTAAAAAGGAGTCTCCTTTGGCAAAAGCAGGGGCAAGACGCGCGAGTTGAAAGCACGCGCCGTTGGTACCCGACAGCAGTCGATTTCTCTGAAAGAAGAGGAGGGAACGGCGCGAAGGAAAAACTGGTCTTGTCGTTAAATTGTCCTCCTCGGAGGAAGGACTTTCTCCGAGAGTGTGGGGAAGGATCGGGGTAAAGGGAGTGAAAAGACGGTCAAGCACATTTACGAAAAAGGAAAACGCAATGTTTCATGTGCAAGGAAAAAAAAAGGAAATGGAATCATATGAGATTGCCACATGAAAGGGGGAAAAAAAGTGCAAAAAAGAGATCAGGGCCACTATATACTCAAAATTCCCCACACGCGAAGCATTCGTGCGAGAAGAGGGAAAATTTAAAAAAAAAACCCTCATTTCTGAAAGGATCTTCGCGAAGAAAAGAGAAAATGAGGGCAAAAAGGGACTCCTTCTTTAATTCTTGCAAAGCTGGGGAAAAGAGAAAAAATCAGATCGCGCGTCCGAGGCGCCAGGAATCGTGCTCGAAAATAGGTGAGGGGGGGCAGATCAAAACACCAAGTGGCCGCGCTCTTTTAAGAAAAACCGCCACGAGGGAGGGGAAAAAGGATAGGAAAGGTCGGAGTCGCAAGATTCCCCTTAGAAGGGAGACAGATTCTTCACCAAAGAACCGTCGCTCGACGGCTTCGTTTCAATCCCACTGCAGCTCCAAGAAAGGAAGGGAGGGGTAAAAAAGGTCAAAGAGCCGCAATGAAGCTTCCGGAAGTTTCGATGCTGGAAGAAGTTCAGGATTGAAAGTCCACAAAAGGGGGGAGAAAAATTCAACCCATATCACCCAAAAGGAAAGAAAAACGAAAAAAAGAAAAGGGCGGCGCGGATGAAGAACTGAGTCAAGGTCGCAGAAAAGGACCTATACATGCGTTTGCCAGGGTACCGGGGAAGAGAGGGAAAAAACCGAATGCCTGGAGGGACTTAACAAGCCAACAGCGAAATGTTTGAACCGTCCAACTCGAGGGGAAAAAAGAGGGGGGGGAGAGATTACCCGAAGTTTGATACCCTTACAAAGGGAAAATTCCGCCGCTGATAAAAAAGGGGGGGGAAAGAGAAAGACGGGAGAATTCGCCAGCAAAATCGGACGCTCACGGAGCGCCCCCATGGGACTGCGAAGAGGGGGAACAGGACGAAGAGAAGAGAAGGAACGATATAATAGGGAGACGCGTGTCGATTGGAGGAGGGAAAAAAATTCTATCGAGTCATGGGGAGAGGGGGGGGAAAGGGAGCACGGTGGAGGGGGGGGAAGAGAACGGCCAAAATTGGCGCTCAAAGGGGACTCGAAACCCAGTCAAGGGAAAAGAAAAAAGGCAAGTCTAAGAAAAATGGGCGGCATGGGTCTGAGAAGATTTTCCTCTTCTGTGAAAAAAAGGGGAAAGGGGGGAAAAAATGCAAACCCGGGGGGGGTTGGAAAAGAACTGTCACGGAAGTTTGCCAAATGTTCTCACGTTTCAAAAGGGAAAAAATAAACTCAAACAAAAGGGGAAAATATATATATAATTTCTTGAGACGGGAAAACCGGCAAAGAAACGTCGACGCAGGGGGGGGGGAGCGACAAAAAAAGAGGTTAGGGGCTTGGTGGTCAAAGACGAGGAAAGAGGCGTGCCCGAACAAGCTTCCAGCCCTCCCCGAAAGAGGGGGGAAAAAAAAAAAACCTGCAAAGGGGAGGGGGCGAAAAAAAAAAAACATTGGTTCACCGGATCGCAAGGGATCTCCGCCGCCGTCGGAAAAAAGAAAAAGGAGAAAAAACGAAAACATCGAGAACCATCGCAAAAGGAAGATTTTTTGAGGAAAAAAGTTATCACGACACGACCTAGAGGGGGAAGTCGGGGGGAAAAGGAACAGGGGGGGAGTCAGTAAAAAATGCGTACCAAGCAAAAATGAGGCGCGTGGAAAAAGAGAAACGAAGGGCAAAAAAGATGGGTGCTGGCGGAAAGCATTGTCCCCATTCGGTAGAGGGGGATCGCGGCAGGAAAATAAGGGAAAGTGATCAAAAATAGATCTATTCGATTGAGAAAAACTTGGAACCACACCATAGGGGGAAAAACCATTTTCTCAGAAAAGGCAGGGTTGGAAAAAAGTAAAAGTCGTGCGGTCTTTCAAGAGTTATCCAAAGCGGAAGGGAGAGGAAAGAACGAGTTTTTTGCCAAGGAAAAATTTTTCGAGGGGGGGGATTTACAGCCGAGGGGGGGAGCTGGAGGGGAAAAAGAGGGACTGCTGAATCGGGGGAGAAAAAGACCGCGTATTAAAAAAAGGGGCTCCCAGCGAAGAATAGCTTTTTGCGGGGGAGGGGAGGAAATTGGGACGGGAAAGAATTTAATTTTTATCGCCGGGGGGACAACATCTTCAAGCCGAGAACTAACTGAAAACTGGGAGGAAAACGTCTAACCTTCAAGAGAATTGGCAAAGGGGGGAGAAACTAGGGATCAAAAGGGAAGTTTTTCCAAAACGCTTCTGAAGGCCGCGTAAGAAGAATCTTCCCCTATGCTCCACTAGGTTTTTTTAAAAAAGCCCACCGCTTCAAAAGACTCCCTCTTTCTCAATAGAAGGCTTTTCGAATGTTTAGATCTTTTCCTAGGGGGAAAGTCTCCTTTTCAATACCTGAAAAAGAATGAAGGGCCGGTCGCATTTGAAATCTTTTTTTCCAAAAGACCTCCTTTTGACAGTCGAAACGCAGGTGTTCCTTTTAAAGAGCTCTGGGAGAGGTACTCCTCGACGAATCGCAAAAAAGGGAGAAGGGGCATGTTGGAAGGAGAAACTTTTCTTTATCTCGGGGGAAGGGCCTATCCTGTTAGGCGTTAAAACGCATGGTTGCAATGGAAAAAAAAAAGGGCGGGATGGAGAGAGGGGGGAAAAAATCCCCTCCGATGCTGAAGTCCATGTGCTGGGAAAAGAGATCCCGCAACCGGGGGGGGACACAGATAGCTCATTCTGGCAGACACTTTCAAAAAGGGGCCATCAGTTCCAAAAGGATAGAGAGGGCACATTATTGCACTCTAAATGCTGGAAGGGAAAAAGTATTGCACCGGAAGGACGCCCTAGTACACGTGAAAGGAAGAGGAAAAGGAACATTCTCACCGAAAAAGCTCGGTAACGGTGAGCGAAGGAAGATCAACCACTGCGAGGAAAGCACGTGGGAGAGAGAGGAAAAGGCCGGTGGAAAATGATAAAGTGCGACACTAAAGAAAAAGGGTTGCCCCTTCTGTCCGCCAAGCGCTCATATAAGACCGCCCCGAAGGAAGAAGCGCTACGAGGAGGAACTATTCAATCCCAACCGGGGAAGTGCTTTCAACCAAAAAGAAAAAAAAGCGCCTCAATGACGCAAACATAAAGAGGCAAAGGGGGGAGATGTCCGATAAGAGTGAATCGGAAACCAGGGGGGTCAAGCAAGGCAAGGGTGAAAATTAAAAGAGGATGTAACTACAAACATCAAAATCGGGCTTCGCGGATGAGTCAATGTCGCCGTGGGAAAGAAAATACGTTGAAGAAGAAGGAGTGAACATCGAAAACAAAAAGGGATCAGTCGCTCTTTGAAGGAGATAAAGAAAAAGGGGGGGGGTTAAACAAAAAACGAGAGGCTTCATTGGGGAGAGGACCTACAAAGTTGAGACACTGAAGGGGAAGGACGGCCGCGAGAGGGCTCTCCACCGACTGGGGAAAAGGTTGCGGTACAGGAAAACACAGACAAAATAAAGGATCGGACTCTAAGACGAGGGACCACGCGGAAAAAAAGCTTTTGGTAGCGCGAAAGAGGAACGAGGGACCAAGGGGGAGAGGCTTGTCGTGAGGTTCAGCGGAAAAAAAAAAGGGGGGAAAAGGTGCGAAATGAAGGGTGGGGGGGAGGGGGGGGGGGGGAGCTTTTCAGGGGCGGCGGCGAATCGAAAGGCTCTCCGCTGACCAAGAGAACAAGGTAGGAGTGAGAAAGGCTTTCTCACGCAAAACTGTACGCGCTCTTAATTAAAGGAAAGGAAGCGCCGCGAGTTCCTCGTCTGGGGGGGGTAACCGGGGGAAGAACAGGAGGACCACCTCACCTTTCCCGCACAGGAAAGGGGAGGGATGGAGGAGAGTAAAGGTTAAAGGAAAATCTCTCTCAACAACACAACTTATCTTCAGTAAAGGGGAAACCGTGAAACTGACACGGGGAAAAAACTTTACCGGTGAGTTTGTTCGAAGAAAGGAGGTTTTAGAGGGGGTCAAATACTATGACTCGAGGGCGCTTTGCCCTGACCAGGAAACCTCCCATGGGGGAATGAAAGCTGTTTCGCTAAACTAGAAATTTCGGGAAAAAAAAAGAGCCGTAAGCGCAAGGAAAAGGAGAGAAGAAGACGTCGGAAGGGAAGACTGAAAAAAGGGGCCTACCTCCTAAAATACACCATTTCACTCGAGGGGGGCCAGGAAAAAAAGAGAACAGGTAAAAAACTATTAATATCGTTTCTAGGGCCATGATGCTTTAGGAGCCAATGCGTACCAAAAGGAAAGGAAGGGATCGGGGGAACTAAGAGTCCGATCCTCGGGGACATTTGCGAATTCTTTGTAAAGGTGACGGTATCGGGAAAGGAAAGACCAGAAGGGGGCTATTTTAGGGAATTCGAAAGCAACGCAATTCCTCCGCCTGGAAGAAGGGGGGGGGTCAAAAAAAGGGGTCTAAAGGCTGTTTGGCCTTGGAAACCTGATAATTCATCTGGCGGGGAGTCAATAGCGCAAAAAAAGCAAAGGGAGAGATTCTGCCACCGCGACCCGGGCCTTTTTGGCCATTAAAAAAAATAAATGTGAGGGAGTTTGGACAGCCCATGCTGGGGGGAATTTGGCAAAAGATGGAGAAGGAGGAAAGAATGGATGAAGAATCGAAGCACCGGAGCTGGGGGGGAAATTTGCTTCTCTTCCAGATGGTACATCCCTGGAGGCTTGAGCGAAGGGAAAAACAGCGGCAAGCCGAGCGACGGTCCCCGGGGGGGGGTGCCGACATCTGCGCGAAAATCGGTAACCAGGCTGACAGAAAGGGCGAAAAGAGACAATTCCCGACGATTGGGTGCCTGCGCTACGACCTCGATCCGGACACGAGAGCCGGGGGACTGCCCAGCAAGAAGGGTTACCGAGCATCGAAAAAAGGGAGGTTGCGGCTGCAGGAAATGAAGCTTTCCTGAGAACCGTTGCAATACGGGAAGGAAGCCTCGCGGGATGTGGAAATGCTGCCCGAGAAAAGTATGTCCTAGGTGTCGTTAAAGTGGCAAAAGAAAAGGGGAAGGGAGACGAGAGGAAACGTTTCTTTATAGGGGTACAATCACATTTACGAGACGGAAAAAAAAAGGGAAAACTCAATGGTTTTTGAGGAAAAAAAAAAAACGTAGGGAAGAGAGAGGATGGAAGAAAAGACCTCCGATTCTGAAAATTTCTGTACCGGAAAGAAGGACACTAGATCACGGGGGGGATAAGGGGCAAACAAGGGCTGCAAGTCGTCTCAGGAAAGGCTTCCACTTTAAAGAAAGTTCCATCATTTCGGAAAACCGAAGAGTTCAACATAAAAGGAAGAAGTTCAGCCTTCGCGTTGAAAAAAAAAAAGAGAGTAGTAGGAAGGCTCCACATTCTATCTATTCTCAGGGGCGGTTGCGGCCTTGGGCAAGAAAACTGCAGAGGAAAAAGAGAACGTGTCGTATCGAGGCCCACCTCCGAAGTGGCAAATTATCGACCAAGAAAGGGAAGACTCTTTCGCAGCGTCTCGCAGGAGGGACACCTGGGGTTACCGAGGAAAAAGGGGGTAGAGAGGACACAAAGAGTCGCTCGACTGCGGCTGGAAAAAATCCCACCGGCGCTCAAAGAAAAGACGCATTTTTCACGTGCAGCAGGAAAAAAGATTAAGGAAAGGAGGGGGGAAGGAATCATCCGATTCGGAGAAACATCCCAAAAAAAAAGACCGCATTCCACCCAGCCTGGGCTGTAAGGTGTAGAGGGGGAGGAAGGGAAAGGAAGGGGTGCCGAAGAAGGTATAACCGGTGACGATCTTGAAAAAAACGAATGCTTCTCGGAAAGGCAAGCAAAAGAAAGGGGAATGGAAAAAGCCAACTCGATGGTTCCAAAGGCGGAGGGGGGAGAGAACTAGAGAGGACTAAAAAAAAAGAAGGATGGACTTCCTGAAAAAAGATTTCCCCGATAGGGGCTGTGACAAGGAAAGAAAGGCGGAAGCACTCGACTAGATGGACGCTCAAAAAATCTCCCCCATGCCTGCAAAGAAAGGGCTACAAAAATGACTGAGAAAAAAAGGGAACTGATATCATTAGGAACGCGTGTCGATTTGGGGGGAGGGATCGTCTCTAGTTCAATGGGGGAGGGAAGGGGGGCAGGGAGGGACACGAGAGGACGAAACCTACTTCGTCTGCGGAAAAGGACGGCTGAACCACTTTTCCAAAAAAATCGGGAAAAAGTGGGGGATAACGAGGAGGAGCTGAAAATTGTCGTGCCAAGAAAAAAAGCCTCTTCTTTGACAAAAGGGGGGAATTTTCACAAAGGGGGACTGAGGTTGCGCACGAAAAGAAAGGGAACGACAGGTGCTGCCGGAGAAGAAAAAGTTCACGTGCCGAAGGCAAAAAGGGGAGGAGGAAAGAGAGTAAAGAGGGAAAGGGGAACGTAAACAGAAAAGGGCTAAGGAAAAGACCGGTGAGGTGGTCTCGCGTAAAGTCGGTGACACTCAGTTCGGGGAAAGACTAGAACTCGCGGAGGGGGAAAAGGAAATTCATGGACCCCCATTTGGGGAAAATTCATCTGTTGAAAAAAGAGAAGGAACCATGGGGGTTTCAAAAGGACAGGGGGGAGCGCAATGTCTCGGGAAAAATCCTCCGTTCGGGAAGCACGAGGGGACCAACGGCGAACCCTTTTCAGGGGAAAGAGAGAACAAATCGCACCATTGAAAGGGGGGTTCAGCTGAAAAAAAAAAAAGAACGCAGAGAGCGGGAAAAACGTTCGCAGTCATGCCATGCGACCAAAAAGGGGCGCGTGGTCCTACAACCAGGAAGTCCAAGATAAAAGGGTGGCGAAATTCTGAGGGGAAAGCCTTTGGATCAGAAATCATTCAGTGTCAAGGGGGAGGTCCATAGGGCAGAAGGGAAAAAGAAACCATCTAGTTGGCGGTTCCAAAAAGTCTTCTGTTGTCTTGTCCGAAAGCGGGCGTGTTTTCAAAGAAGGAAGGCCAAAAATAGGATTCGGCCGTGCCGACCGTGTTGCCAAGTAGAAAAGCCCCTTTTCGCTTTTGAGGAGCGTTCCCCGCCCAGGGGGCGAAAGTTGAAGTGAAAGGGGGGACTTCTGAAAGTCAAGAATCGAACAGAAGAAGAAAAAAAAGGGAACACGGGACGAGAGGGGGGAAAGCCTGCACGCTGAAAATGCGGCGGGGAGTGATCGCCGGTGAAAAAAACGGCAACGCCGTCAAAAAGCTGGTGAAGAGGCGAGAAAAAGGAGAAGAACTCTGCTACATGCGCATGAAATTTCCACCGGAAGACGAAAAGGGAAGAGGATCCGAAAAGAAGCTAAGTTTTTTATCTTCCCAAAGACCGGGAGCGAAAAAAGATGGAAGCCTTCTTTGAGGCTCCCATTCGGAAAAAAAAGGGGCGTCACGCTCCGGTTCAAAGAGGAAAAGGTGGGGCACTATCAGTTGGGGAAAACGCACTATGGCCGAGTGCTTTAAAGTGCGAAGGAAAAAGAATGCCGGGAAGGGAAAAAAAAAAAAAAAAGGGTTATCGAAAAACGGTGAGGGAAGAACGCGCCGGTACAAGGATTCCGCATCGGCGGGTTGAAATCTCAGAAGAGTTCTTCGTCTGAAAAAGGGTCTCATTTCCCCAAGGCGTTTTCCCGCCGAGGGTCAAAAGGCTCAGAAAGGAGACGCGCCGGCCACGAGATGAAAAAAAAAAAAAAACACGCTCGGAAAAAAGGCTGGCTATCGGTCGAGAACGCAAAGAGGGCAAGGAGGTCCATTCTCTTAGGGGGCAACATATAAATCTCAAAGGAGGAATGTGAAAAGCCATGAAACTATTCTCTCGGAACATTCGCAATCTGTGAGGGAGAAATGTTAGGCGGTTGAAAAGAACACGGGAAGAGCACTTAGAGGGGTCCCCTCCTCACTTCCGCGAGTCGACCACTTCCGAGTACCTTTCGAAAGGCCCGATTGAAGACTGGGGGGGGGAAGGTTCTCTCAGATTCAGGTCATCCCGTCAGGAAAGGGCTTCCGCTGTGTGGAACGAGGGGAACTCGCTCGAGCCGTGCGTGCAAAGCGTTCATCTCCTCAAAGGAGACCGTGATGGTCTCGAGGGATATTAAAATAGGAGCGGACCGATTCAGCAGTCCAAAAAGAAAAAAACCATATCACTCCCAGCAGGAACATCAAATCGAAATGAAGGAGGGAAAAAAAAGGAGTCAAAAGGGAATAGAAAGCGTTGCCATGAAGATCTTGACACGATCGAAAAAAAAGAGGCTCAAAGGGGCAGAAAAAATAAAAAAAAACAAAAAAACCCCCCCCAAAAACCAAAAACCCCCCCCCCCCAGGGAAAAAACCTCCAACTCGATGTGGTGTTTAAAGAGGGACTGAGAGGGTGAAGGGAGGGGGGTTACTTCCCTCTGCAGGGAACGATACCTACTGGGAAAGGGAAAAAGCAGCACCCATAGGGAATCTAAGGGAAAAGAGGAAAAAAATGCCTTCCGAGATTCTTGGGGAGAAGAATGACTGCGAACTCCTCCTGAAAAGAGGAACTATATAATAGGCGGAGGGGTATATTTGGGTCAAAAAGAAAGGGGGAGTTCACTTGTTGCGGAGGGATCTTGGGGTGGCGGGGGAAAAGGACCTGGTGGGAAGAGACCGAAAGGTCAGAGCGAACCGGAAAAAACTGTTTCCTCGAACCCAGGTCTCGCAAGAGGGGTGCTTTCCTCACGAAAAAGAGGGGGAAGAGAAGAGCCTCCCTGCTCGGAGATTTGACCACCAAGAACTGAGGGGAAAGGCGTGTTTTGTTGGGGAAAAAAACCGGGGGCGCGGCGAAGACGGAGCGGTGTCCCGTGAAAAAGTC
>Ga0179593_1657013_pt1 | contig 10098 bp, 12 predicted proteins | sample CZODoug2_1_08_16_FD_185931 | JGI IMG/M metagenome (GOLD analysis project Ga0179593, IMG submission 185931) | Vadose zone soil fungal communities from Angelo Coast Range Reserve, California, USA - CZODoug2_1_08_16fungal (PacBio error correction) | ecosystem: Environmental > Terrestrial > Soil >...
GGAAAAAAATAAGTCCCAAGCTCGGGGGGGGAAAGGATCCTCTTTACTGTACATTGAAGGCTTGGTTGATCCTCGTTGTCGTGGAAAAAAAAATCAAAGTCCCCCCACGGGGAGAGGAAAGGGGGGAAGGACATTCAATTCTTTCGCCACCGGGTGAGAAGCCAAAACTCTGGAAAGGAGGAAAGGTCGGGCCTGCAACTCTCAAAGAAAAAAAAGGGGGTGGAACGGGGAACTTTCAGAAAAAACCACTCCGTTAGTATGAAGGAAGGAAAAGCCGTCCAAAAGCGTAGCTTCAAGACAAGGAAATCCTTCATACAAAAAAAGGAGATGAACCATGAATATGCTTTGGAGGAGAAAAAGGACCGGTCGGCCCGAAGGGGAAAAGGAAAACTATAATTCCGTTTGCTGGACGGTGTGAGCCTCGGAATAAAGCCTTGGACAGTGGGGGGTGGAAGAGGAGAAGGAGGGGGCCATCATTCCGTTTCAAGGGAAAAAAATCAGCCCCCTCTAATGTCCTGGGTGAAAAGAAAAATTTGGGGGGGCTTACGTGTTTGGGAAAGAGAAGAGAGGGAAAAGAGCCCGAGCCTCCCGATTTCATAAAGCCGAACAGACCGGGCGTATGAATCGGGGGAAATGCCTGGATGCTCTACGAATGCTGACTTGTGGGGAGGAAGGGAAAAAAAGGGTGGGTTCACTGCCACCGGAAAAAAAGGGGTGGAGAGATCGAAAGATGTTCCAGGCTCGCTCGCGCAATCATTATGAAAAGAACTGATCGAATCGATCTTCGTCACTGCTACTCAAAGGGGGAAAAAGGAAAAAAGTTTCTATTATTACGCTTCCATACCGAGGGGGAGAGGCGAGCACGCGATATCGAGAAATGGGAGAAATAATAGCACCAGAGTTGTACTTTGGGAGGAGAGAGGAAAAAAAAGTAACTAGTCTCATAAGTTTCTCTTTCAAAAAGGAAGACAAAATAAAGAGCGCCGTGCCTTATGCGACTTTAGCGGAAGGAGGGTGAAGGACGAACCAAAAGAACAACACAACGGAAAGAGGAGAGGGAAAAAGGAGGAACCATAATCGTACTGTAATTATTCTCTGAAACAAGGAAGAAAAGGAGAAGGTGTATTGTGCTAAACTTCCCAGAGGAAACTCGCATAAGATGTATCTCTTTAACGACGCGGACTTGGGAAGGAGAAGAAAAGAACACCTCTTTTGTAACCTCTATCCGAAGAAGGAAGGCGAGGGGAGCTCGCGTGCCCGCCAGAGATTTGGCGCTTCCAAATCCTCTGACAAGGGGGAAGGAGGGAAAAGGGGGTAAGTCATTTCTACTATCAGAGAAGGTGGTAGCGTCCTCTGCATTCTTGGGAAAGCACTTCCTAATGCATTTCCTCTCTAGAAAAAACTCACCAGGGGGGGCACAGCCAAAGGTCAAACAACATCGGATCATATCCGTTCCAGGGAAGGGGAGAAGAATTTACGTAGAGCTGACTCACAAGGAGGAAAAAACCGGAATAAGCCGAACGCTTCATAACGAAAGCTGTTTCCTTTCCATGTAGGGGAGAAAGGGGGAAACTCGCGGGCTCTGGAGGAAGTCGGTCTATTCCAAACCCTGAAAAAAAAGAGGGCAACCATTACATTCGAAGGAAGAGGCTACGCGCCGTGCAACGGGAGAAACGGAAAAAGCTCAAAAAGGAGTAGGTTTAAGGAAAGAGGGAGTCTGTCAGATTCTCACCAAAAAAGAAAGTATCTCGTTTACGGGGATAAATCGATTTAAACCTCCTCAAATATATGACATGGAAGAGCGATGGTTTCTCTCGCCAGGGGGGGGAGGAGACGAAAAAGTCCTCTTGTTTCGGGAGGCCGCGGGTGACCAAAATCCTCATCTGAGGGGGTTGGGAAAGATCCCACGGGACCAACTGGAAAAAAAGGAAAAAAGGGAAGGCATCAAGCTACACGAGGGCACCTACCGAGGCTGCAAGAATTTCCTTGAACGGGGCGCAAAGGGGGGTAACTAACAGGAAAAGGACGCTACGGATGGTTGGAAAAGAAAATACCACTAGGTGATCACAAAAAAAAGACAAAGTACAGTACCAAAAAAAAAAAAGGAAGAGGGGTCGATGGCTCTACACAGGAAAATCACTTTTCGTTTTAAGAAAGGAGAGGGACCAAGGGCTCAGGGCTCGCAAGGCCGGCTCCAAACAACCCATCGTCATCTTCAGAAAGGGAGGGAAGGGCCAGCAGCAACTGGATCCCTGACAGGGAGGGGGGAACAAGAGGGGCTGCGAACCTGCGGCAAGAGCTGTGATCATTGTTCTATCGCACAGAAAAACGGCAGAAAAAAGGGTGGCCGCGCGCGAACAATCGGAATCAAAAACTAAAGGAATCCTCGGCTGTTGAGGGTTCCCGTCTCATGCAACGACGGGGAAAAAAAAAAGGAAAACGAGTATCGCTTCGCACAAAGAAGGAATCCGTTGTTCGTATATCTCTGCAGGTTTTCAAAGAAAAGGGAAAAGGGGGAAAGCGGATTCTATGTCGCCAAGGGAGACTGCGAGGAACAGACACCTATACCGCCCTTCGTCAACCAATTGTATAAAGAAAGGGGGGAAAGGGGGGAGGGGAGGGAAGAAAAAAAAATGTGTGAAAAAACGTAATCTAATGCGTTTTATCCTGAAAACAATAGAGAAGTAGGAAGAGAAATTCGAATTCCTTATCGAAAAAGGAAAAAGAGGAGAGGAAAAAAGCTTCGCCTAAACCGCTCTCATATAGCTCTAATTCGTCGCCAAACACTCCGAGTATAAAGTTTATTGCTCCTCTAAAGAAAAGGGAAGAGAAAAAGAAAAAAAGTAGGAGTGTCCTTCCTTAACATTGACGGCCAAGTCGGCCAGCTTGGGAGGTCGCGGAAGGGCCAGCCTTGCTAATTCCCTGCAAGAAGAAAAAAAGGGAAGGAAGAATCGCGGGAAGGGGAAGAGAAAGACGTTGTTTTTTCGTCATAAAAAGCCACTGCTCTCTCCAAAGAGGGAAAGGGAAAAAGGGGAAAAGGCAAAGTGCCCCTGCGATGCCAGAAACGAGGACAGGGGATTTCCGAGAGGGTTCTCGGAGGAAAGGAAAAGAGGGGGCACCGGCCTTCTTCATACCGAAAAGGGGCTTTTGACACTCCTCGTCGGAAAGGGTGAAAGGGCTATACGAAAACAGTTTTCCGAAGAAAGAGGGGGAATCTCTCAACCAAAAGAAGGCCAACCTAAGAGGGCTTCGGAATAGAACGAGCCCGGGACCTTCAAGTGCACGTCTTTGAGGAAAAAAAAGGGAAAAGGGAGGTCAAAAGCCGTTTCGGTAAAGACTTGACGTGCTCCAGATTCCTTTAATAAGAGGAAAAGCGGAAATCAATCATTTGAAGAAAGAAAAAAGGAGTTGGCATCGGAGGGTGTATCTACATTATTAAATCAGGTGAGGAGGGTTAATTACTACAAACCACTTACTTATCGAGTTTAGGGGAAGGGAAGAAGGGAACGTCGTATATTGCTGCAGAAAGAAGAAAAATCAAATCTATGCATTTAATCGCAATGCGACGTAATGGGAAAAAAGAGCGACCTCATTCTTGCCGAGAGGGGGGAAGGGAAAAAAGGGGAAGGAGGAAATAAGAGTTTCTACTGATGCTGGAAAGAGAGCGGGGGCCTATGTAGCGTTCGTGAGATTGACTGCGGAGTGGGGAAGTGAACCTATTATAAGTCTTTGTGGAGAAAGAAAAATGAGGGAGGAGGAAAATAATGCAGGAAGGGAATTTCTCGTGATCGACACAAGCAAGAAAAAAACGCAACCTATACGACTCCTCAGGAAAGAGGGGGGGAAAAAGAAAAAAGGAGGGATGCACCTAAACAGTGTTTCAAGAGAAATCGGAGGGGAAGAAGTGGACATTGTATCAACGAGGTCCTATGTGTCTGGCGGGAGACATAGATCAGAGTCTGACTATCTGCTCCAAAGGGGGGGAAAAAAGGAGGGAGAGAAAAACGGGAACGACCGCATTCTTGCGAGCGATGAAGAGGGGAGGACTTCAACTGCTACTGGAATAGCGAACGGTCAATTCTTTGCCTAGGAAAGAGAAAGGAAAGAAAGAAAAGTGTTTTCGGATTGCTCTTCTGGCTTACACGGCAGCCTAAGAAACAATTATCAAGACGCGACAAGGAGAGAAGGAAAAAAGAAAAGAGAACGACGACTATTCAGGTGCTCCCAGAAGGGAGCTTCCTTTGTTTTGGGTTGGAAAAAACCGGCCTTGCGGAAAAATGGAAAGGAATGCGCGAGCTGTCTCTAAAACGAAAGGATTTGGGTTTCATGTTTAGCTCCATCGACAGGAGATAGGGGGAGAAAAGGACATTCACGGTGGGGAAAGCTGTCTTTTCGAGCAACGTGTTCTCCACAACAAGGGGTCACGTTAACAAATTCATTCAAGGAGGAAAAAAAGAAAAAAGAAAAAAATCTGGCAAATTAGACTCCGGGAGACCGCTCGGGGTAGCTTGATGCCTGCAAACGCGCAAAGAGGGGGGAAGGTCAGCATATGCTTTTCCAACCCCTACGGGGGGAAAAAAGAGGGAAAACGACACATCGGAAGCGTCTTCTTACTGGGGGGGGGAAACAAAAGAAACCTCGAGAAGATAACCTGATATGCTTTGAGGAGAACCGATTTATCCCAGTAAACAACGATAAGACTGGTGAGGGGGGGAGGGAAAAAAAAAGAAAAAAAGAAAAGGACCGATTGACACGGAAAATCAGGGGGGGGCAGAAGGTCCTCACGCCGGCAATCATTCAGGGAAGAATCCAGAAAGACCTCACCCCTCGAATGGAAGGGGGAAAAGAGGGAGGGGAGGGAAGGGGGTTTGTAATAGCCTCGCGAAGAAAACTGGGCGCCAGAGCCTCCCGAGTTAAAAAAGGAAATGCACGGAACAGACCGGGCGTATGAAGATCAGAGGGCGATCTCATCCTTGGGCGTCATGCTCGAGGGGCCAGTTACCGCTTCTGATAAGGGAGAGGGGGCGGCACCTTGTGGGGGTTTTTGGGGTTGTTTTTGTCCCCCCCCACCCCCCCCCCCCCCCCCCCCCCCCCCCCACAACACCCCCCCCCCCAACAACCACCCCCCCCCCCCCCAAAACCCCCCCTCCCTTCTGTGCCCCCTGTGAGCGATCGAAGAAAGCGCCTCTGGCATCATAAGAAAAAGGAGAAAAAAAAAGAGAAAAAACAGCGGCTGGTGTCCGAGAGCGGAAAGAGGGGAACACAAGACGGGGATCGCCGACTCTCCCACTTGGCAAGAATGGATTCCCTAAAAATTATACGGGAGGGAGAAAAGAAGGAAAAGAGAGGGGAAAGTAGCTATCGGTACACCAGAGTTGGGAAGGGGCGATTCAGGATCGGAAAGTCTCGGTCGTTCACGAGCTACAGAAAAAAGAGGCCTGTGCTCGGGCAAGTTCGAACAGAAAAAGAGAGAAAAGAAGGAAAGAAAGGAAAAAAAAGAAGCCTCCGCTTCTGGGGCAGGACACGAAAAAACAGAGAGGAAAAATGAAAGATCATTTTGGCTTCGTCTCCCCAAGCGGAACGGGAGGAGGAAGAAGGACGCGCGCTTGGAGGGGGGAGAAAGGGAAAGAAGGTTCGGACGAGCACCTTCTGTAGCTAGGGGAGAACAACGGGGGAAAAGGAATATCCAGCCACAAGGACCAACTCTGTGTACCGCTAGCTACGGGGATCAAGGTCTCGATCTCGCGTCGACGGGAAAGATGGGGGAAAAAAAAAAGTCATCCTCTCCAAGTGGGAAGTCGGGAGAAATGGGCTCCCGGGTATGCGTACTAATATCCTCGCGACACCGGGGAAGAGCATTCTTTTGGCGAGCAAAGGAAAGAAGGAGAAAAAAAAGAAAAAGAGCACCAGTGTCACAGCCTGTCTGGAAAGAGGATCAGAAGCGGTAAAGTGAAGCACAAAAAAAAGGACGCCCAAGGATAGAGAGCGGGAAAGAGAAGAAATAAAAAAAGGGCCTGTTCCGGTGCCATGGAGAAAAAAGCGAAGCGGTGAGGCTCTTGCTCCTGACGTCCAATAGGCCAAAAACCCGTCCAGCCAAAAAGGAAAGGGAAGAAGAAAAAGGCTTGAGGGTCTTTATGGATTAGACAAAATGATTGCCACGTCGTTGAGGCCAACGGCGAAAAAAATGTACATCGTTCATGGAAGGAGGGAGAAGGAGGAAAAAAGAAGGAAAGACATCCAAGCACCTTCTTAGAGGGAAGAAGTGGCCAGACCTGCCCATGTTGTGTTGAGTTCGCTCAATAAGTATAGAGAGGTTTCGATCGCTGGCGTGTAAGAGGGAGAGAAAAGAAAAAAAAAAGAAGGGAGGGGTCGGCTGCCTGCGGTTCAAGGATGAAAGAAGGTTGGGAACTCATATGCTGAAAGTTCCAACACGGGACCTGTTTTTTCCCCCCCTGAGATTTGCAGGGGAAGAAAGAGAAAAAAGAGGGAAGGAGAAAAAGGGTGCCCGCTTTTTGTCTCTAAGCTGGAGGCACTGAATTGTAAATGAATTTGTGGGAGGACGCTACGGATGGGGGGAGAAAAAGAGGAAAATACCACGAGGAATCACAAAGGAAATGTACAGAACCTCTAAAATTTCACCGAGCCGCGTGTCGAGACGTTATCCTTTTCGTTGTAAGAAAGGAGAAAAAATCTAGCATCGCTTGCTCAGGGAGGAAAAAACGGAAAGAGTACCCTCCTCAACCCCAACCCACGGGAAGCCTGCAGTTACTTAAGAAGAAGGGAGAAAAAAAGGGAGGGTCGCTCTCCCCGTGGATCGAACTTCGGCGACGATGGCGAGTCTTGCTCATTGTGCGAAAAAAAAAGAGGCGGGCTGCTTGTAAAGCCAAAAAGAAGCAAGACGAGGAAAACAATCTGGGCTTTTCAGGGTCCCGAGAAAGTGTTCAGTGACCGTTTCGCGAGGAAAGGAAAAAAGGAAAAAATTCTCCCTTAAACTGATTCATAGAGGAATTAGGGGTCTCCCCGTTGTTCTATATCTCTGCAGGTTGGAAAAAAAGGAGGCAGCTCGTAAGAAGAGGAAAAAGAAACTTCCCGGAGGGGGGGGACGCAACACATAAGACCGTCGTTGATTACAATCCTCTGTCAAAAGACTCGTGACCTGTTTAGGTGCCGAAAAGACGGGGGGGAAAGAGGAAAAAAAAAAAAAGGAGCGTCCTCTCGGTTTGCGGGGGGGGAAAGAGAGTCTTTGCTTCGTGTCGCTCTGGGAGGAATCTCCCGTTCTTTGTAGAGGGGAAAAAAGAAAGAGAAAAAACGGCTTCTCATCGGAAAGAAACAGAGATTCAATCGTCGAAACACTCTGCGTCCATCGCACAAAAAGGGGATTGGCTCCGCGATATTTAAATGAAGCAGAGAAAAAAAAAGTAACGATTGACTGCCTCTGAAGGAGAAAAGGAGGGAATAATTCATTCAGGCAGCTTCCATTCCGGGCGCCAGAACAAAGGGGGAAAAGATCCTGTAATTTTAAAAAAAAAAAAAAAATCTAAGACTTTTTTGTCGTCTTAAACCACCTCCAAGGGCATCCTGTCCCGCTATGGCCACATGAGCAAGGAAAGGAGAGGAAAAGGGAAGGAGACGCGATCAATCCTTATGTAAAAAGAAAGGGAAAGGGATCCCGTCATTCGCAGCTTCCTTGCTTTCATAAAAAAATCTTTGACACTCCTCGAGAAAAAAGGGGTCGAAAGCCGTGCACCTTGAAGGGCTATCAAAAAGGAGGGCCTATTTCCGAAGAAAGAGGAAGGGGGGAGAGACTCAAACAACAACACCTGAGGAGGAGGGTAGGCCAAAGTATGGCTTCGTATAATATACTCGCCCTTGGAGTGCAAGTGCCGGCTTGCCGAAAGGTCAAAAGAGGAAAAGGAAAAGAGTTTCAAAATCCTTGGAGAGACACCGCTTCGTAATTGAAAAAGATTCTTTACCTCCGGGAGAAGAAATCAATCTGGGGGGTCAGCCTCCTTCACAATGGTGCAGTTTCACTTGGAAAAGAAAAGGGGAGAGGGACCATTATTAAAAACGTTGAGAAAGTGTGGGGGGGAATGACTAACCAACAACGTACTTCTCTCGGTTTTGCGAAAAAAAGATCTTTTCTTGCACTACCCACGGAGAAAGGGAGGACGATGAATCTTGGGCACAAAAAAAAAAAAAAAAAAAAAATGAGTCGCGACCTCATTCTGTCCGACGCTGGAAGGGAGGAGGAACTCTAAGGTGCGACTGATTCAGGGGAAGAAGAGGAGATCCCTCCCTTTAAGCTTTGAGGGAAAAGGGGGGTTAGACTAAAGAAGAGAAGTATTACATTTAACCGATGAGAAAGGGAAAAGGGAAAATCTCTGACTAGACGGAAAAAAAAAAAGAAGAAAAAGGAACGTTGAAGTCATGCCTTCGAAGGGGAAGGTACACTAAGCCAATACCTTCGAGAAAAAAAAAACGCAACCGAGATGTACGCTCAGGAGGGGAGTTGGCCAGGGTTTATTCACCTCAAAAAAAAGAAACCACACCGAAAAAAAGACCCTTTTCCAAAGAAATCGTCTTTCTCAGGAGAAGAGGGGCTTATGTTTCTTCTCTTCCTCTAGCCAGGAGAGGAGCCTCAGATATCTTCACTATCTTCTCCTACTCTATTTCCGCGAAGAGGGGAAAAAAAAAACGAACGCATCTTTTCTAAGCTATGATCAGGGAAAAGAGGGAAGGAGGATGCTTGCGACTTGTTAATAGCTAACGGTAAAAAGCTGAGGGTGGAGGTATCTGGAAAACCTTAAACCATAGGAAGACGTCAAAAATTTCGCTTGCTGCATGAAACGAAAAGGGAGGATCTAACAATTATCAATACTCGAAAAGTGAAGCATTTCTCTCCCCCTTCTTCTGCTAACGACTAGGGATGAAGTACCGCCAGGTCTTAAGTGAGTGGGGGGGGGGAAAAGTACTCGTGATCCTGAGACAAGTGGGGTCAAGGCTTCAGAGAGTTAGCATGAGCGAAAACAGGATTTCATGTGTGCGCCATAAAAAAAGAAGAAGGAGAATGTAATCATTCACCTTTGGCGCGGCGGGGGGGGTTCGAGAAACGTGTTTCTCCACAACACCAGGGAGGAAAATTCATTCATTCGTGCGCAAGGGGAAAGAAAGTAGAAGAAAAATTAATGACTCCGCTATCCGCGAGGCAGAGGCCTGCAACCTCTCAGAATATGTGGTTCCATTTTGTCCCCGTGAAAAAAACCCCTCCGTGGAGTAGGAGGGGGGCATACGGAAAAAAAGGAAGCGTCGTCTGTACTGTTGTTAGCGCAAGAAAGGGAAAAAGAACCAGGAGAACTGACCATGAATATCTTTGATGAGCGAACTCAACACAAAGGAGACCAAGTACAACGAGAAGACGGTGCTTGGGCATGAGGGAGAAAAAAAGAGAACCTCATTCAAGGACCGATGGAAAAAAGAAAGGGGTGCAAGGTCGCCGTGGCCTCAAAACAAGCGCGCGAGCTAATCCAAAATAAAAAATCCTGGTTGACAGAAGAAAGTGGGGGCGAGGGTTTTGGAATCCTCGCGCCTTACGGGGGGACCTCCCGGTTCAGCTCCGAAGAGGCAAGAAGGGAAGTATGATCTTTCTAGAGAGAAAAAAAAATCAGATCAGGCGTCATGCTCTACTAAATTCGCGTTACTGGGGAGAAAAAGGAAGATGCCGGGTGTGTGCACTGCCACCCTTGCAAGACAGGCGGGCCAAAAAAAAAAGGGGGGAAAAAAGGCTCTCTCTCTTGCAATCATAGGAAAGGGGGAATTCAACTAAAGCGCTTGTGTCGATATCGTCTTCGTCACGGGAAAAACAAACGGGATCGCCGCTTAACCAAGGGGCGAGGGGAAGAGAGGGGGCCCAAAATTATACGGCGAGCACGAAAGAAAACTAGGGGGATCTTGTCGTAGCTAGCGGACACCAGAGTTGGTAACTTGGGGGGAAAAAAGAGGTCGTTAACGATCTACAGAAGGGGCGAGGGAAAGGAGAGGGGCCTCGTCTCCATGCGGAAAAAGAGGATGGGAGACTGTAGCGCGTCGTTTCAGAGCCTC